>Ga0179591_1378443_pt1 | contig 18537 bp, 32 predicted proteins | sample CZOMad2_1_08_16f_FD_182891 | JGI IMG/M metagenome (GOLD analysis project Ga0179591, IMG submission 182891) | Vadose zone soil fungal communities from Angelo Coast Range Reserve, California, USA - CZOMad2_1_08_16fungal (PacBio error correction) | ecosystem: Environmental > Terrestrial > Soil >... | reverse complement strand
CCTTTTCACAGTTAGATTCGGAAGAGAACGGTCTTCAACCGGTCCCTCCCTTTTTCCTATTTTCCATCATGTTCCTATTGGCCCCACCACTATCACTCCTATGAGGTCCTCCGGCTGAACTCCCCGCTTCCGAAACCCCTTTTGCGTATAGACGCTCCCGATGACAATAGTTTTGACCTTCCTTTTTTTGCTCCAATCCTGAGTCATAGGAAAACGATCAATTTGAAGGATGATTGCACGCGTATCCGTTTCGAGTCGAAATCGCTGGCTCCTTTTTGTCTTTCTCACAGCGCCTCCCCTTGAATGCACCTTGTTGTCTTGAAACTCGCCGGCGATGCCGACTTCCCCCCCCTTTTTACAAAAGTCCTTCCATGTGCATTTCCCCACCTTCCCACCCCCCCCCCCCCCCCAACCCGCCATTCCGATGAGAGAGGGGCTCGCTTTTAGACAGTTTCCCTTTTTTCCAGAGGGGTCCCTTCAGTGCTCTACGTCTGACTGCTCAACTCTGGACAGTTTGCCTCACAACCCCATCCGAGAATCCAAGCGCAGGGCAGCGGCTTTTTTTTTGATTGCGATTTCTAATGTACCCCCACCGATCGGTCTTGTCTTTCCTTGATTCTGTCTTCAGGTCTTTTCCTCTCCTTCCTCTCCTCCCGTATAGGAGATTCCCTCTCTACATGATAAAGATACCGGAGACGTGAGTTCCCCCTTTTTCTAGGTGTAGACCCGATTCCCCTCTTTTTTTTTAGTCAGTCTGGCCCTGCCCCCCTTGGGTTTTTTTGGTTTTTTTGTTCTATTTTTTCTCTCATCCTTTGGTTTTTTGCACCTGATAGGGATTCGCCTCCTAGGCACCAGCGAATCGCCGCGTCTCTTATAATTTGCCTCTACTTTTCCTCTGATCTCTCTCTGCGGGTCCTTGATTTTTGGTGTGGCATTGCGGTTTAACTTCAGGAAGTTTACTTCCTTTTTTCTCTGTAGTATGGATCTTCGGCATCGCGTCGGCTCTTGTGCTTTTCCTTCTTTAGGTCGCCTTTCACAAAGCGCCCCCGAGTCCCCCTTTGATCTCGTTAACCTTTCCGAGGCTCTCCCTTTTTATAAACCTTTATTATCCCTTGCAGTTTGAATGCGTTGGATGGAGAACACCAACCTCCTGCCCCAACTTTAGTCTTTTTTTTCTACGCGCCCTTTTTTTGCTTTGTTATGGTATGATTTTGTGTAATCAATTTTCTTATTCTTGATATGAGTCAAGGGCCCGCAGTCTGTAACATTGCCTCTAATTTAAATGGCTTTCTGTTTGGATGATAGCCTTCTTTCTTGCTTTTCTTTTTCTTTTCAGCCCTCTCTACACCAGTAGTGGCCGGCATGGCTCAAACTGTTCTATTTCGTCTTATGCATCCTTTGCTTCGAATGGAGGACGGTCTTCCCCACGATTACTTGCCGACAGCTTCCATCCCTTTTGGCTGCTTTTGCGTTCCCTTTCGTTTTTTTTGAACTCGGCTGGACTTGGTTTTAGCCCGGAGAATTGGGAGACGCCTTTTTTTCTCTTGTGTCGTGGGTCCCTCCTTTCTTACCCTTTCTTGGCGTGGCCAACTCCCGTGGATTTCCTATTCATTTTCGCTCCTGGAAGCTCCTTCTGCAGATCTCTTTGCGCCTTTTTTCTGGAACTGAAACTACGGGCGAGATTTTTTTGTCAGGGTTTTTTTTTTTTTCCTCAGTGCAACTTCCATTAGTTGTCTTTGTTTTCACGCAGTTTAAACCTTCTCCCATCGTTTTTTGAGATGTCGTCGTCCGCCTCACGCGCTAACCTTTCACTCGTTCCTGCTCCTTTTGAGATGTGATCCCTGAGAAATAGGTTTCTATGACCCGACTGAATGCGACCCCTTAAGGGGAAAGGGCTTGCTTCTTAGGACAGGGCTCCATCCGATGCCGGACTGAATCTACCTGCTTTTTTGACCCTCTATCTCTTACTTAACCCCGCTTTGGCGCTCTACCTGAATTTTTTCTACCAGCAGGACATTTTCCCCGAAGCAGAGCGCTCCTGTTCGTGACCCTTTTTGGGTTGACCCTCTCTTCCACCCGATTTAAACGTCTCTCGACCCCACCGCACCTGTGAGGATTCCCACATTCCTCAAGTCGCCCGACAAGCCTCCTCCCACCATTTGAAACCAATTTTTTATGAAATCCCCTTTGTAAACTTAAATCCATTCATTTTCGTCCGCCCACTGATTTCCCATACATAGGTTACCCTGCGCCTTTTTTTTCGACAATCCCCCCCCCCCCCAGTGCCTTCTATGGCTTATAGCGCTTCTGTACGCTACTCTTCGCGACTTGGAATCAACAACCTTCCACTTGCTTCATATCCAGTGCCCTTTTCCCCCAACATTCGTTCCCCCTCTTTTTGTCTGGACTCCTTTCGCTGACTTTTGAGTTTAACTCCCCTTTCGATGATGTTCCCGGTGCAGCCGACCTCCTTCTGTTTTGTCCGGGACACTCCTTTTTTTCCCCCAAGACTTCGGAAATGGGATTGCCTCTTTTTCTGGCCCCGATTGGCCCTTTTTTTACCGACAGCTTCACCTTTTTCGTTTTCATATAGTCAGAATGAGCTTCCTTCTTGCGAAATGGGCGCCCCTTTTTTTCTTCCCTCTTAACGCCCTAATTGAGTTTTTCCTCCCCATCCTCCGCCTCATATTTAACGAAGTCCTTTTGACCCTACTAATTCCGTATGTAGGGCGACCGCTAGTCGCCCTTCCCCTAAAAATTCCCCCTTTTTTTTTTGAAATCATCACTCCCCTTCCTTGACAACCCTTTTTCTTTCCGGGTTCAGGGCGTTCAGTCCTTCAACTCGCGCGTCTTCTTTACCTGCTTCTGGTTTTTCCTGCAATGGCGCTGGTCGCCCCCCCTTTTAATCTCCCATTTTCTTCCCCTCCTTCCCCCCCTTAGGCGAAGCAACTCTACTTCAACCCAGCATTTGAAATGAGCAAGTGTTCTATCTTTCCTCTTTTTGGTAGTCTCAGGATGGTTTCTTTATCTTGCTGATTATATGACGGCCCTTCAATTTGGCAAAATTCGCCGTCTTCACAGAAGCCGCTCCTTTCACAGTTCCCCCCCCCCCCCACTTGTTTTTGGGGTCGATAAAATCTCTCTCTTTTTTTTACCTTGTTGTTGTTTCTCATCTTTTTCTCGTCCCACCCCCCCCCCATGTTGATTACCGTCTCGTGCTGGCTGGAAATGTGCGTCTGAAAGAGTGCCGTTTTTTCCCTTTTTTTTTTGAAAATCGGCATAAACGCCCCTGAACGCCCAGGCGACTACCCCGGCGCTAAGAGCAGTCTTCAATGGAGAGTTGTTCATGCTGCCCCTTTTGTCTAGGTCTTTTATTGAGCATAGGTTTTCCAATTCGTTCCTCTTGTGTTTGCCGATTGCGGTTGCGCTTCCCTGATTTTTTTCCCCCCCTCCAGATGTCCCAGGAAAAGCCCGAAGGGACGTTCAGCATCGAAAGCGCCCACCCGGCCCCCCCCCTTTTAAAGTTGGATGATCTTCCCAATTTAATTACTCTTTGCTTGACAGATTCGTTTCTCCCCCTAATCCAATCGAGTGGGGTGTAAGGGTTATTTTCAATTTTTCTTCCCCTCGTGGAATTTCTGGGGCGGAGTTGCGTGGCTTTGAATTTTTTTGTGCGATAGCCTTCCCATTACTTGCTTCCGTCGACTTTACTTTACCCCATTTTCCACAAAGACTGTTCCGGCGGTTGCTCTGCGTTTCCACCCCTTTTTGTTTGGGACATCGTGCCGATTTGCCAGCATGCCCCTTTCCCATTTCACCCTCTTATTTCCCCACACATGCTTTTTTGAATCAATTGTTAAGCTTTGCGGGCGATATCCTTGACAAACACCCTTTGGTTTTCCCAATGATGGCTTCCCCCCTCCCCCCCCTCGCCGGGCAGTCCTACGTCCATGGTTCAACTTTCGGTCAGACTCCTTTTTCTTCAAGTGTTTTCAGCGGCACAGCTCGCGCCAGCTCTCCTTTTTTTTTTTTTTTAGCAGATTCTTCTCTACCGGCAACTCACCACTGTATTGGGTGATTTCTCCTTCTCTGTTAACGTGTATTTTCTTTTACCTTCTTGTGGCTTGCGTGAAGTTTCCCCCTTAATGATGGCTCCAACGGGTTTTTCCCCCACATTTTCTTGATGATTCGGTGGCCGGCTTTTGTTCTGTGGAGAAGGCGCGTTCTTTTCCCGGGGGTCGATTTTTTTTTCCCACTTTTTTTTTGACCCAGCCTCGCGTTCAACCCAACCTTTCTTGATCTCTTTTGGCTTCGACACTCTTTTTATGTTCCCATTTTGATTTACTGCTAATCCTGGGAAAATCTCTGCCCTTTTTTTTAGTCCTGGCCTCGGCTTTCTCCACTGTCCCTGCGTCCCCTAGTTCTAACTCACTTCGCGCAACACTCCGGAGTCATGTCGTTTCGTGTTCTTTCTTTCCTAGGGATACACAACGCTCATCTTCCCTGTTTGTCAGGGCCTTTGGTGCGCTTGTTAGGGCCGGCTTAATCCAGCTCTACGGTGGTCCACGATTCTGGTTTCAATAGGTTGCGGGGATTTACTTTCCCCCCCCCCCTAGCGAATTTGCCACCCCTTCCCGTACCCTGCCTGAGACCAGCCCCCTCCCTCCGCGTTGGTTGCAATTTCAGCGCCGGCGCTGCAATTGAAACAAGCCCTGCTTTTTTTTCTGTGCGTCAATTCTTCCCTCTCACTTCGTTCGCGCCCCCCCCATCCGCGTGTGCACCCCTGGACGAGAACTTTCCTTCCAAACCCCTCGAAATTCCCTGCGGTTCCCCAATGACTACGGGGTTCCACGGCAAGCCCACAGTTCCCTTGAGTGAATCCTTTTCCCGAACTTAGCGCGGACAAAAGCCATCCCTCCTTACTTTTCGCGGCTTGGTCCCTTTTTCCATTGTGATCTGGGCCCGGACTGCCCTTTTGCTTAGATCCTCTGTTAGGAATGGCATGAGGACGCACTCCATCCACGCTCCTCTCTTTTTCTTTGCGTTTTTTGACTCACGAACAGTCCGGAGTTCGCGTCCGTCTCCTCCGGCGACTCAGTCCCCAAGAACTCCATGGTTTCATCATTCGATGATTTTTACTTCCGACCTCCCTAGTAGAGCGCGATATTGACTCACCCCCCCCCCCCCCCAGTTCTTTCCCTACGCCAAGCGCCGCCCAAATTAATACGTCCTTAGTCGAAGTTCTTTTTGTGTCATTCTCATCCCCTACCTCCATCCCGTAGATATTCATGCTTGCAGATTTTTCAGTTAGTTACTTTCCCCTTAGTTGCTTCAGGTTGTGTCTGTTTCCCCTCGCCTCCCCTCCTTTGAGTCAATCCCTCCCTATTGACCACAAATGTTGAGTCCTTCCCCAGCACCCCGACGGCTCTTCCTTTTTCCATACCCTTTCCTCCCCAACACTGACCTTCCCTGTGACCTTTTTTTCCCCCCCCCCCCTCTTTCCCCCCAACCCCAAACCTCAAACCGAAAGCGAGAGCTTTTTCACTCGCAATTTTTTTTAACTGATACCTCCCCTAGTCTTCGCTTTGGTCTTGTCCACATCCCCATCCCTACAAACCCCTGCAAGAAGGCACCGCGTATCGCATTTTTTTTTGAAGTGCCCATTTTCTACGCATGCGAACTGATGGATTAAAAACCCCCCGTTCTCCGGCTTTGTTCTTAGCCTCGTCAGTGTATCTATCTTTATACTCCTCCGTTGTTGGAGCTCTTAATCTACATGCTAAGAATCGGAGGCCAGAATCCTTTGATAGTTTAAACCCTTCCATCAGTTCGAATCTCCGGTTTTAGTGGTCTGGCCCTTCGCTCCCTCTCTTTTTTGTTTGTGTTTTTCTGTCAAAGCTGTTTTGTTTTTCGCGATTCGTAAGGCAAAAAGCGAATCCCGTCTCCTTTTTATCCGTGTGCGCCTTTTTTCTTCACCCTCTCGCTTGCGGTTGCATTTCTGATTTTTTTTTTTTCTTTTTTTTTTTTGATTTTTGGTCCGCAGGCAGGTTCTACTTTTTTGACCCATGGTTCTTTTCTTTCTTGACGCGCTTTGCTTGGCCCCAAATTTTTCTGCTTTTCTTTGCTTCTTCTTCGAGCTTTCGACCCTCTTGCCCTAGAAAACGGCCGTGACGCGTGATCCTTCATCATTGATTTCCCGTTTGCGCGACTGTGCGTTTCCGGTTTAGAACCCCCCCCCTTTCGCTAACTCTTACCTTCGTCTCTTTCCTCTTCTGATTCGTTTTTTTGCGGTTTATGTCTTTCTTTGCGGGGGTTACAATTTCCGCGTTTGATTGCTGTCGGTGCATGGGCCTTTTTTTAAATTTTTCTTCTACCCATGGCTAGGTTCTTGACGGGTTCTGCTCGTTAGTTCTTTCCTTCCGCGACTCTCGGTTTTTTTCTGATATTAGCATCATTTTGGACTGACTTTTGGCAACTTCCCTCCTTTTGCTCCTGCCATTTCCCCTTTAAGTACGACGTCCCCCTTTGACCGGGTTCCATTCGACTCTTCCCCCCAAATCAGTCCGGCTTTTCATGTCGTGCATTTCTGTTACGATGTATAACCTTTCGTGTATTTGGGTTATTGAATTCATGATTGTTGCGCGCCGGTGTGGCGAATTCCTTGAGGCGTTCTTTCCCATTTTTTTGAGCGGGATTGGTTGGCGCGACTCTTTCAATTTATTTCCCTCATTCTTCGCTGCTACCGCAGGTCGTGGGTATTGGCCGCAGCGCATTTTCGGGTGTCCCTTATACACAATACGGGCAAGCGGGCTTTTGGTTTGCGACTTTTCCCTTTTTGAAAGTGTTGTTCTTTGGGGAAGGACACCCGTTCCCCCCCCATTATCCTTACTTTTTCCCCACCCCCTAGTTCCTTCCTTGCCTCACGCGACTCAAAGCTTTTTTTCCTCCCCGTTCGCGTCTTTTTTTTCTAGTTGGAGTCCTTCCTGGACATCCTAACCCCCTTCCTAGGATTAGTTCAATAAGTGAGTTGACTTTTCGAGAGTGCCCGTTTCCCCTCTTCCCTCCCCTCCTTCGGGACGAGGCAGACCGCCTTGTTTGACGTTGTATGAACCCCATCTCTTGCTTTTACCGCCTGGGATACCGACCCTCCCCCGCCAACTACGCCCCCTTAGATTGATCCGCTTCAAACTCCTGACTTCTTTTCTCAAATCCTTTTTTTCACGCAGAGCCCGCTTGCTAATAGATTCCCTTCTCACACAAAAATTCCCCCGACAAGCCTCCTATCCCCCTTTTTTTTTGACCAATTTTTCTCCCACCTTAGGAAACTCAACCTGAAATCTGTCGTACTCCAAACCGATACCTTTTCCCAGTAGAGCTTGAGGACCAATCCACCTGCACTTTCTATGGCGTTATCGGAGCTCTTTAGATACGATTCGCGTTCTGTTCTTCGCAACACTGCACTTGCTTTCCCCTCCCCCCTTCCCCCTTTCACCACCGCGCGCCGACTTTTGAGCAAATCGGCATTTATTCCCTCCATCGAGGTCGATGATCCCTTTTTCCCCGGGATTTTCCCTGCCAATGTTTGGCGGCTTCTGTGTTCGTTCTAATAGGTCGCCCTCAGCCTTTTTACAATCGTCCCTTGATTTGACTTACGCGCCGATTTTTACAAAGTCGTTTGAATATCTCCTCCTTTTTTCACGTTTCCCCTTCCCTCTTCTGACTTTCTGCACGACAAGCCCTCGGAGTTCATCTCCCATTTTCGCCAACGAAGAGGCCTCCTTTTTAACCTACCACCTTTCCCCTATTTAATTATGTTCCTCCTAGCCGCATCGGACTTAAAATTCAAACTCTTTTAATAAATTTGCAGACAACTCTTTGATGATTCCGCGGCGTTGAACGTCCCAATTCTCCGATGTCTTGCCAGCTCCTTCTTTTTTCTTCACATATAGTCCTGTTCCGCCATTGCAAAACACATTCTCTCCGATGGTTGAACCCCCCCAGAGCGCAAGCACCCCCCCCAATTCAGCGTGTTCAACTGCGCCACGATCCCTATAGCGTCGGTCGTCGCTCAGGTTTTTGGTTATGACTTTTCCCCCCTTTGTTCCCACCATCGTCACTTTTTGACCCCTTCCGCCACTCCATTCCCCAGAGCAGCATAATTCCACCCACAGTCCCTCCTGACGCCCTAAATATCTTAGTTCATCCCCCCTTTGGTGGTGTGCTCTCTTTTTTCACCCAATGGTAGACTGTTTTTCCCCCTCTCGTGCGTTCTGGGCAGGTGTGTTTGCGAGAAGTGAGTCATATAAATCGGACAGTACCCCACGACTTCCCCTGATAGGCGAAGACCCCTAAGTCGCGTACCTTCACTCTTTCGCAGGTACAAAGTTTTGGGAACCGTTCTTCTGATTTTTTCAGAACGGGTTTTTCCCCCTTGGAGAGACTGTTTTTCGTCCTGTGCGGCCTCCTCGTTCGCAATTTATGGCCGAACCCCTGCCCCCAGAGCTTTTTTAGAGAAATAGCGCGTTTAGTGATTCTGGACGTTTCATTCCACCCTCCCCCTGGCAAAGAAGTGCCCAAGTGTGTCTTAACTCCTTTCCCGTTTTTCACTTTTTAACTCATGCTGGCAATCTTTTTTCTGGTCGCCGGCTCAATCCCTTGCCAGGTTTGTTTTTTCCCCTCCCGGACTAGTGGGCAATATGGCGATTTGCTGGCTTGTAACTCCACTGTCGTGCGCTTGTCTATAGAAACGTCTGATTTTTCCCTGCAACTTAATTATATGCTTATTCCCCCCCTTTTCATGAGGTTTCGCTGCGGTAACCTCCTCAACACTTCATTGTACTAGGTGCCCCCCCCCCCCCCTACTAGTAGTCGCACCATTATTGTATCAGCCAACTAAGCCCTAGCTTTGCGAACATCGGGGGAAAAACCCTTGTCCAATTTTCTCTCCCCCTTCCTTTTTGATTCCCTCCCATCTCTTTGCCCACTTTATTGCGTCCCTTGAACACCTATATTTTTGTTCCGCCGGATATGAAGATTTTCCCTCCCTTTCAGCTTAAACCCCGCCTCTCTAGCTATCAGCTTCTTTCCCTCTAACCCCATAGACTTTCTTGGGTTCATTTCTCAAACTTTTTTTCTTATTGTTTTTTGATTTGGGTCCTCCGCCCGATTATTTTTTAAGTCCTTGATTTTTCCTTTTCCCAATTTTGTTCAAACTCCCTTGTGGCTCGTGGGCGTGAATTTCAGAGTTTTTGAGTGATCCTTCTTTAGAGAGTGTATTTGGGGGGTCCTCTCCCTTTAAAAGCGTGGTAAGACCTCCACCCCCGCATACGTAAATGCCCCTTATTCCCACCTTCCCCTTTTGTGGAAGCCCCTTCTTTTCTGTCAAGCTCTTTTTTGTTTTCCTTCCGAAAATTCTCTGCACGATTACTCTTTTATCCTCTGATAATTGTCCCCAGGGTCTCGGCTTAACTCATTTTTTTGAACTCTCAATCACTTTCTTGAAACCTACCCCGTGCGGCATGCTTTTTTCGGGATTCCCTCTTAGCCTCCACCGTCAAACTAGCTTTCCTTCTTTCCCGGGCCTTTGATTTTTGATTCGGCCCTCCCAGCGGAGGGACGTTTTTTTTTTCGTAGGGAGATGTTTTTTTTTTTTTTTCCCTCCCATAGTCGTCTGACTTTACACCCCTTTGCTAATCCTTTTCACTCGCAAAAGAACAGGTTCTCCGCGGGCCTAGGTGCCCATGACCCCCAATGAGGCAGGAGCGCCCCCCAGCCTGCGGTCATGCTGCTTTAACTGCAGACCAAAATTTTCCAAAGTAGTCCACACCAACTGGAAAAACGACTTTCCTTTATTTAAAATCTTAACCCGATTCATTATCCCGGCGGACGTTCCCCCCATGCCTCCGGGGGCTTTCCCCCCCCAGTTCACAGCGTAGTTAATCTCATCCTTCGCCTCCCCGCTCCGTACCCCCAGACATCCACTTCTTTTTCGGAGGGTTGAAGCGTTTCTGCAATGTTTTTTTAAGCGCTGGTTTTACTTTTATTCTTTTCTCTTGCACCAACCCTGCATTTCAGAAAGCGCAATGTTATAGCCCCGGCCACGATTTTTTTGCGGTCGTATCACGTATTGATTTTTATCCCAGAGAACCAGGAGAGCATCCCTCCCCAGAATGTTTCATTTCCTCCCGTTCCGGACTGCTGCTTTCACAAGCCAATCTTCCCTTCCCCTGGATTCTGATGAACCCGTATCCGCCATACAGACAAATGCCCCCAAGATGTCTTACTCCTTTCTAAGAGCGAAGTTAAGGTTGTGCCGTTTTCCCATTTTTGTTTTTTCAGCATCCAACTCTTTCTCATCAGTAAAGGCCCTCTATCCCATGCCTCGATTGAGTTTCCCCACGCGTCACCCTTTCTTTTTTTGACTGTTGAGCTTGTTCCTCCCCCTCTCCCTCTTTACAACCTTCTTTGAAAAGATTCCCCCCCCAATGGATTGATTGCTGTCCACTGTCCCCCGCTGAGGAGAGATGCCGTACCAAATCAGGGCTTTCCCCAACCGACCCTTAACTTCTCCCACTTTCACCCACCAAACCCCCCTTAACCCGCTCTAGGCCTATTGCCTCGTTTGACCTTGCACTGATAACTGTCTGTTTAAGTAATTTCGCTTTGCCTTTTTTTTTAGAAATTCCCAGTCACCTGTGACCAACCAACCTCAGTCCGCCGCGTCCTTTTTTTTTTCTCCTGGAAGGTCCAAGTGGCTGGGGACGCCGAATTGATTCCGGACAAACACCGTTCCCTTTGTTTTTGGATCTCCGATTCTGAGCATCGCTTGCTCCTCCTCATCTTTTTTTTTTTTGCAGATTCACTCGACAGGATCACTTTCTGCTGACGCCTTCGGTGTTGGATACATGATCCATCTTTTCCCCTTCGGGGGACGTCTCTTTCCCCCCCTTTTTTCGAAGGCAGTCTGCGTTTGTTTTTTTTTCCGGATTTTTGAGCTTCTTCCTTTCAGCGCCTCTGCGGACCCCTCCATCGTCGGCGAAGCTTTCCCCCTCGCTTTTCCTGTTTTATGGTCGGGTTTGGTTTGTGTTCCGTTTTGGTTGACATGCGGCAGGTCAAGTGTTCGCCTGAGTCGGATAATCTGCATCGTTTTCCTCAACCTCCCCTTTTCCTTGATGCCGGCTTGCTCTTCTTGAGTTTCACCCAGGTCGTCCTTGATCTCTTAAAAGTACGACGCTTTTCCCTCTCGCTTCCTTTGTCTTTTCCTTTTTCCTAGCTCTGGTTTTTTGCTCACACCACAGTGTCGCACCAGCTTCCTTTCTCAAGGCCGTTTTTTTGCGCGCTTGTATGTTTCCCTTTTTTTTTTTTGGGTAATCCTATCGCGTCCCTTTTTTGCGTGGTCGGTGCCTGGGCCGCCTCCCGAGAGACCCTGAGACGCATTCAATGGCTATTTTTTTTTTCTTTGATTTCGATGATGTCGACCAATTTTCTACCCCCATCCTAAGAACCCTTTGCCCCACGCACTCTACGGTGTCTTGAGTCCTCGCGACTTTCAAAGCTCGGCATGCGATTAACCTTTTTCGCGTTCCCCTCCTTTTGCATGCTTCTCTACGACGTCACTCGACTCTTTCATTGAAAAGGCCTATTTTAGACCCCCCCAATCCGCCCTCCCTCCCGAATTAGTTCTTCTTTTTTTTTCGCCCTCGATGCGAGATCAACCGGCTGGACTTGGGGCTTTTTCTTTTAAACACCCATGGTCCTTATTTCCTGGTGCGCGTGACTTTTGTTTTCCGCAGTGGTGCACTTCTGGATTTTTGGCCCCAGAACCGCTTTCATTTTTTTTCCTTAGGGGAGCGCCTCTTACCGCATTTAGGGGTTTCACCCCCCCCCCCCCTTGCTAGACCCCGCTCCTGGTTCGGTTAAAGGGACGCTTAGTGTCTTTCCTTTCGGTTTTGCCGCCTTTTTTTTTCCACATTCCTTCTTCCCGGCCTTCTTTTGGGTATGCTTAATCTCCCCCAAAATTTCTCCCCCCCTTTCTCGGGCCATCGCTTTCGTCGCCGTAACTGCCCTTTGGACCTCCCTTTCCTCGGTTGAGTTTTTTGCTGACGCCCTTTTGCTCGTAAAACCTTGAATGTGCGCATTAAGTGAGTTGAGTTGTCTTCCGCTATGCGACATCCCCCCCCCCTGTTTCCATTTAATCCGATTGCCCTTCAGACTCTTCGACCGGTCTTCCATTCCCCCCCCAACTTTATGACCCGCGTTTTCAAGCCTGGGATCTACCGCCGTCCTGGGAACATCCTCCAAGAGCTCCGTTTCCCCTTTTTATTTCAGCGTCTTGTTTTCCCCCGCTTAACATCTCGACCCCGCTTTTAGCCTCCTTCTCTATCCACCTCCTTTTCAAATTCCACCCGCATACCACCACTCCCTGAGTTTTGACACCAAAGTGGGAGCAGGCCTTTTTCCCTACCACAATACTGTGTGTCTCCCCTTAAATCCCCTTTTCAATAGCGCTTTGTTTGAGAACCCAGCCCCAGTGGACTTCGGTCTTTTTCCTTGACTATGGTAGCTATCGATTCTTTGACTGTTCCTCTTTTCAACCCCTTTCCTTTGACGAGATCCAGGCCCCCACCTCGCGACGACTTTTTTGACTCCCTTCCACTCCAGAGAATTTAGAAGCACCCTGATGGCCCCGTTCGATGTCCAGTTTCTCCTTCGCGCAAATTCCGTGATTTTCTCTAATTTGGTTTCCTCCCTTCTTTTTCCAATGGATTGCAGCACCTACTTGACTACGTTTTCCCTCTCCAGTCGGGCCCACCAACGTTTCCTATCCTCGTGCATTCCCAGAGAGGCGCATCCCTTGCCTACCGACACCTTCCCCTAATGTCCCTTTCCAAGCCGCCCCCTCTTTTCCCCCCCCTGCCTCCTAGGGTTACCTACAACCCTTACCTGCTGAGGATTAGTGAGCTTGCGAAAGTCTTCCGCCTCCTTAATTAAAAGGTACCCTTTGGTATGTCAGCATAAATATTGAAGACCCCTTTTTTTTTAATGATGGGCCCCCTGCTTTTTTTTCAGGCCACCCAGCGCGCCCCTTTCCAGATTGTTGGGTCTGCCCCCCTTTTCCTCACCCCCCGTCTGCTTTCCGACTCAATATGACAATCATTTGAAAACGAGGCCTAAAAACCTTTCCCCCCCCCCCCCCTTTTCCGCTTTACCTGCGCCCCCTTTTAGCCCATGGCTTACGCTTTCTTCGCCCTTTTTTTCCATTCTTTTCTTAGTTTATGACGTTCCCGATGTTTAAACCATTCTTTACAAAGGCCTCCCCCGTCCCCTCAGAATAAATTCACCACTTCATTGGGTTGGCGCTACCCATCTTTTCTTTAATACCTATAGTTTTTTTTTCTGTACACCCCCCTTTTCCTGCCCGTTATGAGTTCTTTTGGACCTTTTGTCTTTTGCCAGCGGAAGTTTGGCCATCGCAATCGGCATCTCAAACGCTCCTCCTGCGGTGGGTTGAACCCTGCTATCGTCGTCCATGTCGCTTGTTCCGAAATGTTGCACTGTTTTGGGGACTTTTTTTTGCCTGTGTTTTTCCAGAGAATGTGTTGCCCTTCTTGTTCGGCCTCCCTCGCGTTCAATTTTCTTTCATAAGTGGGTCGCCCTCTTCGTTTAGAGTTTGTTTTACCGTCAGAGGTTGCGAAGTCAGCACTCGGGGTTCTCCCCTTATTATTCTAACAATCCTTTCTACTATATGCTTGAACTAGCTGCTTTCTAATCCCAATAAGGGTTCCTTTTTCAGTAGTTTCCCTCCTCGGCCCTTAGTTTCAATATTATGGCGGATTATGGCCCTTGACTACCAAGTAGTTGATTGTTAGCCCGGCCCTGCATAAATTGAGGCCTCATTGACTCTTTTTTTTTTTGATATTCCCCCACTTTCAGTTCACGGTCCTTTCGCTTGGGTAACTTCACTGAGGTCACCTTTCGGTTACAAATAGGCCACCCTACTAGATTCGAACCCCTTTTTTCTTGTCATCTCCAACGGCCCGATTGGTTAGAACCTGTCACACCCGGGTTCGTTGCTCCCGCCATGGCTACGCCAATCCGGTTTACATTTCAGAAACCACAGTCTGGCTTGTTCTCCGCCATGTCTCCTTTTGCCTTGGCTTTTTCAACTCACCAGACTCGCGACGATCATCCTTTTCGGCCCCTAGTTCCCTTGACAATTGCTTGGCCTCGTCGCATCGGAAACCAGATTCATCCGTGGGCGTCTTTCTGGCGTGAAGTTCCATCTTCTTTGCATCCCCCCCCTTTTTTTCAACTTCCTGATTGAGTCTCTTTTTTTGGCGTTCCCTTTGGTGGGAGCAGGCCCTTCTGGGCTGCGCACCCGAGGTGCGTCGCTCCAAAGCCCCGTGGAAGACCCCCTTTCCCCACGCATTTTTTAATTGAACGGAGCTATCTGTTATTCCCTGTCTTCTGGTCGGCATCCCGCTTCACGCCGAGCCCGGTCATTGGAAAATCTCCCTAATCGTGCCTTTTTTTCCCCTCCCTGAGGAATTCCTGTCTTGCGATTCCCGGCCTTCTCTCCCTCCACTGTGCAAATAATCTCTTTTTTCCAGTGTTTCGGATTATTCTCTTTTTGACTTCTTCCCTACACATAACGCAGGAACTTTCTTTTTGGAGCCTGGAGGTCCGACGACTCCCTCCCCGATTACGAGGATGGTTTTTCCACGACGTTCTCCCTGAATTGTACCCTTGTCTCTTAGGAAGGCCAAAAACAATTTTTCCAACAACCCCTTTCCTTCCCCACTTCGCAAACCCCCTCCAATCCCTCCCGCTGGCCTGGTTTGTGCCCGTTAAAGAAAGCCATTTTTCTTCTCTTTCCAAACCCTTTTTCTTTTGAGTCATCAAAATTTCTGATTCCATGTCCCCAGTAGCGCCACCCAACGCACCACTTTTTAAGAGACGTGCCCAATCTCCCAAAAGTTCCCCCCCCCCAGGCTCGTTCCCAACGTTTTTGGGTCACATGCCCCCCTCACAATCAGCTTTCGCTTCTTTCCAGTAACCCTAGCGCGAAAACACTGCTAGGATGCGGCATTGGAAGCGGTCGGAATGTGCATGCTGGTTGGTTTTTACTCTCTTCGTCGTCTTTTGCTTCAATATCCAGACTCGACCCAAATGTTACTCCCCTCTCCTTGATTAGCTCCCTTTCCAGTATCACGAAACCTACTTCGCGGCCCTACTTCCCCTCCCCTCGCTCCCCTTTCCAGAACTCCTGGGACTGAGTAAAAAATGCCCCTTGGAAATTCCTCCCCCCCCCTTTGCATAAGCCTTCGCTGCTTGCCTCCCCCCTGACCCTAATCCCTATTTTAATACCTAATCGCCCTCCAAAAATGCTGCTTTTTTGACGCACTACGCTTCCTCTTTTCCTCTTTTAGAATTTTTTTTTTTTTCGCCATCCCCATCCTTCTTCCTCTCCCGGGTTCGACCCGCTTTTTGCAGGATTGATCGTGTCCCTGTTTTCGTCTAAAGGCGCTGGTCCCTTTTCACCCCGCCCTCTCCTCTTACAATGGTGCTTGCGGCCCCCGTACTTGGACGAGGCCGCTTACTCCCCCCTCCCCGGTCGAAAACCGCCGTCCAGCCTGCTGCCCACAATTCTTCAACCCCCCCGCCTACCCGCAAGTGAGCCTGGTTCGCAGCCCGGCGCGCACGGTCTTTTTTCCGCCTTTAGTGCCGTTGGTTCTTTGCGCCTGCCCAGCCCCTCAGCCCGGCCCCCCACCCCCCCCCACAAAAACGACCCCCCCCAGCAAACCAAAAAAACCAATCAACAAACACCAAAACCGCCCTCAACCCTCCTCCACAAACCTCCCCCCCAAACCTCAAAACTAAGACCCCCAAAACAAACCACAATAAAAACAAACACCCCACCCCCCCCACCCCCCCCCCCAACCACCCACAAACCCCACCCCCCCACCCCACCCCACAAAACCCAAACCACCCCACCCCACAAAACAACAAAAACCCCCCCACACCAAAACCCCCCCCCTTCAAAAAACCCCCAAACCCCCCCCCCCGCTCTCTCCTTATTTTCCCGCTTCCGTGAGGCTTGCCTTGCGACTTATCTTTAAACTTTGTCCGTGTTCTCCTTCTTGTTGTCCTGTATCTCTGAATCTCCCCTTTTTTTTTTTCCTTTGTTGTTGATCTCTTCCATATCTACCGCCCACGGAGCTCTCCTGAGACTGCCTCGGATAAATCTCCATCATTTCTCTTTGATCGCCTTCCAGTTGCCCTTCTTTGGAGCCTTTGCGTTTTTTTTTTTCTTCCAGACTTTTTGAATGCGAGCAGTAGTCACCACCCCTCTCCTTTGCTTCGCACGACGTGTCTCAGTGACATTTTTTTAGTAAAGCGCTCTTTCTGGCCTTGGCGGGTTTGGGTGGTGGCACTTTTTGAAATGACTGCAGGTTTTTGTTCGCCTTTTTTCTTGTACCTCCTCGCGCCGGTCTCTTTTTGCCCCAACCAATTGGGAATTACTTCTTTTTGATCGTACGATAACACCCCCTCCCCCTTTATCTATCTTTTGTGACTTTCCCTCCTCTTTTTTAAACACGCATGCATTCCTCTTGAGACTCTTTAGAACCCTTGGATCAGAAAACAACCTGATCTGGCACATCTATATTCGACGTCTCTAAGTTTTTATTTTTTCTCTATTGTTCGTTCGTTCTTTTTGGGTTAAAAAGACGATAGCGTCTTTATTCTGTCCTGTTCTTGCGCTAGGAAAATTATCCCCTGCCATTCCTTTTTTATGTTCTTTTCTCTTCTCTCATGCTTTTCCCTGATTCTACTTAGTTATGATACTTTCTAATCCCAACCGTGGAAGGCTTTTACCTTTTTCTTCGGTATCCTTCCCTTCTTTTAACTTCTTACTCAGGTTTAATATTCACCTTGCCCAATCGTTTTTTTTTTTTTTTACAGGCCTTCGCTTCCAGATACTTTTTCCTCTTATCTCCGGCTACTTTGGGTTAGCTTTGCCTACAATTTTCCCCTCGCCGGTTGCTCCTTTCCCCCTGTTTTCAATATGTCAGGTGTCTCTCGACGCTTTCACTTTTTCTTTTCACTTTTGTAAATGACTCATGGTAGTTTCTAGAGTCGACCATTTTCGGGACCTAACCCTCCTTCCTCCCCTTTGTGGTCTCCCTTGTCGTTTTTCAACGGTTGCCCATTAGGACTGCTTTGGTCGTCAGGCCGATACTTAACCACCTTTTAACGTGACCATCCTCGTCCTAGGTGAGGTGCCTCTCCCTCGTCTCCAACTTCCCTGTTGCTTTCTGCTTTTCTGTCAGAATGACCAGATCCCCTCCCCAACGCCTCTTTACGTTGCGCATTGTTAGTGTATTGGTTTTGCCGCGTACACGTGGGAAACCCCCCCCCAATCCCCTCTCTCGTCATGCTTTTTTTGCTCTCTTCTTCTTCCCCCCCGCTTGCGCGCGCTAAAGTGGTCCTCCCTCTTTGACACAAGGTGGCAAAAATCCTGTCCTCCGTTCCATTGATGCTTTGTGATCTTATTTATTCCCCCTTTTAACCGATCTCGACCCCAGCCCCTGGGCGCAATCTCTTGCATGCTCCAAATCACCAATCGAAACACCCTCCTTCACCCCAAAGTGAGTTTTGCAACCGGTTTTTTGATGCTCCCGGCTTTAACAGTTCACGCCATGACAGGTCGTCAGGCCTTGAAAACATCTTTAAGGAGCGATGTGAGCCCCGAAAAAGACCGTGGTTTAGGTCCGTTAGCGCAGCGGCCTGTTCTCGAGGTCGCTAGTCTTTTTTCTTTCGGACCATTCTGTTGTCTTTCCCTATCCAATCCCCGCTCCCTGTGTTCTTCCGCCCTTCCCCGGACAGAGATTTCTCAATTGCCAGGTCTTATGATGCCCCTTTTTTTACCGGATTCTTCCTCATCCCCGCTTCCGTTTTCGGTTCGATGCCAATCCTTTTTCTTCCTTTTTCATTGCCCCGATTTACACTCGTTTCCTTCTTTTTTCCGCGCGACGCTACACATCCAGTCAGCCTATTTCTTCCCCTGGCGCCCTTGATGCGCCTTGTCTACCGACTCCTTTCCTCTTCCCCTCCTCTCCCCTTGCCAAGAAGAGGCTACTGAAAACCCTTTCCCTTCTTGTCTTAGTGGAGCGTCGTTTAGTTTTTCTTTTTCCCTTCCTCCCTTCAAAACTTTATTTTTTTGAAATTCCCTTAATTCCCCCCCCTTGCTTGTTCGTTGCTGCTTGAACGTCTGTACAGCGCCCCTCTTTGATTACCCAGCTCGGTCGCCTCAGTGCTCGCTCTGAGCCCTCCCCTCAACGGAAACCACATCTATTTTTCCACCAACCTCTTCAAGCAAAACTTCTTCTGGTCTCTTTTCCCTTTCACAGTCTTCCCTTGACTTTATCCCCTTTTCCGTCTTCCTTTCTGTTTCTTCGTTATGCCCTCCGATCGACCCTCGGATATGGCACCCCCCCGTCCCTCACCTCTTACCGTCCACATTCACCCTTTGGACCC
>Ga0179591_1289450_pt1 | contig 18538 bp, 25 predicted proteins | sample CZOMad2_1_08_16f_FD_182891 | JGI IMG/M metagenome (GOLD analysis project Ga0179591, IMG submission 182891) | Vadose zone soil fungal communities from Angelo Coast Range Reserve, California, USA - CZOMad2_1_08_16fungal (PacBio error correction) | ecosystem: Environmental > Terrestrial > Soil >... | reverse complement strand
AATGTTGTCAAAACCCCCCCTTTTCCTTTTTCCCGCACGAACCCTCTTTCTGGCAAGGAACTTTTCCATAAGTTGCTATCTTTGTCGAACTCCCTTGTCACTTCCTGAAACGTTTATTTGAGCCTTTTTTTGTTCGTCCCTGATCGGGAGGCAATTGTTTGTATGATGATCTGGATAAGGATTTTACTTTCCTGATGGAGTGGATGCTTTTTATCCATCCTTAGCCGTGCCTTCATATTTGGTGTTCTACCCAGACTTCTTTCTTTTTGATACGCGTCGTTCCTGTTGTCACCTTCTTTTTTCAACTTAACCTCTGGACCTTTTTTCCTTCCAGTTGTTTTTCTCCTGTCAATATCGGCATCTTCTCCCTTTGGGCGCTGACCTTTTCTTGCATGTTTTTGTCTGTTGCACAACGTTTTCAGATGGGCTTGACCCGGCCCCATTGAATTCTCCTCCTGAGGTTCAATTTTATCGGGGCCTGGGCAAAACCCCACCCCCTTTTCCCCAACCCAACCAACGTTTTTTTTTTTTTTTTTAATGTCATGTTTTTTATTGACTGTTTTCCTTACTTTGTTTGTAACCGGGGTATTCCCCCCCGGGCTTTCGGCATCCTGCTTTTTCTGGGGGCGTCTTATTCACACCCCGGTCGAGCTGCACCAAACCGTTGGTCTCCTTAGATTCCCCTACCGTTGCCCTGTTCTAAACACATCGCCATTTTTGATTGAGGTGAAACACACCATTCAAATTTCGGCCTTTTCCCTGTTTTTTGCCCCCTCCCCTTCCCCTTTGTCTGTGTCGTGGTCAATTGTTAGTCACCTTGGGGTTTCTCTCTTTCTTTGGTGATTCAGGAGTCACCGGATCGGGCTTTTTTTTTTTCCCCCCCCAACCTTTTTTTTGTATGCCTTACCACCCGACAGTCTTTTGTCCTTTCCTCAGACCCGGTAGGCTTTTTTTTGTTTGTTCGTGGACCCCGTTAGACCCTTTTTTCCCCTCTTTCGAGCCTTGTGTTATTTCCGCGGCCACTTCTGTTCCAGTCGAATGTAACCAGGACCCCCCCAATGGTTGGTTGTTACAACTTATTTCATCCTTGTTGCACCCCCTCTCATTTTTTCCCCAAGCAACGCTTGACCCCATTATTTCTTTTATACTCTTTTCTCCCACCTATGGCTTGGAGTCTGGCCGTTTGACCTGGCGTCGATTTCCTATTTTCTTACAGTTACAAACCTACAATTTTTTCTTTCCTCTCCTTCGTCTAGATAGTAAGACCTCCCTTGCTTAGTCACTTTTTTTCTTTTGTGGAATTGTCTTTATAGGATAATTCCTAGTTTTTCTGAGCTCCGATGTTTTTTCCATAGGGTAATTGTTTAGAAGCACTAGGTTCTGTCAATCGATGATCAAAAAGGTACTAAATGTTGTTTATTTGGTAGCTTCTTCAGCGGCTCTCTTACTTTTTTCCGGGAACTTGCCCCCCCCCTGGATCACGTCGTTTGGCTCTTCTTTTTTCCTTTTTATACTAACCCGTCCCCCTTTTTAGTGTTTTGCCCCTTTCGCTGTCTCCCCTTCTCTGAGTCCCATTTGTTGCACGTTCGTTGCTTCCCAACCTTTCAGTTCCGCCTCTCGCCTTGCGTCTTTCCTCCTTTGCGTTTGCGACTCCCAGTCGTGGATGTCTCCTTTTTTTGGTTTTTCGATCGTCACTCTGTGTTTGTAGGAAGTTTTTGTTTGCCAGGGAAAAATTTGTTGATTCCGTCTCACCAGATAGGCCCCCCCAAAAACCAATCGCTGTTTCTTATCTTCGGCGTCTTTTTAATGTGTGTCTCAACCCTTCCTTTGTGGATTTTCCATGAGTGACCCTGGCCCCCTCCCCTCCCTAGTTACTGTCTTTATTAATGAGTTGAGTCCTCCCGCGAACCGGGTTTCGCCTTTTTCCTTAACCCGGAAAATGTTTTCCCCCCGAGGAAAAATCCCCTAGTTCCCATTTTTTTCTTTAAAGCACTTTTAGCCCCTCCCCTGTCCGCTCCCACTATGAGGATTTTTACCTACTGATTTTTTTTTTTCTATTTCCCTTCTCTACTTCTGTCAGTTTTTACACCTTGTTATTGAAAATGCTCACCCTTTTTTCTTCCTGCAGGAGATTCCCTTGGCCCCCGAGGCCTTCGTTTTTGTGATTGTTCCCCGCCTGAATTTCTTCTCGGTGGATTCTGATGTCCTCCCTTTCCTCCTTCCCTGTTTGTTCCTTCCCAAATGTGATGCACCTTTTTAGGTCCATTTTAATTGTCTAAACAAATACCTCCTGGTATCTCTTTCTCTTCCCTTTTTTTTTTCCCTTTTCCACTAAATTTCCTCCCTCCAGGGCCTTTTTCCATTGGCTTTTTTTTTTTTTTTTTTACTCCCCCCAACCTTGCTTCGGCAGCGGGAAACCCGTCCCACATTTGATTTTCCCATTCTGTTTCTTTTTTCCTCCCTCCCCCCCCATCAGGTCCCCTCCAGGCGTCTGGTCAGTTTTGCTTTTTCCCCTTGCTTTTGAAACTGTTGGATGGAAACCCCACTGTCCTTGAATTTTTCTTCTGTCAGCTTCGCATCACGACCGCCGTCCTTTTTTTTTTATCTCGCTTTTTTCCCACTTTTCAGTTCTCTTGCCCGTTCCCCCCCCTGCGAGAGACCTTCTTTGAATATCGCGTTTTTTCATTGACCCCTATGGGTCCTTTTGGCTGTCCCATCTTCCTTTGATGGTTCCCCCCACCCAAACACCTCTTAGGTTTCCTGAACGTCCCTTTAGATCCCCCCTTTCACCATAGCCACCATTCCTTTTTGGTATTCTGTCGCGTCCCCTGGCCTTCCTTTAGAGAATTGGCCCCCCGCAACAAGCTGGCTTATAGTTTTTCGTTACGTTTTTCGTTTACCATCCTGTCCACCTCCACCCTTCACCCCTCCCCATCCACTTTCTTCATGGATGAACCTTTTGCACCTTTTTTTTTTCATTTGTTTGAACACCACTCTTTGCCGTTAGGTGCACCCCCCGCACCTATGTACCTGTACCTGTGGTAATTACGTTTCACCTTTTTTCGTTTGGGTTTTTTTTGTCCCCAGTTCCCCCCAACATAAGCATATGCTGGGCTTTTTTTTCCCACATCCCTGGCCAACCTCCTTGTCTCCTTCTTTTTCTTCTCAACGGCCCCTTCCCCCCCCTACGGGTATTTTTTTCTTTCACCCTAGCTCCTTTTGGTCCAATCTTCTCCTTTCTCCTCATTGGTTCGTGACTACTGCTATTCGTCTTATTGTACTAGGGATTCTGGGTCTTTTCTCTTACCTTCGCCTTTTTGTCAATCATTTGGACCTCCCTTTTCTATTTTTTTAAAGAGCCACCTTGTTGGATGGACATTGCCTCGACTTTTCTCTGATTACCACTTTCTGCTTCCCCTTGCCCTTTTTCCCCTTCCAATCTTTGGTGTCTCCGAAATCCACCACGCATTAGTACCTTTTCCCTTTTGCCCAGCCGTCCAAATGGGAGTTGGCCTTCAGTGACCGATTGTTTTCTGCCCTCTATTATACCTTTTTTTTCGTTCCCCTTTGCTTTGATCCTTCCGCTACCCCTCTTCCCCCCGGCCAGGGACTGTTCTTCTTTTTTTTCCCCCCTCAGGTTTGGGGACGGTCCCTTCCCGATGATGTTGGGGAAAATTTCCTGCCGCTTTCCGAAGGAGATGTTCCTCCACCAGCTTTCTATCCTCTTCTCTTTTTCTCCCTTTCCGGCGCTCCACTTAAGATGATCGGTCCCCCCTTTTCCTTGCGTGCGGTTCGGGAAGGTCCTCCTCTCAGGATTCCCTTACAAAGTTCATCTTTTTTTGCATTTTTTTTTTCCCCTTCCCTTCCTCTTGCGATCCCCCATGTCTTGCAGTTCTTTCTGTTATGAACCCCCCCCCCTTCCAGCGTATTGGAAAACTAATTTTTTTTTTGACCCGGCGGGAGGTTTTGTTTTGTTTTCCCTCCTTTCTTCCCTTGTTCGTGGTGGGACACGATCTCCATTGTTTTGCTTCTTCCCCCTCCGGCCGTCAGACTTTTCTTCCTCATATCCCTGCTTCCTTTGGTTTTCCCGGCCACATGGGGGCAGTTTCCCCCCCTCCCCAGGGAGTGTTTTGTGGCAGCACATTTTCTTCCTTTTTTTCCGATCCTTTTTTTTTTTTTGCACCCGGTCGAACCCATTCGAAATTCATATTGTCCCATCTTCCCCTTGACAGCCACCTTTCTGGGGAATTGCATTGACCCCTGTTCCGTACTTTTGTCATTAGATTCGTCTGTTTCTCCCAAAAAAACCCCCTCTTTTATCAAGACATTTGTCTGTACTTTTATTCTTTCTTCCGTTCCCTGACTTTCACTTTTTAAGCTTTTTGTACGGTGAAAACCCCCGCCGTTTTACATGAGCCTCCCCCTTTTTTTCTCTTCTTATAATCCCCTCTTTGTGTTCCCTTCTTTCCTTTTTCCTTCCTGCATTTCATTAAGTCACAGTTTGGGGGCCGTTGCGCAAAAAACGACCCCATGACTCGTACAAACCCCCCATAACGATTTTAATATCACGACTGGGCTCACACTCCTCCCCCCCCTACTTTCGGTGTGGCCCCCCCCCCCCAACCGTCCTTTCTTTACCCCCAGTCCTCCGACAACCCCACTCCTCTCCCAAAACTGAGCGTGACTAATTTCTCCCCTCCCCCAAAGGCGATCTTCTTCGGTACTTTCATCCATACCCTCCACTTTTTTTCCCTATTCCTTTAAAAGCAGTTTTTATGCTTTCATCGAATGCCCTCTCTGATTCTTCAAAATTTTTTACCCCCCAGTCCTCCCCCCCCCCTTCCTCTGTGTTCCTCCTGTCTCAAATTTTTAAGAGGATTCTAGCTTCCCCCTTGCTACCGTTTTTATCCAACATTGGATCGCCTGTGGCCTATGTTCTTTCTTACATGCAAACTGAACCCCCCCCCCCCCTTAAATTCGCATTGCCTCTTGGACTCCCTTTGAAAAACGTCTTGCGGCTGCTTTTCTTTCCGCGACCCCTTTGTGGGATGCCCCCTGATGAGTTTTTTCCCTCTGTTCCTGTGCAAATCCACCAAATATCTTTTTCCCCCCCCTTGCGCGCTCCTACCCAAGCCAGACTTTTTCCTTTTCAGACCGTTTACGAGAGCTCATGGTCACCTATTTTGGCTTCAGAGTTGCACCCAATCTTCATTCTGAATCAGTTGTTCTCTTCCCCCTTTTCTGTTTCCCTTGTTCTTTTCTCCCTACGGCCCACTGTGCCGCTTTCCCCCCCTCCACCCCCCCGGAGAGAACTCGTTTTCTGTCCCCACACCAAGAAGAAACACCTTTTCGTCCTCCTCTTCCCCCCCCCCCACAGTTATCTTCCCCCCCCCCGTCCACACAAGGGGATCTGAGATTTCAGATAATGTTGGGTTCTCCCGGCACGTCGCCAACTTTGTAGACCGTGGCCCTCACCGAAAATTTCCGTTTCCCCATCCAGCCGCTTTTTCTGTGTTTTGAATAAAGGCTCGGACTTAAATTTTTTAGTTGTCGCAGTACTCTCTTACCTTCGAACCCTTTCTGTCTCGTAGTCCGTATGGTAACTCCTTTCCCGTGGACCGATCCCTGCGGCTGACCCCATAAATTTATTTTTTTACCCGTTCCAAACCAGATATCCCTCCTCTAACATTTTCCCTTTTTGTTTTGGAGGGTTTTTTTTTTGTTTTTTTTTTCTTAGATCCCCACAAGGGCTCTTATTTCATGGGCTCTTGGTGTAAGCAACCTCTTTCTCCCCCTTTTAACCTCCTACCTATCAATGTTCTTTTCATTTGCCTTTTATTTTCCCCGTCCTGGAAGGGCGTAAAAGCTGCAGTTGGGATTTTGGTCACTAAATTTCCTCGGTCAGTATTTAGCTTCCCCTATAAGGGCCAATTACTCCCCCCCCCCCCCCCCGGAGAGCAGACTTTTTCTACCCTAGGGCCCAGGACTTTTTCCTATTTGTTTTGGGTTGTTTTTTTTTAAATCACCATCGTCCCTGGACATATTCAGTTCGTTTTTTCCGTAACCCAAGTGTCCGTTTTCAGGAGGTCCGCTTGGCTCCAGCTTCACCTTACTTTTTTCGTGCATTTAGTTTAATTTTTTTTTTCTGGAGGGGGCCGGTTCCTTTTTTTCCCTTTGTTACGACCAGGGGAATTCAGAACATTATTTTTCTTTCATCAATCTTTTTTGTTTTGTGTTCGAGCCTTCTCCTTTCTTCAGGCCCTTTTTCTTCCTTACCTTGCCCCAATAAAAACCCTCTATGCTGTTCCCTCATTCCCTAACCCCCTGTGTTGATGAAGAACGGGGGGCGTCCCATTGATTAGCCGTGCCGGCGTCAATACTCACCGACTCGTTTTTTTTTCTTTCCAATTTCCTACGTTCCCGGGTGTTTTTTCTTCTTTCATCATTGAAGTCCAGGAGGTTGAGATTCTCCCCATCCCCTTCTCCCGCTTCTTGGTTTTCGGTAAACGTAAACCAATCAACCCCCCCGGGCTTTTAGATCTCGCCGTTTTTCCCTGGACTTGACCTTTGTCCTTCCCCTTCTCTACTTCCTCCCCGTTCGGTCCGACCCCTTATCGCCTTTTTTTAATTACTGTCCCCCTTTATTGTAGCCTTTTCTTTCTTTTCACCCCCACAGTGTCGCGGGGGGTTTTTTTTCTTCTAACAACCGGATTTAAATTCACTCAGGGTTTTAGTCCCAAACCCCCCCCCCCCCCTCAACACAAACCTGTACTCAATGTTCCCTGTTTTCGCTGTTATTTTTTTTTTTCTTTTTTCCACCCTTCCGTGTATTCAAGGACTCATGCGCCTTTTTTTTTTTGAGGCTGGGAAGTCGTCACCCATACGGGAAGACTCCCTTCTCCGTTAGCATCATTTCGCTTCATTTTTTTTTCTGCCCGAAAAACCATTTTTTCCTTCCCTGATACTCATTTCCCCCCCCCCGTCAACTTTTGGTTTCACCTAAGAAGCAAAAATTCCCTAGGGATAAGTTAGTTGCGCACTTTGGGTCTTTTCTTTCGCTGACTTTTTGAGGATCACGGGTCAATATCAATTCTTTTTCCCATGGATAAACTGACCTATTATAGATCTTTCTGTTCCTGGGTCCTTGCTTGTGGCGCCTCCCCTTACTTACCCTGTGTTTTTTTATAAGGTGCCCCTTTTAGATGTCCTAAAGTTACCCCCTTGCTATGTTATCACACACACTCGTAAGATGTCCGACCTTTTGGCACCACCCCACTTCATTTTTTTCATGTACACTTCTTGACCATTTTAATTCAGGTCCTTTTCCCACTTGTTCTTTTTTTTCTTTCCCTGCCTTGTTTACTTTCTTGATTTTTCCTATTTCTCCCCCTTTTCGGACCCTTTTTGCCCCCCTGAAATAGGGCTCGCTTATCTCTCTTTCGGACTTTCACGCTTTTCCTTATTATTTCGAATTATTTATAGGAGCGACCTTCTCTTTTTTTTCTTCCGTTGGCTGGAGGGGGGACTCCCCATTAGGAGCGATCATCCCCCCAAGGAAGGAATATGTATTATCACCAAAGGCCTTTAGTTTCTCGGGGAGTCTACGCTCTACTTTTTATAGGGAGTTTTGTTTGCCACCCTGTTCTTCAGTTGCTTCCTTGCTCTTTGGTTACCCCTCGCTTAAAGTTTTCATTTTTTCGCGATCCCATCATTCTCCTCGTTCCTCGTGTAAAAAATTGGGGCCTTGGTTTGTTTGTGCGGTTCTCGTCAAATGGAGCGTGCCCTTTCCTTTCTTTTGTTACACTGTCCGGCGAGCTTTCCCCGTGGTCGTTTGGTTTCTTTTGAGGATGTGTGCTTCTTTTTTTCTGTAGTGTTTTTGACGTTGTTTTTCCCAGTGCCAGTTTGTTCTGTCCCGCTTTCTTCTAGCACCAGTCCGTGACCCCATTTATCGTGTAAATATAGTAAGGTCCTCGTTACACCCACCTTTCCAACTTTTCACTGGTGAGATTATGATGGCCAGGTGTCCTTTTCCCCAATTTCCTCCGTCCCGAATTGGTTCTGCTTCTTACATTGATTCCTTGCTGTCCACAGCAACTTGTATTGACTTTTTCCCCCGTCACTTTTTACTTGTCGTTCCACCCCGCTTGTGAAAGTTAACACTTTACCAGCCCGATTACCTTTGCAGATTTGTTAGGCTTTTTTTTTTTTTCTCTCCCTTCCTCTTGTTTTTTGGCTCCCTAGATTATATTCTTTCCTTTTAGAGTTCCACCAAGGTCCGCGCCCGTGTTACTCTTGCCTTTTTTTCCCCCTTCCCTCAACTGTTTCCTTCCTGATTTTTACCTTTTTCCCCATATCGTCTTTCATTTCGATGTGTTTTTGGGCATCTCTTTTTTCTCGCTCTCGTTTGACGCCCCACCCTCGGGTTTTTTTTCCTCCCCCCTTTGTTTCTTTTTGCCCAACCCTTCCGGTTTTTTAGTCCGGCTCTCGTCTAAAAAAATTTTGTTCCTCCTTTGACTCCACTTCTTTCTCTTTTTCCAGTTCCCACGAACATTCCGGCCCCAGGGTTTTCCCTTTTGCGCAGCAACCAGGCTTGAGCCGTTTGTCACCAGGAACATGCTTTTCCCTTTCTATTTTATTAAGACCATGAATTTCCTTTTTTTTTTCCAGCCGTCCTCCCCATGTCCGGATAGTCGTCTTTTTAGGGTTTACCGATATGCCCGTACCTCCCTTAATTTTCTATCTTCTCATGTCGAGTTTACCTCAATCAGCCCTCCCCTTCCCTTGTTCCTCTCCGTTGAGGTTGATTTTTGCCGTCATCGGCGATGCAGCCCGCTGTCCTAGAAGGGACATGTCCCCCCCGCAGCATTTACCAATGTCATTGGCAATTTGAGGGTACCCCCCCTCCTCTCTTTTTTCATCCCTTCCCGTTCTTCTGGAACTCTAACCTTCCTTTTTTTTTTGTAGTCTTTTGATTTCCTTTAAATTTTTTCCCTCACACGGCTTTCTACGTTCCGTTTGTTGTCGCACAAGCGTTTGGCAAAAGTCACAACCTCCATTTCGTTGATTTCCACTTCCTTTTTTTTGATTTCCGGGAGTTGCCCCACCCCCCCCCTTTTTCTTTGCCGGGGTTACCCCAAATAATTTTGAAGAAACTTGTTTTTTTCATGCCCTCTCCCCCACCGGCGCGCACAGTCCCAACACTAAAGAATAGATTGGGCCTCTTTTTTCCCCCCCCCTTTTCTTTGACCCTTAAAATATTTGCGTTGGAGATTCTTCCCCTAACAGACGACTTTTGAGTCCGGACTCTCTCTTCTCTCCCCTTTTTTCCTTCCTTCCTACTGTTTGAGACTTCTCTTCCTCTGTAAGAACACCCCGTCGGGCGGTGTTTTCCTTTGAAGAAGAATTTACCCTTTCTGGACCCCACGGACTGCCCCCCGGTGAGACCCCATCGATGCTGTTTCTGTCGGTCTTTGGTCTTTTGCCTTTCCTTCTTGCCTTCTTGGGGAAACAGGTACGTTTCAACCCCCTTTCGCTGTTGTGTTTACGAGCACCATCACCTCATTATGTATAACCCTACCCCCCTGGGGAACAACTCAAGGTCGCTGTCCCTTTTTTTCCCCTACGTTCTCCCCCTTTGCCTTTTTTTGCAATTTGTCCTTCCCCTGGCTTCCTTACAGTCCAGTAAATGTTCTGAGTCGTGATTCATCCACTTTTCCAAACCACCAACAACCCCTGGCATTAATAGATTTTTCTTTTTTGGTCCCCTGCGAGCCTGTTTTGACACCCAGATGCGAGGTCCACCGTCCCCCTCAGCGGTATCTTCTCCCGGAGGTCCTCCTCCAGTCCTTATGACTTTCCCTGTTTGCCCACCCCTTGTCTTGTGCTTCTAGTTTTCTCCGGACGCTTCTCCGAGTTCATACCTTTTAAAGTTCCACCTTCTTGTCCCCCCCCTGCTGCTTCCTGGGGATATTCAGTGACAGTCTCTTCCGTTTTTGTCAACCCCCTCCTCCTTTCTTTTCCACTCAATTTGGCCTTCTTTTCTCCCCGCAGTTTTTTTGCTTTTTCTTCCTTTTTCCGGTTGTTCCCTGGACCCCAGTCAATTATCCCCTCTTCGATTCCCCCATTCTTCGTTTCTTCTTTTTTTATTTCGTGATATAAGCACCTCTTTTCCCCTTTGGTTGCCAAGCAACGGTTGGTTGACAAAAAGTGAGATGAAAGTGGTCTTTGTTCAAGTCGTTTCGCCCCTCTCCCCCCAAATCTTGCTACTCAGATTCGCCCCCCCGTTTTTTTTTTTCCCCCATAGTTTTTGCCCCATTTTTTTTACCCAACCTCTTATGCAAAGTTCCAGTTAAACTAATGACCTCTCCTCCTCGTTGGACCTTGTCCCCACTTCCCCCCAAGGGCAGTGTAGATTCCTTGGCCGGAGGAGATTCGGGGTTTTCTAGTCAGTGACCTTTCCACTTTTCTCTTTTTGGTGCCGCCCGTGTTCATTGGCGTTTGTTCCCCCCCCCCCCCGCCCCCTCCCAGCTAAGTTTTTTTTCCACCTACTCAATTTTCGTCCTACTGGACTTGCTCCTTTTTGCCATGCCTGCCCCAATAATGCTCCACTTTTTTTGAATTGTCCCCTTTTTTGACATATAAGAGCGTCCACCACCTCCTTTTTTGTATGCCGCCTTTTTACACGTTGCGGCTGTTCCTTTTACAAACCCTCCCACCAACGCCAAAGTCCACACAAACCCTAATTCCCTCCCCGATTCGTCCCTTTTTCCCCCTCAAGGCACAACGCTTTTCTTATCTTCCATTACCCACTTTTCAACTGGCCACCCTGACTTTTGGTGCCAGTCTCTCTTTCTTTTTACTTTCGATTCTCCTGTCCCCTGAAGGGTATAACCCTTTTAAATTCGTCGCAACTCTTCCTTCGTTGGACACCTATAAATTCCAGCCTGGATCTCTTTCTGCTACCCCCTCACTGATTGAATTGTTTTTTTATTCGATTTAGTGGTACAGTGCTGCGCCCATTCACTCTTTCCCCCCCCTCACCACACTCGGTGTTCCTTTCTTTTTTCCTATCCTTGCTTTCAACCCCTTTTGTGCTGTTGCGCCGTGAGGACGCCTGTTTCCGCTTTCGTGTGCAAGTTTCGCTTTTCACTGACCCCTCACACAAGATGGTCCCACGGGCGGCTGCGCGTCCCAAGCCCCACTCTTTTCGCGACCTTCTCTACTAATCCCCGTCTTTGCAAGCTTTTTTGGTCTTTCACAATAGTATTGTCCCCACTCTTCCAGGACTCTTTTTGCTCGCTCAACAACCCCCTATTTTTTCCCTAATTCTCTGGTAATCCTGGACCGGACCCCACTTTCTACGGGTGTTCGCTCCACCCACCTCCCAAAAAACCATTTTCTCTTCCATGCCACCTCTTTTTTGGTTGGCTTCTTCTCTTCTCCCCTACCAAACGGTTTGCCCCTTTTCCCCTGAGAGCAGATCCTGTTCTCCCCAGAACCCTAGACCCACATTGATCTCCTCTTTTCCATAGTCCCTCCCATTTAGTTTATTTTTTCCTTTCCAGCAATTTTTTGTTGACGTTGTTGGCATATCCTTTTCGTCGGTAACCTGTTTTTTCGTTGTGGTTTAACAATGTGCCTCTGCCTGAATGTGACAGAACCCACTCGGGGGCGTGCCTTTGAGTGACCCGATGTTTCCAGATACGTGCCCCGCCCACAAAGACCCGTTTTTGACAAAAAACCAATGGTTGTCCCACTTCTGCTGTTCCTACCCTTGAGGTCCCCCCCCTCATAGACCCCCCTGTTTTTCTTAACTGTTATTTCGTTTTTTGTGTGTGGTTGTGCTGCCCTTCTGACCAACTGTCCCCCTCTTTCATATCTCTTTTGTTCCCTGGTTGAAGATCCCCTTCCATACCCCCTTTGCCCCCCTTTTTCCCTCCCTAAAACTTTTACACACCGTCCTTTTCATTTTGTCTCTGCCCTATATTTTTCCCTCACTGAAAGCTGACAGGCCTTACCTTTTAACTGGGAAGGCACGACCTTCACCAGGTCTTTACTGTTGACATCAGATCCGTATTTCCTACCCCAGAAGAGGTGTTCTTGCGACTCCCTTCCGTGCCTTAGACAGCACCATGCAAGTTCCCATTCTCTTTTTTTTTTTTGTTATGACTAACCCTTATATGTTTTTGTGTGTTGTGGTCGTTGATGCCCTTAGAAACTCGAGACCTCTTCCCCCCTTTCTTTTCCATCTTTGAGGGCATTCCCTTTTGCCTCCCCTGTAGTTTTTATTTTGCCATCATGCTAACGGATATTGCCGTTAAATTACGATATTTTCTTTTTTATAATCCTCCCCCCCTTTGTTTGTTGTTAGTTTGTTTGTATTAATAATTTATTACGGTCACCCCTCTTCTTGTTTTTATACACGGGCCCCTAAAAACCTCTTTTTCATACGATCACCCTCCCACAAGTTGATCCCTTTAAAGGTCGGACGATGGCGTGTTCGAGCGACTTTCCGCACTCCAAGGCATGGCTTTTTTCTACAGTCTGTTTCGGATGCCATGCCCCGCTTTTTCTTCTTATCTTCTAGGGAGCTTCTAGCCCTTGTCCTTTTTGAGATGCTGGGGTGCGGTTTGAATTACGAGTGAATCGGGTTACAGCCCTGATTCGTATGGGGAGCTGCCTTTGAATGACAACTCTGACAATTGGCAAATCCATAGCCTTTAGTACGTCGGCCAGCGTACGGCGGGTTGTTTTTTCCTTTATGGTCCCTTTCCTTCATGATCGCATTTCTATTTTTCTACGTCTTTCCTTGTGCGTCGGAAAAAACTCCTTGATTTTTTTTCTTGATTCGCTTCCATGCCTAACTCTTTGTTTTTTCCCCTCTTTTTTTTGACTGACCGTGACCCCACCAAACTACCCCCCAACAAAGTCAATTTTTTTTCGCCCCCGATTCTGTTCCCTCAGTTTTTGATGCTTGTTAGTCTGCGATTCCGTCTGTAGTCGGGCCTTACGTTTACCCCAAACCCACTGTTAAGACGATTCCGTTCTCTCACGTTTTTTTCCCTCCGTCGCCGTCATTCCTCCTAAATGTTTCGTCGTTTTCCCAATTTTACCCTCCCATTTATTTTGACGTGCAAAAAAACTCAACGCTTGCATGGTCCACCCTTGCATCCCGAATTTTCCTTTTTAATTTGGACATTTATTTCTTTTCCACACTGTGTTTCTCGCTAGGAGGCACCATTATCTTCATTTTATTTTTTCATATTCTAAATTTTGGTTCTATGCTTCCACTCTACAAAGCCTTATTTTTTCCCTCCCCTCAACTGTTGTTCGGTGCTTTTTTTTCGAGACTCCAGGCCGTCCTTGGTGTTTTCTTGCTTCCCCATTTTAGAGGGATTCGTGTCCCTCTCTTTAAAACCCCATTCGAGTTTGACCGCACCCCAACGAGTCCCAGAGATGTTTTTGCCCCCACACTTTTCTCTTTTCCCCTGGAAACCACGCCTTGTCAACTTCTACTCCTAGTTATTTATCCAATCTTTCCTTTTTTTTGGCTCTTTTAAGTGGGCATTCTATGTTGGTATATTAATCCCGGGCGAAGGAGTGGCCAACAAACCTTTTTTCCCCCATCTCTAACTGCGTCTTGTCTCTTAGGCTCCACACCCCATGTCCCACCCCCCGTTCTTACTTTTCTCTTTGGGGCTTTGGACAGTCTGATTTTACCTAGGCCCCACAACCGCACCCGTTTTTCGACATGCTATTTCGACGTCGGAAAGCCAGTTGGAAGACCTCCTTGACTTTTGACCAGCACTATTCCTGATAGTCTTTTGATCACCACGGTAACTCTATGGGTCTAGTCCTCAGGCCTTTGTGCCCCCGCTTTACTTTATCGATTTTCCATCTGCAAGAAGAATGATTATTTTTTTCATTTATAAACCTGGTTGCGAGGTTACGGGCCTTACGCTCTTTCAATCATTTCTCTCGCTGTCGAACCTGTCTGTCACCCCTTCCCCTTTCAGTTGGGTCCGTTCGGTTCTGGTCTTATTACTAGGCGGAAATTTCCAACCCGAGGCCATCCTTCTATCCCCCTTGTGGTCCCCTGTTCACCGGACGGAGCCCCTCCGTTTTTTTTGCTTGGTTCGTTTGGGTCTTGGGATTTACTTTTGTTCGGTTTTAATTTTTTTTTCGCAGGTTTAGTTCGTCGGTTTTTTTTTTTTTTCCCTTTGTGCGGTGCTGGCAATATATGGGACACCACAAATTTTTTTTCTTATGTGAATCTCACTTCTCCATTTGGGTTGTCGCCCCCATTAATTTTTTCTCTTATTGAGTTTTTTTTAAAATTATATCCTCGATGAGTCCCCCACTTTGTTCCCTTTATGTTATTTTCCTCCACTCCCTCAACTGAGAGCGCTTCAAGAAAACGTACCCCCTTCCGGACCCACCTCTCTTTCCAAGTAGGAAACTTCTCACAGTGACCGTTTCTTCAGTTTGAGTGCTTTATCCGGACCTTTGGGGCTTGGACTTTCCTCTGTACTTTGGGTAGAGGAATCTTAAGGCCACTTGCCTCCTAATTTGCGGTGGCTTAGCGTATCTGTCCCACATCCCCTTTTTTTTAGATTCTCTGTGTATTTTCCCTCTGTTGTGAATCTAGCTAGGATTACTGAGATGTCTCATTGGGAGGTTTTTTGACGAACATCCACTCTTCGTTTTGTGCGTCGTACACTGTGTTGCCCCCCTTGGCATCAAGATTCTTGAGTTATAATAGATTCCCCACGGGGTTCCTCCTTTCTTTTTGTGTTTCTGAATTAACGTTTTACAGTGACAACATTTTTCCTTGCCCATTTCCTTTCTCCTCCCCCCCACCCGTGAGACCGCCTTCATCAAATGATTTCCCATACAGCTTTTTTTTTATTTCTTTTCGCCTTTGGCATCAGCGGGTCATATTTCCCCCTGGTGGCCTTTCAGTTTTAGTTGAGACCTTTTCACCTTCTTAAAAGTAAGATCTTTCTTGCGTGATCGTCCGGCCCGTCCCACTCTTCCCTTCACTTCCGGTTTTTGGGCCCCGTTTACCCAGGTCTTTTTATCTGCCTTGGTCCCCCTTCTGAGTCCCTCCCCTCTTCTTCTTTGAGTTATGAATACCTCCTTTCGTTGAATGTCCTGCAGTGATTCCCACCCCCCATAGAGGTCGACCCGGTCCCTCCAGGCCCCTTTCCCAACCATTCCTGGCAGTTTATTTCCCCGTAGAGACGGTGCCTATTTCGAAGTTCCCGAAAAACCTTTTGCCTCCCGAGTTAGTTGTTTCCGTTCGTACACAGTTTCCCCCCCCCCGAAATTTCTTCTTCTTTCCGCCTAATTTTTCTGTTTCTTTTGTCCTCTTTTCCACCAGTCTTTCCCGTTAACTTTTTTTTTTCCCTGCTGTGGCAAGAATTTTTCATCCGCACCCTGTCGCGACCCACTTTTCCCCCCAACAAACCTCTCTTTTCTTTTCTGCCAAACATTTCCTGTAAATCCTTGTGCACCTTCTTCAGAGTTCACGTACTTTGACCGTTTTTTTAACAGAACCTCAGATTTCTCTCTCTTTCTCCTCCTTTTTTTGTGTTGTCGTTTCTGGTCATTAAACCCAGCGTCGGGGCTTTGTTTGTTGGGGGTGGTTATTTTCAGATTGTCCAAGGATTTGTGCTCCCTCCTTTTCCACCTAGTCCCTCTCTTTCTTTTTTTTGTCAGGTTTTTGCTTTCGACAGTTGCTGAGCATTACACCCCCTTTTTTCTTCCTTCCCGGGGCCCCCCGGTACCGTGCAACAGAGCTTTCAGCCGCCTCCCACCCGCTTCGTCTGGCAGCCTCCACCTTGGAGGGTGACCCCTGCTGGTCTACAACCCCACTTTTTCCTTTGTTCCGGTCCCTTTCGCGGATCATTCACCTGGGCTCTCCCTTTTTCACTGATGTTTCGCTTTTCTGCCCCTTTTGACGGTCTTCCTCTTGTTGGCCCCCACTAGCCGTTCTCTCCTTTTTTGCGGTTTTTCCCCCGCTAGTCTTTTTCGTTTCGCCGTGCGGTCCCTTTTTGCCCTTCTGATCGCGGCCCCCCCCCACCCTTCTTTGCTTGAGGTGCTGGCACCCCCCCCTCCCCCCCTGAACAACACCCGCCCCACATCCCCACACCTCGAAGTTTCTTTTTTACCGTGTTAAGTTCCTTTTTTCCTCCAATCCCTCCCATGACCGGTATGGAGTTTCTCCTGCTGTCATTTGCATTTTCTGGAAGTTGATACCAAGATGTACTTGTTCCCGTCAATTTCTGGGTTACGTGTCGGTTTCCCTCCAGTTTGGATGTTCCATTTTGGTCAATTCGTGAAACTGTGTAACTTCCATCTCCCCCATTTCTGCCCCGGTTCGATCCCAATGCCCTTTATTTCTCCTATCGCCCCGATTTTTTGGTTTCCATTTTTGAAGGGAGTAAAACCAACGAAGTCGTGAGGTGTTTTTATTTCCTTGATTCCTTCCTGTCAACTCGTGGCACATCCCGTCCCCCCGATTATGCAAGTGCAAATCCTGTTCTCCTCCCAATTTCTTAGGGCTGTCACTGACCACTTTAAAGTCTCCCCCCCTCAGACATAGTTGCTTCCTTCCCACCCCACCCCGTCACCCCACGTATTTATGAGCCCTCGTTGGTTCTGGCTGATCCTGTAGCTTTTTTCTTCTTTTTCAAATCCTTCAATAGATTTTGGGTGAAAGTTTTACTTTTTGTCCCATTTCCTCCCCCCTTCAGTTCGATGTGTACTAGCAACAATCTCCGTTTGTCACGGATCCTTTCTTGCACGGGAATGCCCTTTTCCTTCTCCTCCCAAGGCGGTGCGACACCCTTTTTTTGAACATGACGTCCCCGACTGATTCACCTTTTTCCGCTTTGTTTTCGACTTGATTCGACCAGGGCCCACAACTTGGCCCTGCAAAAACACTTCAATTACATCCACAGTCGACCCACCCACCCCCCATGCCACCTGTTTACCCCCCCCCTGTTCCACGCACGCTACCGGGCTTTCTAGTTTTTCTTCCCTTTTCGAAAAAACCTACCAAAGCCTTTTCGTAACGGCCCCACCTGCGTTTATTCTTTTCTTCGACCCCCCTGGTGCATGGCACGCTTAGAGGGCCTCACCAGGCACCCCCCAGTCTAACTTCCCTTCTTTCTCGTCTTCCCTACGTCCCACTTCTTAGCGCCTCCTTTCAAAGCATATTTATCCCATTTTTGTTTTTTTCCTTCCCGTAGCGGGCCTAGCTTCACCCCCTTCCCCGATGTGCAAACTTCCCCCCCTTACTATGAATGAGCGTCTCATTTCTAAAAGTTTACCGCGGATGCTCTGTTTGAGGCGGGTTTGGATTGGCCGAAGTTCTCTCTTTTCCCGGTGCTCTATATCCCACGCTCGGATTCCCAACCCGTCTTCTTTAAGTGTCAACCGGCCGGAGTGGATCCCGGTACCCTAGATCCTCATGTTGTTAACGTAGTATGTGTTTTCACTCTCGTGGGAACCTCTATACTTCTGACTGCTGTCTTCAAAATAGCTGTTTAATTTTTATTTCCCCCCCCTTCTCCTTCTCTCCATGGCCGCTATTCAAATTCGGGTCTCCTGCGCCCCCCCACTTTTCCCCCCATTGATTTAGCAGAGGCCCCAAACAAGCTTTTTTCTTTTTTTTTTCTTCTTCCCCTGCCCCCCAAAAGGTTACTTCTTTAGGATCTAAGGGGGATCGCTCGCCACCTCTACCACCCCAGTGGATGCGTTGCCAATTCACACCGGACCCCTTTTTTCCGTTTCTTCCCGGTAAATCAGGGAAGATTTTGTTTTTGACTTGTTTTTTTTGATCAATTTACCTTGGCCGTGTTCCCCCCTTTCTCTGGAGAACTTTGTGTACATTCGTAGGTTTTCGTTGTCGTTTTTACCCCCCCCGTCTTTTTTTACCCTGCGGAAAACGCTCCTTATCTGCTCATATTGGGTTAAACCCCTTAGACTATAGGCACCACTGACTTTTTTTAAAGGCTTTGTTTTTTTTTTTTTTTTAGGGGTTTGTTTCTCCCCCTTCTGAGTAAAACGGTTAGGAGTCTCCGGTCATGTTTTCCCCCCGGCCCTGAGCAGCCCTTTCATCGAAACCAAACGTTTTCCCCCACTCAGTAACCTTGCTAAACCTTGACGCATTGTCTCGCTTAGTCTGCACGTCAATTGGTTCCCCCTTTCCTTAAACCCTCCTCTTGGTTTTCCCCTTTCCCGAAGAAATGTTCATCTTTCCGTCTTTCTTTCCTGGAACGACCTCCTTTTTCAATTCCCCCCAACTCTTTCTCCCCCTCTGGTCTGTTGATTTAGCATCACGCCTTCCGCCGTATACCAGCGGCCATGTCCACCTTCTCTTCTGAAGAACAAACCCCTTTAGTGTTCATGTCCCTCCCTCCTCTTTTGTCTCGGCCCGGCCACTTCCAGCGTTTAGTGCCATTCGGGGTCACCCGTATTTGTTTCTTCTCTGGGAGAATTCCTACTCTGATTTTGCCGGTTACTCCATGTG
>Ga0179591_1287409_pt1 | contig 18542 bp, 14 predicted proteins | sample CZOMad2_1_08_16f_FD_182891 | JGI IMG/M metagenome (GOLD analysis project Ga0179591, IMG submission 182891) | Vadose zone soil fungal communities from Angelo Coast Range Reserve, California, USA - CZOMad2_1_08_16fungal (PacBio error correction) | ecosystem: Environmental > Terrestrial > Soil >... | reverse complement strand
CAGTTTCCACGAGTTGCCCTTCCTTTCTGAAGACTTTGGGGCCCTGGAAAGCTGCTCCGGCAGCTGGTGGATCTCCGCCGCCAGACGTTTGATGCTTCTCCCACCCGCGCTTTTTCTATAAGACAAATAGAAGCGAGATGTTACTCGCGGTGCTAAGTTTGAGTTCAGACTTTTCTACGATAGTAGGAGAAACAAACTGGGCCAGGACGGTTCACCCCCCTTTATCCTAATTCCCCCCAGATGTCGAATTATATTTTGATTCCAAGAAGTCGGCCCACCCCTTTGGGCGAGAGTGATAACACCCACCTTTCAGGTCCCCTATTCGGGACCCCTGGGGTCCCTCATGCTCGAGGAGCAAATCTCTTAGGCAACATTCCTCGTTCGGGTTCCTGATTCTGTTTTATGAGGTAAATTAGACCCTTGTCAGACAGGCCAGCAAATCCTTGTTCCTCTCGAAGGTTGAATGAGATGGCCGGAACTTCTTCAGCTCCGTTAAATGTATGCAAGTGTCTGCATACTTTCCCTCAACGGCACACGCCCAATGTGAAGGTGAGGAACCTCCTTGTTTAGGACAGCCGATACGCAGAGCCCATCGTCGGACCGGAACAAAAGGACACTCATTCCTAAGAACGAGAGGGCAACAACCTCGATCCCGGGACGCGAAGGGTCCTGAAAACGTGGCCGGGCTATTCTAGTTAGCCGCCCGGCGGTCTATCGCCTTCGCCCACAAATAAGGAAAGCAAGCCGCTTCTCCTCGCTTCTGTCGTCTCAGATATTCTTGAACTACAAAGAGAAGATTGTTTTTTGTCGTGCATGCAGCTACAAGCAGAGAAGCCAATGTCGAAACCTCTTTTCTCGCGCTTACTGATGAGTGATGAGGAATAGACAACCACCAACTCTACTTTAACCGCCTCCTTGCCTTCCTTTCCCTAATCGAATGAATGACTAAGTCTTCCCCCCGCTAGGAGAAGCATTGGAGTGTCGAGATCACCAATGCCTGCTTCAGTTAAGAATGCATGATATACCCATCCCTTGATGATGTGGATATAATATTTCTTCACTACAAGTTGTTTCTTGTTTTGTATCCCCTGATTCGACGACCCTTCCCAGTAACCCCCTGGCCACAGCCCATTTCGGTTATGCCAAACCAAAAGGGTTAGAAGAGGACTAGAATGAAAGGAAAGGTGATGTCCATCAGAGCAATCGTACTGGGGAGACTTCCTACTCTGTTTGGGTATCCGTCAGAACACGAGGATCGCAGCGCCCATCCGGAGACCTGACCGTTTCTTCCCCCCCTTTTTTTTTTTGTACGTCTAGAAGAAAGAAAACATCTTCAGCGAGCGCCTAGATATGCGCTCGAGACTATGGCTTATGTTTCCGTATCTTTCCTGCATCCAGATCACAAAGCCTATTACGGTCCTCTTTGAGAACCCCCCGAAGCCCGTTAAATTGGTTTACTGCGCACCCAAAATTGAGCTCGGATGCAGTTCCCCTTGCCTCCACAGACCCAAGGGCCGTTTCGCTTGATAGGCGCCTAGTTGGGTTCTCTCAAGGGCAGTCCAGCCGGAATCCTTAAGACTTTCCCCTTTCCAACCGACTTACCTCTCGCCGACCGAGAATAAAGTAAGAACTTCCAAGGAGATGGCCGGCCTCATCGTTCGTAGTCTTTCCGCGGACGGGGGCAACTGGTTCAAGCGGAGGACTTTTCACGGGATGATGTGAGGTCGCTCTCGATCTCGCCCACCCCGATACTGGTGATCTCTTTAGCTCTTCCGTCGGAACTCTTGTAACAAACGACTCCGACGGCCCGTGGTGCAGATCTAAGCGGGGACAGCCATCCCCCCCTCGGACAAAAAGATCCCCCAAACGAATTCTCAGGGGCGACCGAAGTGGTCTCCCATGACAAGTGTTTGTCGACGATCCCCTCTTGTCTTCAATGAGCAGCCAAGAGTGCAAATACTTTGATTACATGAATCTACCCTTTTTTGACCCCGGCATTCAGAGGCAGCGAAACTCTCCCGGTGGTCGACTTTTCACGGTGCTTATAGATGAGAGAACGTCCTTGAAACTTTTTACCTCATACCCTAGCCCCCTTGCCGTGGCCCCTCCCCTGATTCGGACTCGTGTTATCTATTTATCGGGTGGACCCTCCCTCCTCCCAATCGAATAGATAAGCTCGAACAAGTTTTGGCAAGCTTTTCCCTCTGCCGCGCAGGTTGATGGTCCTCTCCTAGTGCACATACACGTCCTCGTGACGGCGTCGGCTTTCCCCTCTAATAGGAGAATAGCCGTTTCCCTTGAGACATCCCGCTGGATCTGAGAAGAGGGTATGGGCAGAGAGACCCTCCTGACTCCCCCTCGGGCGAGAGACTAGTATTTTTTCACCATTCACTGCTTTTCCCTCTGACATCCCTCTTCGATCAGAGGGATCATATCCCTCCACTCCATTATCCCGTGACATGCGGTAAGAAGAAGATTTCCGGTGAAGGACCTTTTCCTTTAAGACCCTCGGCGTCCTTTCTCGATAGGTAGTTCTTGTCATTAACTAGGGAGCGGCATTCAATTTTCCCGGATACGGCCGGAGGAAGGAGCGATAAACGGCAACTTGTCGTTTCATCTTCTGAATCGAGAAGATTTGATTCTCGCCGACCCACCCGAGCACATTTCTTCACTGAGAACGACTCTTACCCTCCTCGTGCACTCCGTATGGCAGAAGGTGGGAAACGCAAATTCCCTTTTTTTTTTTTTCACGCCCTTTCCCCTTGAATGTGGGCCGTGCGCTAGGCCCGCGGAGACAGCGTCCTCTTTTTTCCTGACTCCCCGAGCGGAGCCGACTTGTGGCCTTCTTTTTATTACTCCTCCTGTCATTAATACGACGCAGCCGCCTTCTTTATTTGATGCGGAACTTTTCCTTTTGACACTCTGAAAAAGACGCTCGCACGATCCACGTCCGCGGGCAGATCTCCTAACCCCTTGCTAAACAGGCCCTTCTAAGATTTTCTCCCGCCCCCCCTGATCTCCTTCCTCCTCTGCTGCCAGGTCCCAAGGGCAACGAGTGGCGCAGCTCTTTCTCTTCTGCGCGATGAGATACCCGTTGGTTGCCTCGTGCTATGAGATCCCTTGTTTTCCTCCCGATTAGAGAAGAAGAGGCCGCCAACTTCTATTTTTCCGCTCGCCCCCGCGAGTGTTCGAGTGTTTTTTAAAACCGCAGAAGCACACGAAAAGTGGCCTGGTAAAAAGCCTCAGCTTCCTCAAATTGCGAGGAGGTAGGGCAATCTCCTCTTCCGGTGGTAAGCCCTAAACGAAGTAGATTGCTCTGCTTCTCCACTGCTAGCTTCCACGGCTCTCCCCGTTGATGTTTCTCGCCCAAGAAATGGACCCTTGTCCATCCCCTGGTCGTCAAGGCTTTTCTCGCGTCACATGTGTAAGTCGGGATGCTTCCCTACGTCCCGAGAGTAGACCCCTCTCCTCCCTTCGAACCCTGCTCGCAGAACAAGGTTTACGCACGTTTCCCTCCTCATGGGTCCAGAGAGGTATCCTCGTCGCGACGAGCAAGTGGCAGGTTTCCTTTGGTCCCCCGCCGCCAGGACCTGTGGCTTATGGGAAAGTCCTAAGCGTGGAGGATAGCCGGAACGACGAGCTCCGTTTTCGTAGAAGAGTTTCGGCCCTTCCCACCTGATCCTTCCACTTCTCCTCGTTGGATTTCGCTTTCCCTTTCGCGGGAAAAGCGCCTTCTCGCGTCCTGAGCCGCCGACTTTCCCCCTAGCGAAGCCCGACCTAATTTCCCGCTCGACGGAAACACGTGTAGTAGTGTACTCGTCCCTTGAGATCACATGAATTGGAGCTCCCGTTCTGCTGTCTTTTTCCAGTAAGAATGGTTCCTTTTGTGCCCCCAGCCTTGGGCCTAATTAGGGCTTTTTATGCCCCAGCTTTGTTGATCGAACCATGCCAGCAGACCTAGTTCTTCTTGTTACAAAGAACTCGACTGCTTGTAGAGTAAGAGTGTCGGCCCCAGACGCCCGGCGTTATCCTTCCCCTAAGATCGCCGTAGATTCCGGAGATTCTTGTTCTTTTGACCTTTTTCCAGGAGTCCATCAGGAATACTGGAATTTTAATGTCTCCCCGTGCTGCCCTTTTTATCCCCTCACTCCCCTCAACAGGCCAGTGGTCTCCCCTATTCACCTTAAAGGAGTTGCATTGGAGAAGACCTCCCCTCCCACCCCGGATTCAACCTTGCAAGTCACCTCCTCTCCTTATCCGAGTCTCCTTTCTAACCCTCTTTGATAATCCCCCCCTCATTTTACCGGGGCAGAGTCTTAGCTCTTCATTTTTCCTTTTGAGGGGACTTGGTAGTCCACATGCCATTCTGCCTCGTCGATCTAGTCTTATCTTTTCATTATGCCCTTCCAAATTCCCCTCCTGTGCTGCCCGATAGATAATGGGAAAAAGCTGTCCGAATGGAGATGCCTGTAGGACCCCTGTAGATTTTTTTTTTTTTTTTTTCTCCCTCCTAAAAGAGATTTTTTCCTTTGACCGAAGTGAGGGCAGGAAGTATAGGACACTCTTGCCCCCTTTTCTGGATCCCTGAAGGTCCGACCGATCACGTTTTTTATCTGTGAGAGACACCAGGCTTAATTCAGAGCACCAGATAGATCCCTCCCTCTCTGTTCGATTCGCGCCGAGAAGTAGGGATTGACGCCAGGAGTACGCCTTCCCTTCATGACCCCAGACGACAGTCCGGTTCGCGCACCAGATTATGATGACTCTTCCATCCAATATCAGTCGGCGCCAAAGGTCTCTTCACAGACGTGCCACTTTTTCGGTGAGGAGGGCACGGATCAAACGAACATTTTTCTAGTTCATCCGCTCTTCTCGTTCCCCTGCTGCCTGTCTTTGCCTCCAAGAAAGAGTCCCTGGCTAACCCCAGAGTTAAGGTCCCCTTTCTTCCGGAGGCCCCAGCGAGTTGTAGTGTGCCCCCAAGAAGGAGAGATCCTCGAAGGGCAGAATCGCAGTGTCCAGGGCCCACCAGATCGTTTTACCGCTTTCTTCCCCCCAGCGCCATTGATGTCAGTCCTACCCTCCTGCCAAGACTGTAGGGACTTAAGAAGTTCTGCAAGTCCCATAGGGAGTCTCCCTTTTCCTTGGGGCGGAAGATTGATAGATGTAAAGGCCACTCTACCGGTAGTTATCCTCCCCCTGGTTTATGTCTTTTCCCTGCATCGTTAACGCCCTCCCGCCCGCAAGAAGTCTTGAGGTGAAGGCGTACGATTCCCCCCCTCCCCCTCTTGCGCTTGCCAGAACGTGGCAATAGAGCAAGATTCTTAAATTTCCGGCTTCACTCCTTCGAGTTCTTTTCTCCCTCCTTGTGAAGAGCCGGCATCGAACTCCTCCCCTGCTTCTTCCTGAGATAGTGAGGAGATTTATCTTCCCCGTGTAATCGAGCGTCAGCTTGAACCCTTTCGCACCCATACGGCTCCTGAAACCCTTCCCCTCGCCACATCACACCCCGAACAGGCTACGACCTGGAAGTTCTTCCCCTCCCCTCCTTGACGAGCAGCTTTCTTTCTACCCAGATAGGTAAGGGTTGGTGCAGCAGGGCCTGCGTATAAAATATATTCTTTTATAATCTTCCCCCGTTTTTGTTGTTGATCTCTGATTTCAAATTCAGCTTTGCCCTGTCTTCCTTCATACCCTTCCCCCCCCTCTTCGTTTTCAGTATTGAGCAGTCCCCCCTTCTTCCAGATGATTTGAAGGTAAGGAAGGGTCTCATCGGGCTTCCCACGCTGATGAGGCTGGTTATGGTGCTCGCTCCAGTAGTTTTTGGCGGCAATTCAAGTGGCGAATCTTCCTTCTCTTCCTTTTCCCCATCAGCCAACGAGGTGGTCGAGGCGCCTCCTGGCTTCGTCCTTTTTGTTAGAAAAATGAGACAGATTGTACGCCTGCCCATTTAGTGACCAATTTTCTTGAAATTCTCCTCCGTGGTCTTTTTCTTGATCATTAAGTCAGGAAAAAATAACTGGCGGCTAGGTTTTTCTCTGGAGAGCGTCACTTTTCTTCCGTATCCCCGTATGAATATAGCCGAGTTCCGGTTAAAGAAGATCCCCTCCCTCTCCGCCACTTCTATGGACGGGTGATACCGAGGGAACGAGGCTTCTTGATGACCTACATTGTTGAAAGAGCATGTCCATCCCGCGACTCTATGGATCCGGGGGCTCTCCCCCTACTCTTTCCATGAGGAGTGGGTTAACTTCACTGACTCTTCCTCCGTCGTTGCTCAAAGAAAGAAAGTTAGGAAGACATCCCTGGGGACCCTCCGGGGCGAATAGGGCTGCGCCACGCCGTTGCCTGAAGGACCCTTTTCAGGCAGACCTTAGTCAGATCTTCCCCCCGAGGAGGTTTTGTGGAAGGTCCCTACTACCTTTTTTTCCCCCACTTCCTTGTATGCTCCTCTTCTGCGTGTAGACGTCTTTCGCTTGATCTATGGAGACCTTATCCTTTCTTTCAAGCTCTAAAGAAGTCATCTCCGTATTCAGGGTTTTGACTGATAGTTTAGACTTTCCCCGGATTCAAACACCCGCCTACTATTCTCCGCGAACCCCGTTTCGGCGGTCCTATGTATACTGGAGAGGAAAGTCAACCCTTCCTCGCCCCCTTATAACAATGTCCTAAGGATTGATGTTGCCCAATATGTCACGCACTTTTTTAAGCTGACCCGGGCGCGGTCAGCAATGTCCTTTGCAACCGAAAAACTCACGCTCTCTTTTTTTTTGACTCTAAGTGACTCTCTTTTTTAGCGTCGTGACGTCGAGAGACAGCTCACCGTTTTTCTAATCTATGAACTGATCCGGTGTCGTCAGTGCTCTCCACGTGACGCGATCAAGTCTGGCGCTGAGTTTACTTGTTCCCCCCGTCCTGCACCCCAAGTACATACCTGATCTTTTTATTCCGCTCTTTTCCGCCCCGTACTTTTGGTTTCGACTTCACTCCTTTCCTGGCGCGTAGGAGGCGATTTCCGTTGTGCTGTTCCTTTTTCCGGACGTTGGTGTTCTGGTCCCAATGCCTTCCTTTTCCATCGTAACTCCTCGCGCCTGGATAGTCGAGTGTTTGGGCTTTCTTCCTCCGACTGGAAACTGGGCGAACGCTTTACCGATTTTTTCCAGTAGGGAGGCTCCTGTACCTGAACTTATTAACCTCCTAACGGTCAGCTCTCGTGCCTCAGTATGGACGGGAGACCCCTTTTTGGCCCGTTCTCCCCCCCTGTACTAACCGAGCACTTGAGAGATTCGTTCTTTTTTTTTCACCGCTTCTGAATCTATGGAGGGACTTTTTCAAGGCGTCCCAACCCTCTTTATTGCATCATTAAGTTTTTCTGTCTTTCCTTTAAATGCGGATTCCTCCATTGCCCTTCTTTTTTCCCCGACTGCTGAGAGCTCAACAATTTTCTGTCGGTTTTTTCCTGGTTCCCGTTTGCCAAGTTCTGACTGGGCGGCGGTTCTGTTGATCCGCTTTCGGCACTTCGAGAGGCTTGCGCCCGCTAGTGGTGCTTCTTTGATGACCAATAGTAATTGCCGTAGATCCTCCGTTTTCCCACGTCTGAGTAGTTTCGACAGTCTCATCTTTCGGCGACTTACTTCTTTCGTGCCCTATAATCTCGCCGAATGTCCCCTTTTCCCTCCAGTCCACGTCTGCTCGCGTTGAAAGAAAAAAAGAGTCCTTTTTTTTCTTTCCTTTCCTATTGCGATTCCGGTCGCGCTGCCATCCGATCTTATGTACCTACCAGTTTTCGTTCAAGGTCAATTTTTTCTCGTCGGTTCCTGGCGGTCGTAAGAAGGAGTGAAGGTATAATAGAACCGCCTCCCCCTCCCCGCGTCGGGGGCCCCTATGCTTCCCCGCTAGCCGAGCCGGCCCTTGTCTTTCTACAATTTCGTGGACTCTGATCACCCCTTCTTCCTGTTACCCCCAAGGTAGTTGAGTAATATAAGAGTGTACGTCACCTTGTTCTTCCGAGTCCCCTTCGAGACTCCTCTGCTCGGCATCTCGGCCCTCCAGGTTGAAAAAACGCCCTTTTCGTTGTTTTATTAGGAGTCCACAGACGGAGCACGCCTTCGGCTCTCGGACAAGATGGCAGAACCATTAATCTTTCTCCGTTGGTGCTCGGCATTCCCGTGTGCTCATAGGCCTCCGCCTTCCCTAGTATCCCCCCACCTTTCCTTCTTCATCCCGCCTAAAGGAGTCCAATCCCCCGTGAGGTAGAATTGGCCTGGTCCCCGCAAAACGGTCGAGATCAGGGCACCGCCCCAGCACTTTCTCTATCGGAGTTTTATCACAGTGGTCTGAAAGGAGATTTCCTCTTTATCTACGACTTTCGCGTGTTTCCCTCGACCATACTCTATCACTTAAAGAGAAGTCGGGATTTTTCGATTACGTCCACCTTCTATTTAGTAACCACTTGCTCACAATCCTTACATCCTCCCGATTACAATCGGTTATCCCTCTTCCATCCTCTCCCTGACAGCCTAAAAAGATGGAGTCTTCTATCTCCCTTTGCGTTGAAGTACCTGTCCCCATCCGTTATTTCTTTCTGATTTCGACTTCTTAACGTCAGTTATTTTTTTTTCTCCGGTTCTTTTTTTTCTGAGAACGCTTACGAGAGCGATCTCTGATTTCTACCTCAGAAAGCCTTTGATCTCGTGTCAGACTCCAGGAGAGCCTTTTTTCTTTGTTCACTTCATCATCTCCAATGATGTAGATGACCCCCTTCCCTCGCTCTGAGCTGGCCGATCCGGTCTCCACCTCCCGGTCCTCCAGATAAAATGACTTTTAGTGAAAGTTTCCACCAAGATTATCCTGATGGTTCTACGAAGAGAGAGCTCTTCTTACAGCGGTTCCGCTGAAAGCTATGGACGAAAGTCGTTCCTCTTTTAAGTTCTTCCAGAGTAGTGATCCCCTCATGATCACTGCCCCCCCCCCCCTCCTCTTATATAGTAGAGCTTCCTTTGCCCTTTTTTTTTCCAATGACCCTCGTTCTAAGGTCAATTAGAGAGGAAAAGTGCATCTTCCCCCCCACGTATGCCCGATCGCGGCGCGATCCTCTGCCTTGCGGCGATTCTTTCCCCCTAAGGCATGATAAGGTTGACTCTAGCGCCCCCTTTCTTTTTTAGTTAGGAGTCTGTTCCAACAGTTTTACTTTCCATTGGACCTCTCGGAGTCCCCACCCCTTCAAAGGGTAGGTGGTAGCGATTCTGGTCAGCCGTTCAATGGTCCTTTTTTTCTTTTTTTTCCGTCATATCAATCCCCCCTTTTTCTCGTTTTTAGTTCCCTATACTTTCGTTAATGCCGAGGCAAGTCGATTACAGACCGTAGTGTCCTTTCAGAGAGGGCAGCTTTTTTCGATTGTGGAAGACAGCGTTGTTCCTCTTGGTTTTTTCCAAAAATCGACCCCCCTTAGCCGCCTAGCGGGTGGTCAGTAGGTGCTTCGGATTACCCTTCGTGACGATCCGAAAAAACTTAGTTTCCTTCCGTCCGGGTATCAATTTGCCATGTTCCCGATCACCCCGGTACTTTCTTGACAGGGACTAGCTCTCTCTGCCACGGTTTTCCCCATCCAGAAGGTAGGCAGTCATCTCCGCGGCCCGTGAACCTCACCGGAGTCCCAGGATACTTCGGTCTCTATTTCACTTTCTTTGGTGAAGGCGTGAAATGTAGGTGAGACTCTCTCTACTTAATGTTATGGGAAAGAAGTTGGTTATGTCGCGTTTCCTTACTTAATCTGTCTGCTCCGCAGCCCTCTCTTCTCTTCCTTCCTTAAGTAAAACTACCTTCTTAGGTGATTGAAGATTTCGTTTTCAAGACGCCTAGGTGCTTGTGTACTCGCCACTTCCCCTTTTACTTCCGAATTAAGGTGTATCAAGGAGGGTTTCTTTTCCCCCCTCCGGCGACCCCATCCGGCGTTGCCCGCGCGCTAGAGTGTAGTTCAGCCTACTCCCGACACTAAGATGTCATTTGTTGTTAGATCTGGTTCCTCTCGCCCACGAGCTCCTCATCCTTTTGTTCTTCTGCCCGTGGGTTTTTGTTTTTTTTCTTTTTTTTTTTTTAAGGAATCATCAAACAGGCGGGCGTCACCGGATCTCCTCCTTGGTTTCCTGGCCAGAAGTGAACCCGGTCGATTTGTATTCTTTCTTCGACGCCCCTTGCTTCTCCGCAGCCTAGAGTTGCTGGAATTTCGCACCCCATAGGATTTCGCCTATATATATTTTTATTTTAATCCTAAGGTGTTGTGGATAGATATTTCCTCTTAGGTATGATGCAACGCACCCAGCTTACCCCGCCTTGGAGGGGGAGAAGCGCGTAGCCCCCTACTCCGTCACTTTGACTTTCAAAAGGAAGGTTTTGAGGGACTGATCCCTGTGCTCTTTTCTATGAGTTGGGTTTTTTCTTGAGTCCTCCCAAGTGGTCTCCCTCATAATATCAAGGAGAAGGCCTGACTGTGTCTTCTTGTCCATATCATACTAGTCCCCCCCCAGCGTCCTGTCTTCTTGGAGTATGTGGCGACTACTCAGATAATGGAAACGCATGATGTGTTCTCCGCCGTACTCAACCCCGTTGAAGTGCATGCGCAACAGAAGATACCGGTACTCCCCCCCCTCCTCACCCCGATCGATATATGGAAGAAGTCGCTGCAGAAAAAGCACTTCAGTGTTGGGCGCCTAGACCTGTTTCTCCGGCAGGTGATGCGTCCATCAGGACGTAGGAAACCTCACTCCCGCTTTTTTTTTGCACAAAGGCCCTTAGCTCTCGCATAGCTGACCTAACCTTAACCTGAAAGGCCACAGCTTTTTCTAAAAAAATCTAACCCCTTTTCGATGCCTCCGCCCCCGGCTGTCGGGCACCTGGGGTTCCCTCTGTCTTGAAAGAACTTATTCTGTGCCCCATTTGTCTAGTCGGGATATAGCAATGTGTTGAAGAGCGCCCTTCCTTTCTCCCTAGACGTGTTTGACTTTCGAACCGCACGACAGCCTGGTATCAAGGTTGAATATTATCGGACCCCATACAGAGCACCGCGAGCATACCACTTGCTTTCCTTCATTTTATATCAGAACCGAGAGGTTTCTGCCCCGTCACCAAGAGGTAAGGCGCGACCAGACTCTACCCTGATCTCTCCAGGTAAGCTCCCCCCACTGCTCCTCTGATATGCCAATTAAAGATATGCGTCCCTCCCCCCCCCACGAGTCCACCCTGGGGGAGCCCTCTATACCGAACGCCACCCCCCGTGAAGTGAACAAGATCCCGGACCCCTCAGACATTTCGTTTTTTCTGAATTGATATGGGCCTGGTCTCCTCCTTCGTGTCACACCAGAGCCTCCAGCCGAGCCTAGACCCTCTAGTTTTCGTGCGCTTCGCATCTTTCCAGACGAAGAGAAGGCTCTGGAGCCGCTCCATTCCTTCTCAGTGCTGGCCGGAGTAGCTTGTCGCGCCAGAATCGTCCAGGAGCGGCCTGGTGTAATCTCTCTTTCCGTCTGATGCGGATTCTTTCTGCCTACGAGCTCAATATAAGCATGTTCCCCACCTCTTTCAGCGGTCTTGCGGATAGCGATACACTTTGAGCGAATCCCACTCTGCGTCTGATTCCTTCTGAGTCTCCATTCATTTTGCCCTCATTGGAGGCATGTTTGTGGTTCCATGTGAGTTCCCTACTGACTGCAAGAAATCGACCGGCCCTTGGATAGTCACGCGTATCTCAGGGGACTGTATCAGGGTCGATGGTCTTGCCCCCTCCTGCATTTTCTCTCAGCTTGCTTTTTTCTGCACTTTTGCCCGCGTCACGTTTCATTTTCTATAGATATAGATAGCGCTTCAGCTTCTCCGACAACCATGATATTGCGGACACCTTTTTCCCCCCCGAACACTCATTCCCCCTAACGGATCAGAAGAAGAGGTCCAACCCCCCCGTTCCCTGCTCCATCAATCTGCTTTTTGGGCCGTTTGCGCAGGCGTGGTTTCAGAGATACCGTATTGTACTGATCCTTCTCCCCTTTTTTTTGCCCGGTTTTTTTACAAACGTCCTTGAATCTCCCCCATAGCAGACGAGTGAGGTTATGCTTAATGATAGTACCATCCTGTCCCCCCTCGAAATCAAGAAAATAGGAGAGGTCCCTGATATCCCTTCCCCTTAGTCACACGCCAAGGCAATTAGTTTATTGACGCCATTCTTGGTTTGCCCTTCGGCTCCCCGGCATTGTGAACCAGGTCAGGACTAAACTCTCCGTGGCTCCTTTGCTAGCATTAGATTAAGTTCTGCAGAACTCGGGCTTTTCTTCCTTTTTTCCGGCGTTCTGCTGAGGAGGCACTTTCCCCGAGCGAAAGCGTCTTCCAGCTGACGTCTAGAGCTTTTCGTTGTTTCTTGACCCCCAAAAAGCCACGAACCGGGGCGTTTCTTTTTCCCAAGCACCTTCTCGCACTGCGAGCCGAATGGTGCCTGAAGATAAATACGATAGCCTGGTACCCGTTCTCTAAACTCTTGATGAAGAGGCCCCCTCCTTTCCAGCTGCTTTCCGCGCGTCCCGGTATTTCCCCCCAATGTACCATTAGGATTGAGAACGCGCCGACTTCTCTTACGTCATGTATCCCGATGAGAATTTTCCCCTCCTCCCGGACCGCGAGCAGAACTGGATGACAAAACATAAACTTCGTTTAGTCCCGTAACATTTACGATCCTCTACCGAGGAGGAAGGTAGAGGACTCCCCTCTGCACCGTCCGTTTTTCTTTTTCCGCGCTCTCAGCCTGATTGAGCTGGATCCCCGTGATTATCCTGATATGTTTTCAGAACGGAAAGCGGCTCCTTCTCTTCTTAGGTAACCCTCCTGCTTCTCCTTCCCTCTAAGTAGGCCGTCCGAAGAGCGGGAGCCTTCATTCAGAGGGCCAATAAGCGCCCACCCCCCCCTTTCTTATAGGGATACTCACATCTTCTAGTTTTTTTTTTCCAGAGTTGACACAGGCCCCCTTCCAACCATAGAATGGCCACCCCCCTTTCACTTCAATAAAATCTCCCACGATAGACACACCGACTTCTTGGGAGAGCATGCCACTTTTTTGTGACGCCCTGAGTGATGCAAAAGGTGATAATTTTCCTGGCATTCTCCCACCTGGGTGAGAATGGAATCCCTACCTCAGATTCCTCTCGTTTTAGCAAAGCCCCCTCAAGATGCTTTATTTGTGAGGTAGTTAGTATCTCTTTTAGGGAAAGAAGCCAAGTACGTCCCCCCTCTCGAGAGACTTAGATTTCGCGACGGCTTATTGACGTTCTTAATGCACTGGCTCTTATGAATATTGAAAAACCTCCCGACTTTCCCTCTTTCATTCTTCCTTTCTTGCACATCCCGATCCCCGCCACTTACGGCTTCACGCAAGTATCACTAATATTTTTTGATCAGTTTCTTATTTTCTCATTCCTCTGGTTGTTGACAAAGTCAGCTATTGCTTTCCCCCCTTCCTTTCTGGCCCCCTTCCAGGAACCTCCTCCCTTTCGCCGCGCCTGCTTCCCCCTCACCCCCTTTCCCCCAACTTAAGGAATGACCCCCCTCTGCTTTCGAAAGTCCTTCCTTTGGTTCTGACTGGTTTCCCCACCCCCCCAGTCCCTGACCGCGATTTCGCTTCTTTCGCGTTAGGATCCAGCCACCTTGGATAAGACGTTACTGAAGATATTTGCATTTTCCTACTAGTATATCCCCAAGTGGCCAAATGTGACTAGAAAACCAGTCACTAACGTCCTCCGGGAGGGTGGACCGGGGTCCAAGAGTGCTGGAAGGATCCTTCTTCTCTCAACTCGTCCCCTGAAATCCCTTTCTTGGCCGTCAGACGAAAAGCTTCCCTGGTTTGACTTTTTCTCCTTGTTTTTACTAGATAAATTTCTTAAGAATCCTCCGCTCATCTTTTGTTTTATCCGAGAGTCCACTCGACAAAATGTTTTTAGGGTTTGAAAGGAGTACCCCCGCTCTCCTTCCCCTTCAGCTTGAGGACCACCGGTAGAGTCGGTGACGAGTCCTGCTTTCTCAATCTTCTTCTTCGAATAAAGTCGTTATGTTACGACTCTGACCTCCCTAAGACTCCCCCCTGACGTTGCCCTGGTATTTGCTATCTTCCCCAAGGAAAAAAAGGTCCTCTTGGATACGACTAATCTCCTTCAACTTTCGGATCCTTGCTCAAGGGTCGTGCCTCCAAAAGGGTATGAAGTACACCCAAGGTTCCTTCCCCCCCCGCAGAAGGATTCCTCTACGTTTCAGTTAGGAGGCCCTTCCTTCTGAGGCATCATAAGTAAGGACAGAAGGCGAAGGAAGTTTCAAGACTAGGGTGTAATCCCTCCGAAATTTTACCCTCAAAGTCTCTGTCGAGCAGATCCTCAGTCACACTTTTCAGGGTCAGACACCGTGTAGAGTTCTTCCTTTTAAATCCCAAAGTCTTCCTTTTCCTGAGCTTGACGTCTTGACCGGACAAACTCATGATATATCCCTTTATGCTTCGTCCCTTGGTTCCTGAGATCACCTAAGCACGCACGCCTCCGCCGGCCATTGATTGAGGCCTTGCATGCCCTCCCACTCCCCTGAGCTGTGCAGAATTTTCCCGGATCTCTCTCCCCCCCTTGGCTCCGAACTTCCCTTGTCCTAGAGAGTCGTTGTTCTCGTCCTTCCTCCAAGCAGTCACGTAATATTCCAACTTTGGGTTCAGGAAAAAATGTTTTTTCGCCAGATATTTCTCTCCAGATTTCCCGGGTAATACTCCTTATCTCTAGCCCTTCCGCAAACATACGTTCTTGCTCACAGCCCTATTGACCGCGTGAGAGAAACTTATTCCTGAAGAAATGAAGTACCTGCTCTTCTTTCCTCAGAAGAGACCGATCCCCCTATAGGTTCCGGGAGGTGACGAAGAAGCCCTGCTTGTCTCACCAGCTACTCTTAATAATAAACTTTTTCGTTTTTTTTTTTGTTGAGGATCTCTTTCTCCGCCGCTGGAAATTCCTCCCTTACCTAGAAGATCTTGGGTCAGCATGAGAGCGGTCCCCAGATTTCTTCATCCTAATGGTCTAGTTGACAGAAAGACCGTTGTATTCTCGGGTTGGTGGAGAAGAAGGTTGAGTCCCATTTTTGAGCTCGAAGATTAGATTTCTTTGGTCCAGATCTGTATCACGATTCCTGACGACCCTCCAATGTTCGTTCTATGGGACTCCTATCGGGTTACAATCGCTCTGAAAAAGACGGCTTAAGTGACGCCTTCCCAGTCCTTTTCCCCCTAGGGATATCTTGAACCTCTGTCACGCCGTGGTCGTTTATGGGCACCCCCCCCCTTCCACATCACGATGGATTGAGGGGTTCTCTGCACTCAGTTTCACCTTTTTCCCTGCTTCCTTTTGGAGGATTAGTTTTTAATTTGCCGTCTAGCACAAGACTCGAATTTTAAACCGGCTCTTAATCGGGACTTTTCACGAGTCCTCGTCCGGTCAGCCACCATTTCTGCAGTGACAGCTGATCCTGCTAGCCATGAAGAGTCAGTGGCTAGTTCTGGGCTCTTCACCCCTAGAGGCCCGTAAAGGCCGAGTCCTTACCCCGTGATAGATTGTCTTTAAACCCTCCAAGCTCATTTTTGTACTACCCTTTTCTCGACTTTGGACCAGTATCTTGTGTGACCGTCGCTGGTTTTCGTGACCACGATAAGGATCAAAGAAAGGTCCTTCGCTTATTAGATATTCCCCCGTTTCGAGGTAGTTCAGGACGTTGCTGTTTACGCCAAGGCCACTCTTTCGCCCCCTTCGGAGATTTCGTGACCGAGGACGCGATGAGCCGTCGAACTGATCCCGCGCTACGCCTGCAAATCGCGACCTGGATTTTAGCGCCTGCTTCCGGCTTTCGCGAACTCCGTGGTACACAACTTCTACCCCTTCTCCCCTTCCTCGCATGATGACTTGAGCGGCTCTCTTTTAAGGCGTTCGAAATCTTCAACACTTTTTTCTTGGAGCCACCCTATTCCCCCACCCCTTCCGGGAAGGCTTTTTCTAAAGATGGGCAAGTTTTTAATCCCGCTGATCGCATCGCTTTTTGAATAGGGTCCCCCCCCACAATCCTCGCACGAGTTTTCCCTCGAGTGGATTTCTACCCCCTTTTTCTCCTAGGGACTTTTCTAGACAGGGCTCACCTTTTTAGCATGAAGTTTTTGCACACGCTGTACGGTGTGATTACCGCACGTCTCCAGGACTCTCCAACGATCCCCTGAGGCGGGAGGGTCACCCACAACAACTAAAACTATAGGATCATGCTGGTCCGCCCTTTTTCCCTTTCACCTCTTAGTTGAGCTCCTCCCAAGAGGTGATTCTCCGAGTCTCTTAGAACTTTGGGCTTTTTGCCCCAGGTTAATGGTGGCTTTGAGTTCGGATTCTCCAATCCCCGATTTAAATCAGTTCATCGGCTACCTCATTTGTGCGCTCGTCCCGGGTTGTCCTTGGATCGCAGAAGAGCAGAACGGTCTCCTGCTTCCCTGATAGTTTGGCTTGCGGTCCTTCATGATCCCCCTGCCCTCCCGCCGCACTAGCCGTCGCGCCCTCCGACTCTTCAGTGCTTTACTACCGTTTGGCCTGCCTTCTTCAGAGTTACCCACCGCGACACTGCCGCTTCGATGCTTGATACGAAGCCTTTACGCTGAGGTCTTCCCGTCGTACCCCCGTTTCTTGCACCATATCCCTTATTATGTCCCCCGAGGTGGCTAATTCATGCGGATGGACCTACGTGCCTCGCTCCCTTCCCAGTGCTCGGGGCTTATTGCGAGGGGGCCAATGAAATGGCCCCTAGATGGCCCGTCGGGTGAGCCCCTCATTTCTCCTCCCTACATTGATAGGAGGTCGCCCCTACCGCGGAGTACTCTCACTGCTGGGAAGTGTCCTCGCTCGTCTTACATTGCCGACCGTGTTAGAGGCGTCCTTCTCTTTCTCATCTTACAGAGCTAGGCGTGACTTTTCTCCGATCACGTCTCCTACTGGGCAAGGTATACCCCTTAGCCCTCCGGGCTGCTAGTTATGGCAAAAGGACAACTTTGCCCCTTGCTCTATCTTCTTTCTATGATCTTTAGCGGTCATGTATCGCTGATGCGTTAAACCAACTGTGTTCGTCTCCCTTCTCACTTTCTTATAGCTGTCCGCTTTAGACGAAGGCTAAGTTTATTTCCCTCTCCCCCGAAAGGGCGGCCAGCTGCCTAGACATTACCTCGCGAGACCATGTTCACTATTAAGTTTCTCAGAAATAAACCAAAGCTCCTAGTGAATTCCCAATGTCTCGCGAAGGATTCATCCAGTATCTGTAGCGAGGGCGAGATGTCGGCCTGCCGCCGACCTCGAGCGATTTAATGAGGCTTTTTACCACCACGCCCTTTTAGTTTTTTTTTGGGAGTTTTCACACGCAGAGCAGCACGCGGCAGTTAGTCTCGGCACCGCGGCATCCTCTCGTTTGATCCCGTGCATCCTGCTTGACTCATAGAGATCCGCCGGCAAACGACTTGAGCTTCACAATGCGGAAGTAATAGCCTCCAAGGCTCCCATGAGGTAGGTAGGCCTTCTTTCACCCTATCCATCTTCGCGAGTCTTCCTGTCCCTCCCGATAGGTTCATCGGCTAATTGAATGGGGACCCTTTTGCCCTCTTGAACTGTTATCATTGCTCCCGGAGGTCTTTCCCGGGTGAGTGTCACTCTTAAATATACCAGTTCATCCCTTCCAGCAACGACCCCAGGGCATTTTCAGTGAAGGAACATATTTATGAGATACAATCTCCCCCCCCACAAGGGGCACAAATGTATCTTATAAACGAGTCCAGATTCCCGGAAAGCTTTAACCGCACAATGTATCGCCTCCCCACGCTGATATTCGTCACATCGAACACACGAGAGTGGAGATCGTCCCTGGCCTTCCGCGGTATTTTTAACAACTCAGTCGTGCACGAGTAGCCGGTTTAGCTGAAGTAATGTCTCGGTTGTCCCTCTACGAGCCTGCGCGCGTGAGATGGACCCGATAGCCCCAGCACTTTAGGGGAAAAATCTTGAATTCGCCCATCTACGGCGGTCCAGCAAGAATGCTGAGGAAACGGAATTCCATATTCATGCTGACCGGCAACACCGAGCCGCCGCGATTTACGGTACTGTCGAATGGGCCCCGAACCTAAATCCCTGTCAAAACACACCACCCTTAGGACGGAAAGCCATGCCCCGGCAGATGGATGGGCCCTACGTAGTCCTACAATTTTCCTCCCCCCTGCCCCTTTTCCCGCAGGGCAAGGTCTGATCTCCGATCTTCTCCCTAAAGAAGCGACACAGCTTCTCCCAGGTTTCCTTATTCGAATCTTTTAGCCCCCATCGATCCTAAATGCCATCTTTTCTCCGGTTGGCAACTTAGCTCCTTATAATGACACTTTATGCGCTTCCCATTAAGTAAGGCCCCAAAGCATGTCAATGACGTCTGAATGCGTATTGGCCGCTCTGACATGCTTGTCCTAAAGAGGCGTTCTAGCAGAG
>Ga0179591_1271489_pt1 | contig 18544 bp, 17 predicted proteins | sample CZOMad2_1_08_16f_FD_182891 | JGI IMG/M metagenome (GOLD analysis project Ga0179591, IMG submission 182891) | Vadose zone soil fungal communities from Angelo Coast Range Reserve, California, USA - CZOMad2_1_08_16fungal (PacBio error correction) | ecosystem: Environmental > Terrestrial > Soil >... | reverse complement strand
TTCTTTTTTAGTTTCCTTCGATTACGAGCGGCTAAGGGAACTAAACTAACGCACTCTTGTTTTTCCCCGACGGCAACTTTGAATGCAAACCTTCCGCTTCCTGAATCTTTTTTTCTTCGCGGGCATTGAGTGATGACCATCTCTCCCCTGGGTGGGGTTCCCCTCTCCGTACGTAGCAACGGCGAGTGGGCCCTCACTCGTTCCCCTCAGAAAATAAAGTACAACAAAAACTTCCTTCCTCCCTGTTACCCAAGGCAAGCCGCTCTTACAGCAGTCTTTGTCTCCCTTTCTATACTATTTGAAGTCCTTTTCCCCCCTGCTGAGTGGTTCTGTGGGCTCTGCTGGCCACCAGCTTGTTGAATGTTCTGTTATTCAGTCTCTTATTTTTTTTTCTTTTTGCTTCTCAGCACTAACCCGTGAAATTGTATGCCTGTCGGCTCGACTATCGGATTCTCTTCGGACTTCTCCTCCCTCTTCCGCGGATTAGCTTCCCTCCCCGTATTGCAGGCGTCAAGCGCATGTCCCCTCGGGGCAGCGGATCAGCTTTCCTGCGTCCTCCCAAAATGATGGGTATAATGATTTGGAGATTGCTCAGGCGGCCGTTCTTTTTACTATCATGGATTTTTTATTCCCTTCTTGCTGGAAGATTTTCCGGACTCTACTGACTGACAGCTCCCTCTGCTCGAGTAAGACAGTCAGCACCCCATGTCTTCTTTTTTGGAGAATCTCGGTGCTCATCTAACGGTACCATGTGATTTCTCCTCCCCTCCGCTTGGGCTCTGCGCAATTTTTTTCGACCGTTTACCTCTCCCCCGGCGAGCTTGCATGAGGTATTCCCCCCGCCTGATCCACGGGGGCCCCCCTTTTATGGAGAAGGATTTCCCTCTCTATTCACCTCTTTTAATTATAGAGTCGCTCTAAGCCGGTGGGTTCCTTGACTCCTCAACATCTTTCTCCGTTTTTCCGGATGAAGCGATCCTCCTTGGTTGATAGATTTGGCCTCCCCGTGTCTTTAGATGCAGAAAGATATAGTACTCGATTTTGCCGCTTCTCGTGTTCATCTCCCATTTCCATATGCCTCCTCCCTGACTTCCCTTCCGGCCCTTACCGATTTCTTGCCCCGTTTTTCTTTTTCGATATGGAAGTTGCTTTGATGCTCTCGAGTAGTCCCCCCCCCCCCTTCCCCTGTTGAGTTCTCCTTTGCCAATTCGGGTGGAACCATTCCTCCCCAGCTCAACTCAAGGCTCTGATCCTCCCCTTGGAAGGAGGAGTTCTCCTCCCCCGGAAAGGAAGTGCATACTAGGGTTGCCATCCTTTTCGGATTTCCGCTTCCGGCTCCCCCCTCCTTTTCTGGCCCGAACCCCTCTCTTTAGAAATCCCTCTTCAGTGTTTTTGGGTGCGAGCCCCCCTCCGATTTTTTTGTGACCACCGGAATCCAGCTGCTCACGGAGGGCATTGCCGCAGCATGAGAGATTAGGTTGTCCCTGCTTTTTTTCCTCTGATTTTCTCCCGCCTTGTTGACGTAAACTTCTCGCTGAGAGGAAGCGTACTGAACACCCCACCATATAGATGACCTCGATGGAGCGGGAGTTCTCTCCAGTGGTTGAGATAGTCTCTCTCCAACCTCTTCGTATCTTCAGGTGGACAGGTACCCCTTGAACTCCGAGATCTTAACCTAGTAAAGAGTTTGTCGAGGACAAGCAGCTTTTACTTTTAGTCTTCATTCTCCCAAAGAGGAGGAGAGATCCCTGCCATCCTACGGCGGATTTTTTTGAGACGTTCTCTTTTGGCTTTTTTAGAATAAGTTTTCGACAAAGCCTCTTAATTCTGGGCCCAGTACAAGACTCCCCTCTTCCTAGCCCTCTCCGAAGTGATGCGTGTTCGAGAGGACCTTTCTTTTTATTGCATCATTTTCTTCCCTAGATAGAACGCCCGTCTTCACCCCCCCCCCAAAGTGTTCAACCTTCTCCCCCCGCGAATTTCAAGGATGCTTTTTGAGCCTTACTCACCCCACCCCCCTTGGGCCTTCTGTGAAACGGAGGATGCCCCTCCCTTTCTTTGGTCTCATCTTTTTGATGGGGACAGCGGCTCCCCTAGTTGTTTATGTCCTCGGGGTCGCCCCAGGATTTGCAACGTCGGCCCCCCCCCCCCGCATCGCTGCCTTTCATGAGGGAACCCCTACTTCCCCCCGACTGCGTGGATTAGTTAACAGATGCGGATTTGAATCAATTCCCTTCTTAGACATGCTCTTCTCTCTTACTCTTCCTCCGCGATTGTTACATGATCTGGGTCTTTTTTTGATTATTCTGCCCTGGTCCCGAGTTTCTCTCATCACCCAGATGTTGTCGAGAGATCAAGTCATCTTCATGCCTTTGCCCCCCTTGTTCTTCTTCGGCCAGTTTTTTTGGCAAGCCTTCCCCTAGTCTCTGCCCTTTCGGGAAGGACCTTTTACGCTAAAAATAATACGATCCCCTCTCGTTGGTTGTCTAGCGTGTCTCCCCCCTATGCAGTCTTTTTGTAGAAAACTGCCCCTATTGGCGGTTCTCCAAGGACGCTGGAACGACCGCTGCCAGAGTTTTTCTGGAATTGTCCCCTGCCCCTTCTCTTTCCGCAAGATAGTAGAGTTGCCGTTCAATCGACGGTGGATTAATATCTTCGTTTTTTTAGGTATGCTCGCGCTTGTTGTCAAGGATCAACTTCCTTTTCCTCTGAGGGCGGCGGCTCGAATTTCTGGAGACAAGTTGCCCTTTGAGACTCTTAAGAGGAACTTCGCCTTCGAGTTCCCTTCGCACTCCTCCAAAAAAGTCTCCAGCGTGCTCTGTGACTGAGTCGCACATTTGAAACACATTTTCATCCCCCCTTACGTTTTACCAGTCGAGTACAAGGACCGTTACGCTTCCATCTATAGGCGTGCCCGGTTTCCGTCCGTGCGCCGTAGGGGATTTCGCGCTGAGGACCCCTTCCCTTTTGGCTCCGAGATATTCTTTCTCTCTATGAGAGAAGAGACACCTCTAGTTCGTGTGTCCCCCTTCCCCCATGTCATTTCCTCGAGCGCGGCGGCTCCAATGACCTCACGTTATGTCCATGTATTCGTTGCGAATGTCCTTCTTTTTATTGACCTCCTCCTTCCGATTCTTCCTTTACCCCACCCGGCCCTGCTCATGCGTTTTCCTATCAAATTGTGGGTGCTTTCCAACAATGCTGCCCTTGGCACCAGATTCATTTCGTTAGTTTAGGGTTGAAGTATATATAGGTTCGCTGGAATCTTCCCCGGTTTCCCTGAGTCGAGGCGTTCCTCACCCTTTTTTTTTTGAGCGCGATCCCCCCTTTTCAGGTCAAGTCCGAAGGGCCCAATGAAAGCTACTGATTCCCCTCTTATACACGTCTCCCCCCAAGGTTTCATTAGAAGAACCTGTTCCCTACCTGAGACCTGACGACCAGCAAGCCAACGCAGATGAATCCTGCCGCCAATAAGCTCGCAATCTTTCCGCCCCATTCCCCCGTTTTTGCTTGCTCAACACCCCGATGCGTCTGCTGAGAGATGTATAATCGCCCCGGCGAGGTTTCAAAACTGTATAAGCGCTTTCTCCATCGCCTTGCTGAGTGTTGCCGCTGGAGTTCCCATTAAATTTGCACCATCTGTTTCTCATAGCTTTGCGCGCGTTGAGCTTACGTTCCCCAACGATTGCTAGGACTCTACATCACATCGATTTTTTTCCTACGGCGCTTCTGCTGACTGCCCTATCCGAGGAGAATTGAGTCTGAGATACGGAGAGCGTTGGTTCAGTGGACACTGCCTCTCCTGCCCGTCTAGACTCGGCCCCTGACGGATCGGACCCCCTCCCGCCGCCACCTGTAGTGAACCTCGCCACGGCTTTGGACGCCTCCGAAGGAGACCATTCCGCAAGGAAACCAGGGAGTGCCAGCCACTATCTTCTTTTTCATACCTCCTTTTTGTTGTCTCTAATATTTTGACACTTCAGTTCATGGAGTAGATGGGTTCTTTTTTTTCGATCGAATCACGTCCATCTCTTCGCATTTCCCGACGATTGTTGACTTGACTTAGTGGTTAGCCAGAGCGCCTCTTTATTAGTCCCCCGAAGTACGTGTACAGGATGAAATTAGTTCCCCCCTCCCCCCCCCCCCACGATCAGAACACGCGAGAGTGCTTTAGTCATCCGCTTATCTTACTAACGAAGCGCCAGGGAAGATTTCTAGCCTTTTGCCGCTCGCCCCAGTTCTGTATTTTCCCCCTTTTCGAAAGGACTTTCTTTCCTGGGGGCAATGATGCCACACTCGCTTCAGCCTCCTCTCTCCCCTGTTTTTAGCGGAACGTTGCCCCCAAATTTGTTGTAACCATCGACTCCTCCTTTTCGTAGCAGCGTTTGATATGCTCCCCGATTGACTCCTGTATGGGACAGCCACCAACCACAGGCCTGCGCTTTTTAGCTCTTACCGGCGGTTGGCCTGCGCGACCTGAGGACGTTAATTTCGAAGTATTTAAATGTCTTTTGAGCTCCATCCTGGGACCAGGGATTCAACTAGCTTGCCAACTCGCGGGCACTGCAAGAGGATTGGAACCGCGACGTAATCTTCGCGCCTCGTCATGGAGGAAGCCCAATTCCTGTTATGCCACTCTGTCACCGCTCTTCTGTATAACCCCTTCGACTGATACAAACCCCCCTTCTAAAGCATGAAGCTGGTTTCCAATTAGAAATGGCAGCACCGGTTTTGACTATCACCCCGGTGTCGTTTTCCTATTTTCTTGGTAATTTCTTCTGACCTTCCGCGATTCGGCATAATAGCCCCCCCTCCGAAACGACAGACACTGAAAGAGTGTCGTTAAGCTTTACCATCCCCGGGAGTTCCCGGGAAGAGGAAAAGCTTGGGGGTCGCCCTACTTCCGTTTCCACCGTTTTACATCGCAAGGAGAAGCGCTGACCCCCTCTTACGCCTGAGGTGAGTTTACCTCTGGCTTCCCGCCCTCGAGAGGTAAACCGGATGCCACCGCCGTCCCCTCTACGCCATTCCCTTCCTGGGGATAGACTGAACACAGCACTCAAATTACATGCGCAAGGTGTGTTTCCCCACTTTTAATTTCCTTCCAACCTCGTCCATTACCTATGGCTTTTGATGCTTTAGAAATTGATGTGCTCCTTCTTCCCGAGGCCTTTACTCTTCCCTACCATCGACGGCAGTCAAGAAGCCTCTTTTACACAGTGACGCTTTCCAATCTTCGCCTCAATAATCCTTCCCTCCCCCGCTCGACAAGTTCCATCGACGCCCTGGTCCCCCCCTACCCCTGATCGTTTGGTCTGATTTCCTTGCAACCACTACTGCTTGTCCCCGTTTTATTTCATCGAACATGTCCAACATACCGCACCACTTTGAGAGGTAATAGCGACATAGAAACTCGACCCCTCTCTCGGCCTTCTCTTATTTGGCCTCCGATCGCTCAATTTTTTTTTTATTTCCTTCCAGCCGGTGGCGACATCCTTTCCAGTGGGAGGGCCCTTTCGACAACGGGGAAGCGTTCTAGTTCTCTTATTGCGCGACGGCCCCCCCATTCTTCCTCTCCCTCAAGTTTTTTTCCCTTCTTCGTCATACCACCCGCCATCCCTATTTAACCCCGCGCTGCGATCGATGCAGAAGACCCGAAGCAGTGTTCCTCGAGAGCATGAGGCACCGAAACCCCTAGGGGAGACCCCCCCCCTTTCGGATGCGCCTCGTCCAGAGATGCTGAAGCGTCGATTTTTCCGACGGGGGTGTTCTCATCAGCGGTGTCGACCCCCCTCCGACCTGCATGACCACCCTTCGTCCCGAAAATTTTTCCTTCCAACCTGGCGGGCCGGCCCGGAGAAATTGTCGTCAGCCCCATTTCCAATAAGGGAGCTGGGATTTTTAGCGGAGAAAAACCTGAGGAAATTCTCTCTCCAGAGAGCACATGTGTTGGGTCTCTTTTCGTCGCCACCATCAGAAGAGATGCCTCCCTGACCTCTTCTCCTATTCTTTTTCTTGCCTGCAAGATGATTCTCGTGAAGGCCCCCAGTCCCTTTTCCCAGTAGAATTCATTCAGATCCCCCCCACCCTCCTTTCCCAGTTCAACCCACCACTTTCTCATTGGAGGAGGGGTATCATGCCTGATAAATAATCCTATTGTCACTCCTCATTTCAACCGCGCTTGGAACACCGATGACTTTGACGAGTGACCTGACGCTAGGAGAGTCGATTCATTGATTACCCACCCTTTTTTCTTCCAAGAGGGCTTAGTTTCTCATCAAGGGATAAACTCTAACTATCTTTTCTTCGAATTTTTTCACCGCCTACCGATCTAGACTCTGATTGTGAGTCGAGGATATCCCCCTTTCTAATGAGTCCGTGGTGTCAGACGACGTTCTACTCCAGGCTCTTTCTCATTCCCACTACCCCCAGCGGAAAGCTCCTCTGAGCAGGAAGAGTCCAGCATTTCATCGTTGGAAGTGGTCAACCCAGACCCGTCGAATCCAAGTTTTGCCCCCCACCCGCGTGTCCTTATTTCTTCTTTTGTTCCTCCCTGACGGTTGGCGAATCGTGCCTTCCTATGTGCTTCATTAATAGTCAATGCGGCCTTGTAAAGTTGAGGTTCCCCCCTTCCTGCCGCTCCCTTCTTGATAAGGCCCTGTTGGGTGAGGTTAATCTGATGTTTGCCCGAGTGGAAAAGTGACCCAAAAGACCTTTCCCTCCACGTCGAGCTCAACCGACCCCAGGAAAGATCGCCCTTACGATCCTGAGGGCGACCGATGTTCGCTTTCTCATCTTTCCTATTACGGCGTGGCCCCCTTCTCCCGGTGTGGAGACCCCCTATATCGCAATATTACCGAGATAACTGAGCTCCGCCGGAGAGGCCCCTCGACGCCCTTTTTCTTCCTTAATTTCTCACAAAGGGCCTTCCTCTCATACGTCCGTAAGAGTGGTCTTTTAACTGGTTCAGCGAATCCACCTGTCGTGCGCGTCATCCGGCCGAGAAGGACCCTTCCCCCTCTTTTTCATTTATAGACTCCTGTCCGAGCCCCTTTTGCAGAGCATATTTTTTAAGGCTGCCTTGCGTCGTGCCGGCTGGCTTACGTTTTTCCTCCTCTCCAGGAAAGAGTCCCTTCTCCTGACGAGGGAGGAAATCATCTTTTCCCTTGTTTCCTGACCAAGTTTCCTCACGCCGAGTTTGACGCTATCAGTTTTGTTAAGTAGGAACGCCCTGTTTTCGTCCCCCCCCAATGGGGGTCTATGAGTACCTCCATTTCTCGTGGATAGATACCTCCCTCCCTTCCCAGAGCGCAACGGCCCCCACCGAAGACCTCACTCCCCATCTCTTCTCCGAGATAATGCTGGCTTTGACGCCCCCCTCCCTTTTCTCAGATATCCTTTCCCATGTGCGCCCCTTCCTTCCGCAATACTTGAGTTTCGCATATTGACTCTGGCCTCTCCCTCTTTTTCTAAGTCGTGACCTTGAGGATTAACGGAAGCCACAACGGTCCCGGACATGGCCAACGTCTTTTCTGGTTAGCTTCCCTTCCACAGTCGAGCCCTACATGGAGACCTTTCCTATCTTTTTGCCGTCCAAAACAGCCGATATTCCTCGCCTTAGTTGGTTATTCTTATATTCTTCCGAATTTGTCCCTCTTTCCCTTGTCTTGTTGATCCCTGGTTTTCAAGTTAGCTTTTGTTTTCTTTCTTCATTCCCAGACCCGTGCAGTGCGGATCACGTTCCTTCTTTTCCACGGCCCCAACCCTCTTTCTTTTTTCCCCAACACGGCAGTTCACCCGGTAATCTCATCTTCTCATGAAGGCTTGCATAACTATCAGGGTTGCCGTTTTTTTCTCACCTCCCTTTTCCTTTTTCGTTTTGAATTTTTTGCGCAGATCGAATCTTTCTTTCCGGCACTTGTCTATGATATCTCTTCCCCTCCCCCCCTGTTTTCTCCAGGACTTTTTGAAGGCCGGCGCCACTACCGATCTTCTCCCTTGTCACCAATTTAACCTTCAAGGCCAAGCTTGGAGCCTTTTCCGCACCCTTATCCTTCTGCCCAGGTCCTGAAGACGGATGTCTCTCGGGCCCTTTATGTGAAGCGCGGGGGGGGAAAAGCCTTTACGACATCCGCCCTTCCGAGGTTACCCCCATTTCCAGGCCTACAAGGGTACCCCCCCAGTAACTTGAAATTCTGATTCACTGACACCCCTTCTTCCCCCCCCCAGAGGCCCCTTTCCTTAGAGAAGTTTCAATTCCCCTGCCAAATTGGATGGATGTATGTTTCCTTCTTCCTTCCCCCCCCGCTCCTGGACATGCCTTTCTTGGGCAGGGTCTTTTTGACTGCCCCTACGTTACCGTTGCATTTTTTCATTGCCGTGGCTTCCCGCTTTCTTCCTCTTTGAGCGTTACTTTTTTTATCAGTTCTGAATTAGACGGTCCCTTCTGCTTTCTTAATTCAGAATTGATGGCCGTAAGTTTAGACTTATTACGTGGGCAGCTCTTCAGACGCGTCCTTACATATGTATGGAGCGTCCACTCTTTTTTTCCGGCGGTGGGATTACGTTGCGCCTTTTTTTCCCGTACCCCCATGCTGTATTTCCTTTTCCCGAGTCTTCCTGTGGTCCTTGTGGTACCCCTTTACTACATCGCTCTTTAAGAAAGTTCGACTGGAAAGCCCAAACTGCCGTCATCGGCGTATTTCTTTTTTACCCCATTGTCCACCTCCTGAACGAAATACCAGTTTCTCCGTAGACATTCGGCGATACCTTCGCCGCTTTTTAGTCCCCTTTCTCTCTCTGAGATGAATAGATTAAGGGGGTTCCTAGACATGGAATAATAGAGATGAACTCGTCTTCTTTCTCGTGACGGCTGCCGGCACCGCCGTTCTGGAGTCTCCGCCCCTTACCAGTCCTCCCATCGTCGATTTTTACGCGCGATTCCCTCTTCCCCTTTTTCAGAAGGCCCTTCCTTTCTCCCCGTGGCGTTGTTTAGAAGACATAGGATCTCTTAGGTCGGCGATAGGGTGCATCACCCCTTTTATGTCTGAACCTCATATGTCCCTGCCTCTGGTCGCCTAGCTCCTTCTCTCTGCAGTTGGGTTTCTTCAGAAGTAGGACATTCTTTTTTCTGCTCTCCAACTGACTCAAGATAACTCCAAGTAGCGATCAATTCACCCTGAAGCGGCAGATTAGGTGATGACCCTTCACCCCTAGGACAAATCATCAGTCTTTACTAGTCCTTGAACGATTGCGCTTGTCGCCCCCTTCATTCTCCCCAACACCCCGACTCTCTCTCTCCTAACAGCAGAGGTGAGGAAGGAATACGATCGGGTGAATCTACCCTCGCGCCTTGCCATGGAAGGCGCTGGCCTTTCCGCTCGTCTATGAGAGCGGTAGGTGGAAAGCGTCCCTCTCTTTTATTGTAGACGCGGTTTTTCAGACCACGTCCTCTACAGATGGATCAGGAATACTCCTCCCCCATTCATCATGAATCGGTCTGGAGTTTGTTAGTGAGACCCCCTCTTTTCGTTGAGATAGTAATTGATGAGAAACACTATGCGTAGCCCTCATTTTATGCCTTATGGAGGGCCTATACTTTACTAAGAGCTTTTACAACTTCTTTCTCCTATCTAGTAAGGCCTCCTGTAAGGAGATGCAGTTCCCCACCGATGGATCGATAATGGGATTTTTTTTTTTCCTTTTGTGGACGTGGCCCCTATTCAACAGTTTTACTCGTTCCTATTCTGGCGGGAGTCACGTCCCGATCCTATGCCCTCTCCTCATCCTTATGGGGCCCGTCGGTCCTCTCTCCCTTTTTTGGCTGCGCACGGCTGCACCCCCACCCCAACAGGCGATTAGCTCCTCTCTCCTGGTCCCCTCAGATGCTTTGCGCCGGTCCCCCCTCCTTTTTTTTAGGAGGCCACTTTAGAACCCTGAGGTGAGGAGTAGGCCGTCCTCCTTGATTGGCAGTTTTTTGTTCCCCTTCGTGGTCTTACCTTTGGAGTGGAGCCACGTGATTGATCACCATTCTTCCCAAGACGTCAAGTACGATTCTCATGCCAGTTTTGTCCCTTCTCCGACATGCAATAAATGCTTGCTCTCTTTCTCACTTCTCTTGTTTTTATCCCCCTAGCTGTTCCCTTTCTCTTGGTTTCTTTGATGATTTTTTCCTCTCTTTCTGAGATATAATCGGTGGACGCCTTTCGATCCACCCCTCTCGACCATTGGTAGACGCCCGTATCCGCCGGCCCTAGGAGTTTCCCCGGGATCTCTCGCAAATTGACGATCTGTCACAAAGTATTTTGTTTTCCCCATCTAGGGTTGTGGTCGAGTGAGCGCAGGCGAAGACCTCCTCCACAGAGTGTGAGGCGGTATGAATGACGCCTTCGATGGACGTGCCCCCCCCTAAGTGTTAGGTTCCTGCCAGGCCCAGTTCACTGATCCCTGAATATGCAACTATCTTCGTCCGGAATCCTCCGGATTTGTAGAGACTAGTTTGATGTCTTGCGCTTTTTGGGTTCTTTGTAACGTCGAACTCCGTTATTTTGCTCTCTTCTGTCGTTTGACGGCCGTTCGATGGAAGAAGTTGTGGTCCCGTCCCCCGACCTGTGCACGAGCCTTAGACCCCTCTCCATTTTTGATCATCGCGTCGTAGATTCAGGTTCTTTTTTCTTTTGAGTGCCCTGTCGACCCCCACCTTGCTATTACTGTGATTATTGTAGACCCCATTTTACTGATTTAGTTATCGTCTTTTCCAGGTTTAAGTCCTTCCTCCTTACCTCCCTTTCCGGATCTCGCTCTCAAGTCCTTAGTCCTCAGAAAGCTCTCACCTTCGGAGATCTCCAAGGAGGATCTCGGAAAAACCCATTGAAACTCTAGACCTTTGCATCCTCCTCTAGTCTTATTTCCAATAGTACTCCCATTTAGCTTTTTTTTTGTCCTTTTCTACCCCCTGGAGGGTGCCTTCCCCTGATAAGATGCCCCTCGCGTACCTCCCCCCTCTCCCGGCGCATGCCGGAGTCCCCCACCATTGTTGCTTGCCCCAGAAACTTTACCCCCAGCCGTGCCTAGGTGAGTTTATCCTCTCTTTTTTTTTTGGAATGCCTTTCCAGGAGATTCTCCTGTCGGAGGCGCGACTTGCCTTTTTCCCTCAGGCCTTCAGTCCTCTGATTTGAGGGCAGCCCCTTCCCCCCACTTGTTTGTCCATTTCCACCGGACCTTTTCGAATACCTGCCCTCCGCACGCCTCCTCTTAGCAGAGCACGTGCCCCTCCCTCCCTCCTGCTGGTGGTTTTTGAGAAAAGTTCTTGATTTTCGATCCCGACTCTTGCCTACTTGTCACGCCCGTCGTGACGTTCTTTTTTTTCACACGACACCATTTTTCTTAAGCGTTCACAGCTGAGCGCGAGGCGTGGGGACGACTTCCCGTCCATTCTAGTTTTTTTTCCCCTGCACAACGGTCGCGAATACCTATGGCAGAGAGTTTTGACGGCGGCCAAGCAGCTTGCAGGCGACCGAAAGATTTCCCTCCTGTGAGAGTCTAATAGGCACGCTCTCTTCTCGTTTTTGCGAAGCGCTTCTTAGACGGCTGAAAATCAATTTTTTCCTGGTAATTTTCTGAACCCTCTTCCCCCCTAGGCTCTGTTGATCCCCGCCTTTGCCGCCCTACATCTCGAACTCCTCGGCGGCGTGAAGATGACCTTAGAAGAATCTCGTCCCAGGGTTAAGTGGAGCCTCCCATATTTTTTTCATCATCGTTGTTTTGTAGAGCTTTCTTTTCTGCCCAACCTTGTTTCACCCCCTTTGCTTTGTTCTTTGCGCCAGCATACCGGCATGCGGACTGCTTGCCCTCCTATCACGGGAAGAGGCGGGCAGCTCCCCTGGACTTTCCCCCTCTCACGTGACCATTTCCATTCTTGCAAGTTCCACTATCTATCGCAGATTTCGCAAAAAAGTCTACATGATTTTCCCCGAGAGGCAGGCCCCCGAGGACGTCTTTTTCCTCAGCGTCTGTCCGTTTTTTCCCTCCGGAAGCCCAAGCGCTTTAATCAAGCTCAAAATAGAGATTTCCTTCAGATTTTTCCTGCCGATCTTCCCGATCTCTTTCCACAGATCCCGCTCTTAGTGAGAGCGCCAGCAATACTTGTAGTTTTCACACCCGAGCACGCCGGGTTAGCATGATAGGATCGCGCAGAGAGATTGAGTTTTGTAGCCCCCCTACCACCACCGCAGTCTCCCCGTACCTCGCGCTACATTCTCAGAGGGGCGGAAGCAGATTGTTTTAGGGACTTCTTTTTCTTCTCAAACAGGTCTGTGAGCCATTTTGCAGCAATGGTACAGGGCTGTACTCTCCAAGTCTCCCTCTTTTCCCGTTAAGGATATTCGGCCTCCCCATGGGACACGTTTTGGATCGCGTCCCCCGCGTACTTGGGACAGATCATGTCATTCCCGAGCCCCGTCCCGTCAAGAGCCCCCCTGATAAGTCCTCAAAACACACTAAACCCTTCATGAATTTGGTTTCCCCTGATTTTCTTCGCCCATGCCCTCCCAACAGATTGTGTATTCACCACTTCTGAGAATCATGTTCCGATTTAGTACGGAAAGGTCCTTTTTCCCCCCCTTAATAAGTAGGAACGACTCGATTCATCATTCGCCCCCTAACCGACTCCAGGGGCGGTACGATTTCCGGTAAAGAAGGCCTCCCCTGACTTTCGCCTGGCTTTATGACAAGGATGTTGGGCCCGCCTGAAACAAGGACCCAGGCTGTGATCGCGCCCGTTCTAAGCCTCGCTATCTAGGCAGAGAGTGATCTTCCTCCGTGAGCCCTCCCTAAGGCGCACGGGCCCCCCCCTGACCCCCGTGCGCACCGTTATCCTCACGTCCATTTCCACGAAGGGGCTCCTTGAACCATTCAGTGCAAACTTCTTCACTGTGGTCTTTCGAAACTTTTCTTCGGAGTTACCATCCTACTTTTGCCCATAGCCTCCCGAGTGTGTGGGAGCCCCTACTTTTTCTCCCCCAGCCTCCTCTTTTCTCTACTTAACGGAAGGGACCTTCGGCTCCCAACTCGGTTCTTCCTCAGTTGCAGCTTACGTACCTTGATCCTTACAATCTCGCGCACTTTGCTTCGACGATCTCTACCATTTCACCTCCCTTTTTCCCCTCCACTTGAACCCCTCAGTTTGAAGGGGAAGACGCTTCCCCACCCCCCCGAACCTGTTTTCAACGGCTGGCGGCATCTCTCTTACCCTGGCGACCAACATCCCCGCTCAAAATTGGAGGTCCTCCTCCCGTTCATAGATCCACCTCGACCCCCCCTCTTTCGGCCGTGCGTCAGTACGTCCCACGTTTCCGGGACTTACACGCCCTTTTCCCTCCCTAATAGCTGCCTGGCCGCTTACCACCTGTCTTTGATTTGATTCGAGCGCGCGGAATCGAGGCTATCAGAAAGCCCTTTCCTCGTTCCTAATAAAAGCCCCCCCTTTCTTACCCCACGATTTTTGATCTAAAATTCCAAAGGTCGCGAGCCCTTTCGCAGTGATCTTCTGGGCCGTTAATCCCAAAGCGGCCTCCCTTCGTCTTACTTTTCCAGGATGTATTGGAAGACGTTGTGTCAATAAGCGTGCCTCCACGTTGCCTTTGGAACATCCCCTCCTCAACACTGGACTAAACGGCGGTGTCCGCCTTCACTACTTTTTTTTTCCACCATCCCCCCACCGAATTAAGAGATGTTTTTCTCCGGGCCAACCAGCCTCCTTTTTCCCCACGCTCGCGAGAGAGAACGTTGGTGGGTCTCGCAGTTCCTCATATAGAAGTTTCCCGCATTTATCCCTCCGGAGAAAATGAGGTCGCTGGCTATGTCTTGGCGTTTTTCTTCTTTCCATTCGTCTGGAAATGGTTTTGCCGATCCACGCCACCCACTCTCCTCCCCAAAATATGTAGGAGGTAGCCCCTGTGAGCAATACTGTTAGCATTCGACCCGTCCCTCGTTCTTTGATTCCTCCTTCAGATCGGGTCCGACGTGAAGAGCTCGTTGAAGATATGAGATCCTATTTAACGTCCCCCCCTTACTAGCGGCTAAGCTGTTGTTCTATCAAGTACAGAGGCTTCCCCACCTCCCCCTCAGACTTGATTTCTGAACCGCCCCCGCCCCCCCCGAAAAGTCTTCGATGGAGTTGGGACTACCTGGTCGAGATTGATTTGATTACCCTTTCCCACTGCCCCTGATTTATATCAGCGCGTCTCCAAAGACCTTCATCTCCGTCTAGTTTTTTGGACGTTTCGCAAAGCAAGACCTGATGTGCCTTTTTCGCGTCTGATGGTTAACCCCACTACAGTTTTTCTACTCCCACGCACTTTTTTGTTATTCTACGCGAGGCAGCTATCGGCATTCGGTGTTTCGGCAGTTTTTGAAACGAAGAGTGAGTTTCCTTTTTTGCCTTTTTCTTCCCAAACCCTAATGCCTTGCCGTCTGATTGGTACGAGTGGCTGGAGATGAGGGTTCCCAGCCTGTTGCCCTTTCTCAGAAGTTCCCTTTCTAGTCCTCAACCGAACGCAAGATCTCATGAAGCTCTGAGGGAGGTCTCTTGTGTACTTGCCTTTTCCTTTCCTCTTTCGGCCTCTGAACGGTGGCGTCCACGATACGCTGCGATACCGCGTTAAGTCTCCTCAGGGATTCCCCTTCTTCCAGCCCCCTAAAGGGGGATTGGACAACACAGGCTTCCACTTCCCTCCTTCTCATTTTTTCCCGTCGACTTGTGAGCTTAAATGGAGTCGAGACCAGGGCTGCCCCGCAGTCCGACGAGGCATCCATGGAAATCCTGATATCGAGGCACCCCTTTTTTACCAATCCTCTTTCCCTCGTTTCTCCCGTGCGTCGTGTCCTTTCTATCGCCTGATCCTTCTACTTCTACCCCTCTTGAGGGATGGAGTACCAAAAGAGTTTACCTTGAATCTGCCTTCCGACACGCACGCAGAGAGGAGAGAGCGCATTCCCGTTTTCGCCCTCCTTTAGCCCCCGCCCTCCTTATGAGTTCCTCATATAAGGCCGCTTCAAGGCCACCATTAAACTGAAGGCCCTTTTTTTTGAAAGACTTTCCCCACAACCGAGGAGAACAAATGTAGGGAAGCCGTTCCATTTCTCCTCTGCCAGTTCATCCGACCCTCTGAGCATTGGGCTGCCATACGTGGGAGTGAGAAAGACCGAATTTTTGTTCCTCAGGTCGTATCCTGTCCCCCCTCTCTCTCCTCGGACCTTCCCCCCTTCCCTTAAGCGCCACCTTGCAGATGACAATGGAACAAGCTGAGAGCAGGCACCCGAATTAGCCCTATCCATTCCTCCTGATTTGGCCTGTACAGAAGGGCAAGCAGCGAGACCTCCTTCATCCGTAGTTGTGCGGTTTCCCTATTTCCCACACTCCGTCTGCGTTTTGAGCGCTGGGCAGGTGAATCAGGATAAAGTTCTCTTTGACGGTATATGTTTTCCCGCTTGATTTTCCCAAGAGACTTGGCCGTCTTCCCCCCCCCCCTCCACCCCGTCTAGCTCTTGCTAGCCGTATCTACTCCTCCGCTGCAGTTTTTGTCTTCTCGGTTTGCGGTCTCCAAGCTTGGCCCTTGTAGTTGACCTTTTGGACCCCCATTCGGTACTAGGGCCTCCTTTCGCTTCTCTCTTTTCCCTCTTTTTTTGAGCATCATCGTGCTGTTTTTTTTTTTTTGATTCCGTCCCTGCGCCTTTTCCCCTGGTCAACTAACATCCAAGCTTGGAAGCGATACCGGAGCCTTCTCCGAATTTTTTGATCTGATGCTCGCTGATTGAACTCTTCGGTGGTGGCACAAGTAGTCGAATCGACCCCCTTCTCCTCTCCAATGTTCACTGCCGACAATACCTTACCAAGAAACCCTTCCTTTTAACTGCTTCCACTCCACCCCTCCTTCTACAAGCAGGCTTTCGATGTTCTCCTTCGAAATAGTCCGCCCCCCCATAAGCGGCTGGTCTGATATCTGCCAACCAAGCTCTTGGTCCTGTCCGGACTTGATGTGAATGCCCTCCCTTACCTTTAACATTGGTGTTTGCCTTTCCTTTCCGCTTTTTCTTTTTTCTGCCTTTCTCTGGAAGGTAAGACATTCTTCGCGGTCTAAAGATGCGCACGCCCTAGCCCAATGAGTCCGGACGGTCCTTGTCTCTCTTGCGGCCCCCCGCCGATTTTCGGTATCATAGATGGGGAATGAGTCGTTCAGGTTTCGTTCGCTCCTTTACGAATCATGCCCCCCTTTGCCTTGTCTCCGCGGCCGAGATGCGGTTCCTTCTCCTCGCGCTTGCGACAGCGTTCCTCACCCCCCCCGGTCAGAACCAACTGCTTTTTCTTGGACGCCCTTCTCTTTTCGGGGCTCAGATTTCCATGCTCGCCTCCCTCGTCGAGGAGAATCGCTCGCGATCTAGGAAGTCGTCCCTCTCCCGATCCTCATGCTGCCTCCCCCGTTTCCTCGACATGGCGAAGGATGGCCCTTTGTCCTTCTCTTTAGTCGGATGGCCGCTGAAGACTCCTCCCCTGAACGCCTCCCATCCCTTCCTCCCTGTGAAAGGGCTGCAGCCGGCGCCTGTCCGCACCCTTTCCATGGCCCCCTCCAGTGTCAGCGGCATTTTCTCCGCCTCTTCTCTCTATCTGTATCCGGTTTTGTGCATCGTCCCCAAGTTCTTACTTGCAGAGGGCGCCCTCTCCCCCGAGGCGGTCGCCCTAGAGTCATGGCGATATTGGTTTTTTTCAGTTCGGCTTTTCGGCTCCCCGGCCACTGCGGGTTTTCCCCCATAAGAGAATGTCCTTCTCCTCCGGCTTTCCAGGTTTCTTCTCAAAACCATCCAACTCCTCCGGTTGACTAGTTGCCTGCCACGACGAGGAGTGGCAGGCTCCACCCTCAGGCGAAGGCCTTCCGCTCATCATTCAGCGGCTTTTTTGTTTGGAGGTCTTGGTGTCCTCTCGCGTCCTCCATGCAGCGGAATTGCCGCCGCGGCTTGCCGCGTTTAGGTGGAAGCCCCCCTCCCCCCTTGATGCGCGTCGCAAAGTGAACCCCCCCCCGTATAGGTCGTCCTCGACCTACCCCCCATCTCGTCAGGGACCTCCTCGATTTTTTGCTGTCGCCGATGGAACAACTATGCGACCGAGACAGCATGGAAAGTTTCCCGCATCTATTTATTCTTTTTTGACCGTTATGGCAAGCCCTGGAGTGCCTTATGTAGTCGCGATTCCTAACGACATTAGGATGGTAGTTCTACGTGCTTTTCGTTGATCGTATCCCCCCGACTTGCCGATTATTGGCGGGCCGGTCACTCCTCCTTTCCTCTGCCTCATCCCCTGGTCGGGGCCCGCCTGTATTTCTCTTCTATATGGCGACGCCGGAGAGAAACCCCAACCCTTTGTTTTGCCTCTTTGCCTCGACTTTGCCAGCAGATGCCTTTTTGCCGTCCACCACCTCCTAAGTTCTGGGAATGCCCTTCCTTGAGGTTGAGGCTTTCTCCGGGCCAAGTTGTGGTCCTGCGCAGCTTTTCTTGCAGGTCGGAGTTTAGCCACAGTGATGAGCCCCCTTCGCACGCCGGACCATGCGATGCCTGCCTGCCCAAGACCCCCCCCACTGAACCCTGTTGTCAGCCAGAGAGAGGCCAGGAGACGCAGAACCTGATTGCTACTATATGCACCCACCCGTCCGCTTTTAACACTTAGTTTATTGCGGTGATTCTGAGTTCATCTCCTTTCCCCTATTCACCGATGTTGGAACGTCGATGCCTGCGCCGCTTTGTGGCTTCTTCGGATGAACCTGGAATCTATGTCTTTCCCTGGTTTTTTTTGAACAATGCAGCTTTCTTCTCCAACTCCTAGTTCCCTCTTGTGTAGAGGTGAGCTTATGTTGACACTAGCCCTGCGGCTTTCTTTGGTCGACACTTCTCCTATTCCGCCCTCCCTTTCAGCCGTTTCGATTTTCCCCTTCAGTTTTACATTCTTCTTTAAAAGAGCGTAGTAGCCCAGCCTGCCATACTTTGGTGTTATCGATCAGTTTTATTGCTACCCCTAGGAAGTGAATCCGGTAGAGCTCCTTGCTCAATGGTCTTATCGACAGATGGAGAATGAATGTAGGAGTCCCCTCTTCCATGTTTTCACGTTTACTGACGTCATCCCCGCCTTCCCCTCACAAAGATTTCCTTGGAGAGGTGCCTTTTCCATGGTTTCTACCAACTTTCCCCAATTGAATTATTCCCACTCGAGCACCCCCCGTCATTTCAGGAGTATAGTTTTTCTCCCTCGCCCTTCCCTAAGTAGTCTGTAGTTTCTTCTAGGCGTCTAGACGTCACTTATTGTCTGAGTGTTCCCCCCCCCCCCCCTTCTTAGCCTTCCCCCCCTGTATGTCAGTTCTTCCCCCTGAAAATTGTATAGAACCCCAGTCCTCTCTTCGTTCCAATAGAAACTGGATGTACTGCTTCTTTGGGCTTTGACTGAGGCTCGTACTAAGTCGTTCCTTCCTCCCGCCTTTACTCAAATAGCCCTGAATGGACT
>Ga0179591_1298593_pt1 | contig 18547 bp, 16 predicted proteins | sample CZOMad2_1_08_16f_FD_182891 | JGI IMG/M metagenome (GOLD analysis project Ga0179591, IMG submission 182891) | Vadose zone soil fungal communities from Angelo Coast Range Reserve, California, USA - CZOMad2_1_08_16fungal (PacBio error correction) | ecosystem: Environmental > Terrestrial > Soil >... | reverse complement strand
GCTTCCGCGTGAGTTCCATCTTCCTTTAGCCCTGTCCGAAATTTCTCCCTTTTTAGTCCGCCAGTCCTCCAAAGGCCCCTAGGGCCTGTGTCCTGACTCGATGATTTCTGGAGCTGTTCGCCATAGTCCCAGGCCGACCCGCTTTCTGTGTTACGCCGTCTTGCCCCAGTTCCCCCCCTTCGGTTTTTCTGTGCGAGCAACCCTCTTCCCCCGATGCTTGTTTTCCCCTCGAACAGCCTGCCCCTAAATCCGTACCCTGTTCGTCTTTTTTCCAGGGTGCGCGGGAGATCTAAACTTTGTACTCTCAGGTCCGCCCTCCTCGGGGACGTTGGGTAATGACCACCCCGTCCCCCCAAACTTTGGCTGCTTTTTCGTGGTGTTACCCACCCGTATAGGACCCAATAGGGCGCCAGGCTTTTCCCTTTTTTTGAATTCACCCCTCCCGTTGACGAGCGGTCCGTGACCCCTCCCTGTTTTTTTTGCTCGCCGTGTTCCACCGACCCTGACATTCCTCCACGGTTAGGACTGGTTTTTTCTAAATTTGATGGGACACGGCCCCGTAAGGGGGCAGGGAATGGCTGCGGCTTTTTTACACACCTCTTTTCTTTTTAATGTTTTTCCCCGCAATCCCTTTTTGCCCCCTGCGGTGAACCATATTAATGTTTTTTCCTTGTTTCGCGCCACGGTGCCGTCGTAACAATGACGTACCCCTGCAGATCCTTTTCGGAGTCCCTGTTCTGCTTGGGGAATTGTCTATGGGTTTGTTACGGTTCACAAATGAAATCCCTTGGTGCTGTTCTGATTCCTTTGTCTTCCCTGGATGGTTGACTTCTCCCCAAAGTCCCTGGAGTCCTGAATGTTCCTCTACCCTGCGGGACCCCTCGACCCCGACATTTGTCGTATCCACTTTGTTTCCCGTTTCTCCTCCTTCCACAAATCTCTTTTGTCCGTATTCTTCCACTTCTACCGTTTTGCGCGGCCCATGTCATTCACTCCGTTTCGGAATTCACACGTCCCCTCCTGGCTTCCCAGTTACCTTGATCCATCTTCCAACGGCCTTGGGCGCCCTCATGTCTTTGTGGGGCACACTTTTCCCCCCAATTAAACGAATGTGGTGCCCCTTTTGTCTGGCCATTTATCCCCAAACCCCCAGCCCGCATTACATCTCTCATGCTCGGAGAGGGACCACTTCAGACTTTAAAGGCCGGAATTCCAGACCCTCTGGCTTGGTGGAAGGAGTCTCTTCCCCCCCCCTTGGTCACCTGGGAGTCAACAGAGCTCGGCCCTTCTCAGCCTGACTTTCCCCTCTTGGTCTCCCGCTATAAAGATACCCCCCCCCAACTCTCTTCTTTTAGGGTATTTCCCGCTTCCCAGTACTTCAGGGACGAATCCCTGTCAACCCCCAACCCTTTACCCCGGCTGGCCCCACACCCTCCCCTTTTTCAGGACAGACCGTCTGTCTTCCCGGATTCTTCCCTCCCCGGTCACTGGATCCACACCCCAGGTTTCAATCTTCACACACTGCTCGTGCTTCACAACCGTTTTTTTCCCAACTCTACCCTGTCGCCTCATTAGTCGCCTGTACTATCGTCCCTTGACGGACTTTCATGAAGGCCCCTTGACCCCGTGTGACCCGCCTGCCTTTTTCCCTCCCCTTCCCTGCAACTTTGTTGCTGCTCTTTCCGTCTATTTCCCTTACCCCCGCTACCGACACCCCGCATCACACGGGAACCCCTCAGAAGGTCTGGATGCCTCCTCCGGCCTGACGTTTCAAAGCCCCCCACCCCCCTTTCCCCCCTTTTAAAGTTTCGAACAGTGTAGAGCCGGAAAGGAAGTTGATTGGCCCAAATTGCCATTTGCGTACCCGTAAGGACCTTTTTTCCGGTCACACTTCCTCCCCTTCACCCACGATCGTGCGTCCAGCCAAAGTGCGACGCGTTTCCCTCGACCTTTGCCGAAGACCATTCCCCAGGTAAACCCTCATTTTCCCCCCCCCCGATCTCGGGGTCCCTTTGATTGCCGTTAAGCGGGTTCCATCAAGCATCCCCCCTCCTTTCTCTGCCACCCGACCCGTTTCGTTCCCCGATTCCTCTTTCCCCCCCCGTCTGATTTGGGTCTTGGCTTTTATTTGTGTCTCTTTGACAGTTCGTTTCCGGACCCGTCCGGGCCCCCCACTCCCCCCACTACGGCTTTTAGCTTCTGACCGTGGGAAAAAGTTTGGCCACCTGTTTACGGTTTCGTATACTGCTTTTCCTAGGCCGACTTTTTTTTCCCCCCGAAAGACCCCCTTTCCAACACCAGGTTTCTGCTTTTGTCTTTGACCTTTAGGCCACCGCCGGGTTGACGCCGTCCCCCGGTCTCATTGACAAATCACCCCGTAGCTCGACCACTTTGCACAACAGAGCCGCACGTTTTTGTGAAACCTTAGTTTGTTCCATCATGTTTTTGAACCCCCCCCCCTGCCACCTCCAGGGAATTCCCATGTCGTTTCGGCCCCTCTCTTGTGACCCAGCACCCCCCGCTCGTTCGCGAAGGCTTGATCGACAGATTACCCCCCCCCCCCCCTTTTGTTCGCGCTTCGAATACCCCCAGTTGGAAATCGCCCCCCCCCACGCCTTCACATGCGCTTTCGTTTACCGCAGGCGCTTTATGCCCACCGATCCGAGTTCCGGGGCCTAGGTCCGATGGTCCCCCCAGTCCCCCCTCTTCCCCTCCCACTTCCAACCAACCCCTTAATGGCACCCGTGTTGTTAGTTCGTAAAAAAAAAAGAACCCGACCATTTTGTCTCTGATTAGCCCCCCCTGAAAGCCGTAGAGGTGACCCCCAGTCAAGTTCCGATGTGGGGTCGTGGCCCACCACCAAGTCTTGTACCTGGTCGCCGTTTTTCTTCTATACAGACACCACAGGGTTCTTTCACCAGTCGAACCCCCCCCCCTTGAGTCCCGACCGAGGAGGGGTGAACAGTGTGACGACAACTCCTTCGCGATACTGATCAGAGAGACATGTCTTTTCCGTATTGGAAACTGTTTGATTGTTGAACTTTGCCCACCCACAGTCAAGGTCTTTTCTGTCTCCGCCCCCTCCTTCCCCCTGTCCCCTCCTTCCCATTTTCTTTCTTATCCCTCCCCCCTTCTCCCCCGTCTGCATAGTCTACAGGCATTTCCCTGGTCTCCCCCCCTTTGATATTTCCCTCCTCTCCCCGTTTTTTACGTTTCTTTTTGAGCCCGTTTTTTTGGATCCTCGTTTGCTCCCTACCGTCTGCTGGCACGGCCAAACGCTTGTCCCAGGAACTTTCCCCCCCCTGGTCCTCCTAGATTTATGTTTACCACCGCGGGGATCCCCCTTTAAGGACAGGTTTCCCCTGCGCTTGTATAGACATTTTTCCTAGTGAGTTCCCCAAGGTTTTCTAGCGGCTGGAAACCCACGCCCGTTTAATGAGTGCGAACCGCTGACGAGCGCCACTCCTCCATGGACCACCTACCACCTCAACGCCACCCTTTTGGAAGAACTGTCCCGCGGCTTTACCCACCCACCTTGTGGCGCTCGTGCCCGCGCTTCCTCGTTTTAACCAGCTTTGTTCTGTTTGGAACGCCCAATTGGGGTGGGGTCGCGCTTTAGTTATCTGATTTGATCTTAGGTCTTGGACGAAGGACCCAGACTGTGCTTCCAGCCCGCGGCCATAGTGTGCAAATAACAACACTCACCAGGCGTTGTTCAGTTGGTTACTGCCACCCACTGAGCGCCTCCCCTAGAACGGCGGGTTTTGTGGCATTGCCACTAAGTTCCCCCCTTATCTTGCCTCCTTTCCCTGAAACAGACCCTTGAAAAGCCCCGGCGTTTTATTGAGTGGTTTTTCCGGTTTTGAAGGAACTCTTAGACGTAATATATCTCTTTCCCTAATCCCCCCAGTTTTTTTTTTTGTCGGTATATTTGTGGCCCCCCCCCGTGTCACTCGTTCTTGATTGCCCAGAGGTTTTTAGGCTTACCTATGTTTGGCGGTGGCGGCTGTCTTTTGCTCTCTTTGATTTTTCCCACGGCCGTCATGGGTCCGAACCCTTTCCTCGGTGGGGCGGTCTCTTTTGATTTCTTTTTTTTGGCAGAATAAACTGTGCCACCTCAGTTCGTTTGGGCCATTTTCGCTTTTGTAAGTTTTAGTCTCACGAGCCTCCGGCCCCCAAGGGGCACGAGGTCTTTCCCAGCTCGTTCCAGTACTGAAGTGGGACCTCACGTCATACCGGTTCTCTCCAAATGCTGGGAGAATGGGCGCTGTTTTGCGTTTTTGGATTTCTTCTTTTGGACGCTCTTTCATTGGCTTACCCTATGTTGTCCCGGCCTGGCGTTTTTTCTGGGTCTCCCTCGAACTTTCCGTGCTCTTCCTCCTTCCCAAGAGATACCGTACCCCCGGTCAAACACCTTTTCCGGAGTCTCGCCCGACTATAGTGGTTCCTAGTGAGCGGGTAGCCTTTCCTGGCCGGCTGTGCTCTCTGCCCCCCCTTTGCTCGTCCTGCTTTTTTTCGACTAAGTCACTCCCCAACAATGAGTGGATCTTTCCTGGTCAATTTCCGTGTTAGGTTTTTGATTTGACCGCCTGCTTTCAAATCGGCTCGATTTCACGGCGCTCCCTGGACATTACCCCTTTTAAGTCTTTTCAGTTTTCCGCTCCTCTTCTTTTGCCCAGAGGGTTTTCCGGCTCGCGCCGTGTCGTCCCGGCCCCCAGTTTTTTTGCTTCCTCGTCCACCGCGTCTTTTTATCCTGCCGCGTAGGCGGGTGTGCTACCTTTGCACCTTACTTTGAATACTCCCCTCGGGTTTCCCCAAGGGTGTGTGGGGGGCGGGTTAAGTTAGCGCTCTTTTTTTCCTCCTAACCATCCCCCGTCACTCCCTGGGCGTCGTTTCTGTTCCCCGTTTTCATGTGATTGCGCACAGCCGGCTGCCCATTTGGTGAGTTTTGCAGGAGGGTACCGTTTCCTTGTGTCTTTTTGACTGTGCTTACGGTGCCCTCTTTGGATGGAAAGTAGCCGCCGATTCCCTTTTTTCTTGCTTTTTTTGACAGCCCCACAGCTTTTTTCTAAAAAACCCTTCCCACCTCTTTTTCATGTTGTTCTGCCTCTCCGGATGAAAACAACCGTTCTTTCCACTTGAGCGTGTCTGATGAAGGGGAGACCCATACGACTAATTTGGAGCACAGAAGGCGTTCCTATCCTTTTTTTGTTGCGCACCAATACACCCGAGCTCCTTTCACCAAAATTTGTTTTTGTGGTGGACCGCCCGTCCGTCTGTCACCATCGGCTTCCCACCCCTACTTCTCCAGACCTCTGCTTGCGGTTTTTCTTCCTTCAGTTCCGTGTGCCGCGTTCCCACACTGTTAGTGGGTGGATGGGAATTTTTGGGGTTGCAATCGGAGTCGACTTCCCTATATACTACCTCTTGCTGGAGGGCTGTTGGCCCCCCCCTCCTTCCGCCGATGGCACCTCTAGTGGGAGAAGTGCTGATTGCTCTTCATCCCCGTGCGGACTCTCCCCTTTGATGCCAGCTTTCAGCGGTGATGTGTTTCCCCGAAAGGGGTGGACTTGTTCGGGGTGTCCTGGCTGACCCCCCGACACCCCTTCTTCTACCAGTTCCGATTGTTCCCTGCCCGGGCGGTGGTGGCGCCAGGTCTCTGTAGCGGGAAATCCCCACCCGCTTTTGGACCTTCTATGCGTTCGGTTTGGCCTTTCTTTGTGATTATAGGGGGTGTAGTTTCCGCTCGTTGCAGGGGAGCACCGGGCCCAAATTCTTGCAGGGTGTTTCCCAAGGTTCCGCCCCTTTTTTTATTTCTGAAAAATTTTCGCGGCTCTTCGTTCTACCTTTTTCAGCGGAGCCGCTATCATAACACGTTGCCCTGAATGACTTTGTTTTGGGCCGTCACGGCCGTCCCCCCCTTGTGTCCGAGCTGCCCATGACCAGGCCCCCTCATCGCGAACTCTTAATGAGTTCTGCCGGGTTTCCTTGTAACGTTGTTGTGCCCGCTCTTTCCCTGAAACTGTAAGGTGCGCTAACCCGACGATCACATTTTGTCTTTTTGGGCGTCTTCCGGGCAAGTGACAGGTAGTGCGTTTAGGGGCGGGCCTGCGGCACACCCCTTCGTTACTGCATCATCTGGGTTTTTGTGGCACTGTTTCCGTTCGTGTCACTCGACTGCCGCCGTTTACCCTCCGGTTCTCCACGCTTCGAGATTCATTTAAATTTTTTCTTCGGTCCTCCCCCTCCTTGATTGGTGGGTTTTTTTCCCCGTTTTTTTCCCCAAAGTTTTTCCCTCGTAGGCGTTGATCTGCTCCTGTCCCCCCACTTGGCCTGCGGTTTTCACGGTCAGCACTTGCAGGGTAGTTCTTGAGCAGACGCCCACCTGTCTATACCCGTGTAAATTTCTTGGCTTTAAGTCTCCCCTTTTGATCGTCTCGGCGGCCCGTCGTTCCCCTCGGACCCCCCTGGGCGCTTTTCCGTCAGTGTGGCGGACAGCTAGCACCAAACTTAAGTCGGCGTCCCCATTTCTCTTTTCTTTCGCAACAGTTAACCCCTCCTCTGAAACACAGTTTGTCTTCCCGCGCCAAGTCAACATGTTCTTCGTGTCCCGTCGGGTACCTTTTTCCTGCTCCCTGCCGATCCGGCTGCAGGCCTAGTCCCTTAGGGTTTGAGCGCCCCCCCCAGGGAACCCGGCATCATGCCATCAGGTCCATCCCTTGCTTCCCGTTGCGGTTATGTTACACTCCAGTTCATTAACGTTCGTCCCGCGTCCCTTCCCCCCCCCAACCAGTCCCTGATCCAACTTAGGGTCTTCACGTTTTTTCTTTGTTCCACGGGGGACTCACCCAACCTCCGTAGGGGTATGTTTTTGACGTACTTGGTCCACCGACCTTGCTTGTGCGTTGCGTCCATGTCCCCCCGTATGGCCTCTCCGGTTCCACTTCGGAGTCCTCCGTGCCACTTTAACGCTCGTATTAGTCCGTGTTGGACCCGTCTCTCACATATCGCCCGCGGAGACCTTTCGCTCCCATTTGCATTCGCTATTACCTTTCTCCTCCTTTCAGGGTACTTCCCATTGGGTTCTTGCAGATTCGTCATCTCGCAGCTTGCTCCCCGTGTTCCCCCCCCCATGGCGCTTTCGGCGATCCCCCCTTGCTCGGGGAATACGGCCGATACCCGGCAGTCGAGCCAGCAGGAGCATTAGGCCTTTTTCTTCTTGTTAATTCCTTCCCTACCCCTTTCTATTTTTTGTCTAGTTCATTGTCTTTCTGCCGCGTCCCCCTTTTCGGGACCTATCTCCAGATTCTTCCGCCAGACTCCAGTTTTTCCTAACGTGGTTCCCAGGCCAGGTGCTCCCTATTCAAGCTTCCGAATCTTAGATCGTCTCGCAACTTCCCGTAGTATTCCCTTTTCTGAGTTGGCTCCGAAAAGGCCCCGGTCCTTCCCCCGACTTTTCCCCTTTCCAGGCCCGGATCCATCCACTCTCCCCCTCCCTTGGCTTGACCACGTCTCACCCGAACACCCGTACCCATCAACATGGCTTTACGCGGGGAATCAGTTTCCTCGTGCACGTACCCCCTGATGATCTGCACCCTTTCGGGACTTTCCAGCACCAACTTTCCCACGTCCCTCCGAGTTGTGACAAAGGTTTGGCCTTCGTCCCACCGCGGTACACCCCCCTTGCTGGCAATGGCGTCGACCCCTCGTTCGGACACCCGCCCCTGAGTTCGGCCTCTTCAGTTTTCTATTTTGGCCTTGCAAAAATTGTTTTTTTCCCTCACTGTTCGGGACTGGCTTTACAGTAACATGCCCAGGTTCCAAAGGCTCCTCACCTGAGGATTGTTCCGGTGGCCCCCACCGGTCATGTTACGCTCTCGTTGGTCACAGACAGGAGTAAGGTCCGTTCGTTCGTTTTCCAAAGACTTCTCCCCCCTCAGGCCCCCAGACTGGGCGCTCGGTGCGTCCACTGCGATTCTCCTAGCTTTCGGGAACGCGGATCCCCCTTGCCGATAGGATTCCCCGCACCGCCCTTTCTGCAACACCAGTCACTTTACCTGCCCTTTTTCCCTTTACCCGTGAGAGTCCTTTTTTTCAGCGATCGAGACAGTTCTGTTCACCAGTGGTCCTCCCCCGGCTCGAAACACCCCGCGCTTCCCGCTTCGGTTTTCGTGATGCTCACCCCCGCCTTTTCGCCCTTTCTTCCACGGCCACGCACTCTAGTCCTCCTTTGACCTGACAGGCCTTCGGGGTTTTTTGGGTCCCCTCAACGATTTTGTTTTTTTTTCCCCGTTCCTTGTGCCTCAGTTTTTGACTTCCTCACGAGACTTTAGTTCCCGGAGTCTAAACTTGCTCTCTCCGCCGATTTTATTGCCCTTTTTCTTGCGCCTGTATTTCGGCCTTCCCCACTTCCCTGTTCCCTGCCTGTGCCCCACTCCCCAAGGCCGATTTTCTGTGCTATCCCTGGTTACGTGGGTGTTTCGTACCCTTCCCGAGACTCCAGCAGCCGACTTTAAAGCTTTGTGGCGAGCTTTTCCTGCCAACCAACCTCGTCTTAGTTTTCGGAGTGTTATAGCGCTTTTCTAACTTTTCGGTTGAAGTTAAGTCCGGTCCCCCCGTTTTTTTCACCGCGCCTCACCCCGCCCCAAGGGGGAATTTTCCCCAATCCCCCGAGCCGGAGTCCGTCCTATGTGTTTTTCACGCCTGAACCCAGGTCACCGTCCCCCTATGTTCCCCCCCCCCCTCCCCCCCCCTTATCGCTCGGCAAAAACGGTGTGCATCCCGTTTCACCTGCGTGATTTTTTCGTCGACTTGGTAAACGATCTCCCCCTACTTTTGTCCATTTAAGGTGCATTGGGAACCCCCGGGCGGGTCCTTCTTCCAGGCTCCAGTCTGTAGGATTTTCGTCCCGCACCGCTCTCCTTGGTAAGACCCAGCGTGCCCTGTCCCAACTACCCTTCCCCCTCCCCACTTTCGTTGATCTGTTTATTTCCTATCTGTGTCTGACCCCGTTTTTACGTTCGTCTACCAATCACCCCTCCCTGGCACCTGGCGAATTGCGTGGGTATTTTAGAGGGCTTTTATCCCTTTGGCCGGCAGGCCCCACTCCCCCCCCCCTACGTTACGGCCCTTTCTGTTTGTGTCCCCCCCCGCGCAACTCAACCCCCCGCGTGGTCGTGCAGTCCTCCCCCCGTTTCGTGCCGTGTCCCTGCCATTTTCCTGCAAGCCCCCTGTTTGCCACGCTTGGCGAGTGCTGCTGGCGGAGGAGGTAGATCCCCGGCCTGCTTGCAGCTCCCCCGTCACTGATGGGACCCCGTATCTCTTGATTACTGGTTTTGGTGACTTCAGTCCCCCGAGTTGGCCCAATCCCACCAGTCCCAGGGTATTGATTTTTCCCTTGCTCTTTTTTTTCCACACTTCCCTTAACGCCCCCCCACCCGTACGTTCTAACGAGTGTCCATTAGTCAGTACACTTTTTTCGTCCTCACTGAAGATTTTCCGCCGATTCTTGGGACTTCCACCGCTCAGGTTTCGCTTATACCCCCCCCGTTCTACATCCCCCCCCCCCGCGAACGTTTAACGTCTAGAAGACTGGCGGAGCCTCCCCGGACAACCGCGCTGTCATTTGTCAAAACCTACAGTTCTCCCTTCCCAAATTCGTGCCCTCGCCGTTGACCGGGCACTCGTGTCCCGCTGGGAGTCCCATGGTTGGACGGCCATTGAGGTTCGTTTTCTGAACGCTCTTACTTCGTTCCAGAATCCCTCCCCCGTCGCACTGTTCGCTTTTAGGATGAGCGCCGACCCTGGCCCCCCCACCCTGCGTCCTGGTCCCTGACCCTCGACAACTCCCGACATCTCCGTCCGCAATCCTCCGTCCCCCCCCCCGGAGCCACTCACCCCCGCTGTCGTCTGGTTAACCTCGCAAGCCCCTGTCTTTCAGGTCCTGCCCCCCCCCCCCCTTGCGCACGATTTGTGTGCTCCCGGATTCTTTTTTTTTTCAACTTTGCGTCACAGTTGCGCGTCCCTCCCCCCCCCGCCCGTTAATTCCCGGTGGAGGGACCCCATCCCCCGTTTACGGGGGCGGCCGCCCCCACCCCCAGTATGGGCGCCTGGGGCGGTTCCGCCTCAACCTTTTAATCGCCCACTGACGCGCGACGTAAGGGAGGATGGTAAACCCCTACTTAGAAAGACCGCCTAGCGACCACTAACCCCCCCCCGATCATCCGCAGAAGACACAACTTTCTCTCTGTGAAGATTTGTTACTATGACGATGATTCCCACCGATCACTCCGCCTCCATTCAAATTTTCGTTGTAGTCAGAGCTGACTCCAAGGAAGTTGTAGGTTGTTTTCATGTTTTTTTTTTTAGGATTCCACCGAGTAGCTTCGACGTAACCAGGGCAACCCTCCGGCCCCCTTCAACAGGAAAGGTTTTGACCGATCCCGGGATCCGATTTTTTTTGAACGAGTCCACCTGAGATTCGTCTGTGGGCGATCAGGATTTTTCCCTTGCTTGGATCGAGTTGTCCAAGTCGATGTTTTGATCTTTTCCCGGTCTTTTTGGGCTGAAACCGTAAGGGTCAGGATTTGTCCCTACCTCTACCCGTTTCTCTTTGAACGTACACTCCCACTCCCCTGTTTTGGGTTTAACACAGTGCATCGAGCCTGTGGCCTGAGCTCATTTTTTTCGACCCCGTTTTTTTTCAATCAGATCTCTCAATCGGACGGTTAGGGCGTTTTTCTTGTATCCCCCTAGGCACGCCTCTGGGAGAGTTTCCTCTTCCTTCCTTTGGCACCACAGGGGGGCGTCTGAGACCATTTTTAGCCAAGCACATTTTGGGCTTGGAGTGTTCAGGAAGGCCCACAAGATTCTCTCCTCTCCCCCCCACTCGTCCCCGTCAGTGACCGGCCTTGAAAACCCGAGCGTTGCCCAGCACCTGACCAAGATTTCCCTTTACGGTTAAGTGGCCAGTTTCCCTTTTTAAATTCCTCGTTTTCTTTTTCCCTGGTCCTCCCCCTATAGTCCCCTTCCTTTCTTTCCCGGTTTTTTGGTTTGAGAGAGGATTTGCCGTTGTCTACTCTTCCTTGTCTGACAGAGGGCTTCTCTTTGCCATTACCGTTGATTTTCTGGCCTTTACTTTCGTTTTTTTGTGGTTCCTTGACAGTTTTCCATGTCTCGTTGACGCTGTTCTGGGTCTTTCGTGGTGGGCAGTCCTCCACAGTGTTTCGCAGCGGTGGATTAATGTTTGGTCGCGATTATCCAGTTTCTGTCTCCTGCAATCCTCTTTTTTTCACTCGGAACTTCTTACCCTACGCTAGAAGCCTGTCGTGATTTGCCGCTCTCCTTTCGATTTGCTCCCCTCCACCGAGTCGCGGGGCATGATTTGCTTTGGCTACTTTTGTCTTGTTTTTTTGGGCCTTTTTTTCTGACTGGCCGCTCTCACTGCGATCCCCCTCTGGGGACCGCAGGTCGTGGGTATTGTCGTAGACACTATACGTGATATTAGACCCTGCGACCTCTCTTCCCATCCTTTAACACACTGTTGGTGTCTCCCGCATACCCCGTCGGTAGGCCTCAGGGATTCTTTTTTTCCGTTTTAACCCCCCAGACACCCTTTTTTTCCCCTGTTAAATATCACTGTCTCTCTTTACTTCACAGAGATTTCTTGACAACACGACGTCCCCCCCCCCCAAGAGCCTTTCGAGTTGTTGAGTAATACTGTTCATTTGGTCCCTTTCCTTCTTTTTTCTGAACAACTCTTGGTCTCCTTCGGCTTTTTTCTATCGTGTCTTCTCGTTCGACGGCCCTATTTTAGATTACTCAGTCGCATTATTTCCGTACCGTGCTTTTCCTTTTTAGCATCCTTGTCGGTTACCGTTACTTTTTTCTCGTGTAGGGGAGTTCCCTCGGTATTGTCGGTCCCCTCCTGAGTCTTTTTTTCGGCGTTGTTTTTTTTTTTTTTTAATCCCCCACTCGTACTTCGTTTCTGATAACACCCCCCGTGTCTGTGGTGTGGCAACCTTTTTTCCTGCTGTGTCCTCATCATGTGAGAGAGACCCTTTTGAATGTATTCTTTATTGGTTGTGCTCTTCGGATCTTTGCGTCAGGTGTCGGGATGTTTTTTTTCTGTCAACGGGGTTTGGGTTCTCCTTTGGTTTGAAGTTTTTACTTATCACACGCTTCCCTGGGTATGAGCTGTTTTTGAGTCAAGAGGATTATACCCCCCCTCCCTTAATTCATGGACTTTTTGCTTTACCAGATGGCCCCGGTTTCCCAAGGATTTTCGTCGGGGGTCTCTTGTGTTAGACCTTCCAGTAGTCTCTACCCCGGTGGCCCTCAGTCCGGCTTTCCATCAGGGTCACCCCGGCGTCGCTGGCTAACCCCCGGATGCGGTGCACCTTCGTGGACCGTAGATTTTACTGGAAAATTAGTCCTCAAGAATTTACTCCTTTAATCCCTTTAGCCTTTCCCAGCCTTTTTTCTAAACCCCACTTTTTCGTTTTCTATCCTGTGACTGTTTTAGTGGTTGTGAAGTAAGGTTCACCGGCGGGCCCTATTTCTTCCCAGAGGAGGTCTCTACGCTAGACTGGTGCTGATAGCCTTTTTTTCTTTTGCCCCCAATCCTTGACTTGGTATGTTTGCTTGTTTGACACGACAGCGTTTTGGTTGTTAAGAGCCCCCCCCCCCAGGATTTTCTTCTTTTTTCGTTGTCCCCCGGATTGTAAAGACACAGGACATGGGGTGCTTTTCCCGGAACGGCCAACGGTATACGTGTCTCCAGTCGGTTTGTACCTCTTTTGGAGGTTCGGTGGCGGCCCCTGTCTGTCCAAACCAGTTTTCTTCGAGTATGGTTGCCCCTTTTCCGTTCGAGGGGTGTCAGGTTCTCGGATTTTCAGTTTGTTTGCGGCTCGCCTCCTCTTCTTCTGTAATAAGGCCATCTGGACCCCCCCCCCAACGTGTCTCGCCGTCTGGTCGCTATACGTAAGGTCTTGCACCAGCGTAGTGCTCTGCTTTTTCCTCAAATTTGAGAGGACATCGCATTCTGGTTCCCTTTTTTTCCTCCTTTACCGGGTGCGCATGTTTTGGCCCGCCGCCGGACGCTGTTGCTTGGGAGAGATACTTGTGGCCGAGTATACGTTTTGTGCATCGCTGGCCCGATTCCTGGTCCTCCCCCCAGCGTGCCATTACCCCCTGAGTACTCAGTTCGCGTGTGTTGCTTAGTCGTCTGGCCCAGAGTTGCGAGGATCGCTTTTTGAGGCCCTGTAAGACCCCAATTTTTTTTGCCGATAGGACCCCTCTTCATCCCCGGTTCCTTGCTGATTTCTGTGGAGTTAGTGGGTCCCCTGCGCCCCGACCCTTTTTTTTAGGAGATCTTGAGGGAATTTTTCCTTATTGTTCAAGATCTTCCGTGCACAACTTCCCCCCGTCTTGTGGCCTGTTCAACAGCGTTTTTTTTTTTTTTACCCCTACCAACCCTTTTCGTCCTCCCTGGTTGGCGTTGATTATGGACACGGGGTCGTGGCGCGTCCGGCGTCGTTTTCCCCAGTTACAATGGTGCAGTTTCTCCCAGTTCTGAAACCGGATGTTTTCTCCCAGTTCAGGCCGCGTTGGCCCTAATGGTGGCTCCGCCACTGCTTTAGAACCCCGCGCTTTATTTGTGGTGGCAGCTTCCCGTTGTTTAGGGCCCTTTAAACTTGTTTGTTTTCCCTAAATCTTTTCACATAATTATGCTCGGGTCCGTACGGTCTCTAGTGTCCGCGTCAAAAAGATCAAGCTTTTTTCCCCCAGACGAGGGTCTGGCCCGTGACACGTCTCGGCGCCTCCAGGTTCTGGGTCTCCCGTACTTTTTCGGGCGCCCATGAACATTACTTTTGTTAAATAGCTGACAGCGTCCTTGGCGGTATGCGGGAGGTCCCTTCAGGTTTCTTCCCTCAAGCTAACACATTTCGGTATTTCTGGTCCATTACCCACTAGTCAACCTCCGGCGGCACTTTCGGGTCATTTTCCGGCCTGGTTCCGTTTCCGAAGCGTGACTTTTCGTTCTTTTTTAATTTGGTGGAACCCACGTGCCGTTTTTCTCGCCTGACCTGTCCGGTATTCCTGTCGCGTTCAATGGTTAGTTCTTTCGTGTTCCCGACCGGTTCTGCTCTTTTTTGCTTGACCGGCCTTCTCTTGCTATCCGTTTTGCAGAGACTCGTCCCCTGATTAGCGTTGGTCAATGGCTCTCCAGTGATCCCCCCCCCTCCTTTCCAGTGGGCGGAAGATGGCTTCTATAAGATAGCAAACATAATTGGGACCTTTTTTGTATGGCGCGTTTACCCTGAGATTTCGTCCCAGGCTCCGCCCCACCCGCTGTCGGAGAAGGTGCCGCCGGCGCCTATATCTCTCCTCCAATTCCTCTTTTTGTTTTCTGCTCTTATGCCTCCTGCGTTTCCGTACTCGCCCTCCCCCTTCCCGCGTTCTTTTCGTGGCTTCTTTTGTAGCGTCCCCTCCAACTGTAGAGACAACTTTTTCACTTACGCGATGTCTGCCCTGCCCATCGTTGGGTGTCCGCAGGCCTGTTCCGAGTGCCTGACCCTTAGTTGAGGGCAACCCCCCCCCGCGCGGGCGTCACATGGGAAGTTACCCCGCGCTCGGATGTGCCCGCTTAGTCGGGCCTGAACCTCCGTCAGTTTGCCCCCCGCGTCCCCGCTCTCGTGGAGCCCACCCTCCCGTCCCAGTTTTGCACACTACTGCCGCCCCCTCGCCAGCCCCACCCCTGTTTAGGATTTGCACCTACCGGGCCGCCCCCGGATTCCTTCCTCCCCCCTCCATTATTCTGTGAACACCTTCGCCCCTCCGCGGGTTCTCCCCGGACCCGCCGTTTTTCCTGCCTTCACCCCAGAAGCCGGGTACCCCAAAGCAACTGTTTTACAGCCGGGCACACCCTTCCGATTCCGGTCCTCCGTCCCTTTCCTTAGGCTTCGTGACCCCGCCTCGCCTCTCTACACTAGCTCTGCGCTGTCCTCATGGCCCGTGTAACCTTACGTGGAAAGGGTTGTCCCCCCCTTGGCATGGTACCTTTTCGCACCGCCTCAAGCACCCACTAGCTCCCGGTGGATCTCTGCGCCTTTCACCCCCAAGTGGTTACATGGTCTCTGTGCTTACGCCCTTCACTGAATTCATAGTCCCTTTTTTTTTTGGCACGGCCAGCACCGGTACCACACCTCGGTCCCTCCCTGATTGTGGTGTGTGATTGACCGTCCCCTTCCGTTTTCTGTCCCTGGTGGATCTCTCATCTGCCACCATCCCCCCGTCTTTCTTTCTTAGACCCTTTAGTTTCATGGCGTTCCGCTATTGTTCCGCGGTGCACTTACACCCTGGTCCCCCCTTACCGCTGACATTTTTTCAATTCTACTTTGGCACCTCTCCTCACCGCTGGCCCTCCTGACCTGTCGCCACTCCCGATCTCCTGAGGGTGCCAAAATCTTACAACCTTGTCGGTGACTGCGCCCTGCCTTCCCTTGCTTCTACGCCCCTGACCACCGACTTCGAACTCACAACGTGTTTGCTCCCTTGCTTTTTTCCACGCCCTCTTTCACCAGTTCACCACGTCTTTCTTTGAACCTTTTTTTTGGTTTTGGTGCCACCCAGTGCTCCCCTCCCAACAGCAGGACCCAACTCCATAGCCCCCCCGTTGAAGAGCCCTATTGTTCATAAACTTGCTTCCCCCTTTTCTCCTCCCCTATCATTCCCCTCCATCCCTTCATCCGTGCTAGTTGCTCCTTTTTACCCCCCCTTTCCCTCCTTAGCCCTTTCCCCCCCCCCCCTCCTGTTGCCAAGTTCCACAGGACCCATTGCAGTGCTCTCGGACCTATGTGGCTATCCACCACCTGGATCGCCCTTAGGCGGAACTCCTTACCTCCCCTCCCCCATTACAAACCGCGATTCCTTCGTCCCTGGTTCTTTCTTTCAGAATCTCCTCAGTAATTCAGTTTCCATTTCCTCCCTTTCCACCCCCAACCGGCTTCCCAAAAGTTTTCGCGCGCTCCACTAACGGCTTCCGCGTTTTTTTGTCTTCCCCCGCGACGGCTGTAATTCCCACCGCCTACCACCCTGATAGGACGACGCACATGCATTCGGCTCGCTCTGTTGTTCCCACTGTAACCGCGATTCCGTTCGTTTTTTTCGACCATGTCCGCCTACGCCCTTTTCGCGACGGTGGTCGGTTCGACCCGTCCCCCGATATCCCCACCCCCGTGTTGCCACGAGGTTCCGCAAGCGATTTCCAATTACCCGCGCTGCCCTGACTGACCGTCGATCACGGGATAAGCGCACGCTTTCCGGCCCCCTCCTCAATACCTCTCCCAGCCTTCTTGCCTTTTGATGTTCCATCTCGTGAAGGGTTCCCTTTTTAACCACAACTAACGTAGAATGCACCGTGTCCCTGTTCCTTTTCTTGTTTCAGCCGGGCTTTTCCTCCTTTTTCTAACCTTTTTCCCCCCGGATACTCTCGTTTCAAGGAGCCCGACCCCCCCCGCGGTGTGCGATCTTACCTGTTACCCTTCTTCTTAAGTATCCCTCGAGCGCCAGGCAAGTCCCTAACGTCGATCTTCCCCGTCTCGTTAAAGTGTTGTTGGCCCCTCTTTTTCCTACTCTCTGGACGCAACCGGAAGACCCCCCTTTCCTTCGTTTCCCCTCTTCTTGAGCGCACTCCCTTTTACGTAGACAGCCTGTTTTGCAAATAACAACCCCCAGTCATCGTTATTTCCCTTTTACCCCGCTCGAGTGTGCCCCCCCCCCCCTCCCCTCCCCCCCCCCCAGTCACGCGTTCCCCACCTCCTGGTTCCGCATCTTGTTACTCTCGTCGATCCGCCCCTCCTCCCCTCCCGGAGTCCCAAAACGGTTGTCCACCCTCGCGATCGTCTTTTTGCAGCCCGGTCTCGTTACACCCCATTCGCGGTTTACAGATTTTTTTTGCCGTGCGAGCTAACGTGCCTATTCTCGTCGTAGACATTTTTTACGCGCCACCTTGACTCCTGACTTTGTCGCCGGGCGCTTCACCCGCGTTTCCCGCCTGCTAACCACCCGCACCTACTTGTTCACCCTTCTTGTTTAGTGTTGCCTATCTGGCGTTTTCCCACCCTCTCGGCCCTCTTCCGGTCACGCGCCTTACGGACCCCTGTGTTTCAGGCTTCCCTAAACCTTTGTTCTTGCGCCCTGGCCCCTCAGCACTTTCACTTCCTCCGCTCGCTTTTTTTTTCCTTTAGCCGCTGTAAGAATCGCTCCCCCACTGAAACGGACCCCTTGAGGTCGGTTTTTGTTTCCGCGCCCAGCTTTTTCACGGCCTCCCGGGCCCCACACCCACCTTGCCCTCTGCTTTGGGGGATCGTACCCGAGTAATTTCTCCTTTCGTGAGAATTTCCGCCCGTCCCCGCCCGGCCCGAACGTCCAGCGTTTTTACTTCCGCGCGGCCCCCTTTGCGTTTTTCTCTTCCGGTTCGCTTCCGTCCCGAGCCCCTACAAGGACGCCCCCTTTCCGAAGAGAGTGTCCCCCGAGCGCAACCTAAAAGGTCCCTTTTACCCTTTCTTCACAGTCCCCCTGGCGTTGATCCCCTTGACCCGCTAACCCCTACCGGCGCGTTCGATCTTGGCTTTGACGAGACTTTTTTCCTTTTGGTGTCACTTCGCACATTTTTAGCCCACCTGCCAGGTGCATCCTTGGCCCCTTCCGATGATAACCCCATGCCTGTTTCCCCTTCCGTTTCCTCTTTACGGTTTGCGTTTGTCGTTTCTTTCTCCCCCTTTGCCTCTAATCCCTCCGCTGGCTAGTCTGTACAGGTCCAAGCTTCCACCAAGGTGACCTTTTGGTTATATTTCCCGGCTTCACCTCTGATTGATCAGTGACCCGAGCTGACCGTTTGGTTTCGAATTTGGTGTTCCCAGCGTGGGCCGGTCACCTTTTCCCGTCTGATGATTCCTCCTTTTTTTTTGTTTTTAAATATTCCACGGTGTCCGTCTTCTTCCGTGAACGAGTTGGTTCTATTCATTTTTTGGTTTGTTGTATGTAACCCCACCGTCTGCCTCTGTTAAATGGCTGTGAGCCATGTAGACCGAGGAGAAAGGAGTTCCCCTCCGAACTACCTGCCCCAGAGCCTATCTCTCCCTTTCCTTTTACCACTTCTTCCCCCCCCCCCCCGATTTTTGCCTTTTTGGGAGAGGCCCCCCCCCCCCTTTGAATTCTCCGGGTAGCAACTTTTCGGTTTCCGTTCCACGGTTTGTTTTGTCACCCCTTGAGGCCTTCCGAATTTGGAAGAGATCCTTTCCTTCCTCGGGCTCTGTGGCCAGGGTGTTGACTTTCCCAATGAGTTCCCCCAAACCCTTGACGCGTTTGGCCTGTCGTTCTGGAACCCAGTCATAGCCGCGGTTCCCCCCCCCACCTTTTTTTTCCCATTTGACATTTGCCGTGGTTCCCATTGCGCTCCTCCGCCATACAGTGTTTCCAAGCTGGCAAGAAGGGAGGATCTGCTCGGTCACGGTGAATCCGCTGTGTGTAGACGTCCCTTTTT
>Ga0179591_1281611_pt1 | contig 18547 bp, 23 predicted proteins | sample CZOMad2_1_08_16f_FD_182891 | JGI IMG/M metagenome (GOLD analysis project Ga0179591, IMG submission 182891) | Vadose zone soil fungal communities from Angelo Coast Range Reserve, California, USA - CZOMad2_1_08_16fungal (PacBio error correction) | ecosystem: Environmental > Terrestrial > Soil >... | reverse complement strand
TTTACCCAGAGTGTTTGTTGTTTCACTTTAACGGCATTGTTTTTTTGCTCCTGGTAACTTTGAGGTGGACGGGTTGTCGGTCGTCTTTTTTTTTGAGTTTTCTGCCCCTGTTGGAGGGTCGGAGGCCCTTCCTTTAAATGGCACCCCCTTTTGCTTAGGAGCAGGGTTACCGGAGGCAGCTTGTAGGGTGAGCACTCTATTAGAGTAGACGGTTGTGAGTTAAACATAGGGTCGGAGGCCACTTGTCTACATCCCGGAATTGCTTTTGCTTCGCAGAGTTTTGTGCTTTGTGGTTTGCGAGTGCCCTCGTTCCCCCCCATCTTTGTTCTTCCCCCCCCTTTCCCCGGGAGGACCGTGCCCCCAAGGGTCAATTTCCCCTCCCGCCGGAGTGTTTGGTTTTTGCGGTTCCTTAACCCACGTTAATTTTTTGAGAGGGTTGCCGGCAGCGGGTTTTTGTTTCTCTGAATGCAGGATTCTAGCCCTTTTTACTGTGAAGGTTTCTTCTTTGATTTGCCACCCGTCCCGTCCCTGTCCGTAACGGATTGAAACCAGGGCTTCCCAACATTTCTACTTCTTTTTTTTTGGATTTTTTTTTTCATGTGTCGACTAGACGGCTGTTGTTTGGTCGGTGTTTTCTTGTTTTTGTTTCCTCCGCCTCCTTTGGTTTCCTCTTCCGTCCCACGTTATTCCGGAAACGCTTTGATACCCCCAGGCCCCTGGTTTGCCCACTTCAAGCGGGTCCTTTTTTTTCCCCCCACCCAAGGGAGGCGTTGGGTGCGTGTCTTTACTTTTTTCTTTTTTAGTAGAGTTTTTTTTTAGTCAGAGCGCGTCTCTCAGAGGGCCAAGTTTCTTTGTTTTACTCAATTCTCCCCCTTTTTTTTGTTTGACTGCGGCAGTTCTGTAAATTGCCCTTTTGCGCTTTGCGCGTTTTACGCCGGTCCCCCCCCCCCCTCCTTTCACCCGGTGCACGAGCCGTACGCTCGAAGTGGTTTTCCCTACTATTACTTTTTGACCGGTGATACCGCTCTGCTCATTGCCACAGTTGCCAGTCCCCTAGCTTGTTCCCATGCTTCTACCCAAGATAGGAATGCGCTTTGGGAGCCTGTGGAGGAAGGAGGCTCGGGCCTCTATTTAGTTTTACCTGGTCCCTACGTTCCCTTTCTCACAAAAACGGCGAGGGCCTTCCCCCTTCGACTGATGGAGGATATCTATTTCTTGCCTCCTTTTTCCCATTAAGTTTTTTTTTTTTTTTGAGTTCTCTTCTCCCCCCCCTTTCAGAGATGGGTTTCTGACTTTTCGTTTGTAATGTTAGACGCGTTGTCAGCTTTTTGTGCCCGGCGGCAGGGCCCTTTTTTTCAATTCCCCCTTTCGTTACCCCCCCTTTCTGACCCCCCTGAAGTGGGGCCTTACCAGCGTTGCTCCCGGACCCGGCTCGCCCATGGCCCTTACGGCTGTGGGATGAACCGAGTAGTAATTTTTCCGCCTTTGTGGAGTAACGTTCCCCCCTGGTGAGTTTTTTGATCTAGGGACTAAGACAAATGTTTTGGTCACTTCCGCCCCCCTTTATACCCCCAGACTCGTCAGGGCCCCTCTGGATGCAGTCTTCCCAACGCCCCAGGTGTTTAGCAAACACCAATGTTTGGTTGTGCTTCAACGAGCCCCTTCCCCCTCCTTACTAGTTCTGAATCCACAAGTTCCCTCCCTAGGTTCCTTGTCCTCACTCTTTTTCCCTCGAAAGCGACTGGGTTTGACATACACTGGACTCGGTCATGACTGCTCGAAATTGCCCAGTATGTTGTCGACGACACCCACCCTTTCCTTTGGGTGAGTTTTCCAAGGAGGAACTCCCCCTTCGACAAAGAAACACCGTCTCACAAACAGCTCACTAGGTTTTTTCCTCCCCCCCCCCACGGGAAGCCACACAACACGAGAGGGAAAAAACCGACAAAATTTGTTTTTTTTTCCCCCCCATCATTTATTTTTTTTTTGTTCTTTCTTTCCCCCTTTGTTTGGACCACTTCTACCCAAAAAGAGAGTAGGACCTGTCAGAATCCTTTGGAATTAGCCTGTTTTTTGCAAAACAGAACCGAGCGGCAACCCATCCTCTTTCCTTTGGTTTTTTGCCCCCTCCCCTCCCCTTGCACAGGGACTTTGTCTTTACAGGTCTTTGGGTTGAAGGGCAGACTTGACCCTTTTTTCTACCGTCCTTCAAATTTTTGGGGTCACCAGGTTTGTTCTTACAGTGTTTTCCTACCCCCCCCCCCCCCCCTCCCTGACTTTTTGAGAGCACGTCTTTTTATTAAGTTTGGGTTTTCCGGCCGACCCGCCGTTTTCTGCCTTAATTTCTACGGTTCCTCATTTCCTTTCTCCCCCCCTCCCCGTCCTTACTCAGTTGGGCTCATTCTCCCTCCTCCTTGTTTTTCCGTTTGGTGTTCATTCGACGGGTCTTAGCATTAACTTAAAAGTCCCCCCCCCTCTTTTTTTGGTTCTTTTGCCCTAGTGCCATAACTCCCCCTCAAACGTCCCAATAAAAGGTTTGTCAAGTGAGATTTCTTCTTAGTGGGCCAGAGACATACGATACAACCTCTCCAACCCAGATCTCCCGGATTCCCCCTGTAGTTTGCGTTAGGGGTTCAGTAGTTCCCTATTTGGTATTCCCTCGAATTCGCCGCGGCGTTTTGATCGTCATAGTGCCCTTGAAGGTGAATTCAGGTGTGGTGTGCTATGTTTCGTCTCCTTTTTTAAGGACAGAACCCCCCTACCTGTTAAGACAGCGACGGGTACCCCAGAACCCAACCAATCCCCGGCATCCCCCAATCATCCCTTCCCTTTCCTCCCAAACCTTCCATTGCTCCTTTTCGAAGTTCTCGCCCCAAAACGCGGTACCCCTGAAGATCTCCGAGGGCAACGGCATTGAAACCCCCCTTAGACTGCCCACCTTTCCTGTCCACCAGGGATCGGCCTCAGTGGTACTATTTGTCTTCTGTATTTTTTTCCCTTCATTTCCTCCTTTTTTTGCATCGTCACTCCTGTGTGAGCTCGTGTTTCCCATTTACAGGCAGTTTTCTTCCCCCCCCTCTCGTTTTTTCTCCTGGATAGTCGGCATTGGCCCCGGAGCTTCTTTTTTTAGGTCGCGGCGGTCCCTTCTTTTTCCCAGTGATCTTTTCCCCTGACCTTGACCCTCCCTCCCCCCCTTTTTCTCTCATTTGAGCCGTTGTTGCTTCCATTCACTTGGTCCCTTCCTTTTCCTCTTCAGTTTTTCGGTTCCTCGAAAGGCGCTTCTTCACTGGACCGCAATATTCTTTAGGGCCTTTTGCCCTTTCGCGGGCGGCGGGCGGCGTGTCCCCTCCTAAAGTTTCCCCCTTCTAGTTTCTGCTGGTAGAGATTTCACACGCGTATCCTTTCCCGCTCCCCTAACCAGTTGTCTCTTTCCTAGGTCCTTTCTAGTTTTCCGTCATTTGTCTTTGTCAACCCTGAGTCTCCCCCCTCGTCATGTGCCCTTTTTAATTGTCCTATTGAGACGCGTAGGAGAATTTCCATGAGGAAAAAAGGGTCTACCTTCCGATGATTGCTATTATTCCTTCTCACCTCTGTCACTCTCCTGAGTCTGTGACCTTCTTTGTCTTTCCTGACGTTTTATTCTTTCCTCTTTTTTTAGTTTCTGTGAAGGATCCCCGAGCTTGTTTTTCCTCGTCCCCACAAGATCTAGACGCGCCGGGTGAGTCGCATCCTCGGTCTTCAATGGTTCCTTGCTTAGCCCTCTTTTCCCAAGCGCCTCTTCCCCCTTCCTTTCTCCCGTTTCACGAGCCCGTCAGGTCCCGATCGAGTCTTTAAGAGGTTTTCCCGTTGTACGAGGACCTTCGCTTCCAGGACGCTCGAGGTGTTTTTCGAGAAACCGACCAAAGTGCTGCCTTCCCACCCCCCCCCCAAAACCAAAAAAACAAAACCCCCCCCCAAAATACAACAAAAAAAACAGTCTCCTTTTTTGGCCTCGTTTGAGTTGGATCCCCTTCGTTGTATTTTGAGGAACGATAGTGCCCTGGACCTTCCTCTCCTGGCGCTACCTTTGTGAGGCCTTCGCTTTTTTGCCCAACTTTTCCTTCATAACAACGTATCTGTCGGGTTCGCCCCCCCCTTGTTTCCTGGTGCCGAATGGGCCGACGCCGAAGAAGTCTCCTTTTTTTAAAAAGCAAATGGTGGCAGCAAAGATTAGTCAAAGAACCCTTTTTTCCTCACATTTTTTGAGCGGATCTCTTCTCTCCGTTTCTCGAGTACCCGAGGGCTTTGGCCCTTCGTCCTTTCTTTGATAGGGAGGTGTGCAGGGCCTTTGCTTTTGAAGGACGTCTTTCTGTTTGCCCGGTCCCCTCCCCCCCCCCTGTTGTTTCGATAACCAAAGAGCCGCTCTCCACGAGGGGGCATTCTTGTTCCCTTTTTTTTTCCCTTTCTTGGTCTGCCGCACGGGGCTTCTCATTGTTTCCCCTCGAAGAGTTCCATTCGGCATGCTCTACAAGTTGGAATATCCCCTTTCTCTTAACCTCGTTGTTTTTTCTTGCTGTGGAGTCAGCTTAATTTTTAGTGTCTCCACCGACTTAGATTGGTCCTCCTCGGTTCCCCCCCATTCTTGGCCCCTCCCCCTTCCCTGTATCATTCAGCCCCCATGCTCCCTGTTATTTTTTTCGCGCACCTCGTTCGTCTTTTTCTCTCCCGAGGCTGTTTTTTTTGCGACCGTGGGGCGGGGGCGATGACATCTCCCCCCCGCTCCTGTCCTCACCCACGGCTTCGACCATAGAATTTTTTTTTTTTCATGCCCTTTTTTTCTCGCGACTCGCGTGCCTATGACCTTGTCCGTCTGTGGAAGCAGCTGGACCTCTTTTTTTTTTTTTTTCAGTGCGAACGGGTGCGTGCGCTCTTGCTCGTGAAACTTTCTGTTTTGATTCCCCCTCCCTCCTCGATCGGGGTCTCCTTCCTCCTTTCTGATTCTTGAACCCGTTTGGCGTTGCCCCTCCGATTTCCCCCACTAAGAGGTGGCGAGGCTGACGGGACACTTCCCTTTGGAGGGGACCAGCCCTATTTCGCCAGCATACATTTCTTTATAGAACCTTCTTACTCTATGTGATCCCCCCCCCTCTGTCCTTTTAGATAGGGAGTTTTTTTTGTCATCTTTTCTTGGTTTTCCTGCTCTTTGAGTTTTGTTTTACGCCCCCCCCCTCCCTCTCTCTGGTAGCGAGATGTCCTCGGGACACGCAGCTCTCTACGAGTTCTTCTCAATTTTTTTTTAAGTGTTGCTCAGACCTCAGAAGTCCGCTTTGTCCCCCTTCCCCCTTCTTTTTCATGATAGGTTTCTCTTTAGATTTTTTTTTTTTGCACTGGTGGCCCCCCACTAAGAAGGCGGCTCCCACTACACCCTGTCGTTTCTTCTGCAGAGGCGATTTTATTTTGTCTTACTCTTCCCAACAACCCAATTCTTGGCCCTCCAGGCCAAACGTCTCCCCCCCTCCCCCTCAGATTAGGCGGTCCCACTTTGCATTTTTCCTCCGACTCTCCCTTTCTGTGAGTCCTTTTTTAAGAAGATTTCTTAGACCTGATCTTTTCCCGCCCCCGGTTGACGTGAAAATTCTCCGACCGTTCTGCTAACGAGGATTTGCCCTTCACTGCTCCCTTGACCCTTCTTTCAGGAACCGCCTACGTTCTTCCTCAACCCAGATTTTGATTTCCCCCTCCCCCTGTGCGCCACTTTTCCCTTCCAGACCCTGGGCGTTATTCTCCCCGGTGGAAAGATATACCCTCCCTCCCAATTTTACTCGGTATTTTACTTTCCCAGTGAACCCTCCAGTTCCCCCCCTCCTGTTCCCCCCTTTGATGCGCCGGCAAGCATCTCTTGAATTTGTGAGATGTTGAGCCTCCCCCGGCTACGCGTTTCCTTTCTCGGAGAAGGGACCAATTTTCATTAATTCCCCCGTTGATGATTTTTCTCGGGAACCGAAGAAGCCTCGGTTTTTTTCAACGGCGGCCTCGTTTTTAGTATTTTGTCTTTTCTCTCCCCCCCCTTTGGCCATAGTTTGGGAACTCCAAGTGTTTCCCCTCTTTTCAGTCTTCGGCTATTGAAGGTTCTTATGGTCGTAGTTCCTCAGATGTTAGAGAAAAAAAACTGTTTTTGCGTTCAAGGATTTCCATAGGGCTCACCGGAGTTTTCCCGCCTTTGATTAGCAATGTCCTCCTCATGAAGTCAAGACCCTGCCCTCATATTCCTTTCGATTTTTTTTTTCTAGACTTAGGGGTTGCGCTTTGTACACCTGTGCTTGTGTGCCTCTCCCCTTTAGGGGGGCCCCGCTTGGCGCTGGTGCGTTCTTTTAGGCGTTCCCCCTTCTTTGAGTGGCGAAGCTCCGTCTTTGGTGCGCAGTCGGAGCGGGGGGGGATGTGGTGGGTGGTTTTGTTGTCCACGTTGTCTTTAGCGGGTGTTTTTTGTTTTGTTTTTTGTGTTGAAGAGGCTGAACAGTTCCCTTCTTTTCCTGGGTCGTTCATTCTGGACGATACCCCGCAGGGCAGACCTGACGCGATACCTCGAGTGCGTTCACTGGTTCCTTCTTTTGTTTTTCTTTCGATGTGGAAAAGGTCATGAAGGCCAGTAAGCTGCGTTGGGTTTATCTGGTTTTTTTTTCTTTTTCTTGTAAGAGGAACGAACGGTTGGCGTTTTCTCCTTTTACCCTTTCTCTTTTTTAAGGGTAGGTTAGGGTAATCTTTTTGCCCCTCTGCTTTTCTTTCCTTAGTTTACCATTTTTACTTCCAACCCCCCCCCCCCTTTCAAACCCTTAAGGGGTCTAGGTATCATTGAACTCTCTTGTTAATTTTTCTTCTTGGGAGTGTCGCATGAGCACGTGAGAAGTCGGTTTTTTCACCTCTTTTATGGTGATTCCCTCGTAAGACGCTTTATTCCCCTCTTTGTCCACTCAACAACCCACTGTGTTTTGGATTTTGTTTTTTTCTCTGGCTGTTTTTTCTTCCTATGCACGCTGTTACCATTTATATTCTATTCCGGTTCTGCGGAAACTCCCCCCATACCCGCCTCCTTCTTTGTCTGGTATTTCCCCACTTCATTCTAGGGTCCGCGGCGGGTTTTGTTGTTGATCTTCCCTGTGGCCCAGGCAGGATTTTATAGCATTGCCCTTCAAAAAGTGCGTGCCTTGGGTTATCAAAGCCCTTTTTTTATTCCCCTTTTTTTTGAACCCACCACCTCTTTTCCTTCCGCTTATTCTTTTTGGTGTTTCCCCTTTCACCTTTTCTCATAGCTTTTTGTTGTAGCCCGGTTTTTTTTTCTTTTTTATTTGTACCCCCCTCTGTCCACCATTTTCTTTTAATTTTTTCGACATCCTCAGTAGACCACGCCTTCTCCGGAGTACAAACCTTTTTCAGAGTAAGTGCTGTGTGTGTCACCACATTGAGGAGGTTGCGACCTTAAGTTGTAGTCGTTTCAGCTGATCGTATTCCTTCCCCCTTTATTAGGCACGGGCTTTCCCTAAGTGAGCCTGACCAAGGGGGTGTGTTGTCAAGTTCCTTTTTCCCGATGCTTTTGGAATGGCTCTTTCGTGGGCACTGGGTTCTGGAGGAACTTGTGTTTCGTTTCAGGTTACAGACTTCCCGGACCCTTAAATGGTCACTTGCATTTAGCCTTTTTGCCTTCCCACTTTCTAGGTGTGCTCGCCGTCCCCCAGTGACATCCACTCTTTGTTCCAGGGACTTTAACAAGACAGGTGATGCAGAGGAGTGTCTGTGGACCTGTGGACTGGTGTCTCCTTTCCCCCGCTTCCTTCGTGAAGAGACGGCGCATTGTTTTCAACCCATTCCGATAATATAGACTGCGGCGGGGCTCTTTCTTATTTTACCCCCCCCTCCTTCCCTTTTTTTTTTGTTTCTTCTGAAACGATTCCTCGTTTGCAGTAGATTTTCCTTTTGTCGCCGTTTCCTGCTACCCCATCCCTTCCCTTCTGGCACGGAAAGGATTTTCCCCCGGGACCCCTTAAAGTGAACTCTTCAACCCTCTATCCCCTCACGTCGCTTTCCGGGAGTCGGTCTTTTTTCCGGAACTCTGCCTGGGCCACTTGGCTTAGTCTGCCAAGCTTTCTCCAACGTTCCTCCCTCGGGGCGTCGTCCCGTTCTTCTGGCTTTTCTTTCATCACTTGCACTGGTGCTGGGATTGAACTTTTTTCACCAGCCTTATCTGCATTTCCTTTGATCCTTGCACTCTGCACACCGGTTTTCTAAACGGGCTTTGCAGCGCCAAGCCCGCTCGAGGGCCGCTATCTCCCTTCCGTTGCCCGTACGAAACTCCTTTGCGAACCTCTTCCATTTTTTTGGTACCCCCCCTCACCCCGGACGCCGTAACTTCAGACTTGTCTCCACGTAGTTTTCCATTTATAACACCTGACGGGGCGGAGTGTTTTTTGCGATGACGTTTTGCCCTCTGGCCCGGTGCAGTCCCCCCCCCGTCCAAGGAACTTTACCACTCCAGCTTTGTGGTACAGGTGTGTTTTGAAACACTCACACCCCGACCAGCTCCTCCTTTCCCTTTCGACCCCGCCTGCATATTCTTTGAAACCTGGTCCGCCCAACCCTTGATTAAAGCATGGGGTGGGTTCCCCCCATGAAGCTTTATCACCTCTGGTGCCTGTGGTCCTCCCCCCAGTAGCCGTTTCCGTCTTGTTTCTGATCCTTCCCCTCCCTATTTGAGAAACTTTTTTCACCCGTCGGGCAATTTCGGCATACTTTTCCAGAAATTTTGAAAGACAGGAGCTTTTTTATTTTTTACCCTTCCTGTTGTGTAAATCCCTTCCCCTACTCCATTCCGTGCTGTTGGAACTCCTTTGGCTCTAATACGACCCCACTTTTTGTTTTTCTCATTATCGTTCCCGTGACGTGTGTCGGCTACGTTTGGACTTTCGTCCAAAAGCTTTTTTCCGGACTCTTCGCGGGTTCCAGTTCCTCTTCCTCCAATTCGACTCCCCCCCTACCGCACTACTGCTCATCCACGCGTGTTTTCTTTCCGTTTTCCCAGTTCCTGTGATAGACGTTACCCGACACGTCTGGTTCCCGAGAAAATACTTGCCCCCTAACAATTGTTTCCCCCACCTCCCTGCCCTGTAAGGGAGTTCTGGACGTGCGTGGCAGAGCCACGCCCCCCCCAACGAGCCCACGGGCGCCATCCCCTGCCCTCTGAGATTATATTTCTTAGCATTTTTTATCATTTCTTTTAGAACGTCCCCTTCTTCGTAACTTGGCTTTTTTGACGTGAAGACGGCTCTGTTTTTCAACCCCTTCCAACCCCTAAACCCCTGGCGATTTCCGCACGTTTTCCCCAACGGCACCATTGCTCCCTTGTCACTCCCCCATTTTTCCAACAAACGCCGAGCTTACGCTGACTGAAAAACGAGACCCTGTCGCGTCTCAAAGCAAGCGCCCCCCGCCGTACAGCAAACAATGTCCTCAGAAACAGCAGCCGAGACGTCTCTCCTACTAGGGTTTGATTACATTTTTTTCTTCTCTTCCTTCTTGATTTTATTGAGCTTCCTTCTGGTTTGATCTTTCAGTGAACTTCATAATTTTGTCTCCCTTTCTCAGATTTCTCATCTCCCTGCACCCCGAGAGCATAGAGTTTTTCTTTGAGTGTCTGTTTTTGCTCGTTTTTTTTCCCCGGGCCTCCAAGCACGTTGACGACCTTCCTGGTAGTGCTCGCCGGGTTTTTGGGCTTTCCCCAATCTTTTTTGGTCACCTTCAGCTTCGGCCTCTCGAGAAGGGTGTGACTCCTTTGTTTTTTTTCTCGACTGTTATTTTTTCTTTTTTTCTATTCCCCTCCGAGAATTTGGCCATCGGAAGAGTGGCTTTGCGGCGCCTTCCTTCCTAAGCCTGACGGTCGGTCTTTTCCTTGTTGACCTCCCAAACGTACCGATGGAGTGGATTTGTTTTCTCCTCCCACCCAAGCGTTATCAGGCCAATATCCTCCCCCCAGTTTATTACTTTTTTATGTTGGCAAGTTAGGACGTAGCGCTTTCGTCGTATCTCTTCCGGTTTTTCCCCCTTTCTCATGTTTGAGATCTTAGGAAGACAGAAGGTTCATCCCTTCAACCGCTCTTTGTGTAGAAAGCTGTAGCTCTCTGTCTTCCTGCCTATCCTTCGCCCACTCCCGGCGGAGCTCTTTCCCTCGAATCCTTTGGATTTGGTGGGGAAGTATTCCCCCCCGAGCTGTGTTTCCTTTCCTCTACATCATCGTCTTTTTTCTTCGACCGGGACGTTGCTTCGCCGCCTCGTTTTTTTTTGGACCCCCCAGGTTTTTCCTGGACGAAGGCCAGTAGCCGCCAGACTCCCCCCTTCCTTCCCCCTTAGAGTCTTTTCTGAGAACCCCCCCCTCTTTCATCGCGATCGGTCTAAGATTTTATTTTGGTTCAGCGGACCTCTTGATACAGAGTCTTTTTCCCTCTGTTTATTCTTGTTCCCCCCACCCGGTTCAAGTGAGCGGACCCAAGAGAGCCTCCTTGATCTTTTGTTGTGATCATAGTTGATTCTCCTCCCCCGTATTTCATCTTATCGCTCCATGGATAGCGGGCTTCCCTCTCCCCCATCCATTTGACCCCCTTTTGAGAGAACACATTATGAGTTTTAAACCCCCCTCTTTCTGTAAGGTTTGCCCCTCGGTCTAGGTTTTTTCTTCTGTTTGTGGGTTGGCCCGAAAAGCTTGACTTCCGTTTCGTTTTGATCCCCCTTCCCCATTCCCCCTTCTCCGTTCCCCCCCCTTCGGCCGCCCCTTTTTCTTTTTTTGGTCAACTTCGTAGGGCCCCCATGTTTTCTCTTCTTCTGTAATTTCCCCCTCTCTCACCCCCCGAGCCCGGCGCCTTTTGTATGATTCGATTCTCAGAAGGGTTGAGGACGTTCTTGTTCTGGACTCATGCATATTCCCCCCATTTCCCTACGGAGAGAAACATTTTTCTCTTTTTTGAGGGAAGGTTTTACTTTCCCTATGTTTTGTCGCGCATCCTGGACTTGGGTTATGTTTCCCTGTCTACAGGAGATCTGCTTCTGTGTTTTCTTTTTCTTTTTTCCCCCGTTAAGGGAAAAGGGCTGTGAGTGTCCAGTATACTACCCCCGTTTACTATTTCTTCTCCCTTTTCATACGTTTTTTTTTTTTATCTCTATACTTAGTGAGGGCGCCTGTCTCTCATGGGCCCCCCTTCTTGGGAAAACCCCACTCACCTTTCCGCCGGTATATACTTCCCTACCCCATTTTTTTACTGATTTTCGACTGCCCCTTAGTCAGTATCTTTTTCACAGCGATTTTCACGCGCCAAGTCTGACGTTTCTTGGCTTTTCTTGCATCCCCGCGCCGTCAAGCCCCCCCCCCCCACTGTCTGGACTTTCCTTCCTCCGCGGGGTCTCGCAGAGCTTTTCTCGTCTCGGCCTTTTTCGTTTCCCCTCCCTTAGTTTTCCTTTCCTGGGGGACGCTTCAGTTCTCCACAAATTTTTTCTGGGCTCTTGCTAGAAGACCCTTCTTTTTGTCGGTTTCCCCCCCAGTCTCATCTTCGATCGGCTTCGGGCGTCATTCGTTCCCCTTCCTAACCCTGTGTCTTTCCACGCTGACTCTGTTTCCAACGCGCGGTTTGGTTCCTTTTCTGAATGGCCTTCCTTTGAGCTTCCCCTTCTTTCCCGCGACCGGGCTATCTATCTTCCTTCTTCGGAGATAACAACTTTCTTTAGATTTACTTTCTCCAACCGCTTGAGGGGTGGTTCTCGCCACGTTTTCTTTTCTTCGTTGAGGGTGTTTTCTGAAGTTCCACCGTCAGAAGTCCGATGATCCTCCTCCCTCGGATTAAACGGTTTGACTTGTAAGTTCCCTTTTCTCGCGTGCTCGGCGACTTCCAGTTTTCCTTCCCTCAGAAGTCCCCTGACTTTCTCTATTTCCCCCCTTTTAGGCGTGCTCGGCCCTCTATGGCCCCAATTTCCCCCTTTTCGACGAGGCTTGAAAGCCAACCGTTCTGTTCTTGGCTCGGCGCAGCTCTCTTTTGGTAGCTTTTGAAACCAAATCTTTCGGGTCCCCCCCTTGAAAGCCCCTACCTTTTTTTTCCCTACGCTCCCCGACCTGCACCCCTGAATTGAGCTAGCGTCTCTCCTCTTTTTGCAGTTTTCAAATACGGAGCGTGCATTCTCTCCGTAGAAACCCCCGGTTTGCCTGAGACTTTCCTTACCTCTCCTTACCCCTTATTTTTTTTTCTTTTCTTTTCGTTCTTTCCTCGGACGCGCAGAGCCTACTTTTCATCAGACTCTTGGCGGTGCAGCCTCCCCCCCCCCGCGAACATGGTTTTTTTCGACTGGCCTCTACCGGGACACTGCTCCCAGGCAGGCCTTACCCCATCAGGGAATTGTGTTCTTGATGAGGGACTCCCCCTAGGTTCCCCCCCACAGTTGCGCCATTCCCACCCCCTCCGTTTTACCCCCGGTTGATTCCTGCACCTTTTCCTGATACCCCGACTTTTTGGTCTCTGCGCCCCTTTTTTTCCCCCTTGCGTCCTAGCTCTTCGCGGGAATTTACCTTCGCTATGTTTGTTCTGAACCACCCCTGAGTTCCTCTGAAGGTGTTGGAGCAACCGGCTCGTCTTTTTTTTTGGTTGATCTCCTTGCCAACGTTTGGTGAGGCCGCCGAGACATCGATGCTCCTTTGACTTCCTTTCTCTGAGCCTCCGCTCTTGCTCCAAAGCCGTTTCCCTTTTTTTTTTATATTTCTCACCAGATGGCTCTATCTCCTTGTCCATCAATGAAGTCCAAACCAATAAGCATAGTTTAACCCCCATTTTTCCCGGTTCGACTTCTCTGTGTTCTTCTTCTTTTTTAGGAGGCCCCCTTTCTTTGGCGGCTCTCCTTTGACCTCTTTCGCAGGGAGGTCTCGTTGTCCTTGACCTGGCTTTCCGGCTTCTGCGTTCAGGAGGATTCGGGTTTGGGGATCTGTCGTTTTGTAGTGGGGGACATTCCCAGTACCTTTGCCTTGCTTGGCCTGTAGTTTTTTTTCCAATTTTTTTGTCAGTTTCGAAATTTGATTTTTTCCCGTCCGTCCGATGGAGCCGCCGTCTGTTTCAAGGCGATGATAACCGATTTCCCCACTCCTAAGGAATCGTTCCGAGGTGTCGGTGGTGGTGGGTTGGGGGGGGGGGGGGGGTTTTTTTTTTTTTTTGTGGTTGATTTTGGGTTTACCCTCTCGGGGTAGGCGGGAGTCTCTTTCCCGTCAAGGCATCTTTTTTTTGAAGGGACCGTCGCGGGTACGTTTTTTGGCTCTTGGCTCGTTTTTTCAATGATGTTTTCCTTGTAATTGCGACCGCACACGTCACCCCCCTGAGCGGGGTCAAGGAGGAATGATTTCCGGTCTGTGAGTGCTTTTCTTTTGCTATATTCAGAACTTCTCACAGAGTCTTCCCAGCGGGTTCGGGTCTTGGAACCGTCGTCCTTGCCCCCCACTGATTTACTTGGGAGCGAGCGGGTTTCTTGTGTATCCGCGGGAACCACACTCTTCTTCATTGATATTCCCCCAGTTATTTTTTTTGACCTTGTTAATCCAGAATTCATTTTTGTCCCCCGTTTCGGGACAAGGCGGTCGTTATTTCACCTCTCTGGGTGCTCATCATACAGTGGCATTTTCTTCTTCGCAGGAACGGGTCGGTTTTATCCCATCTCTTGATAGTTTGAAATGCTTTTAATTATAGTAAATTTTTTGCTCGTTAATGTTTTTGTTTGACGGGGTCCCCTCTTTTTGCGATGTTGTTAGCCGGCGTTCCTATTTTTTTTCTCAGAGACCGCAATGTGGGCCCCCCAACCCCCCCCCTACCGCACTCACCCAGTCCGTTCCCTTTCAAATTACTTTTGGTTTGCTTGCATGTGACCATTATGTTTTTTTTTCTTGTCCCCCAAATGGGTGTCCTTTTGGGAAGCCGTAGTTCGTGTATGTCTGCTTTCCTTGGTACGTTTCTCGTTTTGTCCCTCCGAGGGGACTCGCATGAGGAACGTTTTTTTTTAGGTCCCCCAAAAGTTCCCCTTTAATGCGTTTCTTCAGGGCCTTCCTATACTGTTTGTTTTTTGTGCTGTTCTTTTTCCCTGTCGCGGTACTTTTTCCCCGTTGACCCTGAACTCATTCCAAAAGTGTTTTGGACCGCTTGGTTCGTCCACACGTTGTCCCGTTGCCTCCGACGGCCTTTCCCCCCCCCATTCCCCGAGTGTTTTAGGGTCACCCTCCCCATATGCTGGATTAGGGATTTAAGTTGGCAGACCTGGGTCTCTCTTTTTGTACTCTCTTCGTGCGCGACCGCTGTGGGAGTTTCGTTTTTTCTCCCGGACAAAGGAGATTTCCCTTCCCGTGCCTTCGGTGGACTCTCCATATGCCTTCTCTCGTGTGTTGTGATTGATCTATACCCTTCCCCAGTCACCTTCTATTCCTGACCTCGCTTTTTTAGCTTTCTGCACCGGCACGTCACCTTTATCCGTTGAGGAACCGAGGCCGTCGGCACCGTTACGTAACTGCCAAGAGAACTGTACATCCGAAGTTTCCTTTTTTAAACTTTCACAGCTCGGCTTTGGATCTTTTTTACAACTTTGGAGGGGTTGGCAGATCAGAATCTTTTTCTCACACAGTGTTTTTCGCCACAGGAGCTTCGTCGAGTCGTCGTGTCTTCACGTTTCCCCTTTCAAAGAATGTGACCCGGGGCAATCCCCCTCCTACCACCCAGATTTTTCTTTTTTTTGGCCTGGCCAGACCGATGCTAGCGTTGCAAGAACCCCTTTTTCGTTGGGCGTTGTTTTTTCGTGAACGTTCAGTTGATTCCCCAGCCAATGTTCCCGTCTTTATTTTCCTTTTTTGCACGCTTCGAGAGCGTCTCCAGCTTTTTCCTCGACAAGTTAAGTTCTCCACTCCGACCTTTTTGTTTGTGACCCGACCCCTTCCTAGTTAATGCCTAGGTCTGTTTTTTAAGACCCTTTTGACTCCCACCCCACACACAACGTCCTTGGGAGCTTCGGGTTTCCCCCCAGGATGGCTCTGTGTCTCCCAGCAACTGTGCACGCCCCTGAAGACTAGTCTGGGGTTTTGGACCATGGTCACTCTTTCCCCCCCACCCATTGGGGATGAAAAGCCCATGGGTTTTTTCCCCCCTTCCCGGTATCACAGCGGACTGTTGATACCCCCACCTGATCATTTTTTGTTTTTCGGCCTACTGTACCATAAGAAAATTGTGCATACTCTCCTTCAACATAGCCATAATTGCGCACAGTCCCACTCCTATTCTTTCGTTTTTTGAATGCCCTTTTTTTGCCAGACGATATTGCCTATCCCCGTCCTTGGTCAGAGGCCCGGCACTGAAGACCCAACTTCAAGCCCCTCAGCATAATCCTGCGTGCGGTAGCCAACGCAGACCCTCGGGGAAGAGCCCTTCTACTTTGCTCAATTCTTCTTTTCAAAGTTCCCATACTCCGCTAATTCTACTACGGTACTCGGGTTTTCCCTTTTGGGTGTCAAGCCCCGCTGCTTTTCAGCATAAAATTGCCCTTTGGCCCTCTTCCCCAATAAGGAAGTTGTTTTGACCTTTACTGCGGGAAAAGGTTCTGCGTCTTCATTTTTTTTTGAATTTTGCACCCCTCCATGAGACACTCTCCACAATCCCCGCGAGTGTTCCTTCCCTCCTTGTCTACGTGCCGGTAAGCACGACGGTTCTCTGACAGGCCGTCTAGACGGCCTTTTTTTATTCCCGGTTTACAGCGCCCTGTGACTTTACCTCAAGTCCCCGCACTCCCAAGACTCCCCCCCCCCAATTTTAACTGCGGCACCCAACCAGACCGATTTGTCCGACACCTCTACACCCTTTGTTTGACCAGAGACTCCAAGTTTGGAACCAGCGACCCCACCACACCTGAAGACCCCCCTAATCGTCACCCAAAGACCGGTTCCTATAGTTGTCTTCTTCTTTGTTTCCATTTTCGCTCCTTTAGATATCCTGGTTGCTTCTTGCCTCGTCTCTTGCCCCTTGTCATTCTTGTCAAAGTGCGCGCGTCTTCCCATTTGAACCCTTCCCCTTCCTGAGGCTTTCCTTCGTGGTTCTCGGTTGAGGGCCTTCAGGTGTGTTACCACAAACGGTTTTTTTCACCCCTCACGAACTCCCTACCGCTTGCGTTTCCTGTCTCCTTCTTTGTTAATCTGTTTGCTCAACTACCCCCCTTTTTTTCGATTTGCCCTTCTCCGATCAGACTCTTTTTTTTTTTTTAGTCCGTTTGTTCGCATCTCCCTCAGAGTATTGCTTGCTTCCCCAAATGCGTTTTCTTCAATTTTTTGACCGGGTTTTTTTTAGGGTGCGTTTGACAAAATGTCACTCTAGCTTTTATTTTTCTCTATTTTTCCCCCCGGTGAGGTGTCCTCCAGTACCATTTGAAGTTTCCCGTGTTCTACCCCAGGGGCTCCTTTTTCATCCGTTTTACCCCTCCGTCCAGTTATGAGCGTTACGCCATGACGGTGCACCCCTCTCACCCCTTCGAGTAGTACCACAGGACAGCATTATGAACAATAACACACTTCTCTGAAGGGAACTGCCGGGACATGCAAAAGCTGTATCGTGAAGATTATGTGTATGATAGATCTTTCAAGTTCTCCACATATCGGGAGTTAGAGTACGTTCATCTTGAGAAGTCTAATTGTTCAGGATTGTTGTTTTTTTTAAAGACGCTGTGTCCCTAGCACCATGCTTTCGTGCGCACATCTCCTTAAGTTTCCTTGACGGTTTACTCTCGATCGACACTCTCTCGTCCTGAGTCAGTTCAGCGCCCTCTAGGGAAGACTAGAACGGCCTTTCTTTAGTACCACCCAATTTTTTTTTCGGTTAGCCGTAGGCGATTTTTGAGCACCCCATTCCGTTCTTTTCTTTTATTCCGGACCAGACTAGAGGACCCCTCTTTTTTTTTCAGGAATTTAATGACGAGGACCCCCCGTGTCCCCCGTTATTACACCTTTTTTTTTATCTTCAAGGTCGTGTCGTCTCCTTTGTCCTGATTCGGAGGTCCAAGATCTATAGGAATGTTTGATATCATCTCACCCTCTGGTTCGCGTGCTTCTCCCCGACCCCCCCCCCCCTCCGTGCGCTTTTCCCCGTCCGGGGCGCCGAGGTATTCCGTTTTTTTCGCTTTATCCGGCCCAGATTCGTAAGTGTCCGCTTGGTCCCGTTGACCCACCCTTTTTCCCCTTCGAGCCCCCTTTGAGCCGCACTCCTGACCCGGTCAGCTTCTTCAGTATTCTTTCTGAAGACGATTCGTTTTTTTTCTTGCTGCTTCCCTCCCATTTTCTGAAGTTTTTGGATGTGGGACCGGCAGCGTATGACCCTTTTCCCAGCCAGCCTTTCCCTCTGGACCCAGCGGATGACGCAGTGCCTAAGAAGGGGTTTCGATCCTTTCTCTTTTCTCTAAGGATACCTGTCCTGTTTTTTTTCGGTCTCTGTTTTCCCAAGCTTGCGGTCCCCCCATAGACGGCGGTCCAGGTTAGGACCTCTAATCCACCTTTTGTTTTGGGGTTGATCGATGATCAATCCCCCCTTTTTTAGGACTCTCGCCTTCCGTCCCCTCCGGAAAATCGCCGTCCATTTTCGGTATAAACAGGTTAACCCACGTGGTGCCGATTATTCCCCCCCTCATCTCGTTTCTGAGAAGTGCTGGTTTTCTGACAGCTGAGGGGACCTTCTTGTCCCGCCAGTCGAGACCAGTAATCACCGTTTTTTTTCGACACTCTTCCTCCATTAAAGTTTTCCTCTCTAGTTTCGTAGTTTCGTCTACCCGGCCACATGGTAATCCTCCCCTGATTGGGCCCCTCCTTTCTCAAAGTTTGATGGCTTTTTTTTTTTGCTTTTGATATTTAAATGGACTTTTCGTCCCCTTCCCTCTCTTATCCGGGGACCCCCCCCCCCTTTGGATACGTTTGCCCCGAATTAGCCCCCCTTTTACGAAAGTAGCAGTGTTTCTTTTCCCGTTTTCGAGGATTGTTTTCACCCAGGACTCCCCGGTCCTTGATCGTTTTTTTAGTCCATTTTTAATCCATGTTGAGACTCCGTCTCCTTGCCCAGTTGGAAAGGTTCTGAACTCTTCTCCGATTTTGTGGGTAGCTTCACGGGTAGTCGATTTTCTTTTTAAAGGAAGCCCCCACCCTCCCTCGCGTTCAACCCCCCCTCCTCTGGTTAACATTCTTTGAGAAGTAGGTTTAGTTGGATCGGAGGTGGATCTCTACCCCGTGCTCGGCTGTTTCGTGTTTTGAGATTGTTCACTATTTTTTCCCACCTCTTTTTTTGCAGCCTATTTGCCCTTCCCCCCTTTTAGGGACCCTGGTTTTCGATTTTGACCCCACTGTGACGCGAGGGCTCTCCCTGACCCCCCCCCACCCCCCTCCCCACACCCCTAGCCTTTTATTGTTTTTCCTTTCTTTTGAGTTTTTGTCCTTTACAATTCGCCTATCTTGGGCTCAAGAGCGCAGGTCCGCCCGGGTCCTTACCCCGGGTGA
>Ga0179591_1283244_pt1 | contig 18548 bp, 24 predicted proteins | sample CZOMad2_1_08_16f_FD_182891 | JGI IMG/M metagenome (GOLD analysis project Ga0179591, IMG submission 182891) | Vadose zone soil fungal communities from Angelo Coast Range Reserve, California, USA - CZOMad2_1_08_16fungal (PacBio error correction) | ecosystem: Environmental > Terrestrial > Soil >... | reverse complement strand
TGTATAAAACCATTACGTCTCGATCATGGGCGTCTTCCCCTCTTTTTGGACAGGCGACCAACATTTAGACCTTCCTCTTTTTTGAGGACCCCCCCTCCCTGGTGCCGCTCGCCGCCACCCTGCCCTGTTTTCCTCCTCCTCCTCCTTCACCACTCACCAAACTAACGTGAGCACCTGTTGATTTAATGCCCTCTTGATTCTGCAGGATCATCCTTTCCTTCCCTGCATTTTCCCCCCTTCCCGGCGCTTTTGTGTCACCCCAAAGGTTCTTCGTCTAACGTAAAGAGTCCCCTCGCCCAGCTCCCCTTCTTGCTGCGACGTTCCTTCTTGGTCCCAGCGTTTGCCAATCACTTTCTCAGGCCGGACTCGCTTTCTTCTTCTTCGTCCTTTTCAACCTTTTGCCCCATTGGTGCCACCGGCCTTTTAGGCCATTGTTGCGTCCAATCTTTCTGTCTCTGTTTTCCCCTTGCGGTGGCCCGATTTCACTTTCGGAATACCCTTTCTTTTTCCGCTCCCTTCAACAATGTACTTGTCCGCTATACCGCTCCTCGCCCTGCTAATATAGATTTCACTTCCCCCTTGGCACCCCAAGATCCCCTTTTCCTCGACCACCCGCCTTTTTTTTTTTCCCCCTTGGCTATCCTTTCTCTTCGCATTGAAGCAGCCGTAAGAGAATTAACCTCTCGTCAGAACACTCCTTCTAGTAATCTTCGGCGATTATACTTCCCTCTTGGTCCCGCCCACAAGAGATCCTCCTTTAACCCTGTTTTCGCGTCGTGGGCTTTAAGGTTGACTACCTTACCCACCATTCTCCCGACTGAATTTAATTAGGAATCCGTGTCCACACTTTCCCCCCTCCCCACATTACGACCCCCCCTTTTGCCGTGGGTCCTTCTCTTTTCTACGCTTAACATTGAACAATAGAGACCGCACCTCTTACGTCATGTTCTTACCATCAACAAGGTAAGATACTACCCCCTTGCCCGCCATGTCTATTTCCTCAACTTTCAAGAGTGAAACTACGTTGCTCGCCTTTAAAACCTCTCGCCCTAGTCAAACCTCATGCTCCCCCCCCCACCTATAATTGACGATCTCCCGGATTTTTGCAGAATCCTCCTTTCCCTTCTTCACCCCTCTCCCTGAATTCTCCGCATCTGCCCCCCGGCTCCACCCCCACCTTTTGAGTTCAGCCACCACTCCCCCCAATTGCCTTGCACTGAATGACGTGGCCCCCGTGAATTAAGTTTTTCTTTCCTTCCGTCGGATTACCTAAGAGCCCTCTGAGGCGGCAGTCGTCCAACGCCTACTCATCCCATGCGCTTGTACGCACGGGACGATGTCCCCCCATATTTTTCCCAATATACTAACCCAACCGCCCTCTCCCTAATGTGAACTCGGCATCTCTGACCCAACCCTTTTTTTTCTTTTGTGGCTTGAAGTTACAGTTCTTTTAATTTAATTCTTTGCACCCTCGGTTAGTCGGCATCTCGCCCCCCCCCTTGCCATACAGGAATTATTCCCCCCTCCTTTCGGCTGGCGACCTGGCGCTCCAGGCCGCAGCATCCCCTACTTTTTTTTGAACATTTGCTTTTCGGCGCCACTGACCACGTTGAATGGATAGACCGGCTTTCCCATCACTTGGAAGGCAGACGCCTCCCACTGCCCAATGTGTTCTTGCCATGATGCGCCTCCTTTTCTCCCCCTCAGCCCCAATAATCTTGGAAAGCTCACAATCTACGCCACCGTCCCTCATTTCACGTCGGAACGTCCCTCAAAGTTTTTTCCCCTCCTCATTGGCCAGGGCACGCCGTTCCCTCCTCCCCTTATGCGGTTTTGAGTAAAGCTTCAACGCAGGGGCGCGTAAAAGCAGATGTGCACTTCGTAAGACCTCTTTTCCCTTCCCGTGTTGTTGTTGTGATCTTTTTTGTGCCCGGACATTTCACATTATTTGTTTGGCAATGTTCGTTGGGCAGTTCTCCGTTGGGAATAAAACCTCATTTGAGCTGTCGCTTTCCGGGCTGATTGGCCCCTTTCTTTCCGGCCTGGCACAACTATGTAAGCTCTTTGTAAAATAGACTGAGCCGTCTTTGGCGTCGATTTTGATATTTTTCAAATGATTATTTTCCCTTTGCGCCCTCTTTTTCTTTGAGCGTCAAGGCCATTCCCACTTGAAGGGCATCCAGGCGGTCGTCAAGGTTTACCCCAACCGTGGCTTCTTTTTAGCCCCGTTTTGGCAGTTGGAGAATCCGTTCCATGTTCAATTCGATTGATGTTATGGATCCCTGGATGCTCCCATCGCACTTCTTAGATCGGTGTTTCTTCCCTGATAAACTAATGCTCCCAGCGCGCCGGAAACTCTAAGTCTCGTTAGATGTCATCCTTATTTCATTCCGATGTCGAATTACCTACCCCTCAACCTTGAAGCGGGTGCCCTCGAACAACCCTCTTTATTCCCGAGCTATTTCCTCTGGCTTTTCTGTTGTTTTTGAGTGTGCGTTGTGGACCGTAGTGACTTTTTGACTTCTTTCCCCCCTGATGTTCGTAGTTCCTTTTTTCGCCGCTAGGCCGGCCATTGAGTCTTTTCTTTGGAGGAAGTATTAGAAGCGTGCTCTTGCTCTCGCCACTTCCCCTGGCAACCCCCCTTTTGCGGTGGGGTGCTGAGCCTTTTCGACCGTTGTTGGCACAAGATGATTTATCGAAGACCCAATGTGACAATTTCGATGTTGCACGAGGCCTTCGACTGGCGCGCAAAATCCGTTTGAGTCCCTTCCCAATTAGATTTTTTCGCCTCTCCATTAATCGGGTGCTTTTCTAAAGGCGAGGTACCCCTTATCATAGTTACTTCAATCTTTCTTCTTTTTTTACACTCGCAAAGCTGTTCGATCGTCAAACTGCGATGCAAGTAACACCTTTTCGTAGGCCTTTCTTGACACTTTTTCAACGGCGGTCTTTTAACGCAGTCCACGGCGAGCACGTTTTCTTTTCCTTTTTTCTGCATGTTGACGGCTCCTTGCTGAAGCGCGTAACCTTTCGTCCTCTAGTAGGGTGGGCATCCCTCTTCAAATTTGACCCCAGGCGTGGTTCCCGGTTCGTTTTTGTCTTTTTCCACCACTTACTTTTTCGTTCTAAGCAGATGACGAGCAATTTCTGGTTCTTCCCCTGCTTTAGAATTCGGTTGACGGGATGCCGGGAGCAGCAGGAACGGACCGTTCGCTTTTTTCCTTCTCCTAGGAGCGGGAGAGTGGGTCGGTTTAAGGACCCCCCGCCATATTGATGAGTCACGGTGAGAGGTCGAACAGTTGCCTTTCGCTCCCTTCGCCATTTTCCACAATTCCATGAGGTTTGGGCTTTGGGATCCATTCTGAATAAGTGCACCGACCCGCCTCCCTAACTCCCCAAAGGCGCTTGCATCCGACGCAACAATGCCCTCTTTTAATGTCTGTCTCTGACCAATTTTGCGAACTACCTTTTTAAGGCTAGCCCTCTGGACCCCAAACGGAGTCCGGACTTTATCTATTTTCATTATTAACGCGTTTAACTGCTTCTTCAGTAGAAAGCGTTACTCCCTGGCGAAGGATATTTGGAATCAGCGTAAGAAAGTCCGTTTTTTTTACGGCCACCCTTTTTATTTTTTGAAAGGAGCTTTCTTTTTTATGATAATGAGCAGCACGGGCCTCTTTCTTCCCCCCGGGTGGCGGCTTCTCTTAATTTTTACTTCGTATTCTTCTTTCAAGCAAGAATTTTAGGGCCTCTCCTGAACCCTTTATTTGTTTCGTCTCCCCTCTTCGTCCTTTTGCGAAGGCCCATTTTCCTTCCCACTGGCTTCCCCGACCAATGGATAGAGGAAATTGCCTTTTTATCATACCCAGACCATCCCCCCCCCATAATGATGCCCCGCCATGTCCCCGCGACTTTCTCTTCCCAAAACCAGAACTTTCCGTTTTTTGCGCGTCCCCCCCCCTGACACACATCTTATGAGCCATTTACGCTTGTCTCTCGATTATGAATTCGCTAAGTAGCCCCTGACTATGGCACTCCAAGTTAATCCGTTCTTTCTGGCAAATTCCTCCTTCCCCCCTCCTTTCGTTCCCCTGTATGCTATGATCGCCTTTTTTGTTGATTTTCCCGGAATTGCAAAAGGCAGATCTCGCGCTACTCCCCTTGATGCAACAATCCCCATCCGACGGCCCCCCCCACCCAGAATGGGTTTGCCTGCGATGGGAGCGTTCCCCTTTTTATCTTCGGAGTTCCGGCATGTAACTTGTTGCGGCCATTAGTTCCCTTTGTTTGCCCCCCCAAAAGCACATCGAGTGGCATGTATCTACCGGATTAAGTACGGTGATGATTTCCCACTACCCTCCTTCTCCATCTATCACTCCCGACAGCCCCAGACGACATCGTGGCGATGAACCCCCCCCCGTTTTCTTCCCTCCCCTCTGAGGTAAGGTGGTTCCCCCCCTGACGTTTCATGATTGACAAGTTGTGCACCCCCTTTTCCCTCCCTCTCCTAACTACGGTAACTATGATGGTGATGGATCCAACATGCTGGTCCCCAAAACGCCGCCACCCCCATGGGTCTTCAATTTCTTTCCCTCCCTTTCCAGACACAATTTCCTCTCCCGAGTCAAATTCCCCCCCCCCTCCTCCCGACCTAGATTGATTCATAACGTCACCGTACCTTCTCCGCCCCCAACTAGGATCCCCTCACTGATGGTCTTTTTTCCACGGCTCTCAACCCCCGCTTCCCCCTTTTTGAACATTGACGCTTCCTTTTTAACTTTTCTATTGGGTCGCTTCTTCCTTTGCCATTTTGGGCGCGCCAACTTCCAGATTCTGGTTGCGCCTCGTTTCCTTGGCTTTCTCCAACGGTTTTCATGTTGCCCCCCCCTCCTCTTTTGAGTTCTGTGACAGTCTTCTACCTCTCCCTCCTCCCCCCTCTCCCTCGCGAACGAAAAATGCTGGAATTAAATGTATACCTAGGAAGTGCGCCTTGGACAAAGTTCCCATCCTTTTCTTTTTGATTCTTGATGATACTCCCCCTCCTTTCTGCATCTTTCTGTCAGGGAAAGTTTAAAGATGAGCCGCTTCGACAATATTCCCCAGCTCAATGGGACCCGATGAGTCATCGTCACGCAGTAAACCCTTAACCGGGCGTAACAAATACCTTCTCTGGCAGAAATGACAAAGTTCGTGTGCTTTTCCTCTCCCCTTTTTGAGGATCTTTTGCCGAACGACTGACCTCGAATGATTCATTGAGTGTTAGCGCAAGCGTCGCCCCCTCTTCTTCATCCATACGTTGTTGTTGTTCTCTGTTACCCTCTTGCGCTAGGATGGAACCTCCCCTTCCTTCGGGGCGCTCTCTTGTCGGCCGCCTACCGCCGTTCAAGATTCGTCTTCTCACCCCCCCTCCATTCGAATAACCTCTGTGCACCGAAAATTGGGATTAGGAGCTGACGCTGACCCGGTGTGGCCTTGAGCCTTTCCCCTATTGTAGACGGGCTAATATTTCCCTCTTTTTTTTTTTTCCTGTTCATGTTAAACCCCCTCTTGTGTGCCCACCCCCCGCCAAGTCCTTCATTCCATGGCCCCTCGAATTGAGTCATACATTAATGTCTCCGGCCCCCACTTTCTTCCTCCGGCCCCGCCCAAAGTCTTTCCGGATTTAGGTTTTCTCCGCTGTCCTCTCTTCAGGAACCCCCCCAAATTTGGGGACCCCTGTCCCCCTTCTTGACACCCTAACAGTTGGTAATGTGAAAATCCCCGCGGCGCCTCCTGAGACTGGAAGTTTAGTCTTTCCAATTTGACCAAAATTTTCCGACTTGTGAGGCTTCCCACTCTTCTTTTCAGTAAGGAAGTTCAGAGTTGAGTTTCTCTCCTTTAACCTAACATCATTGCGTCTTATGTCTTCTTCCCATCTTTTCTTCTCCTTTTATGGACTCATTTTTTTCTTACGACGTTTTTCTCTACTTCCTTTTTTCCTAGGCCTTCCCTTGAGCGAGCCCAGTGCTTTTGGAAACCCATAATCTTTTTTCTTCCATCACGACCCACCTATCATTTGACGTATTCGCTCGGATTATCAGATTTCTCTGGCACGCAATCCCTATGAAGTTCGACCCTTTATCCCCCCCGATAATAGTAGTCACCCCGTGTTAGAAGATGCTACTTATGTATGGATCGGATTCCTCACATGTCCTCCTACCCCCTTTTCCTCCTCACCCTTACTCCAGTATCTTCCCGCACTTTGTCAAAAAGGTTGAACGCCCGAAGACCCTCAACAAAGGTTGTCATGAAGTACTTTGTTTTTCTCCCCTGTCCTTTTTTTTCCCGCCGTACGGCCCATCGTTGGAAATTTTCCCCTTAGTTGTTGTTTTAATGGTGCTGCTAGCCGCTCTTTACTTTTTCACAAGTCCCCGGTGCCTGGAATCAAAAAAAAACCCCGCCCTCACTGTCCTTATCTTTGGCAGGTTCCCGCTTTTTTTCTTATTCCTGGACTGACCTCTCGTATTACTCCCTTGGCTTGATCGCGATACGTATCGCTATTCCTAGAGATGTACACCGTCGTGGCCATCGTCCCGCTCCTTTATCACTATTTCCCGCGTTTCTTTATCACCAACACCGTTTCTGTTTGGGGACTTCGTCGTTCTCTGGTCACGAATCATGATTGGTTGTTTGCTTTTCACCCCTTCCTGGATCCCGAGTACTGTGAAAGCAAGGCCCTTCCCTTACCCTTCAGTGGTGAAGGAAACCCCAAATTTTTTCCCTCAGACCTACCCTTTTTATGCAGGTTTCAAACATCCGACTCCCCACTCGACCAAACCTCCCACGGGCGCACCCCTGGACTCCCCCCAGATCCCGTGGCTTCCAATCCTCCTTTCAACCGACTCCGCTTATATCCCCCCCGGAGCCTTTTGCGTCAAACCAAGAGTCGCTTCCAGTCCAGAAATCTCCCATCCCCGTTCTTCTTCCCTTTTAATTCCCCTTCCCCAGCGAGTTGCAATAATTTTTTCCCCCTTCTTCCCGCCTTTCCTGATGTCGTCCATGTCACTGCTTTGGACAAATTTTTTATCCCGACTGCATTCTATGCCCCTTTTGAGTTCACCTAGTTTTCGAGTTTCTTTCTGAGGGGTTCCTCTGCAGTCATGACCAATGGCCAAGCTCCCCCCCCCGCAACCGTTCAATTTACTTTGTGAAGGCCCAGTAAATTTGATCGATTCCTGCCCAAAGAATCCCGAGTCATTCCCCTCCCGTATACCGCTATCGAACACCGTCCCATGACACTCGTTCCTTCCTTCTCAAATGGAAGTAAGCTCAAAAAACTTTCACTTCACGCAACCGAATTGTCGGGAATATTTCAGCTCTCCTCGTCCCCGATTGTTTGTACAACTCCCCCCGCGCTAAGATGGAAACACTGTTTTTTTTTTCGAGTTTTTCCTTTTCCCGCATTAATTTCCCTATATTTTACATACTTCTGCTTCAAGCCCCAAGTGGCACCACTTCATTTTCAACAATCCAATCACCCATGGTGCTCGGACTGCGGATTATCCCTTTCCCCACATGACGATTCTACCCCCGCCCTCTCGACTCATTATTGAACACCAAGCCCCCCTCTCGCCCAAGACTTTTTTTTGGTAAAACCCGTTCCCCCTCGTTACAAATTTTTTCCCTTCCCTTTCTTCTTGCTCGACCGTGAAAATCGAGACCACCCGAGTCTAAAAAATGGCCTTAACCCCCACCTTTTTTTTCCATTGCCCCCCGGCGACGCCACTATTTGCGCTCTCTCTTGGCTCTCTTAGCATCGGCACATCACTTTTCCCATTCTCGTGTCCCCCCCAGATGATTTTCCAAATTATGTCCGTCTCAGCACCGAAAACAAGGATTGATTATGGAATTCCGGGACCGCTGCCAGGCCGATGGGCCTTTTGTAAGTTAATTTCTTTTCCAATTTAAAGCGAATCCTGCTGGAAGGACGCTTCTGTTCAACCATTAGAACTACTACCTAGGAATTTTCCTCGCCTTCGACTCGGAAGTACCCCTGATTTACCTAGCAGACCGCCAAAACAGCGCATTCCTGAACGTCTAAACTTCCCTCTTGAAATCTTTCTTTTTTTTTACTTTTTCCCGTTTGAGGGTCCTTGTCACCTTGCAAATATTTCTTGGTCCCCATCGTAGTTTTAGTTTGGCCTAGTAGAGTTCTTTCATTTTCCTTTTCCGTCCCAACAAATCCGTTTCGCTTAGAAATCTCGTCTGCCACCTCTCCTTGCGCGTGAGCATTCGACAATGACACTTTAATCTCCTACCCGACAGTTTTTCGCATGGCCCTTCCTCTTCTCCCCCCCCCCCTGTGGATGACTAGCTCCTCCCCCGTTTCCGGGCGCGGCAGACCTCCTAAAAGAACTTTGAACCCCCCCTTTCTCCCAAAGAAGTTCCTCGGCGGATTTGATATCTGTCCCCTCTTTTTTGCAAGATTCCTGGAAGTGGAATAAACGCCGTGTCCTTCTCTATCCCCGGTTGAGTCCCCACTCCCTTCCCCAAAGGGTTCGACCCAAATCATAATGTGAACTTCCTCACCATATTCCCTTTTTCCTTCCCCTTTGTTGTGATCTCTCTTCTTGTGACGCTTTGAACTCACCTGTGATTCTCGCAATGAGTGGAGGCTGGTTCACTACCCCCAAACCGCAGAGCGAGTCAGGCCTAGGAGTTCCCGGCCACAAGGGTTAAGGAATTTCAATCGTACGTTCCGTGCCCTCGTAGGGCGGAGCCTCGGATTTTTACAAATGTAGTTGATGCAGTGTTGCCGCTCCCCCCTCAGTTAGGGCATTTCCCAATCAGGCCAATTTGCATTCTGCGCAGGCTTCGGCAATGTCTTTTTGACAATTTTTCGAGCAATGGGGACTTGTTTCCCTCAGATCCCATGCAAAAAACACTTCGATTTTCTTCCCGTACCTGCCGCAGAAATTTGCTCCATCGCTACATCTGAGATGGTGTGGCGATCCAATTGGGGGGCGCACTGCGAGCCCCACTCAGGCCGACAAGCGATTCCCCCAAGCGATGGACCTCCCCCGGACCCTCCTTTCCGACCCTCCAATTGGCTTTTTCACTAGTTTCAATAATATTGTCGTCTCGCACTAGTTCACATCCTGTGGCTCTTTCTCGTTGAGAGTCGTGAGCTTGGCTTGCCAGAAGTTTTTCCCTTTCTTCGAGGGTCTTGGGATTTCGAAGGGCTCGTCTTAGGTTTGAGTAAGACGCGCCAGTACAGGAAGAGGGGGTTGGCCTCTAGCCTTTCACCCAATAGTTTCCTTTTGAGTGCCATCCCCTTTTCCCGTACCAGAAGGGGCGTGAGTTTTTCTTGGACGTCCCGCCCCCCCTGTTTGTGCAAAGATGCTGGTCGAATGCCTCCCCCTGGAATTTCCTCCCCCCTCTGTGCCGAGGGCCTCTTTTTCACTGCCCGCTCTAACATCCGTTTCCCCGTGAGATCCTCTGTGACTATTCTTTTCCGAGTTTCTGCGCGATTAAATCTGTTCCAACGGCTCCCCAGTGTCCTGGAACTCTTTCCGAGTTCTGGTTGCTCGCACTGGCCTTCCGGGGGCGTTGGAAACCTGCTTCTTTGTCATACCCCGTGCGAGCTCGTTTTCGGCTTTTTTCGTTTCAATTGTGCCGGGCTTTGATCCCCCCCTGCGTCCACTTCGCCCGTTTGGGGGGAATTTTCGAAGTTTACGTCTCGGATGACGCCGTACCAATTCGTCGTTCCGTTGGTCCCTGAGACCTTCATCCCCCCCCGCTCCAGCTCAGGGTTTAAAGATTAGAGAGGTGGCGCGGCCACCCCCCTCAGTCGTAATATCCCTCACGACCGGGACTAGTCCCCTTTGTTTTGATGTGTTCTGCCTTCGGTTCCGTCTTCTCCCTTGGATCTGAAAGCTTCCGGGTTTTCAGTCTCTTTTGCGAGGAAGCGTGTCTCGTGGTTCTTTTGTTTCCCTTGCCAAGATTTTATGCATTTTTCGAGGGATTCAAAGGGAAGTCACTTACATTTTCTGGAATTCCGTCTGGTCGAGGGGATCAATTTCTTCAGCCTCCCCCCCCCCTTTGACCCCCTCCCCCCCTCCGCCACCTTACGCACCGACGATGTGAACACCTTTCCCCCTCTCCAGGCTTTTGATATGACCCTGGCCCCTTGTCCAAAAATTTTCAGGCACAGACCCTCCACTTAGTCCAAAATTTGCCGGCCTTGCTCTTCTTTTCTATTGCAACTCTCGGCCACGGAGATTAAGCCAGACACCTTCGAATTGGCCTTATCCTTTCCGTTCCGACCTCCGGAATCCCTCTTTCCTTCACCCCTTCCTCCGGGGTTCATCTCCCTTGCTCCGATCGGTGATTAGACATGTGTCTCCCCCTGGAGCTTTCCAGGGTCGTCCCTCTTTTTCGGCCTTTTTTTCTTTTTAACTGCAGACTCCACGCATTTGCTTCCTGCTCGAAAAAGTGGATTGGTCTTTGAAAGACTTTTTCCCTTCTTTGGTAGCCCCTTCCCATTTGCGCCTTCAAAACGAGGAATATCTATTCCTTTCCAATAATGTTTTGACTCAACAAAGCCCACATTCTCGCGCCTCCCCCTCTTCCCGACCCCACAACAGAAAGGGGTTGTTCAGGAAACATCTAACTCCTTTAGGATCGCGATGACCACTCCTTTGTCCCCCCCTCTCTAATAAGACCCCTCCGAGCGTTTGATGAATTCCAAGGTATGGCCGCTTTTCCTGCCTTGCCCGCCGGCAAAAGAATGTCCCATCCACCAGATCGCTCCCAGATGTGATGAGCCCTTGGTTTTTTTTTCTTCATTGTCCACAAGGCCGAGGTCGATCTCCCAAAGGATGTCAACCCCGAAGTCCCAGAGGAAAAAACGATACTGGGCATGTGGCCTTCCGGGGGCTCCCTTTGTCTCGAGAGAAGGGCTTCTTCTGAACCTTTTTTTCTCTATTCATTTTGCCAAAGACCTCTCTGATAGGTTCTTCTTCACTTCCGGTTTCTACCGTAGGAGAATGATGAAGAACCCCCTATCCCAGCGCCATCTTTCGATACCCGGTTGCCGGAAGCTTCTTGCTTCGTTCTCAAGGTTTTTTCCCCCTGACGCTCTCCCTTGCACCGGCCGCGCACTCTTAAATCTTGCTCCTCCCTTCAATACACTTTTGTTGCTGGAGAACTTACAAGGCCTCCCAAATGGTCTGCTGCTACTGGTTGAACGACAGGAAGAGAAAATGCCAACCCATTTTTCTTCCCTCTCTTCAATCCCGGAAAAACCTTCCCTCCCGCGAAGTTTTCCATAACGCGCCTCACATGAGGCGAACACCCCGGTCCCTCGCCTCTGGATTTTTCAAACGTCTACCCGCTACGCAAACTGTCGGATCCCGATGACTTTGCGATTTTCTCTTTCCCCCCAAGAGGTAGCGTTTGGTTTTCCTGTTCCCTGGCGAACTACTTTTCCAGCAATTGGGTTGGTATGCAGCGTCCGTCTTGCCTTTCCCCCAACGGTCTTGAGCAATTTGTAGTGCCTTTTTACGTTTCTTCTCCGTTTACAAATTCCCCGGTGAAAATAATCGCCGCACTTTTTTTTTTTCCGTTGCAAATGGGACCTGAAAATGATGTAATGATAGGAGTTTGCCTGTCCGGCTGGGCCCTTGCCTGGATTTGTGATTCCTATTCTTGGTAAATGCCTTATTTGTGAGCCATCCCCCCTCGTTCCGAGTCAGGTCTTCCTCTCTTTCCATGGCCAGTGGTGAAAAATCTCCAAAAAGTGGTAGTTGTACGCTATCCCTTTCCCTTTCCTTGCCCCCAGAAGGATGATGGACGAAAAAGTCGGGTTTCCTCCAAATAGTTGTTTATTCTTTTTCCCTGCCTCCCGAGAATATTTGATTTCTTCTCCCCTTTCTCTTTTGCAACGCTTAGTAAACTATTTATAATACTTAAGTTTGTTTTTGGATAGATCTTTACTACTGCTTGACCAGAGTCCTTTTTCAAGGAAAAACTTCTCTTCCTCTTCCTCAAAAAGAAGTTCAGCTTCGATTCACCCCTCCTCTTTCTTCTGATTTCTTCCTTCCCTTGACATTTCCCTTTTTGACGTTACCCCTTTTTTTTTATTGTAGTTGGTTCATGACGCACCTTGGCTTCCTGCTCGGACGCGGATGGCTCCCCCTCTCTTCCCCTCATCCCGAATAAAAAATGGGCACCCCTTTCTCCAGGGGACAAGTGCTTCGCAACTTCTGGCTCCATCCTCCTTCCTCCATCCCTTTGGTTTTCGGTTAAACGTGAGCTGATTTAGCTTGTTGCGTAAACCCTTTCCTTTCACTGTTAAACCAATGTTAAACACGGAAAAATTGCGCCCCAACCTTTCCCCTTTTTTTCTGGGAAATGACCCCCCTCCTTCGGCGCCTTGCCAGGAGTTTGAAGTAGCGCCCCTTTCCTTGTCATTAACCTAGATGGGACACAATCTCCCAACCATCTGAGTCAGTCAACTTCATCGTGCCGCGTGGGTTGCGGATTGGTCTCTCCTTTTTCACCAAATCCGAAATCATGGATTTAATGGTTGCCCTTGCCCTTCTTCCGTGTCGGCCTTACTCTCATTAGAGGTCGGCGCGGTGTGAAGTGTATCCCTTTTTCTCCCTGGAATCTGATTTTTTTCTGCCAATTGAGGTTTCCCCCTTTTGTTGCGTGTGTGACCATCATCGGTTTTCCCCATCACCTCAACCCAATTTGAACGCGAGGAGTTGGAAGGGCGTGCGGCATTTTTTTCCAGGAACCAGTCGGGGTTTTTGTTCAACCCCCCTCCCTTTTCTCCCCGAAAAAGCCTTACCGTGTTTCCCCCCCCTTTGATTTTGTCTCCCTTTCCAATATTCGCCTTACACTCATTTTTTCATCCACCTTTCCTCCCAAGTATCTACCCGCCAGTTTTTTTCTTTTGTTTCAAAGGTGAACGTTTCGAAGAGCTCCAGGTGTAATGAAGTTCCTTCCCCTGGCGGCAGAAAAATTTTTCCGGTCACATTCCTTCCCGACAAGTATATTGTGTAATGGTTTCTTTTTTTCCCCCCCCAAATCGTTTTTTCTCGCCCCCTCCCCTCCTTGACTTTCAGACCAGTTGCAAGGAACTCCAACCCACCAGTTCTCCTCAGTCGCTAATCTTTGCTTAAGGGCCCTTTTTTGTTTCGTCTTTGAAACGCGTCCGGTCTCCTCCCCTTGGAAATATCGCCCGGACCACTTCCTCCTCTTCTAGACAACGTCGGAATCTCTCTCTCCCAAGTAGCCTTGGTTCGCCACCCCCCACCTCGGTTTTTTGGATAGTCCGGTTCTGAGGTCATGCGAGGAACTCCTTGTTTTCTTTTTCTTTGCTGATAATGCGGTATCCCCCCTTGACGTACTTGACGAGCAAAATTTTCCTCAGGATGCTTCTTTAAGACCACCAATCAGGCCGTGCCTCCCCCCCCAACCCATTTTCCCGTTAAGTGAATAGAAGGAACAACAATCCCTCCAAAAGCAGGCGCAAATGGACTTCCCCCTCATCCTTCGTTGTGCCTTCCCAACCGTCCACCTTCCGTTAGTTTTTCTAAACGGCGATTTTTTCCCCTTTCCCAAACCGGGAAACAGGTTTTTAAATCTACCCTTCCCCCACTTCCTCATATCGGTAGGCTTCTTGAGTTACTCCTCCCCTTTCCCCAGCGCTTAACCCCTCCTCTCAAGGCCTGGCCTAGCCGTTATGACGTCGGCCTTACCTGAGTTCCGGTGAAATGAAGGACTCGTTGAACCATTTCGGAATGTCGGTGCGTAGCTTTCTTTTCTCCCTTTTCAAATTAGGCCCACGAAGAATACCCCTTACCCCGCCGGCCACCGCAAAAGGAACTGTGAAGGCTCCTGGGCAGTCCTGGAAATATTACTCCCTCGCCCCCATGCTCATCCAGACGTCGGTTTTTCCAATGGAACGGAAACGTCTCCCGTTTGACCCCCCCGCCGCCCGGCAAAGTCTGAACACCCCCCCCCCCCCCCCCCCCCCCCCCCATGAAAATTCCCCGTTTGAAGCATCCGCAACCGCCTCTAAAGCGCGTCCCAATAGTGGGGCCTTCCTTCCTTCCCCTATCGTTTTTTTGGTGTCACCGCCACCTCCTCCCTTTTTTAAACCCTGAGTGAGGCGTTGACTTGACGCAACTGCACATCGTATCGCGACTTTCCTTCTTCAAGAACTTCTCCCCTTTTTTCAAATCCGAACACTTCCCACTGGTGCTTTTTTTCGCGTCTTCAGGTTTCAAAAATTTAGCTTCAGAAACGCCATCTAGAATTAAGGGTATTGCCACCTTTCCGGTTCCGATCAAGCCCCCCCACCCCCACCCATATCCTTTCCTCTGTAAACCTTCAATCGGCCTGGTTAAGGACCTCTTCTCCTTTTAATAGCCCAACTCGAGTCCTCTTCCAAATGCTCGGAAAACCCCCCACCCTTTTGGCTACTCCTTTTTACAGGTTTCCTAGCCTTTTATAGTAGTCACTAGTCCCATCTCTTACCTTGTCCCATGTTTTCCCTAGCACGTTTTGCCCCCCAGGTCTGGACCCTTTCCCGAACAACGAAGCCCTTCTGATTCTTATTAATTTTGCAGCTGTTCCAAGGAACCGCTTCCCTTGTTCAGAATTAACAAACGCCCCCGCATCCCTTGCCGTTTTTTTCGTCTGACACAGCGAATCCGCCCTTGCCTTGAAGAAAAGCGCCTTTTACCTCTTCCCCCTGAGTGAGTGAAAACTCTCCGTCCCGAACTCCCCCCTCGCCCTCAACGCGGCCTCTCTTACAAATATAGTTCCTAGTACAGTTTGTTCTTGCTTGGAGATATAGTGGAATTCCCTACTGATGGGAACAATTGCTTCGCATCATCTTTTTGTTTGGTGCCCCGGAATCTCTCACCCGTGCTCTTCTCCCCTGGGCGTCTGGCCCTCATCCTAGACTTTTACATGGCTCCGTTTTCCTTTTCTCCCCCCATTCCACAGACTTTGCTCTAAGCAAATTGACACTCATTTCTCCTGAAGATAGCCATGCCCCTTGTTTCTGACTTCCCCCCTCGCTCAACGAACCCGACACTTTCCTCATACTTGAAATCTAATACATTAGCCCCCTTCTCCTTCGATTCTGACGAGGAACGAGTCTCTTTTTTCCCTCTGAATTCTTTGGAACCCCCAACTCCTTTAAAACTCTGCCTAGGCGTTTTGAGTCACCCAATCTCCAAAATCAGATCTAAATAACATGTTCCATTCCCTTCACATCTATAATTTTCCTAATCCTAAGTTTTGTGTTTGATATAGTCTGTTTTTGAAGGACCATGCTGCGCTTTCCATCTGTGCAGTCGTTTTTGTGCCCTCCCCCCCTTTGACGAGATGATTTTTCGTATGGGATTGACTTTTCACTTATTGAGGGAAAAATCTTCCTCTTTGGTCCCACTCTCCTCTTCCAGACAGGGCGTACTTTTTCTCTTCCGGTCGGTTTCAAATGAGTTTTCCCTTTTTCTTACGATTTCTTGAGCGCGTTTCGAATACACATTGGAGTTTTTTTGGATCCTTCCTTCGGAATTGTTAACCTGGAAGTTTCGAGCCCTTTTAGTTGGACAAGTTGACGAAGAATGTCCAAACCTTCGATTTGCTGAGCCCCCTCGCCAGGATTGCCCCCGCTCCGAGAGATGGTTTTTTAGCTAAACCCGTTGCTCCCGCCTTAAGATGCCGCTACGCCGCTTTACCATCCTTCTTTCCTTCCACGATGGACAGACGGTCCTTCCCAAAACGTTTTTTTCGTCCCCTCCTCAATACTATTTACGAATGCCTCCTCCATCCTGGCAGGGGATTTTTTTCTTTCCTTTCGAGTTTGTGCAAATAGGTTGTCCCTCTTAAGGTTCTCGTAACTCGCGTGCTTTCTTTTTTTCTTCTTTTTAGACGGCCGGCAAATCTTTCTCTTTGTCGATTTCTCCTTGAACGACTGCACCCCCGCCATACGTTACGGCAGCGTCATCCTCAGGGACATAAAGACGGGTCTTTTGTCTTCTTTTTTTATGAGTCCTTTTTCCCTCCCGGTTAGTTTCCAAGATTTTTGACTCCTCTAATGGGACATTTCCCGTTTCCGCTTGCGAGGGAGATTCTCTCCAAGACTTGTCTCGTCTTTCGGTCTCAGTCAATACTCCGCACCCCTTTTTCTGTTGTAGATTTCCTTCTCTTCCACTGGTTTTAGAAGTAGAACTCTTTTCCTCTTTTAGCTCAACTCCATGGCCTGGCGGTTAGCCAATGATTGATTTCCCACTGAATTCTCGATTTGACGTTCGCAGAGGTCCGGCAAGTGTGTTTTAAAAGTTTTAGATAAATTCAACTTCGCCAATTGGCGGGTTCGGGTCATTTTCTCTCATGGGAAAGGGTACTGGTAAGTCCTCCATAGTGTGGCCCCTTCGTCTACGAAGTTTCTCCTCTAACCCATCCCTGTCTTTTACCAGCCTTTTCCCTTTTTTTACCTAACGTTCGTACCCGCCGATCTGCTAGCCATAGTTTCTCTGCTTTAGGCGTTGTCCTCTTCCCTGTCGTTTCTGCTAACGGTCTCCTTAAGAGTTTCTCTTTCTTCTTGGAATCGGTGTGTTTTCCCCTTTTCATTTGCCGATTGTGGGAAGTTCTCTGTTTAGAAATTTCCGTGCCTGAGCGTCGACCACCTTCTGGGGTCCTGTGTACCCATCTTTTCTTTTTTCTGCTCTCTTTTCACCTGAGCGTTATCCCCTCTACTCCAAGACGATTCCGTTTCTCCCCCCTTTCGCGATGAATTTCGGTCTCTTCCCACCCAATTTGACTAAGCATTTCAGCCTACGCCACTCCTTACCACCGGCAGGGGCCGGCCTTGTCGATTACTTCTTCCCCTCGCAGGCGACTCGAACTCTGACCGAGAATGGTGAGGTGTGTTTCCTCCGACGAACGCGTTTTGTGTTTATCGACGGTTTCCTTTGAGAGTTGTTGATTCCCCCCCTTCTCCGCAAGAGGTCTCGAGTCATGTTTCCTCCGTCTTTTAAGTGAATTTGTTGCGTATTGTCTTCTTGATTTTTTTGAGGCCCCCCTCTGCTTAACTCACGTTTGTACGTTTCCCCATCCTTTCTTTCCGAGGCCATTACCTTTTTTTCTTCCCTGCACAACGAGGTCCCTTGATATATCGTTCCTACCCTTTATGTTTGCATCCACTCAAGTCAAATGCCAATATTCTTCCCTCTATGTCAAAGCCCTGTCCTCTTTCCCCCCCCCCCCACTAGAGTTCTTTTTGTTTTTTTTTCTCGGAATCCATGACCCCACTACGTCCGATTGATTCCCCCTCCCCGTTCACTCGAGAGGAAGAATTCGCGACTACCCGCACGATGTCCAAGTCCTCCGGGCGTCCGTTTCAACCCGTTTCCCCCTCACCCCCCTAATTTTATTAGCTCCCCCCCCATGATCGCCTTGGGTTGTCCTTGCCGACAACCGGTCGTAGCTGCGCTCCCCCTGCTAAACCCCAGGTCCCAACGGACTGTTGCTCCCTAATGGGACGTAACAATTGCGCGCGCTCCTGGAGTCGAACAACGTTGTGCTCTCTTCGCACCTTTGTACCCACTCCCCAGAGCGTGCGATATGGAGTAAGTCAGGTGATGTCTGTTCAACCAGGAAGTGCGGACTTCCCATGAGTCCGCCTTGCGACCAACGCTCTTTTTTCTCTCAACACTGTGCCGGGACGTAATGCTCGGCCTCCCCTTTTGCGACGTTTGTCCTCACCGTGAATGTGCACGTGTTCAAATCTCGCTCCTTGCTCCACCCAAGTTGTGAGGATTGCTTTGGTCCCCCCCCTTCCCCTCCCCCCATGGCGCGAAGGCGCAGTCAACGAACATCCCAAAGGAGTGGAACTCCCTGGCCACCCCGCGCCTGACCGAGAAGGGAATCACTTCCCCCATTGAAATGAGAAATCCCGGACCTTTCCCTTCCGCCTTTTTATGGAGGATTAGAGAGACCAACGCTCTCCCCCCCACTGAGTTCCCCGATTCTTTGCTCCCCTCTTTTGGGATACGAGTCGCATATTTTTTCCCTTTCCCCCCCCCTGCTAGCCCAAGAATTATACTGCTTCCTCCCGCCTTTTTGAACGCGTGATCTTGACTTTCGCCCAACTGTTTCAGGTTTTCACTTTCCATTTGTTGTGCCGTTCTCTTAAAGCTGTCGCCACCCTATCACTGCCCCTCTTGAGCACGCCCTCCCGTAGACATTCCAATTTTGTCTTAATCTCCATTTAAGGTGAGAGCCGGGGAAAATTTTTTCATGACTCCCAGTCTGAACACCGACTTTTCTTTTCCGCGTCGAGCATGAAGTAATTCTCCTGACCCCCCCAAGGGAAAAAAGTCCAGGCCACCTCTTTCTCCTCCCGCGATACTGAATGGTGCCCCAAAAAATATGATGGCCGAAATAAGTTCGTGTTTTTGTGTGCGAATTAATTGTTCGCGCTGTATGCACCTCCCTCTCGCAGCGCTCCTGAATGCGTTGAGCCTTTTTCCTTCTCGCAG
>Ga0179591_1377457_pt1 | contig 18549 bp, 17 predicted proteins | sample CZOMad2_1_08_16f_FD_182891 | JGI IMG/M metagenome (GOLD analysis project Ga0179591, IMG submission 182891) | Vadose zone soil fungal communities from Angelo Coast Range Reserve, California, USA - CZOMad2_1_08_16fungal (PacBio error correction) | ecosystem: Environmental > Terrestrial > Soil >... | reverse complement strand
TTTGGACCTCCCTCATCCTCTTCTCCTGTGTAGACTATTCGATGAACCCCTTTTTCTTCGCGGTTCCCCTGTTGCCTTTTACATTCCAGGTGATAGGAGAATTTGACGATAGTACCTTTAACCGGTTGCCAGTGTATTGCAGGATAAAGGTCTCGGACCTCGCCCCCTCACCGCCTGAACTTACCGTTGGGTGAACGGATCCTTTTCTCCCACCATCGGCGTTGTGGTTCTCGGTCGTTGCCCCATTGTTTATCCTCTCCCCTCCCGTTTTCTGATAATTCGTAAAAGAGATTTTGCCCCCGCCGAAGTTGTAAAAGTTTTTTCACCCTACGCCCTATTACGTTTCGGCTTTTTTCTGTCAATGCCGAACTCCGGGGCGATCTTCTTTTCTTGCCCCACTCAACCCCGGTCCCCCCCCCCCCCCCCCCACTTTAGATGGACCCGAGAGTGGTGTCAAAGACGCTTTAGGTTCGTAAGACACCCCGCCACCCGCTCAGCAAGTTCCTTTTTTTTTTCTCGGAATCGTCTTTTTCCGGGTCCCCTCTTGCCGTTTGCCGGCTGACCCGTTTCTTGCTGCCACACCGGCCGAGAAAAATTAATTGTTTTTTTTTGTTTGGCCTCGCGCCTCCTGCCTGTCATCCTCCACCCTCCTACCCTGGTCCGGACATGACCTCCACCACTGTCAGAATGTTACCCGCTATCTCCCCACCCCCCCCCTATGTCTCTCGAGAATGAGGCCTCCTCTCGCCTTCAGCACGAGCGAATCTGTGTTTTTTCTGATTTCCCCGATCCTGATCTTTTTTTCAAACAGGCCGTCCCCTTCCTCGCTCTCAAGCGGATTCACAATCCCCACTCGCCTCCACTGGGGCGAAGTTTTACGCCTGCCCCCCCCGCGAAGTACGAACATAACGGTCTTAAAATAGAGTCCAGCGAGGTACTGCCTTTTTTATGCAACCGAGGTTTTCCTTTCCTTTCATCCTGATTCCCACCACCAACTGCGACACCTTTTTCGAGCTTCTCTCTACTTTTGGGGGCTGAGCTGAGAGTAGTTAAGCCTTGAAGGACCTGTTTTTTAATTTTCGCCCCGATAGCTGCCGGCTTCCCCTACCGAGACCCGATCCATTTATCGTAACCCCCATCCCCCCCCCCCCGCATGGTAAGGTTTTTTCCTGCTCTCTTATAGCTTTTTTGATAGAAATTCCTATTTCTGCCCTCCCTGCTAGCAATTCCCATTTAGAACCTTATACGATGGACTCAGCACCTCGCTGCTAATCTTCCTTTTTCCTTGGCGTTGACGCAACCATAGTTTCATTAGACATTTTTCCCCTTACCGTCTGGCGCCTAGGTGGGCTCCCTAGATCCCCCAGAGCTACGAAAAACGGGAGCAACCGTCATTTTCCTTACCTTCAACCTCCCCTCCCCCCGCGTTGCAATATGCCCCCGGGTTTTTTTTCTTCCAGGACACCTTCTTATACTTCTACGGGTCCCAATAATAGGCGGTAGACACGAACGGCGATTTCCGGTAATAACGCCGGGTTTCCGTCATCCTTCCTGTCCTACCCTATGTGATTTACCTCTTCTCTTTTTGTTTGGCTTTTTTTTCCTAAACTGAGATGTTTTTCAGAAACTCCGGCACATTTTAGCACGCTATGGTCGCGGCCTTCTCCCCGGGTCCCTTTTTTTCTACTTCTTTTCCCCCTTTCCACCCAATTTTTTCTCAAATTGATTTAGACGCTTTACCGTGAGAGAAAGTGGAACTGGGACGATTTCTGAGTTCCGGTGTTTTTTTCATTCCCCCTTCTTCCCGGGTTGTGATGCCGTGGTGCCCCCCTTCCCGTACAAGTCCTTTTTTCTCTGTGCAGGCTTTTGTCGACTCCCGTCCCTTCCCCGACAGACGCAAATCGACGACCTATGAACCTTCATACCCACGCGAGGCCCGCTTCCTCTACGTTGATGAATCCCCTTATTCCTCTTATTGCCCGTGGTTTCCGAGACGAAGAGAACTGAAGGTTCGCTTAAGGAATTCCTACTGCCTGCCAACCACCTACACCTGTGACCTGTTTGCTCGACTCCTTCCCTTCACCGGCGAATGGAAGTTGACTGTCGTTTTTTTCTTCTTAGTTCCACCAACTTTTCTTTCCCCCTTTTTATATTCTTAACTTAGAAGAGTACAATCATAGACGATCTATCATCTGCCCGCGCCCTCCCCTCATGCCTCCTTTTACCAACCAACTCCCTCCCAGCGTTTTTTTCCCCTCCCCCCCTTCCCTTTCAACTCCCCTATCTTAAGCTTCTATCTTACCATCTTAAAGACACCCCCCGCCGATGCCCCCCTATTTGTCCTTTCTCTCCTCCCCTTCCGATTTCACCATTCATTCTCACCCCTTTCACCGACGCCTCCGTCTTCCCACCCCCTGTCCTTAATCATCTTCTGAGTCCAGACCCACCTTTCGGTTAGGTTGGTTAGCTTCTTGCCACCCCCTGAGATTAGGGTTCCCTTCTACCTCAGGTTTCCCACTCTTGCGTCCGACTCCCAAATCCCCCACTTTAGCTTTTAGTTTCCTAATAGATACTAAGGAGTGAAGTGGTTAGCCTATTTCTTTCTCTTCCATGCTATTCCGAGCCCCTTCATTTCGAGTCCCCACCCTCCCAGTCCCGTCCTGGTTTGGATCACACCAAAGCGTTTCTATGCATCAATTCCCGTTAAAGTTTTAACTCTCTGTCTGTCGAACCTCGTCCCTTCTGATCAGGATAGCTTTTGACGCATTTCCACTCCCCCCCTCGAACGCCGGCCAGCCCTTCTCCTTTTCCCCGCCGCCCTCCCCCCCCCCCTATCTTTCCGTCGTACCCGTTTCGACAGCCGGATGTTTGCAAACCACCTCAGACCTGATTGACAATGGCAACCCTCCCCCTTGTTCTTTCGTCACACCTCCCCCCCACGTTCCACCCCCCTGCGTCCCTTTAACCTGGTGTCCCCCTCCCCCTTCACATACTCATCCTCCGCTTCCCGTAGTTAGAGATGCTCTGAAACTGGATCGAAGAGATCCTGAATCTCAGTTGTAACTCCCAAGCCGACGCCGCCCCTCGTTTTTCGCCTTTAATCCACCGAAAACTCTAGCCAGGAAAAAAAGTGCCTTTCAGGCCTATCATCGGCGCATTCCCGGTGGCGCTTTTCCCCCTTGAACTCTGTTAAACGGCGCCAAAAAGAGTCCTTTCCAGATAGCATTCCCCCCCCCTCTAAGCTCTTGATGCGGTTCCATTTTAGACAGTCCTCTATTCTCATATAAACTGTTCTTCTATGTCAACCAGTTCCCCCCTCTCGCCCGGTTGATGTTGACGAAGTTCCCCCCTGTTCGCCCTCAATCCTTTCCCTTACTCGCAAGAAGATTCCTCGAGCGTCCGGAAATTGGTTTTAATTTCCGTTTCCAGCTGAAATCCCCACGCCTCCTCATTTTTCGCGTAGACCGCCTCCTACCCACCCTATCCCCGGTGTTTTCGCTGGCCCCTATTCCCCTCCCCTCAAGTAGTACACTTGAGAGTTAGGCCTTGGGTCCCGTGAGCAATTCGTTACAGACGGATATGTACCTTCCTCCAACAGCGCGTTCTTCTTTATGGTCTCCTTTCCCCCCCCCCCCGGTCGGCCCTTCCCTTCCCTCCAAGTCACCATCTCTCCCCCCCTTAATTTGCTCTTTTGTCCACTCCGAAAAAACGACATGGTTGGTCGATATTAGGAATGCAGACGCCGGCCAGTCCCCGTTCCATTACTTCTCTTTGATATAGAGAAACCCGACCCATAGCGCGGGATAGGCGCTACCGATCCTCTCCCTCCTACACAGTCAACCCGATTCCCCCTCGACTTTTTTCATAAAAAGGTCCAATTTTCCTGCCCTGCCTTCTCCCCCCCTCATCTGTGAGGGTGTTGGGTGGTCGTTTTTTCTCGATTCATGACCCTTCTTATCACACCCGAAGCTTTTCCTTCTCTTGGGAATCAAGTTCCCCCAGTTTGACTTCACCCCAGAAAGCCCTCTCTCTTCCCCCCTTTCTTACCGTTGTTCTTCAGTTATATCTATGCTTTTTTGGTTTTCGGCCATTTTTTTCCTTGGGATTCCCCTACCCCCCTTTCTTTATCTCCAATTGTTGAAGAATTTCCCCCCCCAGAATATACGCAGTCCTGCAGATAAAGCGCCTCACGACACTTTGTTATCGCTGACGATCCAGCTTTCGGGGAGGAAATTTTAAGTTCTTCTTTACAATCGGTCGAAGTCGAGGTTTTTTTCTCCCCTTTTTTTCATTTGGACTTTAGGCTTCCTTGGTCCCTCTCCTCGCTCCTTGACCCTGATAGATTCTTTCAGACCTTCTTTTCGGATCGTTGTTCCGGCCTTCTGGGGAGAATCATCCTCGCCTCCCTCATCCCTTCTACGACAATTTGCGGTTTCTTCCCTTTTCTTCTGGCCGTTTATTGCCTATGTGTCTGACGCGTGGAGTTGAGGAATACGTACCGACGACTGGTGGCGGCAGGATTTTTTCGAGCCGCGTTGTCCTTGCCTTGATCCCTCTTTCCGGTCCCGAAACTTCGCCCCTCCTGAACTTGCTGCTGTTCAGCGGCCACAGTAGCAAATTCTTTTTCCTCAGGATTGCTGAACCACGGACAGAGGATTATTAGTAAATTGACTTTCCTTGTCGATGGGTCCTCCCCTTTTACTGGATCTCTCGAGTGCAGCTGCTGTCTCACCTTGATCCTTATTTTAGGGCCGCCACTCTCCCTTCACATAACCGGATTCGCCTCCCTTTTCCTGAAGTCCAGCAAATAGTAGTTTGACCCGATAAGTCCCGAGCTACACTTTCCCCCCCTCCCGCCGGATGGCATGCCTTTTTTTTTTTTTCGATGTTCCCTTTTAGTGATCAAGCCCCTTTTTGCTAGTCAAACCAGTTGTATATCTGAGATTGGCGCCGATGACGCGGCCCTCGCTTTGAGGCGGCCCGTGCGCGGAGTTTCCCTTTCCCCACCGCGTCTTTCTTTCGTTAGTCGGCGTGATTTAACGATGGGAACTTATATAAGAATCCTTATCTTGATCGATCCTTTTTTAAGGTCCGCATCTCTTCGGTTAGGCGTTCCGTCTTTTTTCCGGATTTCCTTTATGTGTCTTGGATGGGGTCCACTTGGGTCCCGGCCTCATCTTTCTTTGTTGGTCACTTTGGTTTCTTTTTTTCCCTCTAAGATTTCTTCCATGGCTGATTGAGTGTTTTTTGTTTGCAAGCCAGCCTGGCCAACCTTTTCGCAACGGGTAATACACCCGAGTGATCCCTCTTCCCTTTTCCCCCGAATGCCTTGCGTTCAGGATTCCAGGTTTTTATGAGGGAGGAAGCATGTGCTCCTTCTCCTCTGATCGATTTTTGGAGCTCCACCAATCTGCGTCTCCCCCCGGTACGGCGGAAACTTGCCATCGGCCCCCGCTTTGTTTTTTTACCTCATCGAACTTTTCTTGAGTTGGGTTTTTGTCACCTATTTTTCACCTGACTCTCTCGAATTTGCATGATCGACCGCCACGTCACCGTCCGAGGATCTTTCCTGCTTTTCCTTACGCCTCTAGCCGCAGCTGGGTGGATCTTTTTTAATCGGCTGCGAGGTTTTTTTTCCCTTTCTTTCTTTGTGCCACCCCTCCCCTCGCGGTGTGAGACACATGACCTTTTTAACCCTACCTTCCGGATGTGGTCGGTGACTCTCCTCTTCTGATTGATGAAGTCTTTTGGACTTCCCTGAATGTGTGGTGTACCGTATCCTCTGTCAATTGTGACGTTCGAATTCGATCCTGCACATCGGGGTTAGATATGCATCCGCTGGCCTCATTGTTCTCCTCTCTTTCCGTTGGAGTTGAATTGCCCCCTTCCATCGCCTGCCCCCGCTTCTTATTTTTGTTTTTAGCTGAAACTTCTGTAGGTTGCGGCCGCTAAGCCGGTCCTCCGAGTAGACGTTTGACTATTAATATTAGTTTCTCCCCTCGAGACTGGAATTTCCTAACGGGCATCCTTCGAGACCCCACTGCATCAACTTTCCCCTTTGTTGGTAGCTGTCCCTTCTCCCCTTTTGCACCCGTTATGTTGTACGGCCCCCTGCAGACCCCAAATAGGTCTTTCCCCTTTCGTTTTTCGCGCGGGCCTCTTCGTTCACCTCACGGTCCCTCTCTTGATCGTGAAATCTCACCGAGTCTTTTTTTCGACCTGCTTTTTTTTCCCTTCGGAAGTCTTGCAGTTTCAGCATGCTGAAGTACTAAGATGGGTTCGGTCCGTTCTTCTCGAACGGCGAATTTCCCTTGAAGCATTTTTTCCCCCCCCACCTTCCCACGCCACCTTCGGAATTTAATCCAACCCCCCCCCAAACACCCCCCCGGAACAGCTTTGTCTCTTCACAGACTTTGTCCGCAACGGGTATTAATTTCTTTCCTCAAACAAAGCGAATTTTGTCTCCCAACCTAGAACTCTTCCTTCCCCCCCCCCCCCCCCTTGTACCGGACAGCCCCCGCCGCCCCCTTACTTGCTTTGGAAGGACCACATCGTTATTTCCACCCCGAGATATCGTCACACATCTCTTTTCTCCCCGGAATGTAAATTTTTAACCCCTTTACCATTTCCGCTTTCCTAATTTGAGTTCTACGCTGTGAAAACATCCTTATGAAGTCACTCTGACTCAGTTTCTATACTTCATTTTCCTTCTTCCTTCCCGGCTTGACGGACCGAACAATAATGAGTCCTTTTTTTTCCTTTTTTGTTCTCTGGAGGATTTCCTTTTCCACCTAAGAACGTTTCATGTCCACAGTTCTTGCTGCTTTGTTTGACGAGTCTTTCCCGGCCCCCTTTTCTGGTTGCCTTCAGAGTAAACTCATTTGCTGAACTCCCATCCTTTTTTCTACCTCTGTGCTCGTACCCCTTTTCCGTTTGTTCCTCTCAGTTCCTTCAGCCTTCTTTCGAGAGAGAGCTAGCGATCATACCTCCCCGTCGGGTTTGATTTTTCCTATGCTTTCTCGGTCCGGGAGGTGAATGCCCCTCTTGCTGCTCGTCAGTTTTTCGCAATGCCTCTTTCTCTGTAGGGTGAATAGGCCTGCCCTTCAGCCCCGCCAGAAGAGAGGGGGGTAAGTTCAGTTTAGAAGGCGTCACCACGATCCCTTTTCGTCGAGGGGTTTTTTTTTGGTCCTTCCCATGCGTTTTATATTTTTCCTATGTTTGTACGAAGGTAAAAGTTACTCTCTCCCGGGCTCGATTTTGCGTCTGTTCTTCTTTACTTCGCGGTCCTATTCCCTTTGTACAAACCTTCCTCCTTCCCCCAGGTGATCTTTTATTGTTCTCCTATAGATAGGATGGCGGACTTTGAGTGCTTGAGCGGGGGAATCCTTCAAAACCATGAGCCCAGAGTTTTCCCCTTTTTTAAGGCTCTCGCGTCTCCCTAATCCGAATAGAACCCCCCCGTTGAAGTTTTGGGTTGACTACCGCCCCTTCCTTTCTCGACTTTGTTATTTCGAGCATTAGTCAGGTTCTCTAGGAGGGGCGATCCTCTTTGCCCAAACGCCTTTCTCGTCCGGTTTTTTCCTTTCCGACCCGTGTTGGAAGCCGCAGTAGGTTTTCCGCCCTGGGCAGTACGATCCTCGAACAATTTGATCGGTGTATTTGTGCTTCACGAAATCCAGTTGTAGGTCCTGCTTTTTTCAACACTTGTCCAGGCTTAACCGGTTTAGGTGTTTTTGGAACTCTTTAGACTCCTCCTCTTTTCCTTCGCACCGCCTTCAAGTATTCTTCTTGGGTGTGAACGACCTTTCGTCCCAACTCTTTTTATTTGCGGTAGGTCCCCCCCTTGGAGATCTCTCCTTTTTTCCCCCTCTCCCTTTTTGTGTTTCTCTCGATATCGGGCCCCACGCGAGCCCGAGAGTTGCGAACTTCTTCCGTTCACCCCTCCGCCTCATACGTCCCTGCGGTGCTGTAGTCCCATTTGACATCCCTACGGTGTTCGTGTCCATCTTGCGGGCTTCTTGAAAACTCCCCTTCGCTCCTCGGTTCCGGTCCTGTCCCCCTCCCCCCCGCCTCTCTCTTTGGTCCTCTTTCCGGGTCCTCGAATGATGAGATTACAAACGTGATATCTCTTCAAAAGGCCGCTTCAAAAATGCCTTTTTCCCCCCTCGCGCCCCCGACGCGCCTTCACTTCCCCCCTGCTCCGTTTCCCCCCTTCCCCTTGGAACCCCGAATCAAAATTTTCCAACAGCGATCGCACCAAAACTTTGTACTGGTGTTGTCGAGAGATCTTCCTCTCCCTTCATCCCGGCGACTTTACCTAGATCCCTTTTTTCAAGGCTTCATCTGCTTCTCAAACAGGCAGCAATCTCTCACCCACACCCGTTCACCGGGCGCTCAAGTTCCCTCCGATTGCAATTTTTTTCGTTCGAAACTTCCCTACGGTTCCTTTTCAATCGATCACGAGGAGCACCTTTGCTCGGATCCAAGCAATGACGGGCCACTAACATTGAATAGTGATCACACCACGGCGACGAAGTTTTGATAGTGTTCGAGCCCCCTTTAGAAGCTACCCACCAGATTCCTTCTTTTTTTTTTTTTTATGATTTTCCTTCTCTTTTTCCATGTGCGCAGGACTTGAATTCGACCAGAAGGTAAGAGACTTCCTTCCGCTCCATCGCTCGTCACACTCCCAAACACGACGGGCCTTCATGGTGGTTAAGGTTTCCTTCTCTCCTAGAGGAGCTCTTCATCGCATCCCCTTTCTCTGTCAGGAATTAGGACCTTGAAGCATCACGGCCACGAAATTTATGATCCCATTCTTCTCCTAGGATCAGACATTTCCTCTTCTTACCTTCTGTCATTGGACAGAATAATCTAACTTGCCTCAGTCGCTTTTTCCTTTCCACCGTCGGCGCGTGGGGTGTTCTGTGCTTCTAGTCCCGCCCCCCATCTCCCTCACACGGCCCCCAATTCATTCCATTATAAAGTTCAAACGATCCGCCAACCGTCTGAATATGACGGCGCTTAGCATTCCTGCCAAGAAGGCCTTATTCTCGTTTTTTCCCCCCTCCTTCCCCTTCTTCAGGTCTTGATCAGCGTTCCATCATCATTTTTTCCACAATTTTTGGTATGTCATTAAGTCTGCTACTATGTGATTCCCCCCCTTTCTCTCGGGTTTTGGGCGTCCTCGTTCTGCTTTCCCCTTTTCTCCCCCCTGCAATGCACCTGCTGATCGTTCTTTCCCCGGGTCTTTTTTCCTCTACCGGTTCGACACCCCTCTCTTTTGTTGATGTAACAATTTTATGCTCCGCTTGAGTTAGCCCCACACCCCCCTTTTTTCCTTTGAGGAACTTTGAGTTCGTTTTTTTTTTTAATCTCACTTTTTCCCTCGTGGATGCCTTTTTTGGCTGTTCAAATTCTTATCCCTCTGATCGCCTTTCTCGAGTCTTTTCTCCTGCCAATCTTACCCGACTTGAATAGAAAAATAGAGAATATGAAACTTCCTTGCACCCCACTCGTTTTTCCCAGTACCCTCACGTTACGTTTCTAACGGCCTCCTTCCTTATTCGTTGTCTTGGACCGCGCGCTTTCAGTTAACCCCAAAATATAATGTTTCCCTACACAGAACGTGCCCTTTTCGAGACCGGGCCCGTTACCTCCCCGTTAGACATGGTTCAATTCTGAGTTTTTTATCGCTTTCCCCCCCCCCCACTTCCGTTTCTCTCTCATTTCGAACCAGAGAATGTTTTCTCAGCCCGTCCCCTTACTGCCGCCCTTGCTGCGCGCCGACCCTTTTCCCGAAACCCCTCCCTCTCTTGTTTGCACAGTCTTCAACAAAAGATGACGCTTCTCACCCTCCTCTGGAACACTATTTAACTCTAAACGCCCCGCACCCTCATTGAAACAATGATCGTCCTTTTTCTCTCCTGAGTCACGAAGACCCCCTGTTCCCCCTCAAGGAAACATCCCCTTCGTACTTGTCCCAACGGCTTACATTCCCCACCCTCATCTTGATCTTTTCGACCCCCACGTCCTTTTTCGGTCGAAGTACTTGGAACACCAGAGAATCTTATTGTCGCCATCAGGTCCCCTCCCATGCGCGTTGATCCAATTTACCCCCCCCCCAACTTCCCCCCCAGTGCGTTTTTTCTTTCTACGAACAGTTTACAGCTCCCTGATCTTGTGTCTGTGGCGTTCGCTAGGACTTTGTCATTTTCACTTGCGAGAATATGCGCGCACCTTCTAGCGGCCCACCCTCCTCCGCCCGTTTCGCTTCTTTCCCCAGAAACCTGTTGGTACGCTGCGCAAGATAGCACTTTTTTCCTCCCGAGAGACTTTTCGCCAAGAAGAAACGGGTCCGATCATGATCTCGTGCGCGACCGTTTCTTAAATCCATCCCTTCAGTTACGTTCGAATGAATTGCATGCCCCAAAGACTTTCCTCACTCATTTCGCATCCCCCTTTTGCGAATTGCCGTCCGTGTTCCTTCAAACCCGGCTTTTTTCGAGATGGACCCCCCCTGGCTTTTCAACCGCAAGTGAATAGTTAACCATCCCACGTTGTTCACAACCCTCTCACATAGTCTTCCTCCCACCGCGGGGCACCATCAATCACATACAGAAAACGTCCTCCCCCCCTGACTCCCCACCGTAGATTTCAGGCGTCCCCATTCAGGATCGAATACCGAGAAGATGCTTCCTCTCTAGTTAACCATCTGGGTAAGAGCGAAGACGTCCCTGCCTCCGTAACTACACCGCCAACCTACTCCCTCCACCCCTGCACGCCTCCCTTCGAGAATGTTCCCGATTTCATCGGCGCATTAAGAGACGTTTGGCTGGCACTCGACCTCGGGTCCCTTCTTCAACACCCTTTCTTTTGCGCCCCCTTCCGATTTCAGCATCTCCATACTTCTCCTTTGCACTCGGCTTCTTTCCTTTTCTGCTTTCTTCATTCCCTGATACTGTCGCGTTGAGGGCAAATTCGCGACTCCTGTTTATGTTGTTTCTTAACGACGTCAGACCCGGTTTTCGCCCTCCAGAACGTGTCTTCTCCCCTTTTATCAGCCCTCTCTCTTACCCTGTCCCCCAATTGGTCTCCGATGCTTTTCAGCGAATAACACATCGTTGAGATACAGCTCTCTCTTATACCCATCAGGTTTCTTTGCTCTGCGCATCCCTCCCCCTTACTGGCGTTTGTCTTCCTTCCTTGTCTGTTTCCGCCCTGTTCTGTTACTGTCCAAGGCGGCTGACTATTTTTCCCAACGGTCGCGCTCACAGGTCAGAATTACTTCCATGCCTCCAGCCGTCCTGCCTTCCCTGATCGTACCTCCTTTTCCCAAAAATGATTTTTCGATATTCTTCTCCCGAGGACACACGGTACCATTTTCACGTATTGTTCCTGGATATCTATACCATCTAGCTCTTTGTCCTGAGCTCGATCGCGTTCCAGTTTGCGCTCATCATTTCCTCTTTTTACAAACCTCGCCTTTCTCCCCCTTCTTGACATTACCTCCCTCTTGTTTGAGATGATGTCTAATCGGTGGTGCGGTTCGTTTTTTTTCGCATGAACTGCCTATTCTTTAGCGTTGAATAATCCCTTGAAAAACCTATTGTTCGTTCTATTTCTTTTCTTTCCACAAACTTTATGCCCCCTCCTAAAACCCTATCTCATCTTTCTTTCTACTAATACTTTGGTTGTTGAGGAGCCTGCTGTGTTGAGGACCCCCGATTCCAGCTCATTAGGGGAGGGCCCGGATCCCCCAAAAGCCCTGTGGGACGCCTCCCAATGTTGAATCTTCCCACCCCGCATAATATCCATTCCTTTCTCTTCATTTTCCCCAACACGACGCGACCGCACCGATTGAGCGCTCTCCCTCCTCTGACGATGAACTATTATTCATCCTTTACCCCTTCCTGGCTCCTATTCTTCTCCTTAGGTTATCTTTTAGCCAATGGACGGAGGCTGATAGATCGACTGTTCCTGCTTTTCTAGATCCCTTATGATGAATGATTTGTAAGGACGATGGATGCATACTTTCCCTCCCCATTCAATTTTTCCCTTTTCTTTTTCCTTTTCGGACTTAGGCCTCCGGCTTTGAGGCTCATGGTTTATTCCTGTTTGGTGCGACGCGGTGGGAGGTCTCACTTTCATCGTTGCCAGCCCTCATTTGTTTTGCTGCACAGGATTACCTAGTTTTTTGTAACGGAGGCTCCAAGCGGCCCAGCCCCCCCTGCCTTCCGAAATGCTTCTTTCATTGCCCGCGCCTTTTACTCCGCGGAGAGCTATCTACAAGCTTGTGTGATTCATTCGGTCCCGTCAGGTCGAGGGCAGTCCATTCCTTACGCGCGGAGATGCTGGCGACCATGGGAGGGAAGTTCGGCGTTTCACGGTATTATTCGTCAACATTTCCCCCCTTTTTCCTCCCTCAGTTTTTGTTCAGTACATATAGGTGAATGGTCCTCTAAGACTTTTCTCCCTCCAATTCGTCAGGCAGGCTAGCCTAGGCGTTGATGAGGGAGTTTCCCTCTTTGTTCTGCTCCAGCTTTTTTTTTTTCCCGCACTTTAAACCCCCTTTCGTTTTTCTCGCCAACCAGGCTCTAAGGAGATGAATTTCTTATTAATGGTCCCGGCGTGACGTGCTGTCTGTGCGGTGTATTACCACTCTTTTAGCGAGGAGGGCGCGTACTTTCTTTTTACCTAGTTTACTTCTCTACGCACTTCTTTTATGATGTCCGCCCCCCCCGCCGTAGGATTGGTGGTGGCGGATGATATTGGTTCCCTTGTGGGCGGCAGATTCTTTCTTTTTTGCATTGGGGATGGTTTACTACGCTTCGAGGTGTTTTAAAGCCATTTCCCTCTTTCTTCAGAATCGTTTCCTCCAGCCCTTTCCAGTTCAATGGTAACGATTGATGGAGTTGGCGCGGGGCCCCGAACGCGAAGTCCTTAGTTTTAACCTTCGCGCACGGCATCTTATGTTGGAGCGAAACCCCCTCTGCGGATACTCCTGCTTACCCCCCTTTTGAGCGAAGCGGTACTTGGTGGGTCCCATCACGAAGCAAGTGCGAGAGGGGGGGCGTCGCTCTCGCTTTTAATGACTCTGCAGTTTGACTCGAACGCGTTCCGCCACTGCCCCCCGGAGGAAAGGCTTTCGTTTTACTCTTTTTCGCGCCTTTGTGGGTGTCCCATTTCTTTGCCTGACCGCAGGTCTTCCCTCTTCCCCGAAGCCCCCTCCGAAATCTAGAGGGTGGGTCAAAAAAGAAGCGACCCGTCAAACTCACTTTTTCGGTCGGTTGACTTCCTAGGATTTGATTACTTTGGTTACTGCAATCTCCTTCTCTTTTCCCGGTATCGACTTCCTTGTTCATACGTCGTTTTGTCTTCGCTTCTTTTCAATTTTTTTTTGATAGTGATCGCCCCCAGCAATGTCCGGTCTTGAGACGTGCTCGCTCGGGCGTTTTCTTTTAATCGAGCCATTTGCATTGCTTTTGGTTTTTATCTTCCCTTATGTTTCTGTCCTTCCGGCTTCATCGGTCCGGACGGCTGATATCCTTCTTGAATTTTTTTAAGCGATAAAAATTGAAGACGTGTGTTTTTTCCAATCTCCGACAAAGCATCAATTCTGTTATCCTTGATCTTGCCTTTCTCGCCCCTGTCCCTTTTTGTGTACTTCACGCAGTTTAGATCCTTTTTGTGGATTGGCTTCGCGTGTACCCGGCCCCTCCCTGATCGTGAATCTCAACTTTTTTAAAGTTTCCTGCTCTTTGACGCGGGTTTTCCCTCCTTTTTTCCTAATTTGTCTAGATTGGCTCCCCCTATCGCTTCCGGTAATTTTCTTTTCCCCCTCTCTCTCCTACTTTTCGGCGATTATGAAGAAATTTGTTCCCACTCCTCGCCCCCCCTGCTGGAAGTAATGAACCCAACACCTCCCCCTTCGTGCGTCTCCCGGCCCTTTTTCTTTAAACGACTCGTTCATTTTTAAAGACCACCTTTTGTGTTTTTCCCCGGCCCCTCTTTTCTGACAAAAATTGACCCTGACAGCCGCGACCAGCGTTCTTCACCCCCCCCTTTCCTTTCCTCCTTGACACATCGTCTTTTACTCCCCCCCCCCCCCCCGAGACTTCGGTCATACATTAGGTCTCTCAAGGACTTCCCCTCCAAACTGATTGTTTTCTTAAACATTTCGCTAAGACGTGTTACCGTATAGGATGTAAAACCCTTATCTTAATCCTGCTTTCCTTCCCCTCTGCTTATATCTCGGCCCTCAGCGTCTCGTAGTTGACGAGTAAGAAAACATGGATTACATTTCGTCTCGGGGGCGGCTCCCACCGACGGCTTCTCAGCACCTTTGTTTCACCTGAAATGCTGCTTTCTTGTCGTTGACCCTCTTCTTTTTCGTTCCCTCCCCAGTCAGATAATCCGGGAATTTCTCACTTTCCATAGTAGAACGAGCTTTCTTATTAGTGATCGCCTCGTCCTCCTGCCAGAGGTATGCGATCAGAGAGAGTCATTTCCTTCTTAAAGTCCCTTAACCCCTTTTTAGTTTTTTTTTTTTTTTTTTTACGATGTATGGCGCGTTTCCTGTCTGGGAGTAGGCATCTCTGTTGCAAATTCCCAGTCCGGCATGCTTTGGTCTAGCCTGCCCCGCACCTCCCCTCTTATCGTGGTGGTCTCTTTTCGTTTTCTCAAGGTTCTCATTTCCCTTTCGTTTTGGTTGTTTGCGTCTTGCCCTGCGGCCAGCCCTTTCTCAGTCCACGTTTATATTCTCTAGGACGATTTTTTTCGATCCCCTCTTTTTCTTTCCTTCCGTCCTCTTCCCCTTTGATCCAAAACTTTTTTTTCAGTTGACTCGTCTGCTTTTTGCTTCCCGCTTCTAGAGTGTCGGATGGCGGCTGTTTATAGACATGAAGGGGAAATCTCTTAAACCGCGCGAGGTCACTTTTTCGACTTGTGAAGGGAGAGGCGAGTTTCCCCTCTCTACTCCCCCCTATCGGGTTTCCTTTTTTGTTTCTACTGCTTTTTTGAACCATTTCAGAAAGGTTTTCGGAGTCCATGCAGGCCGGTCTACGGTTCTTCTGCGCGGCGGGGGGAGCGAGTGCCCTCCTTTTCGCCTGCCTGTTCTTTTTAAGTTGCCTTTTTTGTGCAGCCCCGCACGGCCATTCGCCCGCCTTTAGATTTTTTTTGACACCATTTTTTAGTGGTGCAGTGTGCCTGACTTTACCAGGAGGAGGCTTAGTCTTTTTTCCCCCTCCTTTCCTCCTCCAGTACCCCCTTTTCCAGTCCCTGACTTCTTTTTTGGTACTCGGCTTGATGCAAGAACCGACGATTGTGTAGTGGGTTTGACGGAATACTTCCTCCCGTTTGGCTAGAGGTAGGTGCCCCTTTTCTCGATCTATATTTTAATCCTACTCTTTTTTTTTTCTCTCTGATCTCCTCCATGGTTTTCATAACAGCTCGACCCGTTTCACTGACGATTACGTTCACCCAAGCGTAAGTTTCGGCGGTGGTGCTGAGCAATGCGTTCCAAAAGGGAGTCTATTCGGCACTACCCCCTCCCCTTTTTACATCTTGAGAGTCTTATTTCCCCTCCGTACTTTCCTTGTTCGTCTTGTTCCCCCCTGCCCTCTAAGTCCTCATGGTGTCCTCGCCTTATCTTCCGGGCGTTTCGACGGAGGCTCCACAAAAGTTTCCCCTCTTTTCCCCCCCACAAACCCACCGGCGCGAAAAGGAAGTCCCTTTCAAGACTCCCCGCTTCAGAAGCCCCCGCGAAACCTGCCTGAAATGTTCTAGATCCACACTTACGAGACCCTTGTTTCCCATCTCTTCACCCAAACTTTCACCGCTCTAGGTGACTTTCGTTTCTCCTTCCCCTTCTTTCCCGCCAATTCCCATCCTCTCCGTGAACTTCAGGGTTACTTGATTTTCCAGTTCTTACTGTCGATCTCCAACATGGCCCCACATCACGCTATAGCCTCCTCGCTTATCACCTAAGCTATATCACTTGGTTTCCTCACGTTCCCCGCATGACATCGTCCTCACCTCGTGACATACGACCTAACGGGCACGCCCTCCCCTCTCCTTCTCGTCGATCACGGTGACCTTCTTCTCCCCCCTTCTCCTCATCTGTGCTCTCCCCAACCTTGATCAAGTGATGGTTTTTCAGCCCTTTACGAAAGCCCCACCCCGATACTCTGTGGCTTTGTTGCTTAGAGCAGGCTAGTCAAAGCATCTTCTCCTTACTTTCCCCTTTTGACCCCCCTACGTGCATTGCGCTATTTTTTTCACCTCCCCCGAACCTCTCCCCATTTTCTTCCAACACTCACCCCCACCCCCTGGGAAGGTCTTCAGCGACGGAGCTCTCTCTGTTTCTCCTAGCTCTGTCAGAATTCGAAGTTGCCCTCCTCACTCCGCCCCTCCGCGCACCCGTCTACGAGTAACTTACAGTGCACCATACTTTTTTCGATTACTGTCCCAATGATGTCAAGACAATCCTCGTCAACAGTTCCTACGAAAGAAATTTCGGACCGGCTCGGATCTTTCTTTTTTTCTATGGCCGCCCGCCACCCCATTTCCCACGTCCATTCTTTCTTCCCGTACCAGCCCTCTTTCCCTTGTATGCCTGCCTTCGTCATATAAGCATGGAATGTTGACAGCCGGTCTCTTTTCCTTTTTTCCAACTCCCTCCGTTTCTTACGCCCTCCCTTCCTCTCCATTAACCCTCTTTTTCTCCTTAAATCTTTTTAGCCTTACTATGTGATGACCGCCCATCCTCGGTTTTTTCGGTTTGTGCGTACCCCTTAACGATGTCTTCGCCGGCACTGTTTTGCCGGATGGATGAGCGCGGCTGTCCCTGGTCCGTTTTTTTATTCAATGGTCTGTGTTCTAACCACCAAATTTCTTCTGTTCACATTACTTGACTCTTTAGTTAGAGGGACAAAGTTTGTGAGGCTTCCCGGCCAGATCTGACTGGGTGTTTTTGATTATCCTTTCCCTTGTTTGCTCTCTCTTGGTGCCCCCAATTCTTTTTTTCCTCTGATTGACCATCGACTTTTTCTTTTTCTTGTAGGGCTTTGAGGTTTCCTCTTTCGTCTGCAATTAACCCCAAATAGTGACCTTCTGTGACCGGCCTTCCCCGGAGGTTTCGCTTGATTCTTCCTTTTACGTTTTGAGATCACGGATCCCCCCCTTTTGATCTCTTTTCCCGCGAAGGCCCGATTCCGCCTGCATCCTTAATTTGGCAAGTCCCCACTAACGTGTGCTGTGGCGAGTCGAGGGAACTCAAGGACATGGCTTAATTTGGATTCTTTTTTCTCCATTTCCCCCCCTTTTTCCGTTTCCTTCTCTCTTCAACCGTCTTTGAATTTAAGCTTCTTCTCCGGCTTGCTTAGCCTGCCGCGACCGACCTGTCAGACTTAAAAAAAAGAGCGCGTTTTAGCGTCATTACCTTCCTTCAACCCTGAGCCTTCGCCGGTTTTCCCCCCCTCCTGGCCCATCCCTTCTTTTTCCCCCAGTACCTACCTTTTTTTTTTTCCCCCTTTAGCCTTCTCCAGCTTCTTCAACCAGTTAATAGATTACCGGTCCCGAGATTTCTAGTAAGCCAAACGGACTTCCCCTTAAAAAGACCTCCCTCTCTCTTCCCCCCCTCCTATTTTCCTGTTTGCCTTTCATCTCCCTTTCCCCCCGCGAGTTCCGTTTGATGCCGTTAGAATCTTCCCGAACCCTTCGTGCTGCGAGTAATAAATACACCCCAGCTGAGGCTATTCGTATTCGAAAGAATTCAAGTCCCGCATTGTGTCCGTTGGTTTCCGCGTCTATTTTCATCCCCTTCTCTTCTCATCTCCGGTACTTTTTTCACCCAAACCCCCCTCCGCTTCCCAGTGTCACCCGACAAAGCGGCCTATTCGAGTTTACGCCAGATACCTTTTCCTCTCAGCTGGTTCCCCCTGCGGGAGTTTAATCTTGTGATCCTGCCCTGCCAAAAGCCATCCCCTTAGGCCGCCTTAGTCGTTCAAGAAGCCAGCCTGACTCGTCCTCTATCCCGTTTTTATTTTTCGTATTGTTTCCCCCCCCACCCCCCGGCTCTTCCCCTCCCCAAACCTTTGTTAACCTCGCCAGGTCCGTTCCCCCCCCATTTCCCCACGATTTCCTCTTCCCCTCTGCCGCCCACAGCTTGACAACATTCATACGTCCATCGGTTTAAGAGACGCCTCCCCCCCTTTCCGAGCTTGCGCGGCCCCCTTTCTTGATCGAACTCCGCCTCTTCGTCCTATAACATCCCCCCCCCTTTTCCCCTTCTCACTCGCGGCACTCCGGCTCCGCTTTACCAAAAGAAATCCGCGCCTTGCACTCCCTCCCTGCGACTTAATGCCTTTATTTTCCTTCTTTCCCCCACTCTCGTGTGCGTCTCGAGAAGTCGGATTGCCTTTCTAAAACCAATCTGGCCAACATTCTCCTCTCATAAGCCTCCCGCGGTCTGATAATTATGAAACTTCGCTCGAACTTTTTCTTCCATAGTCCCATCTTTTCGCCCTGATATTTCGCTTTCCACCCTGC
>Ga0179591_1383642_pt1 | contig 18550 bp, 19 predicted proteins | sample CZOMad2_1_08_16f_FD_182891 | JGI IMG/M metagenome (GOLD analysis project Ga0179591, IMG submission 182891) | Vadose zone soil fungal communities from Angelo Coast Range Reserve, California, USA - CZOMad2_1_08_16fungal (PacBio error correction) | ecosystem: Environmental > Terrestrial > Soil >... | reverse complement strand
TTTTTGTTCCCTGTGGATCTTGTAGAAAGGGCTTTCGTCCCCCCTTTTTTTCTGGCCCGTACTAGGGATTGACCTCCCTTCTCTTTTCCCTCTCTTCCTCTTCTTGGCAGTAGTGCAGGACCCCTTCCCTCTCTTTCTGTATTGGCAGGGAAGGGACTTTTTTTCCTTGTCGGGATTGCCATAGGAGACCTTCCCTGGTCCTGTTCCCTTCTTTTCCAAATTAAACAATTTTGGCGGTCCTCCCCAAACTTTTCACTTTTGATGAGGAACAGATGAAGAGCTTTTCTTCTTTCCTGTCCACGAGAACGGTGAGATTTTCCTTTTTTCTTTTCCCTTTTTTTCCTCAAGAGAATCGTGCCATTTTTTTTTCCCTGTATTTGTCCCCTTCACACCGTTTTTTCATTTCGTGCCGCCACTCCCCCCTGTTTGCTTCAGCGGGACCCCCCCTCTTTCCTTTTCTTTTCCCCCCTCCCGAGAGAAAAATTTCCATGTGGACTTCCCACCTTTCTTTTCCCCACGTTTTAAGGTGGTGGTCGGTGTCGCCAACGTTTTTTTTCCCATCCGATTGACACAATTTTCTCTTCTTTTTTCCTGCCGATGAAGCATCTTCTTTTTACCTGAACATTTCACCGATTTTTTTCTTCCGCGAAACTTTTTTCTCTTTTCGAAATAATCGAGGTCGTTTCTTCCTGCCCCCCAATGCTGAGGGACTTCTTTTTTTTTTTTAACCTGTCGGCGTTTTCTTTCTTCAGGCAGTATGTTTCCTTCCTGTATCTTAACCCCTAACTGGGTGAGGGTATTACCTTTTGGTCTCAAGCTTCGTCCCCTTTCCCCTTCTTAGACAGGATACCTCTTTTCGTCCCCTTTGACCCAATCTCTGGCAATGCGTTTCAGTCTTCTCCTCTCCCTTCCCTTCTTCCGCAGGAGCCTCGAACCTCCTTTTATAATTTGGTTGGTGCAGGACAGGTCCATTGGCCTTGTGCTTGGAGGACCTTTTTTTTTTTTTTTTTTCCCCCCCCAGGAAACACGCGTCTTTTTTTTTTTCCGCGGCTGGCAACCTTTTGGTCACCCCTCTTTTTTCCTCCTTTTCTTTTCCCCGCCATTGAGAACGAAGATTTTTCCCTTTTTCCCCCCCCCCCCTTCCTTCTGGCCGAGGTAGAGACGTCGTTGACTTTTTTTTCTCGAGGCTGCGCGACGAAAAGTTCTGCTTCCGTCCCTTCCTTTTTTTTCCTCTTTCCTGCCGCCTTCATGTTAGGCGAGCCGCCCTTCCGTTTTTCTGATCACGCCGGCCAAATAATAGTGTCTCCCCCCCCCCCCCTTTTTTTTTCTCCCCTTTGAAACAGCTGCCCCTCAAGGTCTAGACCAGAGCAGTTTCCCGTTCTTCGGGAGAAAGGCCTTCTTTTTTTTTTTCTTCCCCCTGCTACGGCGAGTTATTCCTTAGCCCTTATACGCCAGTATTTCTTTTTCTCTTATGATGTGCCCAACAGACTTCCCTCTTTTCTCCCCCCCCCTTTTTTTTTTTTCTTCGGAAGATCCAAAAAATCCCTTCCTGAAGCGTCCTAAGACCTAATGGAGTTTGAGGAGTTGCGCCCTCCCCCTTGGGTCGTGTTGTTGATGATTGGGTTTCTTCTTTTTCCCTTTCCCTCTCCTCTCTTTTAATAATCTCCCGTTGTTTCCTTTCTTTTGTTGAGCTGGAAAAGCCGATAACAAAGTACTTCCCCCCTCCCCCACTTTTCCACTCTTTCGGCCCCTTCTACAGGGATTCGTTCGGCCTCCGTGGATTTTGATTTTTTTCCTTTATCCCCATTTGATTTTGGAATCTGTCCTTTTTTTTCTTTTTTTTTTTCAAGGTTACAAGCTTGGTCCGTTGGGTGGATTTCATTATTTAGAGAAGTTCTTCCCCCCTCCCTCCTGGGGGCAGAAAGGGGCTTTTTCCCCCAGAGCTTTTTTGTAGAAGGGATAGAAGAGCTCCCTGCCTGCCGTTATAAGTCCTCCCTTTTCCCTTCCGGGCCCGGCTATGTTCCCCCACGAGACCATGATCTGATGGAGGATCTTTTCCCCCTGTTTTCTTTTTTTGTGCTTTTGCCGAATTTGGGACGTCCCGTGGATAGGGTTTTTTTTTTTTTCCTTCTTGCGGATGGCTCGGCGACCCCTTTCTTTGCCTTCCTCCCAGTGCCCATATGAGACATTTTCGCGCAAGATCGAGTTCTCCTTTCCTCCTCCTACGATCTACAACGGATCTTTCAAAGACCAGGGGAAGGGTGGGTTTTCCCCCCCTTTCCCTTTTCCTCAATGGCTCTTTTGGACCGTTTTCCACCGCTGATCTTGCTGCGCGACCCCTTTTCCTTCTCCCTATTATCGGCGGTTTTTTGGCAAACCCAAGGGAGTTCGCCCCCTTCCCCCCCCCCTTTCCTTCCCTACCCAGGAGCTCCCCCTCTTTTCCCTTTCCCACCTGGCTCATATCTCCTTCACCGGCGACCCCTGGTAGGCCCTCGATCCGGCTCTTATCTTGAAAGAAAACCCTCCTCTCGTCCCCCTTTTCTTTTCTCCCTGACGGACCGTCTCTGACGCCGACTTCCGTTAGGGAATCCTTCATAGATGAAGGTTTTCCCCCCGGTTCGAAACCTCTCCCCCCCCCAGTTCGGCTGTTTGACGATCGGGAACCCTTTCACCGGACCGGGGAAGACAGAACATTTCCTTTTTTCGGGCCAGGCCAAGAAAGGCCCCCAATTGTATGTTTAGAGTCCCCCCCCTGACTTAGATTCCTTTCCGGCGGCGGCCACTTCCGGGTCGCTTTCGACCGGAAAAGTGCCCCCCCCCCCTTTCTTTTCTTCCCCTCCCTGTTCCAAAGTTCGTCTTTCCCTCCGAGACCAGCTTCACTTGCAGGGCTCAAATATTTCCTTCCCTTCCCCCCAAGATCAGGCCACCTATTTTCCCTGGACCCTCGAGCACAGCTTTGCGACACGTTCTGCGCTGGCGTCACCCCCCCCCCCCCCCCCTTTTTCTTTTTTAGTTCCACCATCACGGGCAAACCCTTTTCCTTCGATTTTCCTCATTGTCATGCCCGGGCTTGTCCCGTGCGGGCTTTTTTCTTTCCCCGAAAAGACGGTGGATGTTTTCCACCCTACCGGGCAAACAATGCACCTTTTAGGATACCAAAACCTTTCCCCCCCCCCCCCCACCCCTTCCTCATATAAAAAGGCCGGGCTTTTTTTCTTCTAGGCCGGGTCCTTTCCATTTAAAGAGATAGAATGAATTCGGGGCGCCCAAAATTTTTTTTTTTCTCTGCGTCCCAAAAGGTTTCTTCTTTCCGATAGAAGCAAAACTTCCCACGTAATTTGGAATTCACACCCTTCTATTTTCTACTGTGAATTTCGGACAGGTTCGTTCCCTCCCTGTCCATTACGGACCAAGATTCACATCTGTAAGTGAAGTATGGCCCTTTGGCGTCAAAATTAAATATGACTTTCCTTCCCCTATTATCTAAGGGGACCTCTTTCCCAGATAAGTTGGTTTGTCTAAAAAGTAAAGACGTTTTATGCTACGTGGACTTTTTCCCCCCGCATATTGGATCGATGTACTTTCAAAATCACCCAGTTAGGTCGGTTTTTCTTCTCCTTTTCTATAGGGAGGATTTTCGGCTCTTCTACTCAGCGCGGAGACTATTCTTTCCCCAAGGACATCTTTCTCTTTCTGAAGCATAGACGGGAAATTTTGAGTGGGAGAGTCTTCGTAGCAGCAAGTTTTTTTTTTTCCCAAAGATCTGCAGAGAATTTTCTACGTGGGTACTCCCTTTCCCTGAGCGAATTGAAAAGGCGCCCTTCCCGCCTTCTTCTCCGTAGGAGGAGGAACGAATGAGATCCTTTCCCCGTGAATATAGATATTAGACGCCCCCTCTATTGACCTTTCCCTAGTAGTAAGATTTTGGTTAAAGAAGGCTTTCATTTCCCTTCCTTAGATCTCTCCCATCTTCTTCCTCTTCCCTGGGCCTCAGCCTTAGGAAGGAAAACATATTTTGAGGCCCTTGACATAAACTCTCCTCTATTTTTTTCCTTTCTTAAGGTGTGCCTTTTTCTTGGATGATGGCTTCTTTAACACATCCAAAAGAGAAGGAAGATGTATTTGCTTTCTTCTTTCGGTTTTTTGGGCCTGTAGTTTTTCCCTCGAGATTTCTCTTTTAGGGGAGGGAATTTTTTTGCACCCCCTCCTGGACATTTCGACAGGCAAGCACAGGACGTTTTTTCCATCGCGGAGACTTCCCCCCCCCCCCCTTCTTGTCTGTTTTGATACCTGATTTTTCTAACCCCCGATTAAGAAAAGAAGGTTTCGTTGCGCTATGGTCTTGTTCTTCCCTCTTTTTCCCTTTTTTTTTCTCCTTATTCCCACGGAAGAACTGCTCGCTCCCTCCCCCTTTCGACTCCCCCAGGTTTTCTGAGGTTCGTCAACGGTGAGTTTTTTTCCTTCAGCCGCAGTGCAAGCGGATACCTTCTTCCTTTTTTTTTTTTTTCCTTTTCTTTTAACTAACGAACATCGGGACCCCAGGGCCTTCCGATTTTCCTCCGGAACTTGTTCTGGAGGAGGGGCCAGTTTTTTCTCATTTTCCTTCCTGTTGAGTTAGGCCCCCCTTTCTACCCGCGCCCTTTTCCTTCTGCTCGATGGTAAACGACTTGGCCATGCCCCCCTTCCCCTCTTTTAAGTCCTCTTTTCCCCCTTCCCGGAGTTTGAAGATCATGCATTTTTGCTTTTTGGAAGCGGTCTTTCAGAAACTCCTCTTTTTTTCCCCTTCCCGTCGCTTCCTCGAGGTCAGGCCGTCCTTTTTTTCTTCCTGGCTTTTTCTCCAGTCTGATTGGGCCGAAAGGCGTCCACTCCTCTTTCTCTTCTTTTTCCTCCCTGAGCAGGTCGTGAGGAGAACGGTGCGGGTTTTAACCTGTGCCGCTCACCCAGGGAAATTCCTCCTTTTTCCTTTTTCTCCCATCTCGGGGGAAGAGAACCCCCTCGTTCCCTTTTTTTTGAGAATCTCTCTCTTCTTAAGCTTGGTGTGTTGAGATTCAAGGGTCCCATGGCGGCGGGTTGCTGATGAAAACCCCTTCCTTTCCCCCTTTCCTCTTTTTTCCTTGGTGAGAGGCCAAGGTTTCCCCTCCTACAACTTTCCCTTTCTCCATTTCCGACGGATTGTTTTCGACCCTGCAGCGCTTGGATTCGCCAAATGATTTTTCGTTTCCCTCCCCTTCCCTTCCTCTCTTTGGTGAAAGTGATCGGCGACCCCCCTTTTTTTTTTTTTCCTTTCTTTCGCCCTCACAAGTGGATGGGAGGGACAGCTTCTTCCCTTCATTGATCTCAAAAATCGAGTCACTTCTTCCCGGAAAGCGAGGGCTTTTTTCTCCTGAACTTTTTTTTGGCGTGGAGTCCTTTTTTTCAGTTCTCGAACTGCTCCCTCTTTTCTTTTTTCCAACCTGTGGGCAAGGCCCGCAGTCTCCCTTCTCTTTCCTTCCTTGCGATCAAACACCTGGTCGATGTGCGTTCTTACAGGGAAGGGCAGCTGCACTGGTCCCTTTTTTTTCTTTTTTTCTTTTCCTTTTTCCCGAAGAAAAAAAGCTGGGGCGCATCTTTTTCTTTTGTCTTTGTTGAGACTTTTACGTGTCCTCAAGACGCAACTCCCTGAAGACAGCCAGATACGACAACGCCTCCCTTTTTTTTCCCTCTTTCTCTTGCACCACCTGGCCCTCGTAATAAAAAATCCCCCTTTATGGCCGTAGCAACCCCCGTTCCTTTTTTTCCCCCCTTCTTCCCCACCCTATATTGCAACGGGATCTCCCCCCCCCTTCTCTCTTCAACACACGGATACAAGAACCATCTACAGCCTGGCCTGGGCAGGATTTCTTCATTTCTTTCCCTTTTTCTTTTGGAACGGCTATAAATCATTTCCCCCCCTTCCCCATACCCCCCTAACGGTATCGATAATTTTACGCTTTGACTTATCCTCAAAAGATGTTTTTCTTCTTTCTTCTTTCCTTCCTTTTCTTGTGATGGAGGGAGATAAGTCTTCCCTCCCCCTCCGTTCGGAAGCCATGGTTATGCCGGTATGAGATCTTTTTCCGATTATTCGGAAGGCAGAAGTCTCTTTCATCCTTCTTTCTCAAGAGGGAGGTTTTTTTTTTTTTTTTTTCAGGAGTCTCTTTTTTTTCACAGAGAGGGAGGGCGCTTGCTCGACGCAATTGGGAAGAATCCCCTTTCCCCATTCTCCCCCCCTTCCTGGAGGCTGAGGCACTGCCCTTTTTTTTTCCGCCCCTTTTTCCCTTAGTAGTTGCCGATCACGTCGATTTTTGCTCGTAGGAGATGATTCACCCCTCTCCCTTTCCTCCACGGCGGATAGGGACACAGCGTCTCCCTTTTCTTTTTTCCTGTTTGGAGCCTCTCTTTTCGAAGCTGCGTCTTTGGATCTTTCCTCAATAGGTGATTGAAACGAAATCTTTTCTCCTTTTTTTTCTCTCTTGCCGTAGTGCAGGATCCTTTTCCCGGACTTTTTATGGAAGCCCTTTTGCAGGGAAAATGGACAGTGTTTCCCTTCCTCCTCCCCTTTCGGATGTCCCCTCGTCCCCCCTTTCCACCTTTTTCTTTTTAATCAACACTTTGGCTTCCCCCCGGAGGCGGAGGGCCTTTTTTTTCTCTCTCGACAGTCCCCGGGCCCTGGGTCCGGTGATTCCTTTCATTTTTGTTGTCTTCCTCTACTCCCCTCCCTCCCTTTTTTTCCTTCCCTTTATGTCACGGACATTCAACGTTTCTTTTCCTTTTCCGGGGGACCCTTTTCTTTTTTTGGGTTTACCAAGCCCGGTGCATGACGGTTCTCGCAGAGCGCAAATTTTCAAGGGGTTTTCTTTTTTTTTTCTCCCCCCCCTTCCCACCGCTGTGTTTTTCTTTTCCCTTTGGTGTTCTTTTTCAATGATGTTCTAGATCATGTTTCTGCCGATTCTTTGGACTCATGGTTTTTTCTTTCCTACTTCTCTTGGGATCGATTGTGACCGCTTCTTTGCCGATCTTTTTCCGCGTCCCGAGAAAGACTTTTGCCGCGGCATCTTTCGCATAATCGTACTTCCCCTTCATTCCTTTTTCTCCTCACATCGAAATTGGCTTTTTTTCTCAGCGACAACGAACTTTCGGTGCTGCAGTCCTTTTTTTCTCTCCCTTCCAAACAGAAAAGTTTTCTGTATTCGACTTGTTTCTTAAGAGATTTTCTGCCGAAGGAATTTTTTCTTTTTCCCTTTATCTCTATTTCAGGGCGCCTCGACCACTTTTTCCCAGACTTCCCTTGTTTTTTTTTGAATAGGAAGATCGCGTTTTTTTTCCTCCTTCGGAAGGAAGGTTTCATTGCTTTTTTTTTCTTTTTTTCCTGTGTAGGGTAGAATTTTCTTTTTTTTCGTTTTCGTTTAAAAAGGAAAGACCCCTTTTATCGGGCTGGAAACCTTTTCTTTCTTCACCTCTTTTTTTTTTTCCCTCGTGTAGGAGAGTTCTCCCCCCCCTGAATTTTTTTTTTTTGCCAACCCCACGTAGATTACACCATGGCCTAGGTCGAGGGACTCTTTTTATCCTTTTCCTTTCTTTTCCCCTCTCTGCGTTCCCGCTCTTTGCTCTCGATGCTGAAGGGAATATGCGCCGGCCTTCCGCCGCTGCGGGAGTCCCTTTTTTTTTTTCCTCCTCTTTTCTTCCATAGGGCTTCCAGTGCACCCCGCTCCCCTTTCCTTCCCCCTATAATGGTCTCGCTCCCCGAGAAGAAGCCGACATCGTTTTTTTTCCCTTTTCCTCGGAAGGCCTTGCTCGGAGGACTTCCTTTTTTTTCTCTCTCCTTCTTCTGCCATGTATTTCTTGAGCTGCTGTCCTTCCTTTTTTTCTGCGACGCTTTCTAAAAAAATCGCTCCTCGGGACAGATCCCCTTTCTTTCCAAATCACGCCTGACAGCAGGTCCACTTTCTTCTCCTTCTTTGCTGCTTTTTCGCGAAAACAATCGCCCCCCTTTTCTTTTTTATCGATTTTCCCTCCCCTTAACCTCTTGTAAATATCTATCGTTTACACTCCTCCCCTTCCGATTACAGACGGATGGGTTGTACTTCTTCTTGATACCATTCATCAACAACCCCCCTCCCTTTTTTTCCCCTCTCTGACTCACGCATCTACAGGCTTCGTTCGTTTTTTGATTACTTTTTTCTTTTCTTTTTTTTTCCTCTTCCCTCTTTCCCCCATGGATTTGATATGTCAGAGGCTCCTTCCTTTCCCCCCCAGTTGGAACCTTTTTTTGGGCCTGTTGGGATAACCTTTCCCTCCTTCCCCTTCTCTCAGCGCAAGGAAATACATGTCTCTCTTGGATCCAGATGAGACTGAGAAGGCTCTTTCCCTCTGACCCCCCCCCTTTCCTTCCTCCTTCCATCCGTTTCTGCGGGGGTCGAAATGATCGTGAGGAGTTCTTTTTTTCTTTTCCCTTTTTTTTTTTTTTTGAGGGACTATTCTTCTCCGTTTGATCGGCGGCCCTCCTTCGGATAGGTTGTTTAAAGGGGAAAGGTTTTCCTATTCCCTTCCTCATCGAAGGAAGCACTTTTTTTTTTATTGCAGCTCGAGAAGAATTTTCTTCAACTACCTTCCCTTCCCCCACAAAGAAAAGGAAGACTTCTTCGGGTTTTGGGTAAGCTTCGAAAAATTCGTAGTTTCTTTTTTTTTTCTTCTTCCCGAAGAACAAGCTTCTCGGGCTCAACCCTTTGGATCGGCTAGAAGTTTTTTTCTTTTTTCCCCCCCCCCTCCCCCAAATTTTTTTTTGGTCGCGAAAAAGAAAGGGCTTTTCCCCAGGGAAGGATCTTCTCCCCTCTCCTTCTCTTAACAGGCGTAGATTTTTCCGGACCTCTATTCCCGGCGATTCCCTCCCTTTGACGCTTCTTCTCCTTGAGTTTTTTTTCCGGACGCAAGCAATAGACGGATTCTGCCTCGTCGGGAATTTCTTTTTTTTTTTTCTTCTATATTGAAGGACCAACCTCTTTTCCCCCCCCGCACCCTTTTTTGGTAAGATTCGGCAACTTTCCCCTCTTCTGCCCCGACGACATGTTCCTTTTTCCTTTTTCTTTTGGCAAGTCCCCCGCTTGTTTCCTTGTTCCCGACTTCGGATTGATGCCGAAAGACTGCGCCGCCACTGCGGTTTCGCCCCCGGCCCGAAAATTTTTCCCCCTCTTTCCCTCTGTCCCTTTCGTATGGTCACCCCCCCCCTCTTCTCCCCCCATGGTTTTTTCCTTCTCCATGACCAGGAGGCCACTCCGCGGGCTGACCATTTTTCCCGAGAACAGCTTTCCCCCTGACAACCACCACTTATGGTCACAAGAAAGAGGTGGACGAACGTCCACATTGAAGTTGGACCTTTTTCTTCTTTCCCCTTCTCCCTTTGCTTGTTAAAGGGACATTCCAATTTCCCCTGTGTTTTTTGTGGATGGCCGGGACAAGGGTTCCCCTTTTCCCTTCCCCATTGCAAAGATGGCGCGGTTATTCCCTTCAACCTTCCCCCCACTGTTCGGATCTCACCCGGGCCCTCGTCATCAACCTTTGCTCACGAAGCCGCGTGTCCTTCTAGGCTTCCTTTGGACAAAACTTCGGTTTGTGATGGTTGATTTCAAACATCCGCCCCCTTCCCTCCCCTGCCAGGGAAACTCTGGCATCCGAGGCCCACGTGCATGCAAGGAAACCCTCTTTTTTTCCCTTTTATCGACAGTCGATTAGCGGGCGGTTGGTGTTTCCTCCCCCCCTTTGCAAGATCCCCTTTTTTCCCACCGCTTTTTCCCTGTCATAAATAATATGACTTTTCATCAGGGGAAGAACTCCCCCTTTCCCCCTCTCTTTGTCAAAAGTTAAAGAGCACCTGATTCTTTGCGAAATGTTGGTGGGTTTTCTTTGAACCTCCTCTTTTGTATGAGCTTTTCACAACGTTTGTTCTTTGGTGATCATATAATCGATCTTTTTTTGCGGCGGCGTCGACCGTGATTACGGTCTCTTCCCTCTCCGCGGATTTGCGATTGTTTTTCTCCCTTCTCATTGTTTGAGGGTAGTGATTGAGAGTTCCCCCACCTTTCCTTGAAAACGCTTTCGCCTTTTTTTCTACAGACGAAAGAGCGCCCCTTTTCCCCCCCCTGACGCTTGGCTCAAGGTTCGGGGCCGACGGATCTCTCTCTCTCTTTCCGAAGATTTTTTTTCTCCTCTTTTCTTCCCTTTTTCTTACTTATGGGGTAACGGACGGCGTCTTTTTCTTTTCTTCTTTCCCAGGCGTTCGTTTTTTACACATGCCGAAAAGTCCCTGCACCCACATCTTGAGGCTCCCCCTCCCCCCCCCCTCCCTTCGTCAAGAAGTATTCTTTTTTTTTATGTTTTCCCTGGGCGGATTTGATGATGGATAAGTCCCCCCGGCCGATGATCAAGACGTTCCCCCTTTTTCTGTCTTTTTTTTTTTCTTGTGAGTTCTTGTGTCCTTGAGATTTTGGTTCTTTGCCAAATCTCGTTGGGAATCCCCCCCCCTTCCAAGCCCCGGGGGAAGGTTTGGCTCCCTCCATTAGCTTTCCCCAGAGCTGGATGGTTTTTCTTTTTTTTTTTTTTCCTTTCATTGGCAAGCGGTCTCCCGCTAAGAAGAAGGGTCCTTCTTTTTTTTTCCCCTCTCTGGGCTGTATTCGAGGACTTGAAGCCCTTTTTTCTTTTTTTAAAGACCCTTTCCGATCCAGCCAAGGGGGAGGCGCTTCATGGCGACAGGAATTTTCTCTTTTTTTTTTTGAGTTGGTGAGAAGACGCCATTTTTTTTTCTTGTGTTTCCTTTGAGTAAGAGAATCAACGCCACTAGCGTGCCAAAAAAATTTAAGGCAGCCTTTCTTCCCTTTTCTTTTATGAGGGACGGGAAAGTTCACCCCCTCGTTCGGGAAAACCTTTCTTTCTGGGTGGAGTTAGGAAAGGCTGCGACGATTCCCTTCCGCCGTCCCCGATGGGAGCTTGTCCTACTGTGCCTTCTCCCCCCATTAGATGAAGTACCTTGCGATCATGATTTTTGATGGTTTTCCTGTTTTAATCTTCCCTCAATCAACGCTGGCCTAAAGGGTCTTCCCTTTTTCCTGAGTTCTTTGACAGGTAAACACTTTTTTTTGCCGAGCAGCGGATTGGAAGACATCGCCCTTTCTTCTTTCCAAGCAGATGAGATTTCTTTGTCCGTTCCCCCCCTTTCTTCTAGAACGGTGGGCTTTTCAGGCCCTTGCGCGTCAAAAAAATGGCCGCTCCCCCTTTCTCGGCGGTCCGCCGAAGACCCCCTCCTCCCCCCTCTTCACTTTTTCCCCCTGCCGATTTCTCCCCGAGAATCTCCTTTTTTCCTTGTTGTTGTTGAGAGCTTTTTGTTCTCGGAAAGGCAAAATGGGGCCGCGGTTTTGCTGGCGGGCGGGACGCCGAGGAAAGGTTCCTCTCCTTTTTCTTTTTTTCCTTTTTTCTGGAGACAAGGGGCCGCCGCCCTTTCTAAACTTTTTTCCTTTACTGCAGCAGCGTGGATCGCCACTTCCTCGCTTTCGCCAAGGCAGATTTTTTTTTCTGGCCCGAGGATTTCCTCCTTTCTTTTTTTGGTCTGTCGGGACCGCTTACAATGGATCGTCTCCCCCCTCTTTCCAAACTCTGCGGACGGCAATAGGTCCTTTTTTCTTTTCATGGCCAGTCGTGGGGACCCTCTTTTCTGGCTCGATTTGGCCGAACGTCCTGTTTTTCGGCGCGGTGAAACCGTTCCCTGCTTTTTTTTTTCTCCCCGGTTCCCTTGCGCAATATGGCACGGAAAGTGTTGCCGCTTCTTTTTTTTTTTTCCGTTGATTCGATCTCAGAACGGCACAAGAGGCCTCTTTTCCTTCAACCGGGGGAACGAAACCTTTCCCCTCCCCCTTTTCCTCTTCTGAATGGGGCGCCTCCCCCCCCTTTTTTTGGATCATTTCTGCAGTTGTCATACAAGACGCCCCCCCCTACAGCCAGATAGGCAAACGCCCTTTTGTCTTTTTTTTTTTCTGTCCCCCTTTGCAGTCACCATAGATATTGGCCAGGGCGCGCGGTATTTCTCCGTCGGGCTTGGCATTCGATGACCCCCCCCCCCCCCTCTCTTCCCTTCTTTCCCTTCCCTCCCCCAAAATTCTCGAGGTCCCCCTCCCCCTGCATTCCTTTCCCCCTGGCGGGGCGGCATGGATCATTACGGGCCGTTTCTCTTTTTTTCTCCAAGCCGACAGTCCCATAACAATGCCTTCCCCCTTTTTTCCCCTTTCGCTGTGGACGGAGCCTCAAAATCCTTTTCTCCTGCCGGGAAGTTCCTCTTGGTGAGAAGAGAGATAAGTTCTCCCGTCGTTACCCCTCCGTTAGAAGGGACCCTCTTTTTTTTTTTTCCCTCTCCTGTTCTCGGCAGAGGAGATTTTCTTTTTTTTTTTTTCTTCAGTTCGGGCTTCTTCGAGTCTCCAGCGGAGGTCCTTTGCGCTTCAGGAGAGATTCTTTCTCCCCCCCCCCTTTGCGCTTTTGCGAAATTAGGTGAAACAAGTCCTTTTTACCCTTTTTAACGCGGGTCCACGTAGGCACCCCCCTTGCGATTTTTTTTTTCCCCCCCACACTCTCACATCTCCAATTCGTAGGATCTCTTTTCCCCCTTTTTTTAGCCGCGGCAAGCCGCCTTTTTTTTTCTACTACACCCCCGAAACCGTTGCCGCGTTTCTTTTCTCGCCAGCGAGCAAACTCCCTCCTTGCTCTTTTTCGTTGGGGAGCCCATGATTTTTCGTCACCTTGACTTGAGGCTGCCCGTAATAAGGGATGTCCTTCCTGACCAGGATGTCGATATATGGCCCCTTTTCTTTCCCCCCCTTTTTTCCTTTCCCTTGATCAGCAACTCGAACCCTTTTTTCTGTGTTTTCATTTCTTGGACTTGGGAATCGAAACGGGCTCCGTCCCCTCCGGAGAAGTTAATTTTCCTTTTCCCTTTCTGGGATGGGAACCCTTTTTCCTATGTTTTGCCAAATTCTCCGAGTCCTCTTCCTACTGACGGAGGATCGTCTTCTTCACTTTTCACGCGGCTTTTCGAAAACGGTGTGGATTTAATTTTTTTTTTTTCCCCCTTTTCTTTCCCCCTTTTTCTTCATGGCCGGGTTGTCCAGGCCATTCTCTTCCCCCCACTTCCCTTTCCTTCCTGGATTACAGGGAAAAAGAAACGGTTCCTTTGCTCTTTCCCTTTCTCCTCTTCCTCCTTTTTATCTATCGGCAGAGAAAAATTCAATGTTTTCTTCCACCAAACCCAGTCCCCCCCTTTTGGTGACGCAGGAGCATTCGGTGTCGTCCAAAAAGATTTTTCTCTCTCTTTTTAAAACTAGTGGCAGGATATTGGCCTCCTTTTTTTCAATGTCTCGCTGTTGAAAGCCTTTCTAATTTGGCCGATCGGGAATTTGACTCCCTTCCCTTTTCCTCCCCTTTGTGCGAGCTCTTTGCGCAATCATTTTTCTTCCTTTTTTTGAGAAAATAGGATCCCGAGGCCCTGCATGAACTCTGGCCCCCCCCCATTTTCTGCGGCAGCGGTGCTGCAGCTCCTCTCAGTTTTTCCCCAGAAAAATGGGTGAGGGTCTTTCCCCCCCTTGGTCTTCAGAGATTTTCTTCCCCCTTTTCTCCTGCTTTCTTCGAAGATTCGCGCTTTTCTTCGGACCCATAGATAGATTCATTGTTTCAGGGATTCTTTTTTTTTTTTCTTCTTGCGTCGGAGAAGACCTCCCCCTTCTCTATCGTTTTTCTCTTCATGGGTCGGATAGAGTGTCTTTGTCCCTTTTTTCTTTCCCCTCCTTTTTTCCGGGAACCCAGGAACCTTTACTGTTCGCGATGGGCAAACACTTGTTTTGGTCAAGATCCTTTTTTTTCCCGGTATTCGCCCCCCTTACGAATTTTCTCCACTCCCCCGTAGCTTAAAAAACTTTCTTCTTGGCCGAGGGTAACCTCTTCCTCTTTCATCTGTAGGGGCAGCGAGTTTCCCCCCCCGCAATCTTTCCCCGTAGATGATGAAGGGACTTTTTTCGGGCCCGAGAAAACCTCGGGCTCCATCTTCTTCGGTCCCCCCGATCACGACGGTCTTCCCCCCCTTTTTTTTCCCCCCCCCCAGCGGCATTTCCGAGCCTCATCACGATGCATTCCCCCCTCCGATTCCCTCCGTTTTCCCTTCCTTTCTTCGAGGGAACTTTCTTTGTCCCTGCTAGGCGATTTGCTTCTTGGCTCAATCTCCCTTTTTCCCTTCCCTTCTTTCTTGACGCTGCTCGAAGGTCGTTTCTTTCTTTCCCCTACGGCTTTCCAAGTACAAGCCGCTGATCCTCGGAACAGATTTTTCCTCTCTCCAAAACACTTCCCTCCCCTTGTCCCTTCCCCCACTCTCCCCGAAAGAATGTAGGGATGGCGTTGATTCCCCCGCATTGGTCTTTTTGTTTATGGGGGTATAGATTCGGCTCCCCCCCCTTCTTTTCCTCCTATAAGTTTGTCTTCTAGATTAACAGACTGATGGGTTGCTTCCCCCCCCCCCCCCATCCTCCCCAAACCCGCCCCTTTCCGCGAAAAGCTCCCCCCCTTTTCCCTTCCTTTCCGTTCGATTTGACCTGCTGTCAGTCTTCTTTGCCGTTTAAGAGAAACATGGAATTTTGAATTTCTTTTTTTTCTTTTTTTTTTTCCTTCCGTCCAGCGTCGAAGTGGGGCATGTTTTTCCCTCCCTCAGAGTCCAATAATCCCTTCTTCTGGCGGGAGAAGGGCTTTTGTTTCCCACGAGTGTGGAAGGAAGGTTGGAAGGGCTCCTTCCCTTCCTTGATTACTGATGGGAGGATTCCCTCACAAACTTTTTCGGCGGCTTTTGGACGTGGACAATGATCTTGCGCTGGGAAAGGATTTTTTTTTTTTTTCTCTTCTTTTTGCCGGAAAGTAGTGGATCGGCTGTTCCTCGGACCTTCCCCTTGGCGTGAACAGAAAGGTCCTCTTTTTGCATATTCCCGGCATTAAGGAGCCTTTCTTCCATTTGGAGCAGTTGCGGTTTCGAGTCCCCCTTTTAGAACTTTTCTTCGACTAAAAGATTCCAAGCCAGAACTCATTTTTCTTGGTTTTGGTAATCGGACAGGCCCCCCAAAAATCTTTGTGATTACAAAAATGTTCCGGGCAGAACCCCTCTAAAAGAGCGCCCTTTTGCCAGTTTGGAGTTTGATTTTCTTTTTCCCATCGGAGTGTTTTTAATTTTTTCTTTTTCCCCTTTTTTTCACAAGAAAGGATATCTTCCCCCAGGAACGGACCTGAAAAAATCCCCCCCTCCTCCTTTCCCCCCCGTCAAGTAGTGCCCCCCCTCCCCCTACCTTCGCCTCCTCCTACCTACGTGCACCTCCTCTTATTCCCTCCCTCCCGTACGAAGGTAGGTTTCCGAACGCCCCTCCCTCGTCTACCTGTGGAAAAAGATTTTTTTTTCTGGCATAGATTTTGGGGGGGGGTTCGGTAGAAGAAGTTTTTCATTCGAGATCCTGGATCCCCCTTCCTTCCCCCCCTTTTTCGGAATACCCTCTTTTCTTTGTGCCCAAAACTGTTAGACCCCTTTCTCAACCCGCCCCCCTTTTTCTATAGAAACCTTCAAAGATCCCCCCCCCGCGGGATTTAGACCATTAGTTGGGCTCGTCGGGCAGGCCTTTTCACATTGTTCGCGACAATGGGCTTCCCGATTTTTTCCAATAAAACAAAATTTCTTTCGCGCGCCACTGGATGGTTCCTTTCCCTGCGAAAAGTTTTCGTCCCAGGTCAAATCGGGTACCTTTTGTAAAAAACTCTGCCTCCCCCTTTCCCCAAGTGCCCTTAGTATGGGACCCCAGATTCCCCCCCCCTTTTCTGGCCACTATTCAAAAAGAGTGTTCTTCGCCCAGATTTGACGAACCACGACCACCCCCCTTTTTTTTCCTGTAACCAGGCCTCCCCGTTGGACTGTTTTTTTTAGTTACCGTAACTCCCACTTCCCCCCCCTTTTCCCCCCTCCCCTTCTGCGAATTTTTCCATCGTAATGAAAGGGATTTACCCCTTCTTTCTTTAGCAGTGTTTCTTCCCTACTTTTTTTCCTTTCACAAGGAAAAAGGCCCCCCAAAAATTGTCCCGTAATGACTCCTACTTCTTCCCCCCTCCCCCCCAAAAAGCTTAGATTTCTTTGCCTGCCAGCAGTGGACCTCCACCGGCTAGGAGCCCCTTCTCCTTCCAGGAGCAACTTATTCTTTGTCACACACATCGAGAAACAAACTTCTTGATTTCGCCGAAACCTTTTTTCTTTCCAGGTAAATTTTTTTTTTTTTCATCCTTCCACTTGAGGGAGGCGATTTCTGCAAACAATATTTCGAGCCCTCGATTTAAAAGTCGAGGTGCTGATCCCTTTCCAGAGATACCTTGGCACAAAGTCCATAATGGTATGCCCCCCCCTCGGAGGTTCATACTCTTCCTTTCCTTCTTCTTTATATTCCAAGGGGAAGAGGCCTTCCCCTCTTCCGGGCCCCCCCACGTACTTTTCTCTCAACATCGGATCGTATCTCTTTTTTTTTTTTTTTATCCAGAAGATGGGCCTGATCGGTGTCCCAAGTTTTAGGTGGTCCTCCCCCCCCATCCGGCGGATTCTATTTTTCTTCTTGATTCTTCCCCACGGGGGGGAATTTATTTCCCCCCTTCCGGGATTTTGTTTTCCTTTTCTTTTCCCCCATCACTAGGGAGGAGAATGGGGAGGTCCCTCGTTTTTTTCGAGAGTCAATTTTTGCGGTTCTTGGCCCCACAGGGGCACTTTTTCCCCCCTTGACCACCCCTCTTTTTTTTCCCTTTCCCTAAAAGAGAGAATGAAGCGGCCCTCCCCCTGCCGCTGGCTCATTACGGGGCGAAAGCCGCCCTTTTCTCCCGTCGAATATATCTCCTTTTTTCCCTCTCTCTTTCCCCCTTCCCCCGGAAAGGGACCATCTTTTTTTTTTTCGGACCAGGAAGGCTTACCAGTTTTTAGCAGTTTTTTCTTTTTCAGGGGGGAATTTAGCCCTTCTTCCCCTGCGGTCCTTCAATCTGACCATGCACCACATCTTTTCCCCCCAACGGCGAAAGCTTTCTCATCCTTTCCTTTGTTCCTGGTGATGGGACCTGGTTTTTTTCCGTTTTTCCCACCTAGAAGGGGCCCGTCTCCTTTCCAGTGATTTTTTCTGCGGGTTTTTCTTTTTTTGACTTGATTTGTTTGAGGGGGGGACCCTTTTTTTTTTCTTTTTTCCCGTTGGACAAGGAAGTAGTCATTCCCTTTCTTTTTTTTTTTTTCTACGGGAAATTCCCAAAGACTCCTGCTGGGTTTTTCTTCTTTCTCCCCCCGGCGGAGGGACCATCCTTTTCCCAGACTCCCGATTACGAAAGGAAGGTCTTTTTTTTTTTTCGGGATATGGATTGTCTTCCTGAATCCTTTTTTCTGGGTTCCCTTCAACAGACTGGCTCGATCAGCCAATTTTTTTTTTTCCCCTTCCTCCTCATCGAAAAATCTGTATTGCGTTAGGTCACCGGTGTTAAGTTGGGTGCTCCTCCCTCCCTTCTCCCCCCTTCCTTTTTGCGGATAGGACCTTTTTTTTAGATGCAAAATTTCAGGCATTTTTCCCTCCTTCGGCCCGGGTCCCTTTTTTCTCTGCAGTTCCTCTCCTTTTCCTTTTTTTTTTTCCTCCAGTACTTCCACGATGGGGCCGAATCTTTTTTTTTCCCTCCTTCTTTCTCCTCTTCCTCCGATGCGCCCGCTTTTTTCTCTTCCTTTTGCGATCAACATGAAAGCGGGTCCTCAGTCCTTTTTCGCCTTCTTTTTCTTGGGTCGCCGGAGCACTTTTTTCCCCTTGTCGTCTCCCCCTTTTTTTCAGTGGGCGATCCCCATTTCCCCCTTTCACCCCGTCAACAAGGTCGCGAGGCCGTTTTCCTTTGCCTTGTCGGTCAACCAAAATGGGCCTCTTCCCCCTCTGCAGTTCTCGTCTTTTGCATGCCTCCCCCCTTGCAATTTGAACATTGCGATATCCCCGAAGCATCTCTCTCTTTTTTGAGGAGGAGATGCTCGGGTCTCTCCCTTTTCCTTTTTTTTTTTCTCCAAAAGATGATGGCGGGCGGCGTTTTTTGGGCCCCCTTTTCTCCTTCCTTGTTTACGCGCAAGGGCGCCGCCACCCTGCTCGACTTGTTCGGACAATAACTCCTCTCTTCTTTTTTTTTCTCCCTGCGCTGGCGGGCAAGCCGTGGCTTTTTCTTTTTTTTGGTTTTGTGAAAGTGATCGGGCCTGGAGAGAAATTATTCCCTCCCCCTTTTCTTTATTTTTTTTTCTTTTCCCTCCTTTCCAGTGAGAGACGCAAAGCATGCCTTTTTTCGGTCCCTTTCTCCTTTCATGCTGGACCTCGAGGCATGTCCTTTTCCCGGTCTCCATTCGTGATGACTTTCTCTTTTTTCTTTCCTCACGTACGGCAGTTCTATCCTTTCGGTCTTTAAAATGTTGCCCTTTTCCCCAGTTTCCGCTGCCAAT
>Ga0179591_1350380_pt1 | contig 18553 bp, 15 predicted proteins | sample CZOMad2_1_08_16f_FD_182891 | JGI IMG/M metagenome (GOLD analysis project Ga0179591, IMG submission 182891) | Vadose zone soil fungal communities from Angelo Coast Range Reserve, California, USA - CZOMad2_1_08_16fungal (PacBio error correction) | ecosystem: Environmental > Terrestrial > Soil >... | reverse complement strand
GGAAGATGATTTACATCTGTAACTGGTTTCCCCTCCTGGTTCCTAACCTCCGGAGGATTAGGGACTCCACATGTTTTGTTTTTCCTGTATCCCCCCCGTTGAACTAACTCCTCTTCGCGTTTCCTTTTGGAAGGGCTTAACACCGGATGATATGAGGCTTGTGTTTCCCTGGTCTAATCCCACAGGCTTTCTCCAGTGCGCTTATACTAATGCTCTTGAGCTTCTGATAAAGATTTCCTGACAATTACCTCTCGTCGGTCAGACGTCTTCGTTTTGAAAGTTTCTCCTGCGACGTCATCCCAACATCCAGTCATCTCCCTCTGATGGTGAGTAATTGAGACATAGTAGGGTGAGTGCAGAAATTCCCTTCAAATCTTTGACTCCACTGATCGAATCTGACATCTCCCTTCGGCCCCCCCCCCCCCACGAAGAGCACCTGGTTCCATGTTTTTTTTTTCTCCAAGTGCCCTTATCGTGCCTGGCGGCCTGGTTCTGGGTTCAGCGCAGACTTTACCATTTGTGAACCCATTAATGTATGATTGTGCAACATTTCGTAGACATGACTTCCTTTCTTTTTTTCCCCCCTTTTCCCTCATAATTTTTTGTGTTGAGAGGCTAATTCCAGCTCCAAGAGATGCTATAATAATTTTTCCCCCTATTCTTATCATGTTTTACCCACTTTTCACTGCTTTCATCCGCCAGCCGTAGGTCTCCCATTCAGTCGTCCTGACGCGGAGGTAATGCCGTTGACCCCCCAATTTTTGGTTGTTTTTTTTTTTGGGGTCATTGCATATGATCAGATTCTATTCCTCCTCTATTGGTTGCGCGAAGCTTTTCTTTTTTCACCGTCGCCAGCGTCCTTGAGTGTACAATTGCTACCAGTCCGCATGTATTTTTTGTGATCCCGGAGACGGTGTCTACCGTTCCCCTCGCTGATCGCTGCAGTATCTGTTAAAAGAGCTATTAGCGGTACTCAGACCTTCCTAGAGGACATTCTAACTTCCCTCTCGGTTTATTGTTGCCCTTAGGCTGTTATAGTATCAGTTTCGAGGCCTTCAATTTTTCAACCTCTAGAAGAGGTCTTATGTTTTCTGGCTTAGGGTTAAATGTGAATAAGGCCCATGGTTAGAAATTAACCTTCTTCTGTGATTAAACATTCTGGCTACATGGCCTACCCCATAATGTACAGTTAACCCCCTCCCGTACTCCTATATAAATGTACTTTCACAAGGCCTTTTTCTCTACTACATTGGGAAGCGTTTGGACTTCAAATTCCTATCCCTGCGGATGGAGTAGTTTCGACGCTTTGGCTCTCTCTGGTGACTCGCCAACTTCGGTCCAGGATTGGAAGTTTTCCGACGACCCACGAGGAGGAACTGCCGCGGCTCTTCGAAAGTCCAGAATGACAACCGGTAACCTGCTTTTAAAAGTTGGTTTAGCTTGCTAAGATTGGTTTTTCTTGTAGGCTTCAGCACTGAAGCGCTCGTCCTTCGACCCATCCGCCCTCCCCGAAAGGGCCCGGCTCCTCAAGCCCACACTGCTCTTCCACCCGAGTGGCCCCTCTTACCCAATTAAATTCCCTTACTCTCAAGGTAGTTTTTTAGAAGACGAGAATCACAGTTCTTCTTTCGGACCAAGCACACAGCCTATGTTAATCTTACCCTTCAACCTAGCGCTTTTTTTCAGACTGGAAACCCGACACCAAAGCCCCGGGGTTACCCATACTTTTCGCTTCCGCCTGGCATCTAGCGCGGGCTCCCCTTGCATAAACGACCTCCTTCTCGATCGTTCTCTCACTCCGCTGCGTCTCACCCATCCTTAGAGCATTCAGGCACATCCTGCCCTCCCGTTAGAAATAAACCGACAAGCCGTCTCTGGCAAGGCTTAGGCCCTTCACAATCGCCGCAAAACGAGTTTAATACACTCAGAGATAAACCTTTCACTTTCGTAAGCGCAGACATGCTTCGTGTTTCGCGTCAGCCTCAACCGATACTCGGATCTAGTCCAATTTCGCTTAAGTTAACTTCAGTCGATCTCTCTAATCCCGCCGGGGTCACTTTTTCTAGGTTCTTTTTCTGTACAGCCACCATCCCCCCTTGTCCTTGAACATATCCCATGATCACGTTTTTGCTAATAGCCCGCGCTTGGTCCCCGACGAGCGTAAGGCCCAGTGCAGACTCGAGGAATCACACAGCCCCCCAAGTAACTCTTTCTTCGTTCCTTCTCGCCATGACCCCCCACTTTCTAGCAAAATAGGTATCTGCCATCCACTAATCGCACAGCCCTAGTCACCTACCTCGCCAGGTTTCAGGTCTAATTTTCATATCCAGAGACGGACATCTTTTCTTCGTTCTAGCAAAGTCATGGTAAGGGAAACCGTTAAACCCCCGCCCCTATCATTTAGTTTGACTGTTTCTAGGTAACTTTTATCTTCTACAGCGACGGTCCTAGGTGTGAGTTGCTCAGTCCTTCATCAATACTATTGATCCGAACTTTGACGGCCCCATTATGTCCACTGTCTGTTCCGTCCCCCCATTACCTTTTTTCCTGCTCAACCCCCTGCCGAAGCCGCTTCCATTTATGTTTACCCGTTTTCGTACTTGTTTAGATGCACGATCTTTCTTTAGATTACTCTTCTTTGTACTGCATAGTGTCCAATAAGGGACTCAAAGTCTTTTTGTACGTGCAATGCTTGCTTCTTTTCCCTGCTCGGTTTTCTTTGTGCTCTGGAGGCAACCCCCCTCCTAAAGTATTTCTGGGAATCTATCTTGCAGCCCCTTACTGCCAGTTTCCTAACTCATGAAGTCACCTACCCTTGCGTTCCCCGAACTACCCTCTGCTGTTGACCAAGGAACCTAGAGTTTGTCTTTCCCTGTTTTATGGATCTTTTCCTCCGCTATCGGTCCCCAACTTTGGTCTCAAAGCCGGGTATTCCATCTTAGCCCCCCTCCCGGAGACCCCAAGCCCCTTTTTAGGATAAGCAGTTTTTGTGTCCGTGCGATTCCGCTGCTGTTCTCGCGTAACTTTGACGTCTTTGTCGAGTCTAGACCTGCTGAAGCCTTCCCTAAAGGTTTTTCCTTTACAATCCTTTTTTTAAAGCCTTTCTTAGAAAACCTTTCCTGAAGTGGCTGATTCCCTAAGCACCCCCCCCCAACGTATGACTGTAGAAGGCTCCCCCATTCCTCTGGCTTGCATTCGACAACAGATTTCTTAATAACAGAAACTCTCTTTGAAGAGTATCGTGATTCCCAAAGGAAGCCAGACCTGTTCCGTTTCTCCTGTGAAATTTTTCCTCCTGGTGCCGTAAAGATCTGGTTGACTAGCTAAAGATAGCCTCCTTTGAGCGTTTTTCCCCCGCCTACCTCGATTAATGTATCTGTAAAATAGTAAGACTCCTCTCAGAACCCATGAGATAAGTTCCTTCGTTCTAGGTCCCCTTATTTCAGTTTGGCATCTGACTATTTTCTTACTTCGAGGTGTACTCGGTGTTGAGTCCTCTGAGCCGAGTTCCCAAACCTTCCGGGATGCTATACTATATTTACATCCTCCTTTTTTTTTTGATGACTTAGTAGACCCAGCCCCGTACCAGTGAAAGGGTCAGCAGACTCCCCCCCCCTCGATCAACAAGACTTGTCCACCTCGAAAGCAGCAAGAGCATGGTTATTAAAGGTTACCTTTCCTCTAAGTCTGCTATGGGGCGGCGCCGACCCTGCTCGGAAGATTGTGACATTCATGAAAGAATGATAGTGCGTTTACAACCAGGTCAGTTCCGTAGATTTTATTGGATATGGACCGTAACCCATGCTGAAGTCAAGAACAATTCGAAGTTAGATTCAAACAGATGGGAACTCTCGTTTCCCATCATTTTCCAAATCCCGGAAATAGCAGAACGCGCGTGATTCCAGGTTAATTCCTCTAAAGTCCCTAATCCGGAGAGACAACCGAATACCACTTTGGCCCTAGTTTTTGGCTGTTGCGTATAGTGGGCCCTGTCAGTCAAAACGTGTTTCCCCCTCAAGTAACTAGGGTTTGCCTTACAAAATCCCAATATTACCTTTCATGAGTTAGATGAGGATACGCTTCGTGAGGCCTGAAAAAGAAGTCACAAGTTTACGAGAAAAAAATCCCAACCCCTTAAATACGAAACTTGCTTCCCGAAAATTTTTCAAATTCAGTTGTAATTCCCTTGGTTCAGGCTGCGGAAATTACGTAGAATCTTTTAACAAAGTGAGGGGTAACCGGGTAGACAGTCCTACATTCTCTTCTTCCTCCCGTTTATGAAGAAGGCCCCCTCCGACCAACTGTCCTCACGATTTCTGACAGTTTTTTTCCCGTGAAGGTCTTTGTGCCTCAGCGTTCTCCAGACCCTTTTTCAATCGAGACTTCAGCGGCACAGAGTAACAGCCCCGTTGTTGCCTCTTCTCCAAATTTCACACCTAAAAACTAGCGGACCCAAAACTTTCCATTCCCCGTTCTGTCCACTCCCTCGGTCCTGGTCCTGTTCCGTCCCATTCTTTTAAATATTATGCCCCACCTCATACACCCCTACTCCTTACCTCTGTCATCGGCCCCCCCAAGTTCCTACGGGTAATGTAATTAATTTCAAGAGTTTTTGATGATTCTCACGCAAGACTCCAGCCTGTACCTACTTTAAGATTCCTTCCTCCCGAGTTCAGATCTAACACATTGCCCCCCCCCTGAGATCACCGTGCCCTCAGGGCGGACTCCACTAAGTTCTCGGAGTAAGTTCCCCGAACTAACAAAACCGAGCTTTTTCGCTTGGGGAATCCCAAGGGTCCTCACACGTGTTATGTGAAGCTTTCGCTGGTTAGTCTCTTCAGACCTTCCCCCCCCCGGGAATATCCCCTAGGCTTTGAAGGCGTGATGGTACTGGACATTTCACTTCCTTTGGCATGGATAGACCATTCTTCAGTCTTTAAGCCTCCTTTACTTTTCGTGATTCCTTTCATACTTCGTCCTTTGCCTTCTGCCTAGCCCGGTGGACCACTTCGTCTTTCTTTGGTGAAAATCGAATTAGTCCTCTGTTTCACGTTATTTTTTTCTACATAAACCCCTTTCCCTATAAGTGCTTCCTCTTTTTTTCTTTTATTCTCATCTCCGCGCGTTCACTTCGTCTTTAAGCCGATAAGACCTTTCGTGTGGGAGTATCCCAAGGAGCTGCGGATTCTTCGGTACTTTCTTTCTCTGTGTCTCCTTTATTAGTGTTTTCGTCGCGTTTTCGAGTCCCCTGACCTTAAAGTGTACAGTCCGGTTGCTGGGGTCGTGATGGTACACTTCTGAGGAGTTACTAAGTTCCCCACGGAAAGTTCGGGGCCAAACTAGAGTATGGGATAGGATGAAGACCCCAGATACGCGGAGGTTTCTGAACGTAGAACCGTAAAGAGAGCCAGGGGGCAGACAAGACTCTTTCTTTTGAAAACCACGGTGACCTTGGCGAGGGGTTCCTTTTGCAATAGGGACCGGTTAGGGCCCCTTCCAACGCTGGTTCAGAAGCTTCTGCTTCGTTTTTTTAGGGAAGCCCACTACGTCTCCCTGGATAATTGACGACCCGTTTTTATCAACCTCCTGGGTTATGATGGAGAGGGGGCAGAATTGGAAAGCCTACACTTTTCGAGGCGCTCGCGCTGTATTTTTTCCACCCAGCAGACACAGTTCTCGGGACCTGTATTAATCTATTTGGTTGTCTTTTTATTCTCCTGATTCAATCCCTAAGGATACACCCGAGGAGCCCTTTTTTTCCCCACTTGTAATCTGTTTGACGTTTTTCTTGAGTTCCTGGAGGCAGTCCGATTCCTGATGCCCTATTTGTTAGAGTTCCCCCTAGAAGTGTGCCTGCTTCGCGGACCCCCCTCCCGCAAATACGAGATCCGTTCTAGGTCGTCCCCCCCGTCCGCATAGTCGTTCAAGTACTATTTCTTCCTAGACATGGCCTACTTCAGAACCTTTCGGTTCCCTTTAAAATTTTACACTACTTGTTTACCGTTCCCCCCCCTCGGTTCTTATCAAGGCGTCTGATTTCGCAAATTTCTCCCTTTTGGTCCCAGTTTCTGGAACCCCCCCCCTTCGAGAGGTGTGTCTGGTCCCGGCTAATTTTCCCAATTTCATCTTGACCTGATTTCAGACCTCCAACCATGCATTTCTCAGGCCTCAGGGACGAGAGATAAATACTTCCCCTGATTTGCCTATTTCGTCTTGAATTGAGTCACTCCTCTTCAATTGGAGAAAACTCTGAATCTCAGACCTCCCACATACCGCGCGAGTTTTCTTTTACGTTAGTGCTACGCTGGCCAAGTCCATTCTAGTCACAAAAGGCGGTCAGCTATGTCATCGAATATTCAGCGATACACCAACCGCCTTCTCCAATTTAGTGCGAGGCAGGTGGCTTTTCAGAAGCCAGAAGGTTGCCGTTAGTTCCTTCGGTGCTTGGGTAGTACACTCAAGATTTACCCGTTGAAAAACAAGCGTCCACAGTTCTCTCGTCTTTGATACCCCCCATTTCGTAGAGCCAATAGCTGGTGAGGATATATGATATTTCCTCCTCCCCCCGTTGTGAGTAGCTTGATCACTAATAATTTTCCCACCAGCTAACCTTCCTCCTACTAATTTGTTACAAAATAGATACCAACCCAATTGACCTTGATTGGTTTTTCCTTTACGATGATGTACACGAAGAAATGAATCGTTAGAGACCTCCACCCTTCGAACTGTTCTAAAACCATTTTCTGATTATCTGGGTTGGGGGTCCAGAAGGGCGTCTTATCATACTTCTATTTCGAGAAAGATTTTTACAGTTTTTTTCCCGAAGACCTTCGTTGTCGGCCCTTCCTTCCAAAAAGTCCTCGCGAGACGGGCTGTTCTATCGTCCCGCAACTGGCTCTTTATCAGTTTTTTCACAATATGCTTTCCTTGGACGACATCTTTGATCCTAGAGATCCGTCTCATTATAGGCGTAATTTGCAATTGGAATTCTGCTGTTCTATTTAAGGCACCATCTTAATCCGGTCACCCCTTTTGTCCGTTGTGCACCTTCTCTTAAGTCTTGCCCCTTCCCTAGTCAGCGCTTCTGAGCACTTGCCCCCCAAGTACTACTTGCTCCCCCATCCCGTTAGGATTTGTCAAAAGTATGTGTTCACCTTGGAAAGCCAAGTTTCCCTTTCCAGATCTTCTCGACATATTCCCCTTTCTAGTAACAGTGTCGATCCTCTCATACTGAATTTAGGACTACATTTCGTCTAAGTAGACGCTAGAGTGGTTCGAGAGTGGAGCGGCGCATCTGGCCGTTAACCAGTCTGGACCTCCTAAACCCCCGTATTGATTTTTTCCCCGAGTTTTCGTCCTCTCCCCTCCGGCTATATAAGAAGTCAAAGATAACACCCTGAGATTAAGGTTCTTCTAGCTCCCTTTTGTGAGCTGGTTCCTTGAAAGCTATGACCTCACCAAGCCCCGCTTAGGCTTCTCCTACGCTTTTCCCATTCCTGGGGAAGGGTGAATACCCTTTCTTCCCAAGGGCCCAGAGGTCCTCTTCCCCACGCAGGCTCCATACACGCTCTTTGGCCAAGTGCCAGAATGAAAGAACCGTCGTGTGTCGGCTTACCCCCAAAAACCCCCCAGCCTTATCAGAAGACACCATTGACTGGCCCACTTCCTTTTAACCGGTCTTTCAGCACCCCCCCCCCCCCCCCCCACCCCCCCCCCCCCCCCAAATCTTCCCGACACTTGGTCATATCCTCTTAGTCGTTGTGTCCTCCAAAATGCCCACTATTTTCTTAAGAAACCGCCGAACATGGTCCTAGAGTTAATTTTCCCTACATTCCCTCTCTCCTGGCCCTAATTTCAGGAAAATTCGTCAAATTTCCCCAAACAACCCTTCGATGCAGTCAGTCCTTTTGCCCGTTCTGGACGTCCCCGTCCCTTCTACATGCTCGCCCCACCACACGCCTTTTCCTCCAAGTCTCCCCCACCCGTGGCCCTGCAGCCGCCGAATAAGATAGGGGGAGCCCCCCAAAGAAGCTGCTTGACCTATAATCCTCATTACTTAATCAAAACATGTACTTTTTTCGGACGGGCCTGGTTTTTCTTACATACATCCTTTGAACTTGCCCCAGATACCCTCTTACACGTTGCTCTTTAATAGTCTAGGACCCCCTCAACTCGGACCTTCTGGACATTTCCCCGTCTTTTACATTTTCCCCCACACAGTCAAATTCTGGATATTTAAGCGACCCACTCTGCATCTCCTAAGACCACGTAGGTCGATACCCTAATCACCGCCATCTTGTCACCTCATCCTTCCCTGTTTTCAGTTGCATTACAAAAGCGCTGAATTCTAATGCATACTGGGTCCAGGAACGGACCCACCCTACTGAAAATATACCCTTTGCGTTGACTTTCTATATAGTATGCAAGCCCTTCACCACCCACAAGTTTTAGACTCACTGTTCTGACTATTTACTTCATTTCTTAATACCTGGTTTTCTTAAGGGCCTCCGATGCCTAATGAACCGCTGTTATTAATGATATATTTGAAATAATCAACTGCTCAACTGTCTTCGTCTCAACTGTTGATTCTTTTTAGTGAGAGTATAGCTTGATCATTTTTTTTTCTCCTAGGTTAAATAAGGACGCCCGCCCCTTGCTATGTCTATACCGTGTCTAGCCAATCGGTGTTGTGTTATTTTGAGTCCCAAATCCATCACCCTTTATTATGGGACCTGTTCTCCCCGAGTACTTATCGATGCTGGTTCCAAGATGAAGACCTCCGGTCAAGGTCAGACCGCTCTTCTTCAAATTCACGCTGCGGGTTCTTTTTTTTGTTTTTTTTTTTACCCATACGATGTTGCGGTTAGGGGATATTCATGAATTCCGTGTTCTATAGGCCCAGCCCGGTCCCACAGAGGGTTTCCCATACCGGGCTAATTCTTTTAAGACGAGGACCTTCCCCCCACCTACAACCCTTCTTTCTCCGAGGCTTTCCGTGAGATTTTGGTATCGAAGCCAATGTTATTTTTAGTTCTCCCGCACGGTCACTCAGCTCAGGGCCGGAATAGAACTCAATCTTGTTATGTTAATCCACTGTTCTTTGACAAGCCTTTTCTTAGCACCAAATTACGGAATAAACATAGCAAATCCCGACAACCCCCGAGGCTCGCCCGGATTTAGGCCTCTATTAGCGGATTTGACCGTTAATGTATGCTGTATCATGAAAGCAATTTCTGCGTAGTATCCTGATTTCCCCTCTTGAAGACACCTCGTAGTACCTTTCAGTTATTAAGGCCTCTAGTGCCGTAAAGATTTGTTCCCTCCCAGATCTATCGATATAGTCTTTTTTCTGGAATCTTACAGCCTAACTTTTACTTTTCTTCTATAATTATGTCCAAAAGGATTTTTCGAGCCGGGTTCAGACGAAACTGCGAGAGTGTATTTCACTCAAGGAATACTCTTCAGAAATAATCCTTATGACTGTCATCGGTAAAAGGCTTCCCCCCCCAGATGTTCTCAGCCCCGAGAGTAAAGCGTGATTTTCTATATTTCTCATACTTTTTTTTTTGTTGTATCGAAGCATGCCCCCTCAGATCAAGGTGTTTTTAGCTGACATCGCCGTGCAATCCTTGTCCACCTCCCCGCCCATGGTCCCCACAGACCCTGGACCTGGTAGACGACTTCTCGCATTGGGAGATCCCCCCTGCTATGCCAATCAGGTTCTTTCCAGCCACGTACACTTCCAGGTCGTTTAAATGATTTTTACCCCGCTGCTGAGACAGAAGGAACGCTGTCACCAGCTTACTGACATACCCTCAATTCCTTAAAAGGTGCTCAAAGCTTCCGAATCGGAGGAATTTGGGAACCCCCCCCCGATTCAGGAGTTCGTGTGATTCAAGATTTGTAGAATTCTTCAATCCTCCTCCGCCTGCGCCAGGAACAGTCAGATTCAATATTTTTTGGTCTGAGTGCTATATTTGGCGTGCTGAACATTTCTCTCGAAATCAACCTCTACGTCCACCTCCCCTGGTGCCCCCCTTGAAGGGGCGATTAAGTCAGGCACGCCCGTAGTATGCCTTTCTACTTAACCCTCTTCACAATTCGATTTTAAGAGATCCACCCAATAACGTCGCCTGTCGACTGAAATTACCTCTCTCGTTTCTGGGTGCGATGTAGGAGATGAATAGTTTTCGAACCGCTTTTTTAATAAAATGAGGGTTTTTCTTTGTCTGAAAAATTATTGGCGCCTCAGACCCCTCTTCACATACAGTAGGCAGTAGACCCTTTCCGAATAAAAGAGCCCGCTTTCCCTTGTGCAACAGACCTGTCTGTCCTTCACCGCCATCGTTTTTTTTCCCGGTTGACCAACCACTGCAAGATCCCTCGATGGCAGAGGCCAATCCGAGCCTAAAGTCCCCTGTCTTGCGGGGGCCTCCCCCCCGACCACATCGACACCGATTTTCCTTCCCGCCCCCGGCAAGATGGCCCCGCCCTCGCGGGAGTTTTGCTAGGGCAGAGGATCCCAGGACGTCTAGCGACACCCCCGAAGTACCTTATGAAACCACAATCAATTTTAATTATGAGAATCGCCACTCTATCCTTTCACACGTACCCATCCCTTCCTACCTCCTGGAATCACTAATCATCCCGCGAATCCTCAAGAGAGGAATGACTTCCTCCCCCTCCGGACCTCCAGAAACGTCCTCGGGCTTTTTTTGATATACTATTCGAGAACAGTACACCAACTTGGTTTAGGTTTTCTGACAGAAATCTTCGAGTAAAAGTCGCGATTAACTCTCGCTTTTTCTTCACTCCGAACCTCTTCAAAGTTATATTGCGGTGAATCGTCTCCCCGTTTTTAGGATGGCCTCCCCCTCCCTTTCTTATGTTGATGTCAGGGGATCTAGTTCCATTTTCCACTTTCCATTGAGTAAGTTACTTGGCCGTTGTCACCCCCCCCCTCGCTGCTTGATTTCCCGCGATCTAGGTGGCCCATTTGCCATTTTTCCCAGCGCACTTTCTCCCTTTCTTTTTTTTTTCACGGTCACGGATTTTCTTTTCAGTAAACACCCTGCACTGACCATGTTTCTTTTTTTCGATTAATACCCCGGCTTAAGCTTAATCCCGTAAGTACCCCCACCCGCAACCCGCCCGTTCCGTCCCCCTCGCCGAGGGGTCCGTTTTTCATGAGTTTGGATTGAACTGTGTCTTTTTTCTCCTCCGTTCGCCAGCCGCACCACCCGTTTTAAATCCTGCCTAGTTAGCCGGTTGGATTTCTCACCTGGCTGGGCTGATGGGGACCTAGTTTTTCCGTTACCGCTTTTCCCATGAGTCCTTTTTCTCTAGGTGGACTCGCTGGCGGCTTTCCTGATCCCTATGCCTTTTTAGCACCCTACGACGCTGTGATGACTCTTTGACCCCCTTTTTTATTCGATGTTGATGGATTGTCACAGAGGCCCTCTTGCTTGTTCCGATGTTCCAACCCTTTGACATTCTCCCTTGGCGGGCCTCACGAAGTTTCTTCTCCGTCGTCCCCTTGCTTAAATAACGATTATTTTTCTGTTGAACTCCCACGTGTGTTACTCTTTGGCCCGTTCTTTGCGACGGTTTTTAACTGCGGTTTTCACTCGACACCGGCTGCTTCGGTGCCCGGAGGCCGCAGCCCCTCTCTGTGTGAGGAGGACTCGGGCCCCCAGGCTGCCGGCCGACACCTACTCGACATTGGAAGTGGACCCCTGAAAATTTTTTCTCGGTTTGAATTTTCTCTTGGCGGACATTTCGGAGATATCCGGCCCGGAACTCCCTCCGGTTGAGAACTTCACCATGCTGAGTCTTCCGGCCAAGATGAGCGACCCCTCTCTCCCCGAAGTCAGAGATTGGAATATAAGGTTTCCTCCCCCCCCCAAGTTATAACCTCCCTAATTTTGAGAAATCTTTAATAGAATGTTATATTCTCGGTGAGTAGACCAAGCTTGCTTTTTTTTCGGTCGCCCCACTGGTTCAGGATCCTTTCGGAGGAGGGAACTGGCCCCCTTTTTATCCCCCCCGGGTGGTTTTTAAAAGTTCTTCAGTGCTGTGTTCGGGCGATAAAGGATCCCCGACGATACTGACCGGGCCCGAGTTTTCATCCAATAACTTTGATGTCTAAAGATCCCCTCATTCGCGATCTCGAGATAACTAGTGGCGGATTCAATATTCTGAACCTCTTATCAGCTGCCGGTTCTCCCCTGCGTCCGAAGAAGCACAACCTCCCTGTCTCGCAGACTTGTGATTTCGTTTGACAAGCTGTTTTTTTACGAGCCCCCAAGAGGCCTCCCCTTCCGAATCTGATAAGCGCCCGTCGGCAACACCCCTCAGACCCTCCCCTTTTGTTACCATTCGACGGGTTTTGGCGCGTGGAATCATGTTTGACTTCGGTGGTTCCAGCCTGTCCAAGTGTCCCCCAGTCTCCAGGTATTCGATATGTTTTAACATCTATGGTAAGTCGTTTCGTTAGTTCACTATCTAGGGTTCCTACTTTGTTTTGCTCCCTAACCTTAAGCCTTTGCTTTCCTACCCTTGCTCAATACCCGCCTTTTTTTTCCCCAACTTTTTTCATTCTGCTCGACCCAGCATCCTGGTGCCGCCAAGTCATCCTCCTTCGGCTCACCCGCCGTTTGAACTTTCCCGCTTCTTTTTTTGGTTGCCGCCCGTTCTCTGATCCTGGATTCGAGGTTCGTCTCAGATTTCTTTGTGTCCTGGTTGTTCATAGTGTGAGAAGTTTCTCGTTTTCCTGTCCCCCCTCTTTGACTCCCAAAGATCGAGAGCCTGGTAGTTATGAGGTACTCCCCTGGATCTATGCCACTATTCCTCCCATCTTTACCCCAAAGAGACACTCCCTCTCTATAACGTTAGTTTAAGGTTTCTCCCGAATCAATTCCTTCCTTTGGTCCTTGATGCCTGCATGTCAGTGCCCCAGCATACGGTAGTATCGCCCCTTATCTTCAGCCCTTTAAGAGTTATTCTTAGCACTCCAAATGTGATTAAACATTAGGCCATGGGACGAATCCTCCCCCGAGATGAGGTCACCATGTGGTTCATGTCCATCCCCCCTCATGGCCCATCCCTCTTCCCCTCGACCCTTCTCCCCTTTTACAGTAACATATTCTCGTTCATCTGCACTAAGGACCGGGTCCTTAATCTGGGCCCACCCCCAAACTCTTTACTGAAGGAGATTGTTTTCTTGCACTCATGGCCTTCCCTAGCCTCTCGTAAGACTGACCTGATCCGGTTGGACCCTCAATTTCTGGATAACGTTTGGATATATCCCTCCTGTCGAAATATCAAAGTCCACCCGGGAGATACACTTTTCTTTTGTACCTAACCTAAGATCTTCTGCCCCATTTGCGGAATTATACCCATTAACAGCAGAGCTTCCCTTGAGATGACGAAGGTACCGAAAGTAGTGTGGAACAATGAGCCTGCACCCTCTCCCCAGATTTGCAAATCATTAACCACCTCAAGACAATCATGCCAAGACTCGTAGCCGGACAATTTTTCTCAACCCTCTGTGTAGTCACCGGCACAATCTGCCGTACGTCAATCTTCCGCTCCTCCCTAGGAAGCTAAATCCGATCCCAGTAACCCGGCAAAACACCTAAAGCACCCCTTCTTCTCTTTTAATCAATCTTCGTTTTTAGAACCCCCTTGGCCTCTAGTACTCCGGGAGAAAAGACTAAATATTCCCTTTATCTCACCTCCTCGCAACTTCTCTCATGTCAGCCCCCAGGTGTTCAACGGCTTCCGTCCAGATGCCCCCTAGCCTCAACCAGGCGCAGCCGGCCGGATTTAAACGTTTTGAGCTTTTCCCGGCACGAGCCAGATCTCATCCACCTTTACATCTCCCCGCAGCAAGCTTGTTGTGGTGAGCAGATTTCCCCACCTCCCGATAAGGACATTTAATGCGGATCCCGCCCCCTTATTCAGAACCACTGCAGGCATGGTTTATGCCAGACCTACTTGTTCGACCAGAGACCCTGATCCCTTGTGCGCTGGTTCCTCAGTAGCCTTTTCCTGACTTTTCACCTGAATACCAGTAACGGTAATCCTATTAGGTGACATGCCCCCCGAAACCAGCCCCCTTCGGATTAAGGGCCTTGATATCCCCCTTCTAGCACCAAGAGGTCCCCTGGCCATCCTCCCCCGCCGACCCGCAACTGCGTCACCTTGAAGGTTTTCCCCCGTTGACATACCACCAAGAGACACTCCTAGTCCGCCCCGCAGACACGGGGGTCCGCTTGCGTTCTATCTCCCCCTCTTCAACTTATAAGTGCATGTTTCCTGGATATCTCTGTAGGATCCGCAGAAAGAGTTTTACTGTTTTGTGACGTCCTCCATGCTCGCTTTTTAATGGAATCTCTACCTGATTGTTGATAGCGTATTCCATGCGGTCACTTTCTTTCCAAAGGATCTCGAGATGGTTTACTGATAGCTCTCAGACTTAAGACTCAGAGTACCCTGGGAGTGCCATTGTTGTCGATTCTAAGTTGGATCGGTATTCTGTAAATTCTTAATTGGTTGAATATCTTAAATAAGGGACGAAAGACCCATGCCCCCCCCCCCAGTCAGAGGCCCCTCTACCCCTGTACTGAGTTAATTAAATACCCGGGTCTTTTTTTCAGTTTGCCCCTCCATAATGTCCAGCGTATTGGAATGCTATTCTTGACTAAGCCGTCTCGACAGCTTTTCCCCCCTTTTTTCGTCTGAGACAAATGAAAAACTCCTGCCGGCCCCGACGGTGATGTTTTCCAAAGGAACAGCGGTGTTCTCCTTTTGAGATTGAAGACTAGGTGAAATATTTCTTAGCCGACTTTGTCCCCGCGTTTTCTTTACCCCCCCCCCGGCTCGCCACGATTTTCTCTGCACAAGCCCCCCCGGACTATTTCGTAGTCTCCGACTTGATTTCTTGAAGGTATCAACTTTTTTAGCGCACCCAGTTCGCTTCCCAGGGATGACCGACCCAGTTCCCCCACTCATTCCCTCCTTTGGTCGTGAAGCCCAGGTGTTCTCCAAGCCTTGCGGAGCAAACCCTTTGAGACCTGGTCCCGCAAAGAGTCCAGACACCCCCCCCTCTTTCCCCTCGACTTAGACGGCTGCCCATGCTCCTTGAGTTCTTTGAGCCCGCTTCAATCTGTTCATCAAGCCCCCCCTTTTCGTATCTCAGAGTTGCCAACGCCCTTCCCAGTCATACAAGCAGCAGACGTTAGGGAGCCGTGCACTGAATAGGTCGCTTCAATTTTTGCTGACAGGTCCGTTTCGACCCTCGGCTCAGCGCAAGGTTTTAAGAATTCTTTACATACAAGGGTGCCCCTGGCCTACTAGTCTCACCTTCTGTTCCTTGCGCCGGGTCCTTCTCCAGCCCCCTCCTGTGAGACTTAACGTTCGTTAATCTGGAAGAACCTATTGTCTTAGTCGCTGTACCGTAGCTCAGATAGAGTCGACACAGAGGAAAAGTGTCAACCCTGGAAGGCGGAAGTATCTTGTATGGGAAGCTACCTAAGTTGGGTTGCTGATAGACTACGTCAGACTCTTACTCTCTCGGACCCTCCTCCTCACATTACCCCTTTACCCCGGCTAATCATGCAGGTTCTCCATTCAGAACGGACAGAAGCGTCTTGGTCCTTATCAGACCCAGGGCGGCCCTCCGGTTGTGACCCCCCCCCTTTAAATCAGTGGTAATGATTTCAAAAAGGCCGTCTAGCCCAGACGGCTATGCTTGGGAACCCTTCACAATCTTCTATACCACCTCAGGTCCCACGGTCCCCGTGACGGATCTCCAGGAATTGGGCGCCGTTTTTGCCCCCTACCTTATATAGAATATTGCTCTCGGGGGATACAAGAGGTTTCCCGACGTCCACTTCTTCTCGGAAACGTAGAGCAAGCATTGATTCAACGTCCCTCTGAGACAAGTCTTGTTGGCCTCGCGTTTCTACGTCCGGAAAGTCAACCATTGTTTTCCCGCAACTCCCCTTCACCCTGTTCTTCCCCTTCCCCAAAATACGATGACTTCACGGAGATGAGGATGCCACCGCAATGGAGCTTTCCTTTATTTCTTCCCCCCGCAAAATAATTTCTACCCCATTTTTCAGCGCTACACATACACGTCAAAAGTTTGGCTTAAATAATATGACGCCTCTGGTCTTGTGACATTAATGTAGGCTTTCTTCAGATAGACCCCTTCTGGAATACCCCCCAGGAGGCCTGACGTCAGGGGGTGCGGAAGAAACTCAGGTCTCTCAACTCTACCTATCAGAGCAGAAGAATTAGACAGAAACCATGTCTATTTCCAAGCCCTTACTGAACCCGGTTCACACCCTTCTAGAATTCCTGGTGTCCTTCAGTATGTAGACCACTCACACCAAGGCCAAATTTCTTCGAGAGTAGATCCTCTCCCAGAGTACCCGACTCCTCTTCCTGAGTGGCATCCCAGCCTCCAAGCTCCTGAAAAGATCAGGACCAATTCCCCCATTGTCAAGATCCTTAGATCTGCCAATGGCCCTCATATTCGCACCCACTCCAAGAAGCTATACATCCCACCTTCCCGATAATATCAACCATTTACCCCAGGGTAAGCGCCTGACTAGGTTCTATTTTTCATAGCGGCACTCAATACGCGAGACTAATGCAATATTTCCGCTAACATTCAGTGATTAAAGAAAAGACCTTACTGTCGTCCATGAAGGAATACTAGCCAGGTGCGGCAGCAAGATTCGGGTCCCGCGTTAAAGCCCCCCCAGTAAAAACATCTGCTTTCCACTTAGGGGTCCATCACCGGTCCTACCAAGTGTAGCCCTGAAAGAGCTTTCATTACCTAGTCCCCTTTAACAAGGACGAGGCGGGCACCCCAGAGTGTTCCGGACGAGTGGACGTACGTGCGTGAGGAATTCCTACTCCTTTGAGTCTCATGGTAGATCTCCCCCTTCGGTTGGAAGTAACCGAAAGACGAAGTTAATTTCTGGTTTTAAAGGAAAACAATAAGGCATTTCCAGTATATACGAGTTAGTCACTTCAGATGGCTAACGTTCCCAATAACCGTTAATGTTATTTTCAATTGCCTTTATTTTCTGCCAGTCAAACCCCCTTCACAATTTCTCGTCTTCAGACGCTTCGTTAGTGAGTATCGTAGACCCTTACCCAAGGTAACTTTTTTCTTCTCTCTACCGAGACCTTCGCTGTTCGCCGTTAGTTCACAAAACCTGATCTCATGCAGGCATGTAATCTGAGTAAATGGTTTCTGACTGGCGTATGTTCCCAACCTTAGTTTTTCAACTTAGAGACCTTGAATAACCCGGTCTTCATTCCTTACAGGCGAAAGTATCTTTCTGTATACTGGCGTGATTGTGACCTTTTCCATTCTCTTTTCAAATGAGATTTAGCTTCAGAGTTACTCTCAGCCCATGGTCCTTCTGTTTCTTTCCTGCTTATCTCTCTATGACATTTTGCAGTAAAAGACGTACCTTGATTCTGTTAACCACAAGGCAAGCGGTGGAGTTTGCCGTCTTTGACCTTCCCGATACGCTTTCCTTACCAGGAGAAAGAGTGTCGGAAAGACTCCTTTATCCGCCCACCTTGAGGGCCGCGGGAGCCTACGAGAAGGTTATTAAACCAGGCTAACTGATCACCCTACCCGCCGGGGATTTTGAAAGTCGAGACCCGGGGTGATGGTACGGGAAGTTTTCATTAGGAGGTACAGGATTCAAAAAGGTTCAAACCCCCCCGGTGAAAGTCTTCTTTCACATCCTCTCTCAGGTGTGCTGGATATCGCGGCAAATATGACTCTCCCCGCCCCCCAGACCGGGAGGCTGAAAACTTTCCATTCGCAAGTTGTGACCTTTGAGTTTGTCGGCACCCTTCGTATAGCGACCCCAGGAAGGTAAGAGTGCTGAGAACACCGGACGATTTCTCTCCTCCTAGCCCCGACAGAAGAGAGAGGCAAACAGTTCCCGCCCCCTAAGTAAAGCTCTGTCACTCTGTTTTCGGCAAAACCCCAGACAGGACCCGAGTTATCTGCCCGAACCTCTGACAGACATTTCCCTATTACTTGCGGTACCTCTTGTGTCCCGGAAATTCCACTTCACTTTCGGGTCCCTGCCCTCCGGTCCGCATACTCCGGCCCGTTTCGGGCGCCCCAATTTTCGATGGTTATAAATTTTCTTCCCTCTCCCCGTCTATCCTTGGGGGTCCAAGCACCCGTCAACGGCGATTAGGAAAGGATCGGCTGTCCAGTGAACTGCCCATGTACTCACTACACATTAATTTATTAATCATGTATAATATGCGGAGTGGAGAGAATGATTTCTGAAGATTATCTTTTGACACCTCTTATGATATAGAAGATTGTAAGGGGCGGACCCTTGGCCCTAGCCAAGCACCCCAATACAGGCGGAGCGAGTCTAGAGTAATTTTCCTTACCCAGATGCTCTTCGTCGCCTCTGCCACTCTTGAGAACCACCTTTTCTGCTCAATGAATATGCTTTCCCACTTCGAAAGGATCAAAAAAAAGGAGACCGGTGCT
>Ga0179591_1316306_pt1 | contig 18557 bp, 25 predicted proteins | sample CZOMad2_1_08_16f_FD_182891 | JGI IMG/M metagenome (GOLD analysis project Ga0179591, IMG submission 182891) | Vadose zone soil fungal communities from Angelo Coast Range Reserve, California, USA - CZOMad2_1_08_16fungal (PacBio error correction) | ecosystem: Environmental > Terrestrial > Soil >... | reverse complement strand
GTCAGTTTCGGTTTTCAGTGACCCCTTGTAACGTTATTCGGTTGCTTTGCCCCATCCTCACCCCGATGTGTCCTTTTCCCTCCCCTTTACGTAACCCCCCACCCAAAAAGTCTTTTCCTCTCACGGGCGGCCCTTCGCTCTTCTGGATGACGGCACGTCCCTAGGCATCTTTTTGTGCTTTTCTTTTCGCCTGTCAGCGACCCTTTTTTCCCTGTCTTTTTTCCCCGCGGCTTTCCTCGTCTCTGTCTTGTTGACCACCCTTCGTCTTTGGTTTGGCTTTTTTTTCGTACCTTTTTTCATCTTTTTTTCGTTACTTGACACCCCCCATAAAAGTGCAGTTCTCGTCCACCCCTCTTAATTTGCAGCGGTGGCAGTCCCCCACCGGCCACATTCTTCTCCTACCAGAGCTTTGATCACCCCCTTCTGTACCTCTCATTCTATTTTTCTGTTTTTGTCCTTTTGCATCTTTTTTTCCCCCCCCAAACTCTCCCCGCCGGAAATTGCACTTTCTCCCCTTTCCCCAGTTTTTAGCACATCGGTCCCCAGTTTAAAACAATGTGTCCTTTTCTGCCCACACTTTCACGTCCACCCCCCCCCCCTTGTTTTTGTTTTTTTTTTTTTTTTTTGTGTATTGTTCTTGTTGGCGGAACCAAGCCCCTCTTTTTCCTTTTTCTTGCTTTTGTCTTTTTCCGTACCTTCTTAACATGCAGCCACCCCTCTCCCTTTTTTTGATTTTTCCCCTCAGAACTTGCTCACTCGTCTTGTACCATTTCATTGGGTTTTTCATTTTCCCACCTGGCCTTTTCCTGCCCCCTTTACTCCCTTTGCCACTTTCGCCCCTCTTAAGTTCAAAATGCCGGGGTAGATTAACATCCCCCGGCCCCCGCTTCACGCCCGCCAGGACTTTTTCTTTTGTCACTTTCATCCCTCTCTGTTTGCCATCTACGGCTTTTAAGCCCCCCGCCAGAAGCCCCTCTTTTCAGCGCCCCCGGGGAAACACCCCTGCCCTGGACCTTTTTTTTTTATTGACCCTTTTTCAAAGTTATGTTCTTCCTGTTCTTTTCGGCAGAAGGAACCCCCTTTTTTTCCCCTGTCAACTTTTCTTTCTTTTTGTCTATTACCCCTTGGGTCCTCTAATCCCTGACCCTTACCTTTTGAACTGCAAAAAGTTGCCCCTCTCCTCCATCGCCCCCGCCTAGTGTTCCCCGATGCGAAACCCCCCAGCCACATTTCTTGCATGACCACCAGGTCACGGACCATTGGCGCTTCCCTTTTTCCCGACTCGTCGTTTTGCCCCCTGTGTGCACCTTTCGGGCCACCCCTTCACACTTTGGTCACTTGCGCGCAATCCCCCCCCACCCCCCCCACTTTCAACCCTTTGCTCCCCCCTCTTTGACTTTTTGTCTAAGTCGGGGTTCGTCCCACAAAGCACACCCCCCCTTTTCTTTGCCTGTTGCTGTTGCGCAAACCCACAGGGAGTCGTTGCCCCATTTTTATCTGAACAAGTTACCTTCCCTTGCCTTACACTACTCGAATGGCTCCGTTTTCTTTCCCCTTTTCCCAAGTTTTTAGGGGTTTTTTGACATTCTTTAATTTTAGTGTTTGACCCCTTATGGCCCCTTACGTTTGAACGTGGGTTTTGCGGCTATTCTCCCCCTTTACTTCACTGGGGTAGTGTCCTGCCACAGGCGTTGTGGCGATTGGGTTCCTATTTTTGATGTTCCCTTTTTTTTTTCCTGCAGTTGTTTTTTTTATGTTGGGCCACTTGAATCAGAACCAGTCGGCTTCCGTCTTTAACCGACCCATTTTTTTGTTGTGTTTCTCGATGTTTCTTCTCTCAGCCCAGCTGGACCATTGTGTTTTATCAACCTCCCTAAACCTTTTTTTTTCACCCTCCTCCTTTCCGATGGCGTCCTTTTTCAAGTCCTCTTTTTTTCCATACTGGGCTGCTTTCCCTTGGCCTGCAAATTCGTTCTTCCCTCCCCTCCCCCTGTTTTTTTGTACATAACTCCCTGTTTTCCCTTCCCGGCGTTTTCCCCCTCTTTTATATGGCTCCGGTGTTATGCCCTCTCCACAGTTTCCCTGCCATTTTAGTTTTTGCCACCCCAAACCGGGTCCGATTTTCCGTTCCCGTGGGTTCCGTTTTCGCCCCCCTGTCTGCCTGCGTGTTGTGGGCCTCATGTTTCTCTTCTCCCCCACAGTCCGAAAATCTTTGTTCTTGCTGCTGGTTTGTACGTTTCTAAAATTATCCCACATACTTTTTCTCCCTTTCTCCTAACCCCACCCGGCTGAGCTCCGCCCTTTAGTTCTACCAGGAGTCCTAAGTCAAAGATTGTGATAATCATTTTCTTCCCCTCTTCTGGTTCCCACATTTTCAACTTCCCACACAAACCCCCCTTTTGTTCCCGCAAACGCCGTGACTATTCACTCTACTCCCCCCCAGGTCCCCTCTGTACTCCCCCCATTTGCACCCCCCACGACCGACCATTGGTTGGTTTTCCTTTTTTTTTTTTATCCCGTCTTTGCCGCTCCCAGGCGGTATAATCACCCTTCTTTTTCGCCCTCCAGGCCTTAAGTTTCGAGCTCTCTTTGTCCCTTCCTCCCGTCGGTTCCGTTGTTTTTTTTTTTTTCCTCCTTGATCTCTACGCTGCGTCCTGGAATTCTCATTGTACCTTCCTTTGCGCGTGTTTCCCCGGGTTTTTTTCTTCCCCTTTGAGCTTTTCCCCTCATCCCCGACGAAGCCTTTTTTTTTTTTGATCATTTTGAGGCCAATGGCATATTGACTACAAGGTTTTTTCTACCTAAGTTTTGAATTTGTCCCTGGCGTTGATTTTTGCTGGATGAAACTCTGTTATCTTTGGTTTGTATAAGGTTACCGTTTTGATTTTCCCCCCCCCTTCCCTTCTTTCTTTTTTCTTTTCTGTTTTTCTCCCACTGTGGAGATTTCAACCCATTTAGTTGGCTTTGGATGCCAGTGGATTTTTCCCCCCCTTAGTTCTCCCTATTTCTTTCTCACCTTTTTTCACCCCCGGACTCTATTTTCGTCGGTATGACCATTATGGACCCTTGTCGTGGTGGTCGTTTCCCTTTTGTCCCAAGCGTCTCATCCCCCTCTTTCGTGTGTCCCCTTTTTCGAGTCTAAGTGGGGCGTCCCTGTGGTCCCCCTTTGGTTTCCACCCCCAACACATTCACTTGTGCAGGTTTCACACCCTTTTTCTGCCTTTTTTTGTGGTTCGTCCCTACTCCTCCGTTACTTCCCCCCGTGCTCATTTTTTTTTTTTTTTACTTTTAACCTTTTCGCCTCAGGTTTCGACTCGTTTTTTTCTTTTTTTATTGTAAACCGCCGGCGTCACCCTTTTCACCCTTTTTTCTTTGCAGTTCCCCTAGTCAGTCCAATGCAACTGTACCGACTCCCCGGTACCCTCCCTCTTTCATCTCCCCTTTTTCTTTAATCCGGTTCCCCGCGTCTGCTCCCCGCGTTTGACTTTTCGTCAGGGGTTTAACCGCGAGGCGGTTCCCTTTTCTCCACCTTTCCCCTTTCATACCAGTGCGTTCCTTGTTCTCTCCGCACTTGGTGGTCTGTAGTAACTTACCCTTTGTTTTGTTTCCCCCCTTAATCTTTTGGCGGGGGGGCTTAATTTTTGTGTTTTGTTTCCCCTTCCCTCTTTTTTCCGGGCCCCGCCCACTGGCAACAAAAATCTGAGTGTATTTGCTTTTTCTCGCCCAACCCCTAGTTGAATTCAGTTTCCCAGCGTTCGGCTTTGGGCAGGCTTGTAGCCTAGATTTTACAGTTCTTTCATCGCTGTAGTGATGACTCCGTTTTCACCCCCATTTCCCCCTATTACAAACCGAGCTCTTTTCTGCCCAAACTGACCTTTTCCGCGACAACGCCATCTTGTTCCTCCCCTTCCTGCCTTTTCCCCATGCGTCATTTATTTGTTTCCCTATGTTTTTCTGCCTTTCACCAATTTTTTTCCCGGCTAACTCCGGGTTTTCTTTTTTACCCTTCCCCGTCTAGATCTGCCTTTTGACCCCTTACTTCCCCTTTATCTTTTTTGGTCGGTCCCTTTGACCCCCTCTACCCGAGTCACATCCACCCCCCTTTCTTCTTTTCCCTTTTGCGTTGTTCCCCCCCCTTGCCTTTTCCCCCCCCCTCCCCCTTCCTCGAGACGGACTGTCAAGTATTTCAACCCCGCCCACTCTCTTCCCCCTTACAAAGGTTTTTTGTTTGGTATTTTCTGCGGTTTCTCCGTTTTTTAAGTCAATCCCCCATTTAACTTCCTGGCCAACCCCTGGGGAGGCTGTTACCTTTTCCCCCTTTTGAGAATGTCCCTATTTTACCAAAGTCAGGGGCGTGTTTTTTCTTTTCCCGCGCTCTTCCCAGTTCCTTTTTTCCTTTTCCCTTTTTTTATTTCATCGGTGTCCCCCCTTTTGTTATCCTTTTCGAGGACGGGTTCTTATGGCTTTCTCTAGTGCCGGCAAGCCCTCAACGACCTTCTTTTACCTTCGCTTTCCCGTTTTTGTGTGGAAGTGGGGCGGGGTTTTTGTCCCGGTGACCAACTGGTGAAGGGCCAACTGGGTTTTTCCTTTGGGTTTTATTTGTTGGGGGTGTTTTTTGTCTTTTGGGCGGATCATTTATCCCCCATACCCTTTCCGCCTTTTCGCGGGCCCCCCGGGCGACCTTTCAAAGTTTTCCGTGGTTCTACTTTCGTCCCCGAATAACAAATGTTGTTTCCGGTGGTTTTTTTTTTATTTCCCCTTTTTTGTCAGGTGTGGCTCTGGCGTGCTGCGTGGTTACCACCTCCCCCCTTTCTTTTCCGGCCGTGTTGTGCGGCTCCCCCTGTTCTACTCTTCTATTTTTCCCCGGTTTTACAACTTGTGGCGCTTTTTCTTGACGATGGATTTAGGGTTTTACCCCACACTTTGCCAGACAGGCCCTGGCACTCGTCATTTTTCCCCCCCTCTCAGTTTCCCCGGGCTGTAAACAACAACCCCCTTATTTCTTCATTTTTTTTTCCCATTGGGTGGAGTTCCCCTGAAGTCACACACCCCCTTCACCACCTTACCCGAATACACTTCACAGCACGTGGTTGGGGTGGGGGCTTTTGAATGCCTTTCCCGTCCGGCATAATTTTTGACTCCTTTCCCCCTCTCTGCCTTTGATTTCAAGAACCTGCTTACCTCTTTTCTTTCCCCCGTTTGCTGGGTTTCTGCGGTTTTTCAACTCCCCGTTTTCAATGCGTATACTTGAACTGGGTTGGGGTTAGTCAAAAAGGTCCCTTCTTGGCCCTTTACACATTCCCTTAGGACCCACCCCAAGTCAATGGGGGCAAACACATTTTTAGCCCTATCCCCTTTTGAGGATTCCCTACCCCCTACCTTGATCACGTGCCTTTTTTTTGCCGTCCCCTTCCCCTTGGGAAACAGTCGTTCTTGAATGGACCTTTTTCTTTTCCCCCATCTTCCCGGAGCCCCCACCCCCCAATAGGACTCACCTTTTCCTTGGTGTCTTCCCTCCCCCCCCCGGGTCCCCCCATGATTACGTCTTCCAGACCAGCCCCCCTCTCCCGTTTATCTTCGCCCTTTCTTCTTTAAATGGACCCCTTCCCTTTCCCCCATTCAAGTATTATTTTCACCACCGCCCAAATCTCTTTTTCTTGTCCCCCTTCTCAGCTTTACTGCTGGGCCCCAACCTTCTTTTTTAATGCACCTAAGGGTTACCCACACGTGCCCTGGCCCCTCCCGTCCTCCACCTTGTTTTTTTTCCCCGCTGTCCCGACACATTTTGAGCTTCTACCCCGCTCTTTTTTCCCCGTCACGACCTCCGCCCAATTTTTCTTTTTTAACCCCAAGCTTTCACATCGGACACCATCTGTCTACCCCTGTATCCACCAAGGGTGACCCATGACCTTTCCCCTTTTTATACCGCCTTCCCTCGGCACGGTACTGCTGGCGACCGACTCCACTTCTTTCCGACGGTTTCCTTTCTCATCCCTACCTTTCCCCCCCCTTGATGCGATGAGCCCCTTTTTATCCTTTCGCCAAACATTAGAAAGTCCTCCCTCCTCCCCTTCCTTCCTTTTTCTTTTGTTTTTGTCACTTTGATTTTTTCCCGTTTTTTTGTCGCCGTGTAGTTTTCCGATGATCGCCCTTTTCCTCTTTTTTGGGAACCCCCCTCCCTTTTCTCCCCTTTGATATTCGTGAGAACTGTGCTCTTGATTCACTCTTCCCCCCCGAATAACGATGTTCCTCGGTGATGTGGGTTCCTGTCCACCTTTTTTTTGTTTTTTTTTAAACTTTTTTGTCATGCAACACAGAGCCCCATTTTATTGTCCAAGACAGTACTCCCTTTCCTGTCCCAAGAGGGTGTCCAACCTGGAAGTTTGTGGGGGAGTCCCCACCCGGCGTTCTCCCCATCTTCACGTGGGTTCCATCCTGTTTTCCGGTCGCTGATGAACTTTTTGATTAGTCGCCGAGGTGACATAGGTTTAGACGCTTATCACATAGTGCCGAGAAGTCGTTGTTCTACAAGCCCGCTCGAACTAGGTGATACGCTCCCCAATTAATCTTCAAAAAAAAAAACCAAAAGAATAGGAGGAATGGGGAACACCGTAAGCCTTTGCTGTTTTTTAACTGATTTTGATGCCGTTTGTGCGTTTCGTGGTTCATATATGCGTTTTTTTTTTTTTCTTAGGGGGGGAAAAGCCATTTGGTTTCCGACAATCCTTCTATTTGATTTCTTTGGAATTTCTTTCCGGTTTTCTTTTTCTTTCCTTTCCCTTGTCCTTTGTGCTCTGGATTCCCGCTCTATAAGTGTTAATCGGTTCTTCCTTTTTTCCCCACCGTTTCCGCAATCTTGCTTCCACCCCTAAGCATAACATACCCTTTACTTTTCTATAGATCCCTTACTTGCTCTCTGTAATTCTTTCTCTTTTTGATGGCTCCTTTATTCCCGCTCCCCCCCGTTTTTCCCCCCCCCCCCCCCCCCCCTTTCCCCCCCGCCTTCTTTTCCGAGAACTCCTCCCGACGCGCAAAAACAACCCTCCCCTCACGTTCTTGAGTTATGAATTCTAAGAGCATATTGTATCTCTCACTCGTTCTTTGTTATTTTGGGTCCCCCATCATATTTTTTTTTGATAAGTTTGTGCATTGCCCTGTTTGGCGTTTTTTGCGGGTGTGGGTTCCCTGGCTCTTAACACCACGCTTTCTTGTGGGCACGGTACGGGGGGGGTTCTTTTGTTTTGCATTTCCCCAACGTTGGGTGGTTTCCTAGGTCGGGTTACCCCCCATATCCTTACAAGACACCATATCAAAACGGTTTGCCTGAAAACGGATCTGCCTTTTCCTTGGTTTCCAGTGTCAGGGTTTTTTTACGGGCGGGACCCATATTTTACGAGGGTTTCGTCTCTCGGTTGCCCCCAATTTTTCCTTTAACGCGCTTTCCCTACCCAGTGGCGTTTCCCCGACCTGCGAAAATCTTCCCCCTTCTTATTATAGCCCGTTTTGGCCCTCGGCGTCTTATTCGCATCGTGTTGCCACCCATCCGTCCCTTCCCCTTGATGTAACCCCTTTCCCGGCTTGTAGGTGCTGAACTCAAAATTTAGCGTTTTCTTCTCCCCATTAAATAGAACGTAGGGGCGTTTCCCCCAACCACACTCTTGATTTTCGTCTTTATTAACTGTTTTTCCCGGTTTTTCCGAACGACGGGCGGAAAATTCCTCCCCACACTACACACTGTTACTGACCCCACCTTCCCCGATTTGTTCTTCTCCCCATGGAACCCCTTAACACCGACCGTTTTCCTTGTTGGTTGCTGGTTTTGTAAAATCCTGGCGGTGTTTTTTTTTCCCCCAACCCAAAACGCCCGTACCTTTTTTGCCCCCTTGGGAGCATGCCCCGCACCCCACGTTAAAAAGGGTCCTCAGGTGTTTCACGTCCCGCTTTTTTCCCCCCCCGATCCCTCCCTTCCCCCCATCATTGGACGCGCAACCAACTTGATCTCCCTTCCTGTGCGCCCCGTTCCCACACCATTTGATTATTTTCTTTCAATCAGAGTCATTGGAGCCCCCTTGCTTCTGGTGCGTGTAAACTGGGCGCATGCCGTCTTTTTTTCCGCGTTTCATAGGTTTCACTGAGTGGGCCCTCATTATTTTTCAAGATTCAATTCTGGTTCAACGATTTTTCCTTGTGGTTGCTGGCTCTCAGCACCGTGATACCGGTTTGCCCGCTTGCTTAACGAAACAGCGGCACTTGAATATCCTTTTGTCTCGACACCGCACCCCCCCCTAGATCTTCGTATTTCCCTTTTGTCGCGATACTGAGCCTCCCCTTTTTGTCTGAAAAGAGCCCCCACACATTGTGATCCGCCCTTCGTACTCCAACTTTGTATGGAACGTGCCCAGACTTCGGCTTTTTTTTTATTGGTAATAGGTTCTCGTCTTCGCACCAGGCACTTTCATCCGCCTTTGGTCACCCCCAGGGGGGTATCACCTTGATTCCCGTGGTGTTGGTGAGAGCCTGTAGGTGTGGTTTGGCCCTGACCCATTTTCTTTTGGGTTACCTTTCAACTATCCCTCCGCATCCCGCTGATCCTTCCATGAACTCCCATTTGTTTTTCATCCTTTTACTCGTTGGGGACATGTCACTTTCGCCGCCTTGCCCCCAATCCCCCCTAACGTCGTTAAAAATAATTTGTGGTACGTTACTTTTTTAATGTGACCCAGGCCGACGACGGCAGGGTTGTTGGTGACCAGGAGCTTCAACCGACTCTAACGCTAGGGTTTTTTTCGTGCCGTATTTCGTGATGACTGTGATGAATTTGAAAACTTTCGCCCCGGCCCCTGGGGGCAAATGTTGCTTAATCCTTGGTTTGACTGAATAAGTTTTTTTCGCCCCGGTTTTTTTTTTTTTTTTCTTTTTTTCTTTCTTGTTTTGAATGAGGAATTAGTTTTTGTTCATAATCAATAATTTTGTAAGTAAACGACATCCCGTGGTTTGTGACGTGGCCCTTCTGCATGGAGCTTTGTACCCTTTCCAACCGTTTGGGAAAGTAAGTCCAACTTCGTTCGTAATCCCATAGGGGTCTTACGCCGCTTTTTGTTTTGCTTTTTTTTCCCGTAGGCGTTAACCTTTTCCGCAAATTTCCCCCTAAGTGTGCTGTTCCCCTTTTTACATGCTCACCTCCGTTCTTTTGTTTTCCCCCCCCCCGTTGCCACGTTTTTTTTCTTACCGAGTTGGGGAGAGCACCTACCTACCGTATTTCGGAGCTGATCAGAAAGTTCGATGACACCCCAAAAAAACTACTCACCCCCCCGCATACGTCACCAAAACATTCTCGCGCCAGCGCACCACAGGATAATTCGCAGTGTAGGGTCTTTTAATTTGGAATCCCCGGGAACCCCTCTTTTTTTTCCGGACGTTTCTGCCGTCCGTTCCGGAAGTGTTTTCGGACATGGACGCGCCCCCCCCTGCCTCTTTTCTTTTGCTGTGCTTGTCCCGCAACCCCCCCGGCACGAGACCTTTTTTTCTCTTTCAGTGATTTGCTTAAACGGCAAAAACCCCCAGCACTTCTTTTTTTTTCGTTGGTGTTCTTTTTCCGGGGGAAAAAAGTATGAGTTGTGGAACCTTTGTTATTTTTCTTCGTTTCCCCCCGGCCCCCACTGTGCTGACGCGTCCCTGGTTTTTTGTGTGCACTAGGCCATTTTCCCTCCGTGCACGTGTTTCCCCAGATGACCGCCCCCCCAGTATCACGGGATGGTTTTGGACCTTTTTTTTCCAACCCATCTTAGGGCCAGCTTTGCCCTCACAACTTCACCCCTGGCCCCCCCAAAACTCAAGGAAACCACCAAACACAAGTGTGGGTTAAAGACAGTAAACCATTCTAGAAAGTGTTTCACAATCAGGAAAGGTAGCTGATTGGTCCCCTCAATTCACACCCCCCTCCCAAGACATGGCCCCCAGAAAAAGGCTCCTCCGATGTACTTTACCAGGTGAGGCACATCCCTTTTTTTTGATTCCTGTGCGCATTTGACCCCGCTCCGTTTGTCCTGGAGCCTTTAACTTGCAGTTTATCTTACTAATCAGGTGCCTTGTCCCTGATTTTAGACACAAAGAGTTGGCTTTTACCCACTTTCCCTTTTTTGGCTCGCAGACGAACGGTGGCACCTGCATTCCCAACACGGGAGATGCTCCCATTAGGGTACAGTCAACTCTAGAAGGAAAGATCAGGCTGGGAACACGGAAACATCTAGGCACCCGACAGACAAACCCGTTCTTCGAAAGAATTGACAATTTTAGGCACTCCCCCGGAAAAAAGTATGGAGGGTTGATAACCAGCATCAAGTTTTCCCCCATGTTCCATCTATGAATAACCAATCATCCCGGTGCCTTTTTGCAGTACACTTGTCTTTCGTTGGACTTTTGTCGTGACACCCCGTTCTGTTCGTGTCTCTTTGAATAGCTCTCACCTTTATAGGTTGCCCGCCCTGTGTAGTTTTGGTCTTTAGGACCCTTTGCGAACTCACCTTACGTGACAAGTGGGGCCGCATGCTCCCCAACCGGTGCTCGGGGGGGGGTGAGAGACCAGTTTTCTCCATCTCCGACAATTCACCTTTTTTGAGCGCCACTTCCAGGACTTTTCTTTATTTCCCTTTATTGACAGAGGTCCGTGGCCTACTTCTCGCCCCGCCCCCTTTCCTACCACCCCCTACCTTCCTGCCCTCTCTTTTTCTTTTCCATTCTTCTCCAGCTGCCTTAGTGACCTTGGGCGCTTTTACTGGTTCCCAGCCTTGTCCATTATGTTTTTTTTTTTTTTTTTGGATCTTCCTGTATTTTATCGTTCGGAGATCGTTACCTGCCTTTGGTTCGGCGTACCACTCACCCTTCCCCTTTTTTCCCACGTGTCTCTTTTTTTTTTTTTTTTTTTTATTTCTCCTTTTCATCTGCATGAGCTTTTTTCCCCCCATGTTTAGGGTTTTGTTTTCCGTGTCTTTGCACGGCTTCGTCTCGTGTCATCAGATTTGCTGAGGTTCTTGATCTTTTTTTTTACAGTTCTCCCGCATAGCCTTCCATGAGATCCTCCACCTCGTTACTCCCGCTAATGATCATTTTTATTCTAATGATTTGTCCTATGTCGGGTCCGGATGCTCTTTGATTTCCTTATGGCTCCCTTTTTTCTTGACACGTATTCCCTTTTTTGCCATGGTAATGCACCCCATGCTGGATCCTTGAGGTCCATGCGACTGACTTTTTTTCCCGCGTGACTTGCCCCCTCCACTCATCTTTTATTTTTTTTCCCCCCCCCTGTTGCTATTGCCCAGTGTGATGACCATTTGTACACCTCCCCCAGACCTCGTCGTGCTCTCTTAGATTGTGTCCTTCGTGCTCCTTTTTCTTCCTGCCGTTGTTCGGCCCGCGTCTTTTTACTGCGCGCCCTTTACTCTCACCGCTGTAGTGATGTATTTCTTTTCCCCAACTTTCCCTTTCACATGAGATGGTTGCTCCTTTTTTTTTTTACCCTCCGAACCCACACAGTCTGGGTCCCAGCACCCTCCCCACCACATTTCGATTGGAGCCCACTTTCCCCTCGGTGGCCAAGGACCCCTCTCTTTTTTCTCTTGTTTTTCACTTTCGAGGCGCCTCAATTTTTTTTTACCAGAGATGGGTTTTTCAACATGTACATCACAAGGGGCCCACACCCCACCTTGTGGTGTGAGGTCGACTGACGCGATGCTTTTCTATTTCCCCCCCTTCTTTCCGGCGTGCACTTTTGCTTTTTTTTGTGTATCTTCATAGGGCCCTTCTTTGGGGGTCCCCTTTCCCCCACATCCCACCTCTTTATCGTTGTGGGCACATTTTTTGTAGACCCCTATTTAACACGCAGAGCTGCGAGATTCCCCCAATACATGGGTTCCCCGTTTTCCGCACCCCCCATTCCTTGTCCTTTGCACTCCCGGCAACCCGTGTCCGTTTTTCTTTTTCACTTCCCAGCACCACCCACTTTTTTTTTCCCCCCCGTTGGGTTTTCCTAGCTTTTTCTAAAAAAATTTTTAAGTGATTTTTTTTGCGTCCCTGTTAGGCGGGTGTTTAACTGCCTGTCATTTGTGTTTCGTCCCCGCACTGCCAAACTTCCTGCCTCCAGCCTCAACCCTTTGACTGTTCTCTGTTGTTGTCCACGCCCCCCTGTGAGTTCCCCTTGCCGCGCCTGAGATCGGCATCCGCTTCATGATCCCCTTTTTTCCCTCCATCAGACCCTTTTATTCACGTTTGAAGCATTGCATGTTAGTACATTCTCACTTTCGTGTTGTTTTGTCTTGTTTTATACACCCCGACCTGCGCCACCCCCCTCCCGTCGGACAACACCCTTCCGCCGCATCCCCCCCCATGGGGCCCCCCAACCGCCCCCCCCCACACGACAACCCCCCCCACCCCCACCACCACCCCCCCACCCCCTCACCCCCCCCCCCCCCCCCCCCCCACAACCACCCCCCCCCCCCCCCCCCCCCCCCCCCCCCACACCCCCCCCCCCGACCCCACCACCCCCCCGAGAAAAATGAAAGGTCCTTTAGGGGTGGCTTCCTTACCCCCCTCCCTCTCCAAAACAGAACCCCCTTTCGGATGACCCCCTTGTTTCTTGGTTTCCCGGGGACCTTGCCCATGGCTGTTCCTGCTTTTTCACGTGAACTACAGCCACAAGTATTTAATCCCCCCCCCCCCCCATTCAGTATGATCCCTCCCGGAAATGTTCTCGGGACATCAATAATGATATCTTTCATGGCTCTGAGGCCCCTCCATTGCGTTTCCCAGGATTCCATCAAGGGACACCCTTACTCGGCCCTCATGTGAGACACGCCTTAGCCGGTTCTTCTCCCGGATTCCGCTGCCATTGCGAATGTTTTTTTCGTACCCCCCCCCCCTTTTCTTTTCCACGTGTTTTTCTGGTCTTGTATTTCGATCCTTTTCAGGAACCCTTTTTTTCCCCCTTTCTGAGAAACCCAACGCCCCCTCATTTTTTTTTTTACGCCCATATCCCCCCTTAGACCATTATTTGACTCTAGCCCACCTCGCCCCCCATTTTTTTTTCTGAGGCTGGCACCCCGTTCTTTTCACCTCTCCCCCCTTTTTGTTCCCTGCTTTGCCTGCGAAGTTTCGCATTTGTGTCTTCCCGATATTCATGCCACAATGTACCCACCCCCCCTTCTTAGTCCCTAAAACTATTCTTAGAACTCTTTCTCCGTGTCCCCTGTCTCCCCTTTTTGTCCTTGTCCTTGTCCGCGTCTCCCGCACAGTTACTGCTGACCTGTATTGGCGTGTGAGTGTCCCCGATTTATCATCAATACTTCCTGCTCTGCGCGCCACCTGCAATTCGTGTTTTTGCTGGAGGTGACCCACCTTTTTTTTTATACTTTTGCGCGCCCAAACACACGCATTACAGATTTTTTTCCACAGTCAGATTTTAACCACTCTGTTTTTTCCCGGTTTCACGAGGACGTTTGACCCCCTTTTTTAGGCCGTGTTACCCCCTACTAGGTGTTAAAAGTTGCAAGGCAGGCCAGAAGGGTTGCTCCAAGTTCTAGGGTTGTCTTGTTTACGCTCCCCGGGGGTGGCCCACTTTTCCGAGCAGTTAGGCACACTTTTTCGAGAACTTCTTTTTTTTTTTCTTGGAATACCCATTGTCCAAATCATACTTCCCCCCCACTCCAGGAATGCGTTCCCGATCACCTGCATCGAATTAACTTTTTTTCTTCTTTTTTAGTCTCCTGAGTTCTATCTGTTTTTACTTTACCCCTCATCCTATCCCCTTAGCGGATCTTTCCCCCCACGCCCCCCTTTTGCCCCCCTCCTCCTTTGTGAAAACCGCGTCACCCTTCGATCCCAAAGTTTCCAAGTTTCCCCCTTCTCACGAGACTTTTGTCCCGTCTCCCTGGCCATGCGAGGCAGTTAACCACAACCCGGACCAACAGGCCAACCTTTTTTCTTTTCCTCACCCCCCCTTTCCCCCCCTCCCATCGGCCACATCCTGGGGACCCCCCCATACCGCGACCTGTTTTTTCGTTGTGCCCACGATATTAGTTCTATTCTCTTTTTTATGCCTCTTCGCCGTTGTCCCGCGTGCCTCCCCCCCCTTGCGAATTTGGGGGGGGTTTGACTGGTAAGTACCTGAGTGTCGCTCCTTTTCCCCTTATCTTTTTTATTTTTTCCCCTGCCTACCGCAGTAGGACCACGCGGCTTCTCTTTTTTAGCCCATGTTTTTTTTTCCCCCCGGTACCCGTTCCCCTCCTTTTTTTTCTTGCCCCTTGCTCACACTCTTTTGCGGGTGACTTTTTTCGCCATTGATGACAGTTTTTTCCTGCCCAGCGCACTGGTTATTTTTTTTTTTGACGAACTTCTTACTTGTAATCCCCCCCCTCCCCCTGTGCAACCTCTTCCCCGAAATCGCTTTCGTGACCCGTATCCACCCAGGACTCCCTCCATTTTTTCATTTACATTTTTCCCCCTCGTTGCCCATCCCATTTCTCCCCTCTTTTTTGTTACGTTTTGCTTACCTAGCCTGAAGCGGCCAATTTTAGTGACTCCCCACCCCCCTAGATTTTCTGCTTACGGAGTCCCCCCCCCCTTCCGGATGTCCCTCACGGACCTTTTTCATGCCGTGAAGACCACCCACCCACTACACACCTCGCTTCCACCCCGCCCACAAACACCCCCTACTGACCACCCAGCACAACACATGTTCCTAAACCACCAAGCCCTCCACACCCCACCACACCCCCCCCCACAACCCCAAACCCCACCCCCCCCCCCCCCCCCCCCCCACCCACCCCCCCCCCCCAACCCCCCCCCACCACCCCCCCCCCCCCCGGAGCTCCTTTCTCGAGCGCTTCTGCCTGCCCCCCCCCTGGTTGATTGTTTTGAGAGGTGTGACTTTCTTCGCTTTTTTCGGGCATGGTTGTGTTTCCCACTTTACCCTGGAGCTCCCATGCTAATCTTTTGCCCCCAGCGATGCCGAAATCGTCTTTCTTCCTGCATTCTGCACCGAGGTCCCCCTTTTTTTTATTTGCCGCTGATCATTCCAAGTATCATTCCCCTCCCTACCCAGTGCTACATCCCCCCCCCTGCCGGTGGGGGTCTGGGAAATTCCGTTTTTACCAAAGTCGTCGGTACGACCCCGTCTCGGTCTCACGTACCGGCTCGACGCGTACTTTTTTGCCCTCCATTTTACTATTCTATCTTCCCCCCCCCCCCAGTTGTTGTGTGTGATTTTAATTCAAAGCCCGATGTCTGACGTCCTTCCCCTTCTCATTATTTTGTGCCTCCCTTTCCTTTTTTTACCCGCGCCCCCCACATCCGCTAGTACCAACGGTGTTCCTCTCGGCCCCCTCCCCCCAGCTTACGAGGCGGCCTGTTCGACCTTTCCTTTCTCCTGGCCCCCCCCCTCCCTGCAAAGCTTTCCCTCCCCCCCCCGCGTGCCGTGCCGTATAACGATCCTTCGCATAAGCGTGAACTTTCCCATTGTTCGCCTTTGCATCTTTTCCTTACTTCACTCCTGTTTTAACCTTTTCCTTTTTTCCCCCTTTTTCTTTTTTCTAGCAGGTTGTTCAGTTTGTTTTTGCTTTATGCCCCTCATTTGTCCCAAGGCATATGTACACCCCCGTAGGCTCCTGATATATTTGCCCTTACTTTTTTTCGCCCCTGGCGTTGTGTGGCAACGTTGGTCCTCTACCTCGCCCCTTGGCTATGTGCTTTACATCTTTTTTCCGGCCGGGGTCCCTGTTTTTTTGAATCTTCCCTTCCAGATCCCCTGTGGGACGAATCCTCCCATCCCTTTTTTCCCGCTACCGTGAAGATTGTCCCCATTTGCACGGACTGTCTTTGGTAGTAGTTCTGCCCTACCAGATCCTTTTGTATTGTGGTTGTTCTGCAGCCGTACCAAGTTCTTTGGGCTTTTTGAGGAGTAGTCCTTCTTCCCGGGTTGTTTTTGTTGGTGTTTTTTTTTTTTTTGCCTTTCCTTGACTGTGTATTTTGCCATCGTCGTATTAGACTCCAGTTTCTTCTTCTTTCTCCTTGAGTGCTCCGACTCCATCGAATTGCTCGATTCTTTGAGCCTCCTTCAGGTTATGTGCCTTATTGAACGGGTACCACCAGATTTCAGCCCCGGATACCCCAGCACTGTGATTGACAGCATTTTTTTTCTTTACAGTTTCTCCCCCCGCGATTCTTTGAATCAGTTCTGCCAGCTGTACCACCCCCCCACGGGCTCCTCGTCCCGACCCTTTTTTTCTGTCTGGGCACCTCGTACGGGTTGTGTCTGTTTCGTTTTAGTCTGGTGACGCCTGCCCCCCACCCTACATCCGTGCCTTCTCTCAACCGATAAATCGCTCTATTTCAGCTTATTGAAATTTCCCTGCCCTGGCGGCGTGGCTTTGGGTGTCTCGCACGTCGGGAACATCATCTCCCTTTCTCCTTCCCCTTTTTGCTAGGGCTTACTGTGAGTCCTTTTGTACTGCATTCCAGGTTTCATTTTTGTTGCAAATTCGCTTCAGACCTTTTTGATGATTAGTGCTGCTTGGCCCCCTTTTCTTTTTCCAACGCGTTGCTTAAGAGCGTTAGCGAGGTAGCTTAGCTCGTCCCCCCGTGCTGCTCTTGTCCCGTTCATTCCACTGTCCTTCCCTTCATTTAGCGTGCGCATTCTATTTTTGGACCTTTTCGACTGGTGTGTCCACTTGAAAAACCCCCTTAATTCTGTGAGACCTTTATTTTTCCTTTTTGCAGTCCCCCACCAGTATTCGTTGACTGTTTGTCTCGATTCCCCACCAACCTTGGTCCACCCGTGGTCCTTGGCCTCCGTAAGTCCGTGGCACGTCACTGCTGCCCCCGCAGAGTTGCACCCCTCTTTTTCCGGCCACTCTGTCTCGACCTTTCCCCTTTCCGCCCCAGGGATTGTCTGATTTTTGCGTGTTGCGACTTTTGGCCCCGACCCCGTCCGAACATTTTGCTACGCCATCCACTGTTCCATTCCCTTGCCGCACCCAGTGAGGCATGCCAGTATTTCCCCTTTTTTTTTTGACGTTCACCCCTTAACCAAATGCCCCTCGTCCGTTTCTGAGGGTTCGCAATATAGAGCCTTTTCCCCTATTACACTTTGTTCCCCACGGCCTAGCGCGAACTGTTGCTTTTTTTTTGATCTCCGTTTTTTTTTTCCCCCCCCCCCCCCCCTCACCACAGTATGCCTTTCCCCACCTTTTACTATGCAGGTTCCCCGTAAGGTTCTGGTTTTCTTCACTAGCCCGGGAGCCCTCTTTTCGGTCTACATCTCCCTTATGCAGTTCGGTTCCTATGTTGTCCAGACCCGTAGGAAAATCCCTTCTTTTTTCTGTTTTTGAGTTTGCTCGTTTTGTAGAGGCTCTGCTCGCTACTTTTACGTGTGAGTCGTAGTCAGTGTGACCTTTTGTGCTTTTTTCCAGGCTCGGTTTTTTTTTGCTCTTGGGCTCATGCAACCCCCTCCGACAACACAATGAACTGGTGGATAACCCCCCATTTCTCCTGTGTCTCCACCGCGATGAGCATACGTTCAGTACGGATCCCTCGTTCTTATAACTGAATGAGAGGGTGTGCCTTTTCTTAGTCTTGGACGCTTATAATTGACGAGGGGGAGTGACCTCCCTTTTTTTCAAGGGGTCGCAGACCCGCCATGTCTTTTCGACCTTTCTCGGCAGAGGAGGAGACCCCCTTTTTGAATGGGTGCCCTTTTGCACCTTCTCGTTATGACTCCCCCGGATGAACATGACCGGTCTGTTTCCCTATAAGATATGCAAGTGGTAAACATGCCCCATTATGACGCTTTTCCACTAACGTGTTCCCGACTTATGTTTTTGAGGCAACATAAAGTAAGTCCCCCTTGGAGGTGCCCCCCCCACCCCTCCCCCATCCCCCTTTTCCCTTTGTTTAAACCACCTCCTGCACCTCCCTTTCCAAGGCTCCACTTGTTTTTTGGTGACGTTGGCGCGCGTTTTTTTTTTTTTTTTTGACACCCCTAGCAGCATGTCCCCCACTGCCCCTTTATTCAACATCCTCCATGTTTGACTTTTGCCACAACCCCAGCTACCTGCGTTCCCGGATCCCCCCCGATCCTTTTCAGATGCCCCCCTGTGCCTTCCCCCCCCACGTGTTTTTTCAGCGAGTCCCTGTTCACCGTGGATCTTTTTTCTTCTCATTCTGTAAAGGACCTGTTGTGAACAGCGTCCTGCGTGCCGCTTCTTTTTTTTTTTTATTTTTTGATTCCCGCTGCTGCCTTTTCCCGAAGAGTTTTGTGTCCCTTTTTTTTTTTCTTTTCTTTTCGGTTGGTTTTGCTAAGGGACATTTTCAATTTCCCTTGACATTGTCAGCTGCTGAGACATATCTTTTTTTTTAACCTCGCACGCCCTTTGTTTTTTTTTGTTCTTTTTTTGCCAGTACGCCCCCCTCTCTCGCACCTCATGTACTTTTTTTTTTTTTCCATATACACGGACGTACATCCACTTCTCATGAGTCGCACATTGAGCCTTTCCCAGTGTCCTTCTTCA
>Ga0179591_1389892_pt1 | contig 18570 bp, 15 predicted proteins | sample CZOMad2_1_08_16f_FD_182891 | JGI IMG/M metagenome (GOLD analysis project Ga0179591, IMG submission 182891) | Vadose zone soil fungal communities from Angelo Coast Range Reserve, California, USA - CZOMad2_1_08_16fungal (PacBio error correction) | ecosystem: Environmental > Terrestrial > Soil >... | reverse complement strand
GGCTGTTATTGAGGGTTTGGATCGTGGAGTCCCCTTGGGACTCTTTTCTCTCCGATGAGGTAGTTCTCGATTCTCGAGAAGCTCGATGAGAGTGAAACCTTTTCCAACAGTAGGTCAGGTGCCAGCCTCTGAATAACTCTTGCGTTCTTCCAAGACTTTTTTTTTTTTAAAGTTTTCTCCTTGTTCAGGCTGTCCAGCCCATTTTCTGTATGGAGACCCCTTCGGTCGATTGAATAAAACCTTAGTAACTCGGTCAAGTTGGAAACCTCCTCACAGACTCTCTTTTCCCCCCGACGAAGTCGGTCCATGGTATGACTCCAGACAACCCTTCTGTATTTCAAAAGAATAAAGACTAATATAACAACCTTCTCTTCCCCCCCCATGGTTGACTTTTTTCCCCCAGGGCGTCTTTCCCAGGTCGTTCTTCCCCCCAGCAGTCCTCTGGGGAGAAGCCTCGGCCCCCTCTAATCGATACTGCAGAACAGACCTCCCGCCGCCCCTAAAAACCCTAATAGAGATCCAACTCCGAAAGCAGGACGAGCTTCCCTCCGCCTTCTTCCCCCCACGCCGACGCTTTTAATAATTGTCTGCTTTCCAGGTCCCGGTATGTCCTTTGTCCTCCTCCCGAAAGGACACCCTCTCATAATTTGCTCTGCTCCGAAAAGAGAAAGGACGCTGAAAATAGTAGTGTATGGCTGGTGAGAAGCCCAGGAGCTCTCCCTGGACCCTCCCCCTCCCCTCCTAATACGAAAGAGACGACGTCTTTCTTTTAAGAGGCTTATCTCGGACACAATCATCCCTAGGACCTTTTAGTAGCGCTTTGATATCCCCCGTCCTGCCCCCCCGCCAGTTGGCCTTTGGGGGGGTGGGATACGAGAAGGAGTCACTAATCAGCTTTGCCGTTCCCCTGGACGAGGTACTCTTTCCCTCCCTTTCCCACCCTTCCCCTCCCCGTGGAGCACCGGAAGTTAGGAGGAAGACGAATTTTAGATCGGCGGGGAACGTGTAGTGTTCATCTCCTGTTTCTCTTTTTTTTTCCCTAATGCCGGGTGACCCTGATGCCCGGTCAGCTTCCTTTATATCAGACTTCTATTACTGGCTTCACGTTTAACTCTCCTCTTTCCATCTTACACTTCCCCCTTTTTAGAATCCCTTGTTAGAGAGTCATTCTTTTGAAGGTGATGGGTGCTGAAGGGTTGTGGTTCCTTCCCCGTTACCCGCTTGTGAACCCTGCCGCCCCCTCCCCCCAACACCTTCTCACCCCAAAGAAAAGAGGCTCTTTAATGGAAGGGATTCTCCCACCGGGTCTCTTTCCCTCCCCTTTCACGGCCTACATTCTTCTGGGATCTCTTTCGTCTGACGTATCCTGATGAAGGAACTCTCGGGTTTTCCCCTCTGATGAAACTGCAGCACAATCTGATTGTGCCTTCGAAAACCCCCTCCCCTCAGAATAACTTCTCTCCCCGCTCTTTCGTCGATCGACCTCCTCCCCCTTTTCAATTAAACTCCTTCCTTCTAGAAGGATGTTTCCCCCGGATCGGCGTATCGCATTTTGGGCGTGGTTGCAGCGGTGGTTGTTGCACCCGGCCAATGTTTTTCCTTCCCGACCTCTTTTTTTCGCGGTTGCCGGAGGAGTGAAGCTTTAAAGAGGGAGGGTTGACGATAGAAAGTACCTTCCGGAACTGTTTTCCCTACCCTGAACCTTTTGCCACGACTCCCCGGGCCGCGTCCGTCCTTCTTTTTAAGTTGAATAGCGTAGATCCCTCTTTCCGTTAAATGATTTTAAACCTTCCTCGAGTCAGGCCCAAAACCAAGTTTTCCCGTGGTCCCTCCTCCCCCTTTCTTTGTTGTTGTGAGCTTCTTCGACAGAAGCAGTGTTCTGGGCTTTTTCTTGGAATTTAAATTTCGGAACCCTTTCTCCCCCCCCCTGTTGACAAATAATTTACGGCTCTCGATTCCTCAATTTTTTTTCCCTGACGGGTTCGCTGATTTAGGGGATTAACGTTGAAGGCTCCTTCGCAGCTAGTGCGATTTTCTCTTGGAGAACAGTCTTTCTCCCCTGAAGGCTTCCCCTCCCCTTTAAGATTCCCCTCTGCTAGCTCCTCCTGCAAAGACCCCCTCTGACTCACCTTTCCCCTGAAAACGACACAAAATGCGATACTCCTTCGGTCACAGATTACGGCAGATGTTTTGACCGAGTGGAAGTGCTCCCGGCCCTCTCCCTTGCTAGCCCTTCAGGTAGCGGCCCCTTCCTAAGTGGTTGTCAGTGACTCAGCTTCATTGCTGCTTATAGACGAGGACTTCCCCTCCCACAATTTGAAAGCTGTTTCTTCGTTGTGGAGCGATCCCCTCTTCCTATGACCCTCGCAGCACTTCCAATGGTCTCTGCCCTGGCGCGAAAATGAGACTTCAATGACTGGAACTAGACTCTTCTTTTTGGATTTGATCTCTGACACCTTTCTCGGACTTCTCTACTTCATTCCTTCTCCTCTTGACGACGGCGATCTCCCCCCTTCCAATCAGCCCATCACTTCTTCCAAAGAAGGCTACGTCCAAAAGCCAGCCTTCGCAATCTTGTCACCCCCCACGTCACTTCGTTTTTCCGAACTTAAAAGAGCTGACGCTAAAGGCAGGCATTACCTTTAAAAAGGAAGGAGTTTTCCACTAGCTCATTCTTCTAAAGACTTCCTGAAACTCCCCCCCCCCCCTCCCAGCAGAGCGACATTTTCCTTTCAGCCGGACACCCCCTAGTTGCTCGAACCATGATCTGGTGTCAGAGTGTTGAGCGTTAAAGATACCTTCCCTTGGAACCGTTGAGTTTCCCCCTCCCTCCTCCTCCCCTTTGGCCCAATGCAGGACGGTCGTCCCAAGATAGCGAAACTTTTCTTGACTATAATCAGCACTGATGTGACCATCAAACTCCCCCCACTATTCTTTTTAACTATCCTTTTCCCAGCCTGCCAGGGTACTTGCCCAGGTTTCTCTAGAGACCGATCATCATCCGTTTTAAGGATGCGCCAGAGTTCTTTTAGTCGCGACTTTTCCGAGAAAAACTTACGTGATGGAGATTGTCTTCCGTCGCAATGTTTAGGATAAAAGATTCATCGCAGAAACGAGCCCTCAGAGGTGTCCGTGATTCCCTTTCCTTCGTACCCAAAGATGCGTAGAGCTGATAGATCTTTTTAAGGCGTTAGGCTGTTCTCTTGACTGAGGGTTCTGACGTCCATGCGAGTCTCTCTGGATCGTATTAGACCTTCCTAGGAGTGGATTTTTTTGGTCACTGGCCCTGACAACCTTGCCGAACCATGATTTCTCCCCTTAACATTGAACTGCCCATTTCTATGTGAGTAGTCGTATACTTTGCCCTAATGGTTATAAAGTCTTGGTCTGGACCCTTCATCCAGTAATCTCTTCTCTTCACGATTGTCTTCCCTTTTTTCCTCTTTTTCCCAAACTTGACGATTTCTTTAGGGTTAGTATTTCACTGAGTGGAAATAGTTTTCCCAGGACCAGAAGAGTCAGTTCTGGAAGCATGACACAAGAGGTCAGGCCCAGAAGTTCCTCGCCTGGACCTACCTCCTTCTGTTGAAAGACTGACCTCTTCAAGATAACGAGCTTCTTCTTCCGATCATACGCAATCAATCATCTTTTTTATTCTGCACGCGTTTGCAGATTCTTTTTCAGCGACGCTGCTAAAAAACGTCCTATACCTTCCCCTTTCTTTCTTTTGGCATCCGATCTTCTATTGTTGAGGTGTTCTCATCTAGGCTTCCAATTCCTTTATGATCTTTTTTTAGAAGTTCGATGCGTCTCTCGCGATGACGACGATCCTCTTTAGCGTGAAAGCCGAAGTAGTCCTCCTGACTCTATGTAGGTCATTCCAGCAGACCTTCTGTATCCTTTTGACTGACCTGATCCTCCTGCGTCCTGTCCCCCTGCCGCTTCCAATAGGTCGATTCAACATAAGTCGTCGTCCCCCTTTTGGAAACTTGAAGCACAATTTTTTAAGCTGAACCCCTCCTAAGTAGGCTTTTTCACATTTTTTCCCCGTCCCCTCAGTATAACCCTTGTATAAAGAATAATATAAAACCTCTCCGTCATGGGAGGTTGGGCCCCCCCCTTGGAGTAGTCAGAGGGTTGTCGACCTCTTCCCAAGTCCGGGGCATCATCCGCCTAGGATTGGAAGACGATGGAACATCCCGAGATCGATCACCTCCACCCCTCAAGCCTTCATCCAAGAAGAGAGAGAAGGCTCAGAATATTTGAAACGTCTATACCGCCGAACTTCATCATCGTTCTGATATCGCGTTTGTATCTTCCATGGCACCAGAAGTACTTACTTTTAACCTCAGCTCTCCTACTCTGACACGCTTTTTTGGCATCACGTAGCCTGAGCCCTTGTTGATATGACATCCTTTTTCCCTGTGCAAACTTCCCTCCATCTAAGAGGTCGCAGCCCTCACGCCGCTTTGCTTTCACGGATTATCAACGTTTTCCACAACTCTGAGAGTCATCTTGGAGCGATCTTGCTTTTCTAAGGCCTGTCTAGTTCATCCGCAATTTCGCATAGAGAAGGCCCTGTTGAACATCACGTTTCCTTAGGTACTCATTTGTTTACGCCTTTAACCACTGAGACAAAGCTTTTTGGACGCGAAGGTTTCAGTCGCTGTTAGTTGTTGGTCGTGTTATTCCTGTTTCTCCTTTCTCACTCCTGCCTTTTTAAAGGGATGACCTCGTGTCGTACTAGGACAGATTCCAATTTAGATTAGTGCCTTCTGCATACGGCGTCAGTGTTGAACACCCGCCGACGGGCGGGCGCTTCGGGGTCCGACTGGGTATTTTTGATTGCTTTTCTTTCCTTCTCGTCACGCCTCCGCCGTGAATTGACCCCTAGGAAGAAACCCCGACCCCACACCTTCGGTCATAAGTCTCCAAGAGGGGAAGGATCCTTTCCAATGTCCCCCTTGGAGCCTTGAAGCTGTCCCCCCCTACAGGCGGTCAAATGGGAATTGACCCCTTTCACCTCCCTTCTTTCAATGGTGCCTGATTTTGTGGGAACCCCCCTCTTTAGAGAAAATGAGAATCAAGAGTTACGTCTGAAACCCGACTGTCCAGCTTATTCCGAACGTCCTTTCTTCTAGACGACCCCTGCAAGAATTCCCATCCTGGCCAGACGGGAACGCTTGTCATGGGGCGTTTTTTGCGCTTCGTGTTCTTACTGCCTCGTTTTTATACGCCCTGCTCGGGCATCCTCTCGGTTTGAAGCCTCCTCTTGGCGCTTTTTCCCCCTCCTAGTAAGGATGATTCTCTTCCTGACGAGTCCCGTTCTCCCTTTTCACAAGAATAAGCTCCCCACGCCTAAAACAGGCGGCGCGGTCGTTTCGTGGCTAGCGATTTTTCCCCCTCCCCCTTTCCCCGTGACGCCCCTGAAATGTAAAACAACAAAACAAGCTCCCCTCCACGTCGGCGTCGTGGTTCCTTATCTTCCTCCCTTTTGTTTGACTTAACCCCACGACTCCTCTTTTGTTGGACTCCATCGATCCCCCGCTTCCCCCTTTTACGGCTGTTCGTGTCGCTCGGGAAAATTAGCAGCCCCCCTCCCCGACGAAGAGAAGGGGCATTTGGAGGAGGGGGTCTTGAGTTATGTTTCTTTGCATTGACGTGTCTAATGTTTTTCTCCTTCTTGCCTTGGCTATAACCCCCCTTCACCCTTGAATCAGATGACTCTGCTACGTAGTAGACGTGCCATACCCTTCTTTACCCGAATCAACCTCTTTCCACAACCTGAGAGGAAGACAGTCTTCCCCCTTAATGAGTTGAAGTGAGTCTTCAGAGTGTCGATCTACTCGGCGCTCCCCCCCCGGAAAACTTTTTTCCTTTTTTCCTTGTTGCATACGCTGCTTTCTTTGCGCTTCTAGAAGAGTAGTTAACATAGACTTCAGCTTTTTCATAGAGTCCCCTCTCACCATGAAGCTTTCCGATGGAAAGTCCAGAAAGGCAAATGGAGCTTTTAGTCGTTGCAACCTCATACTCTAGGTTCCTCTCTCTTTTCCCGAAGGTGTGCTCTTTTTTTGGAGAGATTAGTTCCCAATTCATTTTCCCGATGAGGGTTCCTTCGTGTCAATCAGACCCCTTAATCACACTGCTACCGAAAGTCATGACAAGACTCGTCTGTGGCCCCGTCGCATTCGATTCTTTCGCCCCCCTCTGGAGTTTCGATCTTTCCGAAGCAGCGATGTGATACACCCGGCAGGAGGTTTCCTTCATAAAATGAGGAGTCCCGTGACCCTCCTTTTTAAAAGCTTGCACGTGAGACTGTCCGTCAGACGAACGCTAGAACAGGATGTTCGGGTCCGAGCCTACATGCTCTCTTCCCCGCACTTGCTTGAGGAGTTTCAAGACCTGCCTAGAGAAACTGCGGTTCAATGTTTTGGTCTGAGCCCCTGCCCCTCTACTCTCCGAACAATGTGTGCCGTCGGAGAAGTTTTTTTCATCCTATTTTTTCCCTATTCTTTCCGATTTTTCGAATGCTAAGGTGTTTTTTTCTATAGCGCCGAGAGTTCACCCATATTCCAGTCCGTTCAGTTCCCTCTTTTTTTCAGGTCTCCTAAAAGGATGACTGTGTGCGGTGAGCCTCTTTCGGGGCCCAGGTACTCTAGGATACATCCCGCCGGCCCTCCTTGGATTAATAGTCGTCTTGGGCGGAGGCACGACTCAAAGCCCTTGCTCGAGTAGTCCTGTTTGGGCTCTTTGGTGAGGGTACTTCTGAGGCAGGATCGAGTCTCTGGAAATCGTATTAGCTAGGAGTGGATTTTTTTCTTGGTCTCCCATCCTTGCAAACATTTTTTGACCATTCCTTCCCTTTGATTGGTCTCTTTTTAGTAGTTATACCTTGACCCCCTTAAAGTCCTTTGTCTGGAGGTCATATTTTCCCTCCTCCTTTTGGTCGGGCTTCAAGCTTGTGCACTTTTTACACCCTCCCAATTATTACCCCTTAGGTGGACGTCCCTTTCTTTTCTTGTATCCTCCCTTAATAGGGTCGACAGTGACCTCTCAGGGATGGAAAGCCTTCGCAGAGTAAGATGGAAATTTCTTCCAGAATTGATTTGTAAAAGCATGCTTCTTTTGGAAAGCATCCCTCTTCCACGATAATAGAGCTTCTCGTCCTTGCGATAATTCGCCCCATAGAATGATTCTGACCTCCGCCAGAAAAGTTTTCAGTGAGGCAGCATCCCCCGTAAAACATTTATGACCCCCTGTGTGGTGGTGACTCTCCCTAGTTGATTTGATTTTTGGCAATTCAGGGTTATTTTCTTCACGGCGGGCTTACTTATGAGGCTTCTCCTTCTATGACGACGAGAAGTCTCGCCGTGAACGCCTCCCTAGGTTTAAAGACTGAATTCCTTTTAGGTAAGGATGTAAAGACTGACTCTTTTTTTTGCTTTAATTTATGTAGGCTTTACCTTTCCCTGCCCTGGCCCGCTCGTGCACGATTGTTTCGTTTCTTTCGTCAAGTTTTCTTGAGACACAAGAAGAGTAATTTTGTCCCTGCTTGACATACACTTTTTCCTCCCCCGGACCCTTTCGTAGCTTACTCCCAGACTCTTTAAACTCTTCCCCGACACAACCTCTCCATTGGGAATTTTTGGCCCCCTTTCCCTTAGTAGTCAGAGCTTTGTAGATCTTGACACCTGCTCCATTCACGCGAGGTTTTTTTCCCCTTCTCCTCTTTTTCCAAAGAAGAGGACTCTCCCTGAAGATGCTACCCCCAATAAGGAGGCATCAAGCTGAAGCTAGAGCAACTTGCCCCTCTCAAACTCTTCTCCTTTCTTCCTCGGCTTCGCGGTTTGATGCTCAGCGTTTTTATCAATGGAAAAGAACTCCCGACATTACGCTCCCCCAAGTCCCCTTCGCTTCCCTCACCCCCTCCGAAGCTGGTAAGAGGTCAGATGGATTTGATGAAGATAGCTTATGAGCCCCACCCTTTCTTGGACTGGAATAGGTTAGACCCTCAGAAGATTGTTCTACGGATTCATACGATTCCAAATCAGTCATTTTTTCTCGATTTTTTTATTTGCCTGTTTCCCCCTTCTTTAGAGAAGGCGTTTCCCCTAATAAAGAGAGTTTTTCCGTCGTCGTAATGGACGCTACTGTTCCTTCAGCGCCTCTCGCCAAAGCCTTTGGACTTCCTTCTCCCCCCCCCCGTGGCCCCTGTGGTCCGGGCGAGTTTTATGTAGCAGATACTGTTCTCTGGAAAACTAATGCCTTTTTTTGATCCCTTTGCCGCATCTCCTTTCTGGCCTTTTACTGGAAGCCTCCTCGTGAAGGCAACTTTGTAGGCTAACCGGGGGGACTCTTCTACTAAATTTTCCTGGAGGTGTATATTTATGAAGGTGACTCTTTTCTGCCGGCGTGTGGCTAGGTAATCAAAGATTTTCCTAACCTCCCCCCTTCTCCCCCATTCGGCACTTTTAAACAAGGGTCCCCCACTCGAGGCCAGGAATGGTCCTTTTATCGTTTTCCCACTCTGCTCTGAGCTTTCTCACTCCGTTTTCCTGATCGAATCGGAGAGGGAGATCCTCCCGGAACAGTTTTTCCGAGGCTTTCCCCCTCTAGGCAGTCGACACTTTCCGAAAAGATTTAAGTCCCCTCCCGGCCTCCCCCTGGCTTCCGCTTCGCGCTCCGTTAGATAGACCTATGTGTCCTCAATTCCAAGCATCTCCGGCATCCTTGACCCTTTCCTTTGCGTCCTGCCTTTCTTAAGCTTTTTGAGACGCTCGGCAGGTTGCTTGCACGAGGGAGTCGATCTCTTTGCGGGCTCCAGCCGGTGCTTCTCCGTAAAATTCCCCTTTTTTTCAGACGCCTTTCCTAAGGATAACCTAGAGTTAACGAAAATGTCTATCCCCAGCAATAAGACCCCGCATCCACGCTTTTTTCGTCATCTCTTTCCCTTAGTCCGTATGTTAACGCCAGAACTTCTCTTTTGTTGACGTGAGGACGAAATGGTCCCCCAAAAAAAACAAAGCGCCCCTTCCTTGTCGTTAACTATATTCTTTTATTTGAGAGAGATAATCCCCGCCGAAGTGGCTCTGTCGACGGTTTGTGGGGGGTGGTTTTTGGGGGGGGGGGGATTGGGTTGTTTTGGAATTTTCCATTCTTCCCCCTGCGTCCACGTCATCTTTCCCTTCTTTTAGCGGAACTTCCAGATCGTAGGACCTCCCCTCGGCAGGGGAGGCGTGTTTTTTGGGATCGTGACAGTTGACGTTTCTAGTCGTTATTCTCCCCTGAATTGACGCTCGTAGCCCTCCCCTCTTTTTTGCGGCCGGCTTCCATTCTTCCTCTTCAAGACTCGTGGCTAATCCCCTAAGAGAGATCACCCCTTGCATGAAAAAATCCGCCCAATGAGATAGCCGAGCGTTTCCGTTTGGTGAATTTTGAGTAGTCCTACCCTTCCTTCTCGATCTTTTAACGTTAAGTTCTTGGTGAAGGAATTTTGTTGCAGAAGGCACACACTTTTGCTGACAGGTCCCTGGTTCCCCCCCCTTCCCATTGAACTCCTCTCTTCTTTTTATTTTTTTCTTTTTTTTTTTTTTATTTCTTTGTTTACTGGAAGTAGGGTTTCCCTCATGAAGTTCTCTTAGTGTATAACATTCGCGGTAGATTCTTCACGCTCTCCTTCTAGAGACTGCCCCTTTTTGACAATGCGAAGCTCCCTGGGAAAATAGCCCTCTCTTTTTGAGGAAGGATTCGAAGTTTTGTCTCGTTTCTCCGTAACTCTTCTTTGGCGTGCTTTTAGAACACCAGGCCCTGAAACATAAACGTCCTCTTCCTAGTCGATGCCTTCTGTCGTCTTTTTTATGCAGTTACCCTTTACGTAGTGGCCCTTTCAGAAGCTACAGTCATAGCGTCGTTTCTGAATGCCACTGCCTTTTTTGTTCTTTTTCTCCTTCTCGGCTCCAGAAGGCCCAAGAACACTCCCAAAGGGGCACGTTTTAACGTCGAGTCGAGCACTTTTTTTGCTCACCCTTCTTTGTTCATTTCCCCCTAGTACAATGACCCCCTCACAGGACACTCTGTGCTTTTGGAAAAGATGCGTGGCTTAACCAGTCCTGCGTTCCCCTCTCGTAACCCGTATTTACTAATCGTCTGAGTTTGACTCGTTTCAGCCGTAGAAGAATCGGCTTCGCTTGCCCAGTGTCGATTTTTTCTGTTCCTCCCCTCTTATATGCGTCACCCCTTCCAAGCCCGTCCCCCCAGAAGATGAGAAAGAGTATCAGAACAAAGTTCTTTCTTTTTGATCGAAGTCTGTATTTTCGGGGAAAGTCGGATCACAATCGATTTAACGCACCCGACGCCCTTCTTAGGAGGTTTTCCCCCCTTGCGAACGGGAAAAAATATCTCCTAGAATGTCTAGCTCTTTCGGAGTTAGGCGGGGGTTTCTGATGAGGGTGTCCCTGAAGGTTCCGTTGGTCACTATCCTCGGTGTTCTTTTTGCGGTTCTCCCCCAGTATAGACCCCTCGGACGAAGAAAATGATTTTACATCAATGAATTTTGTTAAGATCCATACCCCTTTTTCCCCCCTTCATAAAATGTTCATCGAAGTCTTGGCTTCACGCTTTTTTAAGGCATTTCAGAATGTACTTTCTTGTGGCGGAAGTTTCCACTCGAGTTTTTTGAACCTCTTATTTCTCCCTGAATCGCCAGGGACCATGAATCCCCCCTTTGATTTAAAGGCCTGACCTTCCAATTCGTTCATGCTGGAAATCCTTCCCAGAAGAGTTAAGGCATGGAAATCCCCCTTAAAGCATCGTCAGGCTGGGACAGTGGAGTCATGAGCTTATTTCTTCTTTCCCCTCAGAATACCCCTTTCCCCACCGTGCCAGTCCGCATCCTCCGAGCGCCAAGTGCCAGAACAACACCCCCCCAAAATCGGATATCTCTTTTCTTTCCCGTTGGTCCCTCCTTTCTTTTTGGAATTCAGTCTCCGGATTTAAAAGGACGTTCTGTACGTTATTCAGAGAGGGCCGATGATTTTTGATGATTTCTGTTTCGTAATCTCTTGTGAACCTTTTTTTTCTCCTTCCCCTTTTGTCAGGCTTTCCCCTTTTAGGTAAGGAATTCCATCCTATATGATGTAGGTAAGTCCAGCCGACGTTTATGTACTCTTTTTTTCCCCATTCCGTGAACTACACCCCCTCTTCCCCATACTTCCTTTCTTCCCAAGGCCAGTTCCGGCCCCCACCATGACCCCCTTTTCAGAAGCTCCCTTGGACTCCCACCGCCAGTTTTAGGTGGCCCATACTTCCCCCCCCGTGCCGTCAATGTTTCTCACAAAATCATGGGATTCCTGTGTGTAGATAAGTCCGGAGGGAGGACGCGTAGCAAAGCTGCTGCGAATCCCCCGACTACTTCCTTGATGCATACCCTCCAACTCAGGAGATCCCCTCCCCCCAGCTGACGAGCTGCAGCCGAGAAAGCATTCCCCGTAGACCTAGGCAATCTGAGGTCCTTCCTTTTCCTGACCCTGGCCTTTCAAAACGAGACTTCGCTCTCCGAACACGAAATCCTCCCCTTATTGCGCCTAAATGTCCGACCGAACTGCCCCCCTCTTGACTTTGTTGTGATCCTGCGCAGAGGAGACCCTGTCACACACATTCTTAACGGTACTCAATACTCTTCCAGCGCCAGCCCCTTCTTTACGGCTTTTCCTCAAGGCACACTCTCTCCGGAGAGTATTTTGACGCCGATTTCTAAGACCCTTCTTTCCTCTGGCAGCGACTCAACGCTCTCGGTGTCCCGACACAGCGGAAGAGGCTTCCCCCCCAGATCATCTCATTTTTCCTTTCTCAAGAAGGGTGATTATTGTCTTGGTGATGGATCTTGCTGTTGGGAGTTTCGTGTTACCCTAAATATGTATTTTTATGCGTTCATTGGTTTTCCCCTTGATCCGCCCCTTGTTCGTTCTTCGCTGATGTAATGCTTCGTGACGGACCAACGGACTTCTTCCCGTTATACGTGTGCCCCAGAATTTTATGGCTGTTCCCCTTTTGATCTGGGGATTACCTTTGCGGGAGATTTTCCTGATAGAAGGTAGTCCCAGAAAGATTGCTTTTTTTTTCCAAGTAGAACCCTTCCCCCCCTTTACCTCCGTACGCAAACCTCCCTTTTGAAAGGAATGGTACTTATAGCCCAGCCGCCAAGTGCTTTTGACTTAGTTCTTTGTTTTCCTTTCTTTCACATGGTGATTTTTCTGAGTGCTTCCTCTCCCAGATTCCATTCCAGAAATTTCTAGGTGTTCCTCGAGAGAAGAACCCCGCAAGCAAGCTTGCCCAAGTTTTCTACATGTCTTTTCCGCGGCGCCTAGTTAGATAGACCTTCCGCCCTGTCCAATTACACGAATTCCTTAGACGGATGGACGACTTTCTCTTCTTTCTTATTTTGGGTTTTCTGTTCTTTTCTCGTCGGCAGGTTGTTTATTGGCGTCCCTCTCGTTCTACGACGATGTGGGCATTAGATTTCGTGCCGGAGGAGTTCGGAAAGCTCTTTTCTCGCATCTTGAGAACGGACGAGTCCTCCTGAAAGATCAAGAATTTCTCTCCAAACGCATCACACTCCGGCGCGGAGTATAGCGGTTTTTTTTCCCCCTGCCTTCGTCTTGCGATCTTTTTGACGATCCTAAATGGAAAATTCCCCCCCCCCAGCGCCATAGCTCGGCGGCGTGGTTCTTATCTCTACCTTCATAATCCGGTTGTGTTGTTGAGTTCCTTCAGGACCCCAGACGAAGACTCTTCTGTTTTGTTGTTTGAGACCCCTTTCTTTCCCTTTGACAATCATTACGGTCTCCTCAGGCAACGTAGAGACTAGATGAATCCTTGAAGGGAAGGGGGGAGGAGTCGGTCTGATTATGGGATCCTTTCCGGGACCGTTATATGTCAGCCTCCTCAGTCCCCCCTCCTCTGCTGATCTTATGTTAGTAGTAGAACTTGAAGCAGACCCCCCCTTCCGCAGCGACACCCCCAAATCAAAAGCCCCAAATGGCGCTCCCTTTCCTTCCTTTGTCAAGTCCTTTCTTTAGTGGAAGGCGTCCTTTTTGGTAGATCTGGACTAGCGAGCTCTGCGGAAACGTTAAGGTAGTTTTTCCAGTACTCTTTTACTCCGGCACTTTTTTTTTTCAATATTGTCAGCCTTGCCCATCTTTTTTTTCAGTAGGGGAAGATGGGTCCTTCCCTACGATGAGAGAAGGGAACCCCCAGAGCAGATTCTTCGACCCTTTTCTAAAATGCGATCTAAATTCGGAAGCCCCTTCATTTGGGGGACCTAGAATGCTTTTTTCCGGATGAAGAATTTTCCGGTGGTGGCCCGATGGTTTTCTTCCTTCCCCTTTCTTTTGGCGTGGCTTTCTTTGACGAAGGAGAGCAACCCCGGCAATCAGAACAATCACGCCCCATTCACACCTCCTTACCCCTCCGTTAGTCTGGGGCCACCACTCCGAACGTGGGCCTTCCCCCTTCAGTACATGCGTCGACCTTCCCCCTCTCTCCCCGGGCATCCCGTCGGCCAGATTTTTAGGCACAGGATCTTCGAACCCCTCCCACTCCCCCCCTTGGGGCGGCCATCCTCTAAGCGTAAGCCGCCCCCCTTTCGTTGATAGACATTCTTTTTTCCCTCCAGGAGGAACAGATCCTTCGACTCCGCCTGCAACTTCTTTTAGTTTTTCTTCGACCTTCCGCAGGCCGGCTACTATCCGAGAAACAGGAGATCCCTAGGAACTGATTTCAGTCGGAGGAAGCTCTACTTGGACCTTTTTCGCTTGCACCCCCAGGTTTATAATCCTCCCCTATGCGTCACCACATGACTGCACGACGGTTTGCGACAGAGTCCCTTTCCCTCTCCGGTAGCGAAAAAGGTCCTTTCGTGTGTGGCTGGTCTTCTTTGGATACAATCCCCCTCTCTTTGCAACCGCCGCCCTGCAGTCTCCTTACGTAGGCGGGGGCGGAGGCGTTTACTTCCCCGATTCTTTTTTTGCGCGTTTTCATCTACCTCCTTTCTTTTATGGTCTGCATTTTTGATCGAGTATCTTCATCGTCTTCGCCCTCATCGGTTGAGGCGAGGTCCTCTCCTGTCATTCTCCACTTTTTTGACCCCCCTGAGATTTTTTCTCTATACTTTGAAATCCTGTTTATGTAATACAATTTCATCCCTCCTCGGGGCTTCAAGTTGTAGGTCAGGATTCCTCCCTCTCTTCTTGACGCAATCCCAACTGCCGAGGGCGTAGTAGGGTGGTATTCAATCTTGAGTGTTTTCATTTTCCAGAAGCCTTTCCCCTTTTTCCCATGTTCCCCCCTTCTCTTGACCATCTACAGAGATTCTTTAAAGCCTGACCTACAGCAGCTTCTTTCCAAGAATAAGTAGCTCCTCAGAGCTCGATAATCCCCTCTCATTATGTTCTGTCCCTTCATACAGTCCGTTACGCCAGCCTCTCTACTGAAGGCCAGAAAAACCCCCCCAAATATACTAATCAATCTCTGTGATCTCCTTCCGATTGTTTTGGGCTCAGGGAGCTGCTGAGGATTCAGGGAATTTATTCCTTCGGGAAGAAGAAGGCCCTCTTTGAGTATTTCCCTTTCTCCTGAACTAGATTCCTTTAAGTCAGTTTCCCCCCTTCCCTCTTAGTTGCTTGAAAGCATTGGCTTATGTAGTCAGGATTTACAGCCGCCTATGATGTAGGTAAGGATTTCCATCTCTTCTGTTGTTGAGTTGAATTGCAGATTGCCTCGTAATTTCTTTTGTCCCCCTATTCTTGAAGCCAAAAGCATTTTGAAAGCCTTCCTCAGAGTGAAAGCACAAGCTCGGATGAACATGGTACGACCCCCCAAACCTATTACCCATTTATCCCGCCTCCCCCCCTATTTCCCTTTTGGGCAACATCATGGGGTTTCTTTGCTATCTGATAATGAAAAGGAGGGAGACCGCTCGCAGCACCGAAGAGGAGTTACCCTCGCTCCCCCCAGAACGCACCCTCTTTTTACCCAACCCGCGATCTTCAGAAAGAATGTACTTTAGCGAGAGCGCACCGCCACCTTTCCGTAGGAGCCGCCAGCCGACTCTGGAAGGGATGACTTTGTTCTTTTGTATCGACCCCCGTAGAGAAACCCCCCCTGAGATAAAGAAACTTCTCGTCATCATTTTGACCCCTCCTAAAGACTCCGTGAATCTTTTCTTCTTCATCTGCGCTTCCCCATGGAAAAATTACCCTCTTTTCCCAGACAGAAGCTCGAAGCGCAGCCTTATCCATTCTCCTTTTACGGGAGCGAGAGCTTCCCCTCTCTTTTTCCTACTGGCCTTGTAAGCCAGTGGCCTCCTAAGAAGCCTTTCTCAATACTAAAGCGAGGTGACATATCTCTGGATCTTGTAAGACCCCCCCTGCTAACCCTTTACTGGGGCGGCTTCTTTTTAGATAGGAGAATGTTGGGAGTGTAGTGTTAATCCTTCAGTTATGTAGAAATAATGTTTCTTAACAAAGGTGGATTTCCCCTTCCGACTTCATGGACGTTCTTAAGGACCAAGAAGTAGGGATTCCTACAGGAACTTTTGTGATCTTGAGGGTTTCTCTGGCTTTCTTCTCCCTGGGGAGGCTCCCCCTTCTGGTTTTAATTGAGGGTTTTTGCTCGCTCCTTTCCGCCAGGTGAACCCCCTTTTCTCATCCCCCCTCTCACAAATCTTTTCCGCAAAAATCCCTGGAGAGTTACTGACCGGGATTAGATCCAGCGAGGGTAAATTGAGAAGGCTCATTCGCCTTCGGTGAATCGCCTCTCTCTCAATCATTCCATTCCTCTGGCAATGTTGTGCCCCCTTCTTTCTCTCTCGTACCCCTGCTCCCCAAAGCTGTGCACTGACAAAACAAGTTGAACGTTCCGATACATGATTGAAACTCTAGCGAGCGATGTCCCCTCCTCACTTAAAGATGTTGACGGCCGCCCGTCCGCGAGGAGTCTATCTGGGGTAGGGTGCAGGATCTTCTTTTTTTAGCTTTTTTCTTTCTCGGCGTTCTACCTTCGAGGCATTTTCCCTCAGGAAGGTGCTTCTAGGAGTGAAGCAGTCAATTAAGGGGCGCGATCGAACTTATCTTTCTCCTGTTCAAACGCTCCCCTTTCAAGAAAGACCCATTAAAACCTGCAAGGCACTTCTTTCGTCCCGCGGCGCGCGAAGTAGAGCTCCTCAACTAAGTAATTGGACAGTCTTTTAAATTCCCCCCCATTTCGACACGTAGTCGTCTTTTTCTAGGTTAATAATAAGAAGTTGGGGTTGGTGATAAGGAACCAAGACGCCGAAGTGGCATCTTTCCTCTTTTTTTTTTTGGGTTACGGAGTCCTCTTCTCCCCCAATCATTTCTTCCGCGCCCTTCTTTCGAGACGGCAGGTGGAGGAGTTTAGGCTGGGGATAGTGTCAGTGCTTAGTAGGTATAGATAAGGGAGAGATTCCGACAAGATAAGGGAAGGATGAAAGACAGAATTACGGATGAATCGGATCAAGCGACTTTTCCCTGGGAACAACCACCTCACCCCCCCCCCCTCGCCCCACCCCCCCTATTCGATCCATACCCCCCACAAAAACCCCCCCCCCCCACACCCCAAACCCCCCCCCCCCCCCCACAACACACCCAAACCCCTCCACCCCCCCCCCCCCCCCCCTCCACCCCCCCACCCACCCCCACACACCCCACCCCCCCCCCCCACCCCACCAAAAAAACCCCCCCAAAAAAACAACCCCCCCCCAACACAAACAAACACAACCAATCAAAAACACCCCACACAACCCCCACACCCCCCCCCCCACCCCCCCACCCCCCACCCCAAAAACAACCCCCCCCCCCCCCCAAAAACCCACCCCCCCCCACCCCCCCCCCCCTCGTCTCTTTTTTGCAACTACTTCGAAAACCCCCGAAAAGACTCCCCATGCGATAAGCCAGAGAGGTTCCTCCGTCGTCCCAGATGATGTTTGACTTTCCTTCGGCCCATCAAATTCTAATCTTCCCTTCTGTAGCGGTACGGTGCCAAGTGGTCTTTACTAAACGATTTGTCTCTCAGTTTCTAGATCTAGTCCTTCACCTCTTCCGGCAGTCGTCTTTGCCGAAAGCGTCTATTCCCCATGGAGAAACCCTGGAAGACCCGGTCGATCCCGATGCCCTTAGACAATTTTCCTGGGTTTTTTCCTCTTTTTGCACGGCGAATTTCTCCGAAGCAATTACCAACTTTCAAATAGCCTCGTGGATTTTGCTTCTGATTCCGAAGGTGTTTCTTTTTGGTCTTTTATCAATTCCTTTTGGAAGTGGCGTGGCTACTTTTTTGAGAAACACCAGGCAATAAGACCCACCGTCATCCATCTAACCCCTTCCCGATCTTTATGTGGCACCCCGTAGACTAGACATTCAGTCGTGGACTTTCATCTCCAGTAACCGCGTCGAAGAACCGCCCCCCAAGGCTTTCCCATAAACAGGTCCATTCCTCTTCCTTCTGAAGAAATTTTTTTGAAAAAGACACGTAGGGGCCACGAAGAGCCTACCTCGTAAGCACGTTTCCCCGGTTGTTTTGAGTGCGTTGCTTATTTTCCCCCAGATCCCCCCTCTTCCCTCTTTGACGAATTTCGGCAAGAGGCGTGAGTATTTCAAGCATGTAGTATCTCCACCATTGCTGATGACTCATCCGGGTTCACCCACCCTCTCCCCTCATCGAGGCCTCCTCCCCCTTTTATAGAGTTTTCCTAGGAAAGCCGTAGAAGTCATCGGAGGGATTTTCGAATATTAGGCCGATGCAAGGGAATGCTTTTTTCTATAGCTCCTCCCGGTCTCATCACCTTAATCCTTCCTCCTCGTATTTAGATGTCTCTAGGTCTGAGCCCTAAGGATCCCTTTGCTGAGTTCCTCGGCCCCCGGCCTGTTAGCCCCCCAACCTTTTAGAAGAAAAGACGCCATGAGTTACGAGTCGGAGTCTTCCCTGCTACTCAACGATGAGTTTCCCCTTTCCCTTTCTTTGCGGTTTCTCTTAGTTCTTTCTCTGGGACGTACCCCCTTCATATTATGGGCATCGACATAATAGGAGTGATGAGGAGCCTCCCTCCTTGTACATCGTACCCATCCGGTCTCATTTTGACCCTTCCTTGCTCTTCCCCCCCTCTTCTCTTCTAGAGTAGCCTTTCCCTTGAAATACTGTTTATCTCCTGAGGTCAATTAACCATCTTTCTCCGACGTAGTCTGGATTCCCCTTCTTTCCCAGGCTTCCTGCTACCCTTTTCACACAACCCTTTTACGATTCTTTTTTTTATCAATCGTCCTAGTGGAAAGACGGTCTCCCCTCAGAAGACGTCAGTTCAGTCCTTCCCTAAAGTTGAAGTTAGTGATGTTTTCCCTACAGACTCTTTTTTTTTCCACTTCCCCAGCCCTGCTGGACAATCTAACTGCGTTAGGATCGCTCATCGGTTCTCTTTTCTCTTACCATAGACCCAATGCTGCCCTTTAATCCTCCCCCCTCAAGAAGCGCGCTTTTTCCAAGAACACCTCACCCCAATAGGCT
>Ga0179591_1344685_pt1 | contig 18570 bp, 19 predicted proteins | sample CZOMad2_1_08_16f_FD_182891 | JGI IMG/M metagenome (GOLD analysis project Ga0179591, IMG submission 182891) | Vadose zone soil fungal communities from Angelo Coast Range Reserve, California, USA - CZOMad2_1_08_16fungal (PacBio error correction) | ecosystem: Environmental > Terrestrial > Soil >... | reverse complement strand
ACTCTACTGTCCTTTTCTCGGCGGTGATATGTTTTTCCTGTTGTTTTTCTTTTCTTCCAGTTTGCGGGCCCTTTCTTCCTTTTTTCGGTGCAACCTGTTCAAGGGAACACTATCGGCGACAACGCGCCCTCTCCCCCCCGAGACCACCGTTCTTTGGTCCTGAACAACCTTCAGAAGATTGCGTTGTTCGCCCGTCTTTAGAATGGGAACCCCTCGTCGCCGCAGTTGCTTTTCATCTCTTCAATGACTTTGCTACCCCTTCAAACCTGCCTGGCGACCTTCTTCTTTCCCGGTACCCCCTTTATTCGCCTGTGTGTCCCAGGAACGGGGAGATGGATCCCCTTACTCGTGATCTCCGGCCCTCTTGACTTGACAGCCGTTCAGACATTCACTGGCCGTCGGATTTCCCCGGAGTCCTGAACGGCACACCTTTTTTTTTGACGATTTATTGTTGTACCAGCCAGCCTCTTCTGGGACCCCTAGATGACGTCTCTAAGAATGAACGGTTGTTGTGTTTGTTCCTTCTGTTTCGATTGGTCCTCCTCCCCCCCCCCGCTCTTTGAGTTTCCCCGATTGGAGGCTTCCTGCCTATCTAACACTTTTTCCCCTCTTTAGACTTAAATGACAAATCTTCGACCTTTCTGTTATTTCTTTCCCACCTTTCTTGGCTTCTCCCGGCCCCCTTCGGATGTTTTTCTCGGGTTCCCCTTTTAGCGGTTTATGAATGTAGTCAAATGTGCTATGAACCTTTCCTTTTATAGCTCTATCAGTTCTTCCTTTTCCAAAGCCCTTAGAGGAGGTGAAAGCCGGGCCCGATATGTTATCCCAGACAAATTTGTATAAAAGTCTTGATGGAGCTAGATAAGTAATTCTTTCTGGTGACTTTTCCACCCCCCCCCCTCCCCCCACCCCACCCCCCACCCCCCACCCCCCACCCCCCCCCCCCCCCCCCCTCCCCCCCCCCCCCCCCCACCCTCCCCCCCAACCCACCCCCCCCCCCCCACCCCCCCCCACCCCCCCCCCCCCCCCCCCCCCCCCCCCCCCCCCCTGTGTCACACCCCCCACCCCCCCCACCCCCCCCCACCCCCCCCCCCCCCCCCCCCCCCACCCCCCCCACCCACCCCCCCCCCCCCCCCCCCCCCCCCACACCCCCCCCCCCCACACCACCCCCCCCCCCCACCCCCCACCCCCCCCCCCCCCCCCCCCCCCCCCCCCCCCCACCCCCCCCCCCCCCCCCCCCCCTCCCCCCACCCCCCCCCCCCCCCCCCCCACCCCCCCCCACCCCCCCCCCCCCCCCCCCACCCCCCCCCCCCCCCCCCCCCCCCCCCCCCCCACCCCCCCCCCCCCCCCCCCCCCCCCCCCCCCCCCCCCCCCCCCCTTGGCCTCCGTGAACTAACTGACCCGGGTTTCCCTGAATGATTGGTTCCCTTCTTAATTCCCTTTACTCTAAAGCTTAACCGAGTTTTTTACCGAGTGTTGTGTTTGCTCTCTCCTCAACTCAGTTGCCCTTTCCAAACTTGATTCTCGTATTTGCCCCGCTGAAGGCCCCGCGTTCCGGCCCCTCCTTGACTTTCCTGCTTGGTCCCAGGAGTCAGATCTTTTTCACCCAGCCCTCTGCAGGAGTACCTTCAAGCATACGGTGTTTCCCCTGTGCCGTTGGTCAGCCCTCCGTCGTTGTTCACGCTTCAGTCCGGAACGTCACTTTTTTCCTCAAGCCGAGCTTTTTAAACCCCACCAGGTGCTCTTCACGAGCTGGGGGTTTGGTTTGTTTTCGGTCCCGGTGTTGTTGGGGCGAGGGTAGGTTCATGGGGGGGGTTGGGGTGCGGTTTGCCGGCTGCGGTGTTTTGGGGGGGGTTTGGGTTGGGGGGCGTTTGGTGTTTTGGGTGGGTTTGTTTTGGGGTGTGGGGTTTTGGGGGCTTTTTCTGGTTTTTGGGTGTGTTTTTTCTTTTTCTGGGATGTGCCGACGTCCTCTGACGACACGTACTACACGGCCCTTTTTTTAGAATCCCCAAGGTTCGTCAATACATCTCTTTTCCCTTGCGCCCCGCTGGTTTCACTCTTCCGCCCCGGACTCCCCACCCCCCCTAATTACTTTTTTTTTTACTCCCGTTCGGCCCCCTGAATTCTTATACGTTGGAATGGGTTCCTCCCTCCCAAAATTCCTTTTTTTACTGGAATTCTATTGGGACCTTGAGAATTACTCCTTCATAATGCTTATTTCACTGGATATCTTTCTCCCTTACATCACATAAGTTCTTTGGAGTGACCTACAGGCAACCGAGACTCTTTAGAATTCCTAATTCAGACCTCTCGGTTCGATTTCCCGGCCTTTTTAATCCCTTTCGCCGATCATTTTCTTACTTCCACTCCTAGACAATAGCTTTAGAATTCTAGATATGTAAGCGCAACCTTCCGTTCGAGGTCACTTTGATGCCTGATGTTTCCTGTTTGTATCTGTTATAGAACATTCCCTCCCCCAGCATACGGATGCTCTTCATAGATGAGCTCCCCTGAGACCCCCCCCTCGTTCCCAGGATTTGCCAAATCTCCCTCGAAGTGGTCCCTAACGCTAGGGCCACGCAGTAATGGCTTTAGGCTCTGATAACTGCCCCTTCTCCCCTTTCCTTCTTTAGTAAGCTCCCCTGATGGTCGCAGCTTCATTTATTTTTTTCGACCAAGCTTTGTTCTCTCGACCACCCCTTCTTTGAAGCACATACCAGACAGAACCGAGCTAGTGCCTTACCGCATGGTCATGAAGCTTCAGTCTCTCTTCCGTGCCGTGAGTGCGATATCCCCGATCGTTAAAGTATCCCTCTTTTCATACGTCACTCGCCCTGCTTTTTTACCCCTTCTACCTGTAATGCGATAGGCATTGCGGACGTTACCCTTGAGAACTGGACCTTAGATCAGGTTGTAAGCGTTTCGTAAGATACGAAATCCGGTTGCAAACCCTTTATTCCTTAGTTTTCCTCTATGTTTTATTTGATCGACTTCTGAAACATTGCTCCGATTAAGATTCAAGCGGACCCCCCCCCCTTACGTTTTTTTCCTATGATCCCACGGCAGGTTTTTTACATTACTCTTTAGAGTCCAAAACATCCTGATCTTTTATGAAGAAGGCCCCTCCACTTTTCCCAGATCCCTAATGCCTCAGACTCGGTCCCCCAAAGACTTTCCTTCACGGTCTTAACTAGATTATTATAAGGATCTAGGTGCCCCAACACTTCCGACTCCCCCATGGATCCTCTCCGACTTTCGGACCTTTGGTAGTACAAGGCTGAAGATACCAGGTACAGCAGAGAGAGTGCCAGTCTTCCCAAGATGAGTCCTTTGGTGTTTTTTAATTTCCCCAATAACAAGCCTTTCTTAGATCCAAGCCCCTTTCCCCCGTTGGCACTGGGTTTTTGGTTTTACGCTTTCCTCCATCGGGTCCCTCATTAATAACACCACCCCAACCCTACCCGGCTTCTTAATTCCTCTTCTTGTTCGATTACATCCAACTCTTTCTGAATAGGCAGCCCAAAAGGAAGGTGGCCTCTTGCCACTCCTAGGTTCTTGGTCTTGGTTCATCGCCCGTACTTCTTTTTTTAAGGCCGCTAATGAGATCTGAAGTGAAGATCGCAGTCTCCGTTTCCTTTTTTTTTCTTATATTTTCTGTTTCGCCCCTAGGCAATGGTTTCGGAAGCGGATCTTCCCTCCTCTTATTGTGTCCTCCATGCTCTTCAGTTCTTTTTGCGAAACCCTCATAGCTAATGACAGTTTCTCTTGTTTTCTCCTGGGTTTCGGCCGACCAGACGCCTCCCTGTCTGATCTTAACCCCCCCGGGCCCTTTTTTTTCGAAGAGATTTTGGTTGGGACCCTTATCACGACAACGGACCCTCTTTTTCCCCCCCCCCAAACCACCTCTCGAATACTCTTCCAAAAGCTTACGACCCTTCCAAAGGATCTCAGTTTTTAAGAAACTGAACTCCAATTGCTCCTCCCTCCTAGAACCGACCCCCTCCTACTGAGTCTGCCTCGTAAGCAATTCCCTTTGCTCTTAAGACTTGGGACTCCCCGCAGCCGGCACCGTTCCCTCGTTGTTCTCTTCTGGAGTCCAACCTGCGTGGTAGGTTTAAGAAATCGGTTAAATGCCAGCGTTTTGCAGTCGCTTCACTTCTTCGCCTTCTAAATTTGGTCTCCACCCGGTTATGCTTTTTTAAGAAGAAAACCTCCTGCTCGTGTTCATTCCAAGTAGTAGCGCCGTTGTTTTTGATACGGAGTTCCCCCTTTACCCTAGTTGTAGGTTCCCCTCCGGGCATTTCGTACCTCCCTCATCTCATCTATTTTCTAATAATAAGTTTGGTTGTTGTCGATCTCTGCTTCTTTTATCCGAATTTTTCCCCCAATTCAACCGCACTTCCGAAGGACCTCAGATTTTCTTTCTTCTAATCTGCCTACCCCTATGACTAGAGACCTTCAGACTAACTGATATGAACACTTGGCTAGGTCTTTTTCTCCGGCCTGCCTGAACCCCCCCCCACATTGCTCTTTCTTCTGATTTTTCTCAGAGTAGCTTTCTTCTTCCTGGACTGAACCAAAACGCTGCGCTCCCCCCTTCTTCTTCGCCCTCCGCTCAACATCTCCCCAGAGGAAAAACGATGTCCCGGAGATTCTGCATGCTTTCCTTTTGAACTTTGCGTTTCTGCCCCCCCCCCCAATCTTTTTCAAACTCTAGTCCTTCGTGACTTCTTTTTTTCTTACCCGTTCTCTGGGGATACAACCAATTTCCTTACGGTAATTTCTAAAAAAATCGGGCCCCCCCCTGGTGCCGCCGGTTTTCTGAGGTACTAGGTTTCTTTTTTTCAGCGTTTCGAGGGCAGCGGTTTTCCAGGGCACCCTCTAATCAGGCGACAACCTGCTCTGTTGACTTCTCTTCCCCTTAAGAAATTCTTGACATTCCCCAACCGAGTTTTTTTCCTTACGATGCTGCCTTTCAAGTGCTTTAGGAATGGTACCCCTTCGTTAACCTTCTTTTTTTTTAAGGTGTTTATCCAAGATCGTGGGCCCTGAATCCATCACCTGGAGAAACTTTTCGCCAAGGGTCACACCCCCAATGATGTTTCTCCTGGTCCCCTGAAGCGGTCTTCACTTTTTTTTCTCGTTGACCCTGTATGGAAAGTTTCCTTTCGATGAACCTTCCCCGACTAAGCGAAACTTCTTTCTAGGATTTGGTTTCCGGTCTGTTGCCAGCACCCTTTGATTTTTATTTACCGACCAAGATACCTCTCGGACGATCCAGCCCCCCTGCCCCTGGAACTTGGATGTGCAGTTTGAAATTCCTCTCCTCCACAACCCTCCCCCCACGATCTGGAGGGAAACCTATGTGTGCACTCCCCTCCTTTTATTGGAAATCTACGCCCGTTTGTTTTGGGTGGGGGGAGTTATGGGGGGGGGGGGTTTTTTTTGGGGGATGTTTCATTCGGCCCCTTTTCTTCCTCCTGACTGAGACGTTCGGCCCCCCCGGGCTACTCCTTGCCGGACTTTTTTTACAGAGCCCGAACCGCAACCCTTTTCCCCCCTTCCTCGCACCGCCTACGCCCGCGACCTCGCTCCCCTATCTACCCCACCTCGTCCCCCTCCCGTCTCCAGCCTCCCCCTTTTTCAGCCCCAGCGTCTTTTTCGACACACCTTTTTCGTCTCACACCCCCCCCACTGGTGCTCCCCCCCCCTATCCAACGCGCCTTTCACCCCTTTTCTCAGAATCCGCCCCCCCCGCGTCCCACCCGCACCTCCCCTCTGACCCTCGCTCATCCCTGCTTACTTTTCTGCTCCAGTTTCCTTATAGGCAGTCTCTCGCTTACTCCTTCAGACTACTACCTCATTCACACGCACCCTTCCCGTGTAGTGCACGCTTTGCTTCCCACCACCACCCTTTCTCACCCTCTGCACACACAGTTTTACTACCCATTTTTTTAATTTTAGGCTCGAACCACGACTTGCTTTGTGAGCCCACCCCCCCACCCGCCCCGCCACCCACACACACATCTCACCCCCACACGACCGCGACCCCCTTTTCACCCTGCCACCTAGTGTGTTGGTCCAGCCTCCCGCGCTGCCCCCCCCCCCCCCCCTGTCGCGGGATTGCGAAGCCCCCCCCCCCCCTCCTTTCGCCCTACACCCCTGCCTCCACACGAACTTCTCCGGATCCCCCACCCCTGACAGCCACACATTTTCTTCCCCCCCCACAACATTTTGGGTCCACGCGCGGGATGCTTTCAAACCAATCGACCCACAATAGTTTTCATTAGTCGTAAGGCACCCAGGATTATCCCCACTACACATGCGCGGCCTTCCCTACCAGCCATTAAATTTATGAATGGAACCCCCCCTCAACCCAAAGGCCCTTAGGGCGGGTTCCTCGCGTTCGGGACCGACTGTCCCTAGTTCTTCGACTCCTTCCGATTACCATTTACCCCCCCTCCAGCAGGGGCCTCTCCTAGCTGCCTTGTAGATAATACTTCTCTCTAAAGGGTATTCTCTCCCAAAACCTCCCCCCCCCCTTAGTGCACGTCCCTCCCCCCTCTTTCTTTCCCGCGATTAGCATACGGGACGACTTTATCAGGTCTTGAAGGTGAAGTGGACAACATCCTATTTGTATTTTCTTTGTTGTTTTTCAACCTCCCTTCCAATCGCAAGTCGCCCTCTCGCTGAATACACGGCTAGAGGTCCGTCCTCCCCCCAGATATCTTGATTGCTGTTTCCTTTTTCCCCCCCTGGGAATATAAATTGCCCATTTCTCTACTCACGATGTAGATCTTACCTCTTGGTGTCCTTTTTTTATCGAGAGGGACTTTACGGTCCCTGAACAATTAGAAGTAAGTTCGGGACGACTCTAGGGACCGCCGTCCTCGTTGGTCTGTGACCGGGACGACTGCCTTTCTTCCGTTGCACTTCTTCCTTGGTGAGAAACCCCTTCATTAGAAGGTATCCTCAAGATTTTAATTGCTCCCTTCTTTGCAACCTTCCCCGACGCCAGTAGCTGCACGGCAAGAAGGGTGGAGTTCCAAGGGCCTCTGTCTTCGATTCTGTCGATTTCTTTCGTACGTGACATTCTCGACATGTGTCTTCCCACCTTTTGAACCCCTTTTTCTTCTTAACGCGTACCTTTCTACTTGAACTGTTTAAGGCCGATCGGCCCCTCCCGAGTTATCTTATCCTCGCAGTCAGTCGCGGGCATCACTTCTTCCTCGACCCGTCAAGTAAGTTTCCCTTCCCCCAACTGCTCCTGAGTGAGCGCCTATCCCCCTAGCCAAGCTGCTCCGGTCTTCTTCCGATGTTGGCCCCCCCATTTTGAGGAGCTTGCTTAAAATACATCAACTTCCCCTTGACTCTTTTCCCCGGTGTATTGACCATTTTCACCCTCGGTTGCCGAACTTTTTTGTGCATATAACCCACTAGATAGTTGAAGCGTCCCGCCCACCTCTTTCTCGCATCTCGACTCCCAGATTCCCGGGCTTTCTCCCGTTTTTTAGTGTTACCCCTTTTCTTTGAACCTTTCCCGGCTAGTTGAACCCACTTCCCCCACCGGATTCCGTGAACCATTGAACTCTTCCCAGCGGATTGAGAAAAAGACTTTTTAGTCGACCCCCTAGTTCCCCTGTAAGATCGGATGGTGTCGAAGATGTTTGTATTTCCCCCCCTCCAGTCTGTTTTGAACTCCCCTCCCCCTCACTACTACATCCTTCGGGTTGGTAAGGTTTAGGGGTTACTACTTCTCCCAGTCCCTAAAACATCATTAATCCCCCCCCTTGTTCCCAGACTCCCCGGGCCTTTTCCTGAAGGTCGTCCAGGCGAGAGAGATCTACAAGCAGCCACGCAGTGAGTTCCCTAGGTTTTTAAGTTTTCTTTCCCTCCTTTCCCCCGCGAACTCAGTGTATGGTGAGGCCGGGATGCATAGCCTAGTAATAAATGACTTCCCTTCCGTTTTCAGATGCAGCTTTCCGTTAGATTCTTTCCATCTAATAAGGGTTATCCCCACTTTTCTCCACACCGGCGTCCAAGATGCATTTACAAGACCCTTTTTAGTGGTTTTTTCACTCGATCAACTTTATCCCTCTCGGCTCTGACCTTATCTCCCAGCTACCCCGCCTTTTTTCCTTTTTCCTTTCGGCCTCTAGTCACCTCAAAGACTCATGTATAGAGACGTCGATCTCACTCTGTCTGAGGCCCGTGAAGTTTTTTTTTCCCCCGAATAGCTTCTTTGAAACATTCTTGCCGACCTCCCAAAACAACTCCCATCGGCGAATCCATCAAATCTGCCGACCATGATTCCGTTTTCCTCCTTCATGCCTATCGAGAGGTGCCGCCACACTTCATTCTCCCTACTTGATAGAGCGCGTCAGCCAATGACCCCCTTTGCCAGACACTTTCCATAGCACTGACAACTTGACTCCTTCACTCTGGACATTTTTTCCGCGTTGAGAGTTTCTCAAGGCGAACGAAGATTTCCTGTTTTGTTGGTGCCCAATACCGTCCGTTTTTTCCTTCCTAGCCGCCAGCATTCCCCTCCAAGACCATGTCCCGTTCGTTACCTTTCGTAGTGTGCTGCGCTGGGAGCAGAGAAACTTCCCTTTTTGGTAAGCATTTCGGAGACGAGTGAGTCTCTTGGAGAGAAGCTTCTCCATCCAGACCTCGTAGGGTTAATGTGCTGTCTTCTCCTCCCGGACTCATTTCCCCCGAATCGACATTCCCATAGGAATCCGTTTTTTTGTTTGTTGAGGTCTCGATGCGTTTCGGGATCCTTTGAAGAGTCTAGCACCAACACGCCAGCCGAGGACCCATAGATGTCTTTCCTTCTGCACTCATCTGTCCTAAGGACAACTTTCCTTCCTCCTCGCAGGAACCCTTCGGCGAAGGTTTCTTCCCCCCATCCCAAATCCTTCAACTGCCTTTGGATTTTCTGTCTCGGAGATTTCTCCTTCGGAAGCTTACTTTCGATGCAAAATCTGCTAAAAGGACTGTTAACGCAAACTTCTTGTTCCACTTCCCAAACCTAGTCTTTTTTCGTTCCCCTTCTGATGATTCTTGTCGGCCCAGCTGAAGTTTTCCCCTCCATATGAAGCCCAGAAGAAAGTAGTGGAAGATGAAGTTGCACCTACTTTTTCTTTAAGATGTCCTAACCCACACCCCCCCTTTTTGCCGTTTTTAACCCCCCTTAAGTGCCCTGATTGCAGTATTAGACGGATGGGTCTGAGTGGTTGGGGTATGTCGGCAAAGAGGTTTTGGCAGCCTTGCTCGGATTCCCTACCCAAGCTCCTTCCCCCTTTTTTGATAGATTAAGAAGAAGCATTTCTGGTGTACGCTGCACCTTACTGCATTTCGTTACCTTTCAAACATAACGCCATGCTAGCTGGGTAAGGTTCTGTTTTATAACCCCCCTCCCCCTCAAGATTATATGCCCCTTCTTTCCTAGAACGGGCCCCAAAATCCTGTGAGCAGTCCGTCAAGGACGGTTATATTCATGCTTACCGTTTTCCGGACCACCGTTTTTTTATTACTGCATGATGTGTGTGAACCCCCCTGTTTTGATCTACTTGCGCCCCGGCAATTCTTTTCGAGCGTAGCGAGTACGCCGGTGTGCTGCGGGATTCGCTGTACAATCCTTTTCGCTCTCCCCGACAGAACGGTTGTTTTTTTTAGGATGTCCCGAGGTCCACTTCGTAGAGCCCCAATCCAACTCACTCAAATTCCTGGTGCCTTCCCTTTTTCCCTCCTTTTTCTTTTTCAATTACATTTCCTTTAGAAACTCCCCTCTCTGTATGATTTTTTGAACTAGAGTACGTGTCTTCCCTTGATTCTACTTCTTTTCTAATTTTCCTTTTTTTTTTTCCCCCATGGGGCCCTTCGACGCGGGAAGTTTGTTCCCCAACTATCGGAGAAGATCCTCGTAAGCCTTCAATCCCCCAAAGGCAATTTGACGCTAGTCGATCTTCTACAAAAGTCCCCTTTCGAGAAGATAGGATTCCTAGAGGATCGCGAGACTGGACACGGTAAGAAAAATGGGAGGCCACGCCAACCCCCCCCCCCCCTTAGAACCACCACCCCCCAAACCACCGCAAACTCCCCCGCCCCACCCAGCCCCCGCAGAAGGAAACACCCCCACACCACCCCCCCCCCACGCGCCCCCCCCCCCCAACGCCCAATACACCCCCCCCCCCCCCCTCCCCCCCCCCCCCCCCCCCCCTCCCCCCCCCCCCCCCCCCCCCCCCTCCCCCTCCCTCGGTTCTCATAAATTCCTCGAACGAAAAGTGTCTTCTTCTCTTCGACGTAACAGACATAGTCTTAAGAAGCCTGACTGAGACACCACCTGATGCAATATTTCTCCATCCCCGCCCCCCCCGATTTCTGACTGACGCTCTCCAGGCACCCGACAGTAGGCCCATTCAATTCACACGGGATGTGTCTTTAATTTGACGCGTTCCCCCGTGTCGGCCTCATTTAAGGGTAAAGAATCAGATTAGGTATGGCGCATGCTTTTTCTTTCAGACCTCATTCTTCTTTTCAAGCATGGCAAGGTCATGAGAAGACGAACCTTCCTGGAACCTTCCTGTAAGTGAACTCTGGTTTAAGAGTCACCTCTACTATCGTTCGGCCTACCGTAGAAGACAGGGGTAGCAACCTAATCCGTGCAGGGTCCCCCTTTTCTGACCTGACCTTATCCTTTCAAGGTCTTGATACCCCCCCTTTTTTGCCTCCGTTTGGCTCCTTTTGCATACTCTTTTCCAGGGGAGACCCCCCCCCCCTGGACCGATCAATCAGCCAAGATCACTTCTTTTCTGAGATATCCAGGCGGCTATTCCCCCCTTAAGTCCCGACAACTTTTCGGTCAAACAATCCGAAGTTTTAAGCACGTTAGATCTGGACATAAGGCCCGCTTTGTTTTTCCCAGACGCCGAGGTGAAGTAGTTACTCTTTCTTTCCGTTTTGTTTTTCTTTTGATATCTGGCGACTTTCCCCAAAAATTCCAATGAGAACAGTAGACTTCCCCCCGTAAGCTTGACCAGCAGCCGGTGCCCTCATCATCACCTCATGAATTTCTTGTTGACGACTTTTGTTTAATTCGTCCCTTAATATCGCTGGAACGCATCAGCCCCTCCATATCGCTTTTCCCCCCTTATCGGCTCTATTTCCCCCCGGAGTCTTGGGAGGACTTTCCTCAAATTTCGCCTTTAAGCAGTCGGCCGAACCGAGATTTCCACTGGACGTTGCGTGAACTTCCACTTCCTCTTTCCGATATGATTTGTCAATTTCTTTCGTTTGTACCTTTACGCCCTCACGACCCCCCTTGTTTCTAGGAGAACTTCTTTTTATGTATCACCATAAACAGTCAGACCGATTCAGGCTTTCCAATTTTCTCTGGTTTTTTGTAAGTGTCCGATCGAGCCAATAGTCAGTACTTACTAGAAGAAGGATGTATATTTCCCTCCTCCACCACTATTAATCCCCCCCCCCTCAGCGTTTTATTTTATCGGCCTCCTTCACCTAGGAATCTCCCGGCCAACTCCTTCCCCTTTTTCCCTACTTTTATCTGCAATCACTTTTTAAACTGAGATGTTTCTTTGGGTTTTTCATGATAGAGACCTTCATTTTGATCGGTCGGGTCGCTTTTCTTAAACTGGTACTTTTTCTCGTAACCATCATTCCCCTTACGACTTTCGTTCTATGCCCTGGATTCTTTACCAAAGAACTAGTTTGAAGCCCACTGCTTCCTCTCAGATCCCCTGCTGATTCCTTAGTTCGCCCAAGATTTCTCTTACAGCGACCCTCTTTCTTTCCGGAGGGACAGCTTGCCGTTCCCCATTTTGCACCTTTCTTCCCACAAACTTTGACTAATGTTGTCCTTTAAAGCGCACTCCTTATCACGCTGCCCCCCCGGTTTTCTGCCTTATGGGACACGCCGCGAGTGCACAGAATTGAGACGCTCCAAGAGAGTGGTTAGAAGATGTATTTACCTTCCAAGTGTTACCCCACAAATACTAGGGGGGCTTTTTTGTCTTTAGGATAAGTGCTCAATTCCCTCATTAATCACCACAAAAACGTTCTTTTTCCCCGTCGATTTAGCTTCTTTTCGATTTCTCAAAGCCCCCCCCGGGTGAGCCCGGAAAAAAGAAGGTTGCCCTTTCTTAGCAAGTCCTTCAGCTTTTTTTTTCACTATTCCAGACTTTTTTGTTTTTTGACCTAGATAATGAATCCTCCTATCGCCCCCCTATACAGTTCCCCCTGCCCCGCTTCCTTTACGGTCGACAACTTCCCTTTTCAGGAGCGCAATTACAACTACTTTCGGGGATACTGCAACTTATAAATGTGTCCCTCCTCTCGTGTCCACATTCTACACCCGCCTCCGTGAGGGTTGTTCGTTTTTGAAGTCGTATCCCCCACCCGAAGAATTTCTTATTCCCCCCCCTTCCTCTTCCAGCTTTGTAGTTTTCCATCTCCGCAAACAGAATCCTGCTTCCCAGAAACTCTTTGCCGACATCACACTCTCCTCGGCCTGCGCTAAGTTTCCCCGATATTCAGTCCCCCCCCTTCAGTCCGCTTTCTCGCCTGCAATAGACAAGGTTCAGACTTAATCTTTTTCACACCCAGACTTCCTTGCAGATATCCCCCCTCCTCCTTGTGATTGGGCCCCCCCCTAAAGTGCAGGACCCACAGCCAAACGAATGACTAGACGGAAGGGTGGTAATCGTTTCTGTTGAGAAGGAGGATCCCGTTGGCCCCCCTTTCCTAACCTTCACCCGGATACTCTCAATATTTTCTTCCTTAATCTAGAAGACTCTTCGAATACAGTGTCGCGTTTCTTGAACGGTTATCCCCAGGTGATTGAAGTCTTAATCAACTGAGCCTTCCATATTCTATGCTATTGCAGCCCCTCCTCTTCAAAATTTTCTAAAGTACGGAGGCTTTCTTTCTTGTCGGGAGACTCAATGATCTCCTCCTTTTCACCTTTGTGGTTGTTGTGATTGTCTGTCTTGTTCGGGAATAAAGGAGCAGGTTAGGTTCTGCCGACCCCCTCCCACCTCAAAACGCACCTTACGCTTTCTTGTTTTCCAGAGTGAAGTGCCTCCCCAGGCTCTCAAACCTTTTGCGACTTTGTAAAAGACGTGCCCCTCAGAAAATTTTCGACCTTGCCGACATGGATTTCTTCCTCTTCAGGGACAGCTATTGAGTGATGCTTTGGCTATTCCCTCCCCCCGATTATTCTGCTCTTTCCTCCCTCTGCCACCCCGATGCGATTTTTTTTTGGTCCGTTCGTTTCTTTCTTTCTTCCCCATTGACACGGCAGGCCTTTGCCCTTGATGAATCTCGGCCCAACCGTTCATGGACAGGTGAGATAACAACAATGTTTCCGTTAAACTTCCTTTGCTCCGCCGTATGTGTTTGCATTTTGAGGTGCGGCAAGAGGTTGAGGTTCCTCCGGACCTGGCAGCGGCTGGACACCGATCATTTTATCATCGTATTTCTGACCATCTTTCGTCTTTTTTCCTCCGTTCGAACTTTCCCCCCCACCTAGACCTTCGAAGATGAGGAGGGTTAGTCCTCTGGAGACTCCCCCTCCCCGCCCCTTGTAAGTTCCCCCCCCACATGATTCGTCTGGAATACCCTTCCATTCCAGCGCGCCTTTTCAAGACTGAGCAATTTGACACCCCCCCCCCCCCCCTATGATTCCTTGAGTGTCCGCAGGCCCTTTCAGATAGAAGTTTTGAACAGTCAGTTTTCCCCAACAGTATTCTTTTTCCGTTGCATCCATTTTCCTATTGTGCGGTCTCCTGAAACCCCTCTTTGGTAGGGTAGACAGAGTTTTTAGGGGCTCTTTCGCCTTTCCCTTCCTTCGATTCTATTCACCCTGATCCGCATCCTTCCCGGGTGTTGTTTTTATTCTTTGAGGTGCAAAGATTCCCCCCGTAATTTTCCCCACCACAACCCCCCCGAAAATTTTTTGCGCTTGTCGATTTCTCCCCCTTGCGTCTCTTATTGGAAATTTATGACACATCTTAGAACCGTTATCTTTTACTCCCTTCCGAAGGTTCTGTCAACCCTTCCGGGAAGGGGAGTCCTTAAGAGGATTTTTCTGCATGTTCACATGGAGTGCCTCCTGTTGTTTCCCCTTCCCTGAGTGTTAGAGTCTCCCCAGGGATTTTTCCCCCTGCCCGATATGTTCTTCGACCAGCGCGAACTCGGTTTCCCCCCGGAACGATTGATTCCTCCTGTCTTTGACCTTCTTTCCGTGGTCCCGGTAACGTCGGGTGAATCAGCTTCCCTCAAGGAACCCCTAAACCAGGTCGTCGGAATGCTGCTTTGGGCCGCTTTATTTTCGAATTCATGTTCCCACCGACCCCCTGATCCGAAGTCGAATCGTCTAAAGCAGGAGCAGTTGCGAAAGATTGAGTTCAGCGTTTTTCGACTTTTCAAATCTTGAGATTAAGCTTCCTCTCGAGAGGACTTTTTCAATTTAGAAGTTATAACGAGGTACAGTCTAGGTGTGGTTAGGCTTTCTTGTAGTCCTTGAGTATCTATCTTGGCTTCACCGGACTCCCCCTAAGACGACTGAAAACAACATTCCTTTCCGTCCGCTCGGGCTGATGGGAGGCTCCACAGTTTTTGTCCGTCCTAAACTGTAGCCACTTTTCTTCAACACTTTATTGGCCTTTCCCCCCTCAGATCTGAATCCCCTTGAGCGTTTAAGTTTCCTCTTCCACGACAATACAACCCCACCCTTCCCCTTCCCAGTGCGTGCCTTTCGGTTGCGATCTCCTGTTCTTTCGACTACTTAACGACCTATCCCTCAGGGCACGGTCTCCACTCGATCTTCCATCATACTTCCGTCCCTTGATTCTGGTTATTAGCCCCGTTCGTAAACCCTAAGTCAGAGAGTATATGCGACCCGGAAACCGCTCCGTTTCCCAGCTTCTCGGCTCTCTTAATGTGATTCTCGGAGATTTTCGCTTTTCCTAATACTAATGGTTTTTTTTGTGATTCTTTGATCGCCATTTAACCCTAGATTCGAAGATTTCAGAGACCACTTCGAGATTTCTTTTACACTCATCTGCTTGGTGATCCTTTTTCTTCTTTGAATATTTTTCTATCCTTCAGCATCCTTATGATAGAAATAGATGCTCCTTCTTTTACACGGGCTTTCATTCCCCTTTTGGTAGTCGCCCCCCCCGTCTCTTTCAGAAGTCTGGGAAATCCCCTGATTAAGACTTTCCCTTGCCTTTTGGTTCCTCTGACCCACGTTTTTCTCAAAGGCCCAATTCGGATGTCGCTTTTTCGTGATGGAGGTTTCTCCAGGTTTTTCTAATTTAGGAATTCTCACACCCAGCACTTCCGTCTTCGGAAGGACTTTTTCCATGTGTGGTTTTCCTTAGGAAGCTCTTTTTTCTCCCCTATTCCAAGTCTCCTCGGAGTACCCCCGGGCACCCCGCGACACTCCCCCCCCAACGGAGCTTGAACGCGTCCCCTTTTCGAACGTTATCCTTCACCATACCAGCCTGCTTTTAATCGGTTTCCCTGAGGTTCCCCTTCAGAGTGATTAGATAATCCCTTTTTTCTGCACCTGAGCTCGCTCCGAGATTGATTTCGTCTTCTAGATGATATGAGTTCTTTCTCTTCATCAAACCCGACCTTTTTTCTTATTCATTGACTCCTCCCACAATTAACCGCTTGGTTTCGAATTCCTTAGTGATATAAACCAAGGCCCAGATTCCCCCCCCTTCTCCTGCATCAATCCGAATTTTCGCCGCTCGAAATGATTGGCCTGAGATTTCGCCTTGCAGATCTCGTGAAAAATAGTGCACGCGATCTTCTTCTTCTTACAACCACCCCTCATTTTTAAACCGCACTAACGGATATAATCTTTCCCCGCTGCCTCCCACAGAAGGTATGTTCCTTCCCCCAGGCCCCCCATGATTTTTCCTTCAATTGCAAGAGACCTCCTACGAGCTGACGGTTCTCCTTTGTTCCTTAAGGTTTATACATTTTTTACGCACCGTGAGATCTCCAAGACTCCCCTTTTTAAATTAACTCTTTCTTAGGGGGTGATTTTTTTTGAGGGGCTCCCCTTTCTAACCAGGGTTCACACACCAACCCCTTTAAGTTTTTCGGACCTAGTAAGGGCTCTAATCTTCCTCAGAGTATTCTCTTGAGCTCCCTGACTAGGCAACCTCCCTTTGTGCCGTCTAAGTCGCAAGACCTCCCAGCACTGATCCCGGTTCCCGCCTCTCCCCACTTCCCTTTTTTTGACGTTTCCTTTACGATAATCCTCATTTTAGTTTCGCCTTCCCCTGCTCATCTTCTTCGCATCCCGGAACGGGAATTAAAGGGCTTTCACTCCGATTTCTTCTGTCTGTGAGACTCCCCCTATCAATTCCTCCAGCTTCCCCTCCAGGCGCCAAGAAGAATCTTCCGGGCAGACGTTTCCTACCCTTCATTCGCGTCGATCTTCTAAAGAGTTTTCTTAAGATGAGAGTGTGCCAGCTCCTTCTCCCGCTACCTGCCTTCCCCCTTCCCGACTTAAATACTTGCGCCCCGCGGAAGAATGACAAGTCTATTCACCGTTTCTTAGTTTTTCTGCTCTCTCTCTTTTCCCAACTCCCCTCACGTGCTGTCGTTTCCCTGTCCTCCATGTAAAGGGTGCCTCCCCGCTTGGGCAGACAACGTTCTTTTCCCCCCAAGTCCAGATGTCCCCAACAATCAAGAATATCGTTGTTCATAGTTTTCAGCAGGGACCTTCAAGAGTTTTCAGCAATTTGTCCCCGACTCTTTGGACCCTACGATTTCCTGACCAAGAATGCCTCGGTCGCAAGGTCCCCCTTTTTTGTCGTACGGTGCTCCTTCGTGGTGGACCGAAGACAACCTTTTTCTTTTTACGCAGAGCTCTGGGGAGTTCCTTGGCAGAATCCCAAAGATTCTTTCAACGTAGGACTTCCGTGTTGAAGGTGGCTGTATTGTCCTTCCTTTTGCTCTTTACACTCTTTTTTTACTTTTCTAGAGCCTTCTTTTTTGATTTCCGGACAGGTCGGTCGCTAACCCGCACCTCCCCCCCAAGAACCTTACTCGACGAGGAAGCGGGTCCTCCCGCCCCCCACTCCTCCGATCCCATACCCAACTCTTTTCCCTGTCTTATGTCGACTGACCAGCCCCTCAGAACCGGAAATACCTTGCCCCTCTGTAGGGTGTTTCGAGGCTGACGTTTCATACTTGCACCAATTTACCACACGGCGTCTTTTTCCCTCCCAAAAGATTCTCTCCGCTAAACTTTTTCTTTCCTCTTCCCCCCCGATTCCGCTAAGTGCATGTTTTTTGCTGCTGTCCCAAGTGAAGATTTTTTCTTGCGACGGTTCCGCAAGGAGTCTCTCAGGGTTTACCGGGCACCTTTGGCAGGAGGATAACCCATTTTCCTTACGTTCCCGGGCGTCCTTGAGTCTTTTTCTGGGCCTTTTTTTTGTTGAGGGTAGTCCCCCTCTTTTGCGGGGCCAGGATTCGGTGCAGTAAATGTGCTTCATCTCCTAGGGCCGTCTTTGTCCTCTTTTGAGTCGTACGTGCGAACGAAAAACCTCCCCTTGTCAGACTCTTCGGCTGGTGTGACTATCCTGCTCGTCGACTGCCTGTATCCCTTTTTCTCTTCCTAAAAAGACCCTGAAGATAGTCTTTTCCCCCTTCAATCTTCCCCGTCCATGCCTTAACTTGGATTGTAACATCCGGGGGCGCTCTTCCCCGGTATCCTTCTGATCGATCTCCAGGCCAAATCTTTCATCGTCTCTTGCCCGGACCCCTTCCCGAAGCAACTCTCGTCCCCTTGTTTTGTGGCGGCCCACGACCCTGTGTGGAGATCTTACGGACAACGATATGAATTCTGTCTCCTTGCAATTGTGGGGGCTTCCATAGGTGACAGATTTTTCCTTCTTATTCTGCCCTCTCCCGAATATATGTTTTTTCCAGATCCCCCCTTTTGCGTAAACTATTGGGACCTCAATGGAAAACTCTCCCCACCTGAAGCGGTTCTTCCTGACAAATGCTGTCACTAGCTTTCCTGGAATCTGACTGACCCCCCTTCTGTGACCTGGTCCTACTTTAGTCCTTGAATTCGGGCGAAGTCTATGGTGTTAGTTGTTTTTAAACCTCTCCCTGGCATACCCCTTGTTCATCCTTCCATCTTTTCCGCCCTTTGTTCCTCCCTCCTCCAAAGTTCCCCTACCGATATGATTTCCAGGGTCTGAAGCAGTAGGCTCTTTTCTTGGGTCTCTTCTGCAAAAATCTTGCTAGAAACTCAGGTCGTGAATGCTTGGTACTCTGCCCCTCTAGAAAGGTTTCTACCATCTATTAATCATCACCTGTCACTCGTTTTTTTCCCTTCCAGTCGCCTTTCTCGAAACTGATTGCGTATCGGACAAGAGGAAAAAACGCAGTCGACGGAAAAGTCCCAGGTATTAGCCCTCCCTTTTTTTCCTTCTTCCTTCCATGAGCCATGGGTGGTTCCTGCGCTGGTGAGGGTCTTCCTCCCCCTAAGAAGTCGTAGCATGAGACCTCACA
>Ga0179591_1353778_pt1 | contig 18580 bp, 18 predicted proteins | sample CZOMad2_1_08_16f_FD_182891 | JGI IMG/M metagenome (GOLD analysis project Ga0179591, IMG submission 182891) | Vadose zone soil fungal communities from Angelo Coast Range Reserve, California, USA - CZOMad2_1_08_16fungal (PacBio error correction) | ecosystem: Environmental > Terrestrial > Soil >... | reverse complement strand
TAGGATACAACTTGTTTTTATGACGTAGGGCACTATAGAGTTGTGTTGCAATTTTCTGTATGTTCCAGTGACAACCTAATTAATGGATCACTTTCCAATGAAAAAGAGTTAATCGCCGAGGCTCTGTCACTTACGCAGGTTCTTTTCTCCTTTTAACTTAACGTCCCGTGGGAAGACCAGGAGTTCGTGGATCCCCTCGTCATATCTCTCCCCTCAGAACACACCCCCAAACCACAAGTCCTATTTCTTTCTGTAACGTTCTCCTCTATTCGATCCTGTCCGCCTACCTCCCTTTTTTGGTCTTTGCTTCTCCTTACGCAGCATTCTCGACGAATAAGCAGCCATCGAGTTCATAATTGTGTTTCCTGGAATGTCTTTCGTTCGGCTGCTATCACCCCTTTTAGTCGTCGAAGACATTTGACTTCCTCACTTACCATAACGTGATTTCCCTCTGAGTAATCACCTAACTGTTTGTTCTTTTTCCCCGGCCCATCCCGAGTCCCTTTCGGCCTGACCGACCCCCGTCAAGATTACACAAGGTCCGTTAGTTCTGTTTGACGGCGCCTCCCTACCTATCGCCGTAGCCCGCGATTTACTTTCCTTTGATGAAACCACTTCTTGTCTTAATCCTTTGAAAAGAGCCCCTGTGTATGACCTCATCCACATTGCCCGAAGACCTACCTTTTGAATAATCCTAGTGTGCTTTGATCGATGATCTGCAATTGTTCTGTCCTCCCTGTCTCTTTGACTCGGGTCTTGACCCCCTATTTTTCCCACTGCCCGCAACGCCCTGAAAACCACATGCGTTTCTTTTCACGGCGTCCGTTCCCCCCACGACTAAAACCTCCGGATGGTGTTACGCGATGACAGGCGGGTCTTTTGTTACCCTTCCCGAATTGCTCGGTAGGGAGTTGCCCCTCCTGCCCCCCGTTCGGTTGAAAGTCCTTTCCTAGCAGACACTGCTGTCCGTGGTCCCTGCTTCGCCCGACTCTCCCTTTTGAGCAGCTTGAAGCGAACAGCCATGCAAACCCCCCACTCCAATGCTTCCCCTTGTGCATTTCGCCCTGCGTTTCCTTTCCCCTTCGTCGCCCCGAAAGACCACAAACAGTAAAGGTCAGTGAGTTTTTAATTAGCGATCTATTTAGAGCACAGTGGTCTGCATCCCTCCTTCCTGCAGGGAGTTAGTTTGTTAGACCATTGGCCGTCCTTTTTCGCTCTATGAATCAGGCTATCTTTTGCGGCCTTTTTCTTCATTTTGATTTCTCGACACAGTGACTGAAGGTGAAAGAGCTCCCTTACGAGAAAAGGCAAGCCCTGAGACATTGAGTCAGGACGGTGTTCTGGAATTACCGTACAGAACTCCTTGAACAACCCCCCCCCGATTATTGAAGGAAGGAAATAAACCCCTTGTGATAATCTAGCTTTTTGTGGCATGGGTAACCTTCCCCCCCTGGTGTGTCTTTGTATCCCGTATTTTCCAACTTAAGGGTCTTGCAGTTTCTTTTTCCCAGGAAAAGGTTTCGTTATGATCATCAAATTTCTTTATTTTGCCTGAGTTATCTGCCACTATCCCTCCCCTGAACGTATTCCCCTCTCCGTGGGTACCTCCTGAATCGCAAGAGCCCTTCGCTTTTCGTCGGAGGCATAGAGCAGGCGATCTCCAAAATTGTTTCCCCCCTTCACGGCCCCACTCCCCTCCCCCCTCTTTTCCCTTTTTTTGTTCTCAACAAGCAATAGGAGCAAAGTCTCGCTAACATTCTTTCAGCACTTCCTTTCAGGGTCTGTTGCCACGGTAACGTCCGAAAGAACCCCCAGTTCCACCCTCGTTCAAACTATCGCCAATGGTTTAGACATCTCCCGGCCTGCACCAACGGCACCGCCCCCCCCCCACACTTTTTTAGATGCTATCCAATCGTGGTAGGGTTCGTCCTCCTGACTCAAAGTGAAAGGTGAAAGAAACTGGGACATCCGGCAAGAATCCATAACTGGATAACCCACCCTCGACAAACTGTGCGAGAACAGACCTGGCCCACCATTGAGTCGTAGTCAATCCATTTCTCAGCTGATCCCACTCAAGTCTGTTTTCTTTACTTAAATTTTACCCCCCTTTTCTAGATTTTCCCTTCTCCTTTATGTGCCGGCTTTGCTTCTTTATCCTCCAACCTGCCAACAGACACCGAACCTTCTTGCTAGACGGTTCGTCCACAAGATTTCCCAAATAACTTCCTTCTCATTGTCTTTTTTTCCTTCCGTCAAGATCGCTTGCGGCTGGATTTATATTGCACGCCCCCCACCCCAACAAGGGAGAGCCTTATAGTAGATAAAGTTTAGTAGCTCCTGTGCCCCCTAACCTTTTCCAATTTTACCCAACCTATCTTCGAACAGCTTTTTCTCCGGTGCTATCCTTTTGAGATAGACCTTACGGTCCCAGTAGAATTCCCCTTCCCTCAATACCTGAGCCATCACAATAAATTATGGACTATCTCCTCCGACAACTTCCCTTCGATAGAGTTTAAGTGTGGACCCAGGCTTTTAAATAATTATCAGACATTTCCCAATTCTTAGATTGCCCAACGGATCCCAAACCTCACCATGCTTTCACCTTCTAGTTGTGTTGGAAGGGAGCCAAGAGAAGCGGGATGAATTCAAATGTCTTTGATCAGCAACACAAAAATAAGGCGGAAGGAATCGGTCGCGAGTACACTGCGGACGGATTTTACTTTAGCTTTTTCGCTTAGACTCCAAGATCTTTTTCATAATTTTGAGGCACCACCGCTACACATCCGACTTCATACTCGTTACGTTTGAGTTACCAGATATTTTACATTCTGATCAACATTTTTTTGGTTTATTTTTCGGGACATCTCTAGCTCTTCCCTCTTTGCCGCTTTTTTCCGTCTGCGCAGCAGGGTATTCTAATTTAGGAGAATTTCGTAAGTGAGTGCATCTCCCCTTTCAAATTCCCACTTACCTTTCTAAGTTCTTTTTTCTCTTATTTGCTCCCTCGTTATTCGTAGTGGTACTCAAATTCTGGAACATTCCCGTTTCTTCCTCAATTAACCTGTAAATGCCACCACACAATTGGTTAAATGAAAAGAGTCGAAATCCTCCAATGTGATTAGTTAGGCACCCCTGCCTGCCCCTTTACTTCCTATCCTTCGTGCCCCCCTTAATTCCTGCACCCCCCCCCTGACAGACCAATAGATGACAGTCTCCCCATCGAGTGCGTTTTTTGATCCTGAGACCATGGATACATTTGTTTTTACAAGTTTCTTTTGTTCAGCGTTCGAGGGCTAGTCCTTACTGAGTAAGTCTGAAGAATGGCTCACCAGTAGTGAAAGAATGAGTTCTACCCCCCCATATGGAGGGAGTTCATACCCCCAGACAAGCAAAAACTGAGGGTCAGCCCCCCGTCTAGTCAACTTCCTAACTCAGTGGGACCAATAACGAGGAATGTGAACGGTGTGTGTTCCCCCGGCCCATGCATATGGTTGCCAAAAAACAGTCACTCCAAGACATCAGTCAACTATATAGTTTCCAGCAAAGAAGGTTTGTTGTGTTGCGTGATAGTTGCCTAGCTCCCCAAGGGAGGGAGTCGAGGTGTGGGACAAACCTAAGTTCCCTACGTCCCCCCCGGAGTGGGCCGGTCCTGAGACCCCCCCGCGGGTGGAACAGCTCGAGGACGTAGGAGGCCCCATTTCACCCCCCAAGCTTGGCTCTTTCGGGATTTCTGGCCATAAATCTTTTTATTTTTTTTTGTTACTTTTAAGGGGGTCCCCATAGGGATACTCTCCCTCCTATATTTTTCGGATCTCCATAGCTCTTACCACCTGAATCTGCCCCCCCAAAATCTCCTAGTGAACCCACCTATGACGCATATGCCCTACGTCATCCCTTTTTTTCGTTCGGGTCTGTGCAGGGACAAACTTCATACTGATGCTGTCCGAAAATGACCGTGCGCTGTGCCTCCTTTTCGCGTTTTAGCCTTGAGGTCTTGTAGAATTGTAACAAATGGTTATTCCCCTAGTTCGCTTTTGCTTCTACGTCCCCCTTAGTTTTAAAGAATTTGTTCCCCTCTCCTCCTCACTCCGAGTATATCTGATTCAAAGACTTTTACCCCTTTTTGCCAGTTCCCAATGCCACTGACAGCTGGCTCCCCGCTCTGAAAAATGATGTCAGACCCCCCTTTTTATTGACTACGGCCAACGGAGCACAACAAGTCATTTCTCTCACTCTATGTCAGGAATGCTTCTACCCCGCCCTCATTTTTTTATTCCTTACATGAACAAATGCGAGAATTACGTAAACGTTTCAATATTTTTACTCACCTTTTGTATCGGTTGGTTTTTGCGCGGTAACCTTGTAGACTCTGTTTATCCTCTAATTCCCTCTTCCCCTAAACTCGTTTTAGTAATTATATCTTGCCTTACTCCTTATTTGTTTTTTCCCCCCCAGCCCCCCCGAGCTCTTCTACCTTCCCCCCGTTCTACCGGCTCTGTCGGACTTTGAGCCGGTTTTCGTCTCTACGTTCTTGGTTCCATGAACCAGTGCTTTCTTCATGTTTTTGTGGTCCCCCACACCCTGCCATGATTCAGACATGAGGTCGGAGGCGCGGAGGTATATAGTTCCTAGATGTCTTTTTCCTTTGTCTTTCTTTTTTTCATTCCGGCCTCCCGGATAGAGCCTACATCCCACACCCCCTCCACAGGTTCCTTTCCTCTCTCTGGGTCTGGCCCAAATTTCTATTCTTCCCCTCCAACGGACCTGCCCCCCCTTCCATCTGGAGCTCCAGTGGGTCACTTTCACGTACTTTCTCGGGCCAGCCGCCAGGACTTAATCACAGAAAAACCCCCGAGGAGACATCTTTGGTGGCATTTCTTGTTGCTCCTACCACCCTCTTTTTGCCTTTCGTTTTTTGGCTTGTCGATTCTTTTGCGCACAGCCCATAGAGAACCTTCGCCTTTGCCCCCGACTACGTTTTTTTGCTCCCCTGCGTTCAGTAATCCCAAAACAGATATGGTTTGGAGCTTAACATGAGTCCTCGGAGACTTTCAAACTTAAACTGTTTTAGGGATTTTCCACCCCCTTCGGAGAGTGAGCAAATATATGGAGGACGAGTGCCATTTCCAAATTTAAAACGCGTATCAATAAGTCCAACCCATATTTCTATTCTCTACTAACCCCCTTTTTGTTTTTTTTGAAGGAATTCTTATATTATACCATTGTCCTTTTCCTTGAAACTTTTTGTTTGCTTGGTTACCTGGTCTATGCCAGCCATTCTGACACTCTAAGTTTACCGGTAACTAGGTATCAAATGGTTAGCTTTTATTAAAGATGGGTATCCCTCCCGTTTAGTCTTTTTTTTGGCGTAACTTTCCTAGTTTTTGAAACCTTGTATAGTTCTTCTTTCTATGGCAGCCCGAACCCTAATAGAGATGGGTTCGCTTCCCGCGCTCCCCCTTAGTGTCAAATAAAGTCATCGATGGGATCGAGGCCCCCCGTATGCCGGGACGAAAGAATTCGATCCGCTCGGACAGAAAAAGGTAACCTATCTCCCCATAAAAGGGGTGACAACATATGTTCATGTATCAAGCCTCCTTCCAACAGGCTCGGCTTCCCCTTTTTTAGACCGAGGCAAATAAGATTGTTTTTCCCCCCTTATTTCTTACCCTCTTACCCTTTCTACTCGGTCCCCGGGAACCCCAAACCGCCCTAAATAGTTCTCTGATTCCAGGACCCACTGTTCTTCGGGCCCTCCCCCCCTTACTAAAGCAAGACTTAAGGTCCCATGATCATCTCGCTCCCCCAACTTACGCCCCATTTAACAAACCCCATGTAGGAAGATGAGTTTGCTTACTTTGCCTCCCCCAGATAGTCGTCCAACGAGAGCAATCAAGGAATTTTTTCGTAGTGGGCTTCTCCCCCCCGGCCTGTCCTCCGTCTCCCTCCAACTTACATCATCCCTCATCTATATCTGTTTCTTGCCCTTATTTCCTGATTCCGTTTATCCACCCCTTCTCTTTGACGCCGCCCTTTTCTTTAGAAGTCCACGTTCTGAGATTCGTACTTTTCCCATGTTTTGTCTTTCCTTCTGCCCTTCCCCGGGTCCTTAGGGCCCCACGAAGACAAGTCACCGAGTTTCCCCCCTTGTCAGTTCGTTAGTTTTTTGACGGGACGCACTTTGAAAGCACCGCAGAAATTAGTGGGGCCCTGAGTTTCGCGGCGGAAAAAACAGGTCTAATCTAAATGCATACCTTGTATGAATCATCCCCCCCAATTCTCTATTAGTTTACCTCAGAAAGTTGTGTTGCTGCGGAGTTCATCCCCATTTTGTAGTTTCACCCTTCTCATGCTCCGTGCTTTGGAGACCAGCGTTTCTTTTCCCACCCATTCCTCATTGTCCCAACCTTTTCAGGTCTTTCAGTGTTCAAATAACGACTGCGGCTTTGTTATTCCTTGAACTTCTAGGTCTAGGTCCCCTTGATCCTTCTGGACTTTCCCAGAAGTGCAGTGCCGGCCGAACGGGCAAGTCCTCCCCAACTGTTATTGCACCATGATTTGTGAACGTCACTCACTCTCCCGAAAGATGGTCCCCGTCTCGTACATTCCCAACTTCGTTCAGAGAGAGAAGGGGCGATTGTTTAGCAGCCGAGAACGCGAAATCCCTTCATAATAACAGTCCAAATGATGCAATCTAGGCACCTGTTCTGATTCATTTTTCTGTTTATTTACTTCAGGTCCCCCTGAACGACAACTCCAATGTGGCTGAGTCGAGGAATGCCATTTCGCTTCCCTCTGAGCCCCAGTGAGAAGAACCGAACATTGTTTGTATATTTAGGAGTGTCCTTTGGCGTCTCTTACTTTATATAAGGGTTCGGTAGGACTTCATTGCCTGAATGCTGGCCAGCTCCTCAGTTTTTTTGAAGGTTACAATATTTCCTTCGTATCCTTGGACCTTGAGGGAGGTTAATGAAAGCATCCAAGTTTTTCGTAGCTACCCCCGCGACTCGTGCACAACGGAAGAGGGAACAACCCCCCCTTCGGAACCACCGACAGACCCTAGCCACAGCCCCCATCACGTCAGGAAAAACAAAACCAGAGGACGAGGGGAAGCCGCAACCAGTCCCTTCACTGAAACACATCTGGGGGAACGACAAGACCGTCACCTCGTCGACCCTTGGGACCCCCCCTGGGGCGCACTATTGGCACCAACCAAGGACTCTGGACCTGAAGCAACACCCCTTAAGACCCGAAAGTATGGGGCGAAACTTTTAAAAGGGGAGCACTGCGGTCGGTGACACGGGAAAGGGCCTTCTCCTTCTGTAGTCTGCCCGATCCTCACCAAGGAGGGATGCACGGAGAAGAGGACAAGAACATCCAAGACCATAGAACGGGTAGTTGCTACACTCTCTCGGGCACGTTGGCACTACTTTTTTTCCTCCCAGCAGACTTGGAACGAGAACACCCCCACAGACGCAGTCCCCTCAGATAGAGTGTACCGAGACGATCCTCAGCACACCAACGGATGTCTCAGAACCTCAGAAAGAAATCCCCTCCCCCACGCCCCCTATATTTATACAAGCATGCGTAAAAAGATAGATTTCTGGGCTAATGGGTAGTTGACCGTCTCGGAATTTGCTGGCTGCCTTTTATTACCTGAACACTCCCAAAGGCAGTTTTTTTCTCGGTTTTAACCCGTAAGAAGTGTTTTTTTAGCAGACCCGGATGACTCACCAAACCCAACCCCCCTTTTCGTATCTTTCTCTCAAACAACGAGACTGCCTACCTCATTTGATACATTTTGAAAGGTCCAACATGCGCCACTCGTCCTCCGCTCCCACAATCAAAGCCCTATTTTCCAGGACCCGTATCCCACCCGTTACGACGATGAACTCCCTCTTTCAGTTCCTATTACCCCCCCCCTTTACGCTTTGTTCCTCCCTCCTGTGCGTCCACACGTCTTCTATCAGGGCCAACCCGGATATTGAGCGTCTTTTTCGCGCTAAGGACGTTTCCACCAACTAACGCCACCGGCCGCGCCTTGTATAGTGGTCTGGAGAACCCCCAAACAGATTGCCAAATACCTACTCTGAGGTTTTGATTGTTTACTTACCGACACGTAACCTGCGCAATGACCTTGACATTAAACACCAATTTCGATTCCTCTCAGTCTAGCCAGTCCGGTTTAGGGGTGAAAGACCCCCCTGCACACTATCTCGCCATGCTAGACCTTTTTTTTTCTAGCCCAGGAGACCTCGAGTTAATAGCGCGGCTAAGTAGCTAGTAGTGCGAAAGAAATGATAGATCCCAACTAACACCCTAAATTAACGATTGAATCTTCTCAGACAATTGTACAGGGCTTCAGGCTCAGGGGACGGGGGAAGACCCCACAGGAGAAACTCCCTTTGGGATAACCTTTAAAAACTGGCCCTTAGATCTTTTAACCCTTCTCCTAGAACGCTGAAAAGGGGTAGACTGGGTTTTGCAAGTTCTCAGAGCTCGGTTCTTCCTTCCTGGGGATCCACACTTAATGCTTAAGTTGTCCTGTGAGCGCCCCGTTCACCTTCCATTTTTTTCAGGATTCCCCTGAGCGCACCAAGCGTTTTCTAAGGGGCCGCGGGAACAACCGATCTCAATCACCACGCCCAGTCACGGAAAGCTTTGTTAAGTTCGTCGCGGTTGTATGCATTAGATAAACCTTCGTTGCATTTTGCTCAGCAGGTTCATCTTACCATAGTTCTTTTACAATGGTGCAGTGGAATTTTCCGGCGGCGAATCTATAGAGAGGGAGACATTTTCTCGAAACACCTGAGCAAGGTGAATGGCCTCCGAGTCGCTAGGAAATCCCCGGAAACTCTCTCTCTTTTTAACAGGACTTAAGGACGCATCGCCCCGATGCCGAGGTTAGTGGACTCAAGAGCAGCGAGCTAGATTCCACTCGGTGTGCTTGCCGAACACCCGGGATTTGAAAACAAGTAACGAGGGATGCCAGGAAGAGGTTCTCCCAACAGGTCCCCAGCCCACTCCCCCGGGGTCTCCCCCCCGAATACCAGACCGTACTTCCTTTTCCAAAACGGTCCCCATTATCTGACTAATGAAGCTTTCGGACACCATTTCCCCCATTCGGTCCCCTTTCCATCACAACTAAGAAAGTGCAAAATAGCTGTACGATCACATATCGTCATCTTTCTTCATTAGAAACTTTCATTTGCCTAATTTTTTGGCCAGACCGATTCCTTCGCTTTATGGCGATATGAAAGTTTGAACTCCGGTGCTCCCCAGTATTTAGAAGCTTTTACCCAAAACTATGTATTGAACTTCCGACGAACACCTGTTTTCACAAGTCCTTTTAACACACGACTTGTTGACCAAGGGCACTCTTCATGTCTAGTACTATGACGCCTGGTGACCAAAAAAAAATGAACTACCTCCACGCCGCACCTTTCTAGTCTTGGATACTCCTCCCTTTTCTTGTTTTTGAGAGGGGTCGATTGCGTCATTTCCCTGGTCTTCTTTTTTGTCACCTCTCCCCTTACCGTAGACCTTCTCTAAGGTGTCCAATCGTGTATTTTTCTTCGTCCTATAAATTGGAGACCCCCTCGTTTCGTATGGCGAAATGTCTAACCATAGTTTTACCATATCTGGAACCAGGCGGGATTGCCATTCGTCCGTGCTTATCCTCGAGGATTTTAAACTAGAGGAACTCGTCCCTCCTATGCCAAACCAAACTTCCCCCCATACCATCCCCCCTCTGACCCTCTTTTCTTTTCAGTACGCCCTATGTTGGACAGGTAGGATTTTGAGGGCCTCTACCCGTGCCCCTGCCTGAGCTTGAAGGAACCATCTCGTTTAACCCCCTCTAAGTGGGGAACTTGTTTAAGGCGTGGTCGCGTTGCCCATGCGTGTATTGGACCTTCTGTTCCTCTTTCTCCAATAGATTTCACCCGAATTTCACAATCACCTCCGCAGTCTCTGCCAATAAGATCAAGGACCCTTAGTACCGCAGTGAAAGTTCACGCCCCAATTCCATCCCTTCTTAAGGAACTTAGTAAAGACCAGCAGTCGCCTGAAGTACCCCCCCCGTCTGCAAACAGGTCATCCAGATCCTTTTTCGTTTGAAACCCTGCTTGAGACACGACCTCAGGTTTGCTCCCGATGACCAACCGATCTTAACGAACTTGAACGACCATTCTTCTTGGTTCTTTTACCGGTTGGTCTCGGTGTTCGCTGTAGCATAACCTGTAGCCCCCCCAACCCCTTTTTCCGTCATCTCATTCAGCGATCCGGCCACCGAACCCGGTGAATTTATACGATCAAATGCACTTCAGCCTTTGTTGGGTTTAAGGTCCCTTTTCTCCGTGTAGGTCTCCATGCCCCCCAGGATACACTCCTGTTTAGTCTTTCGGACTTTGTCTCCCCTTTTCGTCTGGCCTTGGGGACACATGCTTAGCCTGGGTGGTAGTCAATTTCAAACTCCTCTCCGCGGAATTGGTTTGGAGGTTGTTGATCTTTCCCTTTTCTGTTTATTGCGGTGCTATGAGTCCCTTTCCTCGCTTCCTTACAAGTGGCTCTTCCCCTTCCCCCACCCAACAACGACCAACCAATTGTTAAGGAATTCTAGGGCCGGGGTTAGGCCCAATGTAGCTCTTTTCCATCCCATCCTCCACCTCTGATTATGACCTCCGTCATGGGGTTAACTTCAACAAGATCGGAAGTTACTACCGCGTACGTCTGTCCCTTAAAACAACAACAGTAGTTTGCGTAGTTTATGCTCCTTTTGATCGACCCTATCCCCCCTTTTTTTTTTTTCTCTTCGTTTGGCTTCGAGGATGATGGACAACCTCCCCCTCTCAGTCTATTACTCTATGAAGTTTTTCCCCCCCCCCCCCCCCCCCCTCCCCCCCCCCCCCCCCCCCCTGCCCCACCAAGATTGAATGACCAAAGAATGCAGTTTTCTTTCACATCTGAGCAGGGCTTCTACTTTTACCCCATGGTTTTTGTTTCATTGATCCCGGTGGCGTATTGCGTTCTCCATCTATTTGCGTTAAATGGGCCAGCGGGCGCACAAGTTTCTCCCTTCCACCCCTAATCTGAGAGAATATCTAACCTTGTTTTTGCGGTTGCCTCTCTTTTACTGTGGACCTATCTCTTTATACCCCCCTTTGTTAAAGAATTTGTCTTGCTGGTAGGACCTTTTAAGCCTTGTCCCCTATCTGTACCGGACCGTACCCAGGTAATACACATGGAGCCATATCTGACCTACAAGTGCTGGGTCTAAACACCCTTTTACGGTGAGGGTGTGCTTTCTTGCCCCTTTTTGACACTCAACGATTACCTGTCTGATAGAGCTAGGCACCTCCCTGAATCGCTGTCTTCTGGTTTTGCCCCTTCCCCTTCCGATTTCCCCCTTTATGCCCAACAATATGCGTTCTGTGATAGGGAGATTCTCCTGTCGCCAGCAATTTATCTCCCTCGAAACCGGGCCTATTCACTCCCCTTTTTCCCCTTTGACCAAATACAGTGCATGCCCTTCCAGCCGTTTCCCCCAATGCCCACAAGGGGCTCTTTTATTTACACTTGAGAAGTTCCCGCAATATCGAGTTTGGTCTGTACTTTCGTTCGTCCTTTTTTTCCCAGCCTTCCAAAGTAATGCTCCTTTTGAAGGAAACCCTATTCCCGATACTACCAGAGCCCATGTCACCCCCCGGGTCCAGATCTCCATTCCTCAATGACCGCCGTACTCCCGTCTTCCGTGATTCCCTGAGTTAATATCGGCTCCCCAACTCCGCCCTTATATCGCCCCACCCATAAGGCATATTTATACCCCGTGCTTTTCTCCAGAGATCGGTCGCCCCCGCACATCACGCCTTCCCTTCATCGGCACGTTCCTTTGTAGTGCATCAATAAGCCCTTTCTATCCCCCATGCATTTCCTCAGGCTTAGTTTCCTCCTTGTATGTTTCATGGATGGCTACTAGGCCGGATGATACACCTTCTTTCTCGAAGACTCGTGCTTTCACGAATCCTGACCGAAAAGTGCGTTCTTTTCCTGAGTTGGGAACAATTGGCCCCTTTACTTGCGTGCCCTTCCTATCACTTCCCCCCCTTTCTCCACTCCCGCCCTTTCACTCCCACCCCCAGGTGAGTGCTTTGGCGAAGAATAGCCCCTTATGCCGCCTTAGTTGGGACAGCAGCTTTGCAGGTGGCCACACCCACATGGTCTAAAGAAAACGTACAGTGTATGACCTTCCCCATCCCAAATGCATCCGATCTTTCCCCGTTTCCCTCCCCCCCCCCCCAGTCCGTTGTTTGTTTGCTCGATGCTGTACACGGGGAGGATGATTTCATACACCTTCATTTAGCAGGTCTTTTTTAGCTCCCCCCCATCAGTTTTATGTTCCCCCCTTCCGCCCTCTCGTACAATGCCGGCAGCTAGTCTATTCATTTCTGTGCCCCAACTAACTACCTTTCAGTCTTTTTTTACGAGTTTATGTCGCTTTTCCGGCCCGAAGGTCCCTTGCTGAAGTTTGCGCCTGAGTCACTCCCCAACCAGTTCTTTTTCCCTTAATCCCTATTCAGAAAGCAATGTTCTTTCCGTTCCTCCAATTCAAAATGAGGTCGAGACGGGGTTTTTTGGCAGCGTCAGCCGACCTCCCTTCAAATAAACCCAGCCCCTTCTTGAACCGCTTATGATGCATTTTTTCGAGTCCCTTTTTTCCGCCCTGGAAATGACCCGCCCCTTCCCCATTTGTCCGGGAATGGACAGGACCATCGCCAACTCGCTCTGGAGAAGATCCCCCGTGAGTCCGTTTAGCTTCTTCCTTCCGGGGTGGTGGAGATGTCCTTTTTCTTTTAGAGAAGTTAATAAGGGATACGATCGGGCGGTGAACTTCTTTCATTTGCCTCCTGGTATTGCCCTCAGTCCAACCTTTTCTTTTCAGGGGACCTCTGCCTCTTGTAGTAGCGATCTTTCGGGATGGTAATGTTCAAGGTGAGCAGGAAGGTGTCTTTTAAGCGTTCTCCAGAAATCACGACCGGAACCCACAAACCCTCTATTTCGTGACGGACAAGATAAAACCGGGTCTCCCATCCCCCTCGCGTTGAGGGTGGCCCAGGCTTTGGACCCAACCCCCCCCCCCCTTTTTTCCATGTGGCACACCCCTTTGGACCCCTTATAATGGACCCGGTGGCGGGACGCTTCAGGGATTGCCCGTCCTTCATGCACAGAGAACTAGGCGTTCATTTGCTAACGTTTGGTCAGCCGCTTTCACTCTGCCAACCAGAGATTTTTTCTTTGTGGCTGTTACCTATATTCCAAAAGCTCTCCGTCACCACTCCGTTCCAAAGACACAGTCCCCCCAACTCCAAAGTTGGTGGATACCACTGCCGGGGCTGCCCAGAGATAGCTCTTTGTCCCCCCATTGGTTAGTCTGCAAGGTCAGGTGAACGGATTTTTCCCCTTTATACATTGCGTCCTTTAGCCATTGCCCCCCTGCCCAATTGCCTTTTGTTTCTTTCCAACCTCCCCGGCAAGTCTACCTCTCCACTTCTGCCCCGAAACCGAACAAACCACTTTTAGATTATGATCCCCAAACTAGGCTTGTTCTTTTTTGAATTCCTGGGTATCCTTTTTGAAATTTGGGACAGCCCGGCTTTTCCCGAAGAGCCTGCCCCCACTCCGACATCGGGGGGTTTACAGTCCTCACGCAACACTGTGCAGCCCCTTGTTTTAAAAAACTATGAGAAGATTTTAAAATCTCCCCCCCCGCCCTTCTTTTTGCTACTATCTTTTTCGAACACTTCTGAGTTCCGCAGGACTTGTCGATGTGGCTCTCCTTCCAGCCGCCACACGTCCAGCACAGGCAGGGTAGATGTTGTATTTCCCACTCATACTCTCCGCGGTTGGCTTTTTTCCCTTAATCCAAGGTCGTCATTCCCCTTTCGACTCTTCTGAAATTACACCCCCAACTTGAGTTTTCGGAAGAATTCTAAGTAGGCTGGCACCGCTCACCTTTCCCCAAAAAATCATCAACAGGCTAGCCTGTTTGTTTTGTCTTTTACTCTCCAATTCTTGAGTTCTGTCCCATCCATATCCTTCGAAACCCAAATTCAGATTTTACTTATCCTTCCTGCCCTTTCAGGGACTGATCGCTTAGTTGAAGCAAAAGGCTCACGCTTTTCTAAGTGACCACTCCCTTCCCTCATAACCCTTTCACCAAAGTAAGACCTTTCCCACCATTCGTAGCGTTTCAGTTTATCAAGCTATCTAAGTTCCCCCTCTCTCCTGCCCCCCCCACCCAAGGCTGCCTCAGTGTCGATTCCCCGCTACCGGCATTTTAAGGATCTTCTGTGATTCCGATTGATAATTTTCCGTCCAAACAAAGATACAACTTTCCCCTCCCCCTGAATCCGATTTCGTTCCTTTTTCGTATCTTTTTTTTTTTCTGCATTAGATAAACTGTTGTCTTTGTTTCCTCGCGAAATTCCTCTTCCCCTTGTTTTTCAAGAGTTGCCCCTGTGGCGAAGATCTGTCTTTTTCTAATTTTAGCCGGCGGAGTAACCTACAAGTGAATCAACCCTCCCGGTTCTATAATTTCTTTCTCTTCTTGTCCTCGTAGTCTTTATTCGAGTGTTTTCAAAGTTTGGACTCTTTTAGTAGAACTAAATCTTAACCTGATTTCCCAATACCAGGAATTGCGGTCACTAATACCCCGCTGCTCCGTACAATTCCAAACTGCGTCTTCGTTAGCCTCCGATACTTGCAGTTTTCTACCTCTCCCCCTTTTTCGGCCCGAAACCCAAACCGGAAGGAACATAGCTGAAGGAGAATATCGTCTTTTCCCTCTTTCTCAGGAGACCCGTTTCTTTGATCTGTTTGTTTCCCGTATTGCTATTTTCTCCGAGTTATATGAGGCATACGACCTCTCTTTAGCCTTTCCTTTCCTATTGTACCTCCTGGCTGTACAACCAATATGTATTGAACTCAATACGCACCACCTCTGTCCAATTCTCTCAGGACCGTTCCTACACTCCTTTGGGACAACAGCGGCTGTTTCCAACGAAGTACTCTGACGGATTTTTTGTAAAAAACAAAGGACTACCGCCCAATCCCTTTCTCCTATCCTTTTGGTTTTGATGCCATTCCTTTCGGCCCCTTTTTCCCCCATAACGCCCTTAAATTAGTCCCCTTTCCTGTGAAGTTTGTCCAATAGTTAGTTAATCCGGACCCCATGGGGAGTATGTATGATGGGCAATCACCTCTTTTTCCATCTGCTGGTAAACACGGGATTTCCCTCCCGACGATAGTTAGAGTTCAACGGACAAGAGTTTCCAATACAGAGTGCACCACCCCTCTCTCAAAGTAAGTTTCTTGCCATCAAGATACTATATAGGACATATGGTTTAGGAGGTCTTGACGGTCCTTGAATTGACCTCCTGATCTGTTTTCCGATCCTTAGTCTACTGACCTACAATATAACGTTTTTATTCCATTTCTGTCTTTCATTCCCCAGATTTATTGTAAATATTCAGCCTTGCTCCGAAGAACTCTTTACGTTCCAGACACTGGGAGCAAGAATCTATTTTGAGGATTTCCCCCTCCTCAGCCGGCAATTAGTCCCGCCTTTTTCCATTTACCTCCTGACAGAATGATCCTGCGTCGGAAAACTGAGATTACCTATCACTTCTTGGAAAACGTCCCCCCCCCTTTAAGATACTAGGCTTGAACATGCTGAGAACACCTGCCAACTTGTTGATCGATTGCCCCCCCCTGACCCCTTTTCCACTTTCCTTTTCTTCCTGGGAGGGTCATTTGTTCGTTGGTTTTTTCTCGTTGTGCCCCCTGACTCAAAATGCCTCCGACCTGCATATCCCGCCACAATGCGTTAGAGGTTCTAGATAACACTTTTTCCAGAATTAGTTCTTGGGATCCTGTTCATCATACCCTCGGCGTAATACCTTCCAAAAACACAAGCCCCTCCCGGCGCCCTTCGGTTTTACATTTTGGCGATTTTCTTCTTATCAGGTCTTTGCCCCCCTCAAAGTTTGGTAGACCATGGGTAGTTTCTTCCCCAAGTACGAGCTATCTCCATTCTGGTCGGTCTTAATATTAATCTTTTGATTCGGTTGGATTTCTTTTGAAACGGCCTTTCCTGCGCCTTTTCCTCCAGGGTTCTCTCCCCCCCCCAAACAAAAAGGTAATTCTGTTATCTAGGGGTATTGCCCCCGTCGGATTTGACCCCCCTAATAGAAGGATTGTCAATGTTTCCGTTGTGTTTATTCAAGAAGATGTCCTGCGCTATCCGCGGGTTAATTTGACCACATACCAACCGCGTTCTAAGTTGTATTTTCAAATCCCCCCCAGTTTTTATCCTATGCTCCCGGCCCCTATTTCTTTTTATTCTTGGCGACGCTGTCAACCTCCCATTCCTCCGTCTGTTCCTCCTTCTTTGTCTCCCACATGTTAAGTCAATACACCCGCTTTTTCCGTTGTGATTTATCACATATGCATAATGGATCCATTTCCCCCCAGTAGGGTATCTCCTATTTCGTACTTTTTTCGTTAGGCCCCCTTTCTTGCACTTTCGTTAAATTTAAAATTATAAAGGTTACCGCACCCTCTTTGGCGCGCTCTTCAAAGTTTGTGGTAGGGTGACCTGTTCTTTCAATTGGTGATTATGTAAGAATTTTGTGCAGGAACCCATTCACTTCTTGCACTCTCCGGTCCGACACCCTTTCGTTCTCCCTTCTTTACAGGTCCCCTTTTTCATACCGTTGCCTTGTGGTCTTGGTTTCTTTATTTATTGTAAAGGTCTTTGGATACTCTATGTCTCCTTCGGACTCGCGCTCTTGTTTTCGAATTCACTCTCCTCACCCTTTCCAAGTTTGTATTTCAGGTCCAAGAGAGGTCCCCCCCCACCAAAATTTAAGACGAAGTCACCCCATTTCCTCCTTCCCCAATCCCCCGTTTCCTGGTGCCCCATAAGTCAAGACCACCTAAGTTTCCCCAATGAACACCCTAGTCGGGTTCTCAGTCCCCTGTTTTTCCTATAGGTTTCAGTAGTATAACCATGATCCCCTTTGCTCCACTTTCCTTCCCCCCCCTCCCTCCATCCAGTATTTCCAATTCCTTTCTTTTTTGGCCCTCAGAATGCCGAAGTCTAAAAGGATCAACTGATATATCGACCCCCTTCCGCCCATTCTACTCCCCAACGAATTTCCCTTTCCCCACCTGTGCCCCCATCTTTTATCCCTTTTGCAGTCCTTTACCAGGGATAGTTATGGATTCTCCTTCCAGAAGCAGGTCTCGCCCCCTCCTCCCTTCCGTTTTTCATTTCTTGTGCGGTTGTCTTCGAGGACGGCTTTTTTCCAACCAACAGTATCTCTACTTACGTCCTTTTCATTTTCCGCTACGGACTACCCCTTCTTTCGTCAGATTATTCAATTAACTCTGGTTCTCGTTGTTTTTAACCGGTCCCGGGAAGAAAAGCAGTCCGCAAGCTCCCCCCCCCAGCGTCCCGTTAGTTATTTTTTTTCACCTCCTGACTAGAATCGTCCGTCTGCTCCACGTGCCGATTCAGGGAACCCCACGGAGGTCTCTACACCTTCTTTCAAGACCCAACTAATCCATCACCTCCTCTTTACCTCAATAAGTTGTTGTTGTGTACGTTTGATTATGTATTTGTTTTAGATTTCCCCATTAACTGTCTCTTTAGAATTTTTTACCTTAGCTCAGTTTCCACCTTCCGTCTCACCCCCTTTAAATATTCGGCCTGTCTTCATTTCAGTCTCCGTGTCCAAACCCAACTCCGGCGGTTTTAAGGCGCGGGTTCGTGCGGTCCGAGCCTCGGGAGTACTTTTTTTCGCTGTGACAATTACCCCAGTTCGGTTTGCTGAGTAATCGGAGCCAGCAATAGGTCCTTTCTCTGCGGCAGGGAAACTGGTCGTCGCGCGACCGTTTTTTTGGAGCAGAAGGACTTCACCAAGAACATGTCCAAGAAACATACCTCAACTTTTACTGTTTTTTCGAGCCCGATCTTTATTCCCATCCCCTCCACATAACGAACCTTCGGAAGGGCGAGTGCCCCCCCTTTCGTCCCTCGTTCTTAGCACCTTGAGCATACGCTTAGGGATGGTTTTTTTCTCAGTACTTTCGGAAGTGTGAGCGATATGATGGTCTATCTTCCTTGGAGGTCCATTTTTCCCGGGTTCATGGTGCTCTTGAGGACCGACTCATTTCCTGTCACTTTTCCCTAGCCCTGTATTAGCTCTGTTGAAAGAGGGAATGCCCCCAAGGGATTCCTGCTTGTCCCTCTTTTACCAATAACGAACCCCCCCAACCCACCTCGATAGTGCTGAGTACAACAGGCTCAAAAAAGGGGGCTTGCCTTTGGATTTGGTCCCCTTCCGGATTCCTTCACTAGTTGGCAAACTTTGGTACTGGGATTTTAGGAGGTGCACTTTGTATTAAAAGCTCTTTGCGGGTGATCCCCTCTCCCATAAGGTTAGTGCTAAAGGTTGTGAGAGCCTCCCGGAATAATAAAAAAATATGCTGAACTTCTTCTTTTTAGAGACCCCCGATA
>Ga0179591_1207952_pt1 | contig 18582 bp, 22 predicted proteins | sample CZOMad2_1_08_16f_FD_182891 | JGI IMG/M metagenome (GOLD analysis project Ga0179591, IMG submission 182891) | Vadose zone soil fungal communities from Angelo Coast Range Reserve, California, USA - CZOMad2_1_08_16fungal (PacBio error correction) | ecosystem: Environmental > Terrestrial > Soil >... | reverse complement strand
CCTTTCTCCTTTAGGTTCCCCCCTGATTTCTTACCCTTTTGTTCATCCCCCCTGTTCCACGTCGCCTTTGAGACCGTTGATTCGTACTGTCCTTCCCCCCTTTCTCGGTTTTGCCTGTCAGTATTTTCCCTGTCGCTTCATCCCTTGTGTAGAGCTTCCCGGAAGGCTCGCCGTTTTCTTTTTTTTTTTTGAAGATATGTCGGCCGTGCTGGTTCCTACTGCATGGTTTTTACTTAAACCACTTGAATGGCCCTTTTTTCTTTCCTTCAGTCAGGTGCCTCTTCCTTTTTTTCCCAAAAGTGTTCGCCCCAGTTCTTCGGCCCGGCAAATTGTTCTCCCCCATTTCTTACAATCGTCTCGAAGATTTTCTGGTCTAGCCTATACAGTAATCTCTTGCTCCTCCGGAGAAACAGTTGGATCGCTTGTTTCTACCCCTCAAGTGCTTTTTCTTCCTCCCGTTACTTTTGTTCTTTTTTTTTTTCATGACAATGGGCGCTTTCTTCTTTTTGGGCAGGCAGGTATTCTGCTTTTTTGATTGGCCTTCGGGAACCGGGCTTCCGATCTTCTTTGTAGTCTTCCCTTTTCCCCTTTTTGACTCTTTCCTCTTAGGTGATCTTTTTTTCTTCTTGAGTTGGGGCGGTGTAGTTTCAGGATGTTCCCTTCCACCGTGAAAGGCCCTTTCTTTTGACCTCTCCGAATGCTTTTTTCCCTTCCCCCCTGGATGATGCGCAGTGTTTTTCCTTCAAAACTGCGGAGTCTACGGCTTTTTTTTTGCTTGCAAGCGCACCTATCCCTCACTCCGTTCTTTTCTCCGTCTCTGGTCTTCCCCCCCTTTTGTCTTCCCCTTCACGTCGTTTCCCCCCCCGACTCCCTCCCCAGGACGACCACTTTGCCACCGTCCGTGAAAACTTCCACTGATGGCTCCTCCTCCGAGAATCTCCCATTTCCTGTCCTGCCCCCCTTTCTTTTTGCTATTCCCGCTTCTTTGGAACTCACTATTTTTTTTTTCTTTATCCAGCACGCGCAGTACTCCTTGCTTCCCTCACGCCCTTTGCATCCCATCGTTTAATCAACCAATTCTCCCCCTAATAAGGACACTCTTCCGCCTTGCCCTTTGCCCGTATTCTGATCTTGTCAGCCCCCTCTTTTGGCCAGGTAGCCTGCGTACCACTTCACCCCTCCCTCAATGGTGGTTCCCCCCCACCATTTCTTTCAAACTCCCACCCATGGTTTGCCGCTACGTACCGCACCTTCATGCGAATACGATTTCTGTGCAAGTCCTTTACCGATTTTTTTGACCCCGTCCACTGTCCCTTCCTTACTGTATTCCAATGCCCTACCTACCCCTTCTCCTATAGTCAGGTTTGTACAATTACCCCCGAGGGTTCCTTACGACCTTTCACCAACGTTCCCCCTACGTTTTTTTGAAACTGTTTTTCTCTTTTAATTTTCCCCCCTTTTTTCCCCTCCCATCCCTCCGCATGCCGTCCCAAAATACACCCCTTATCGCCTCGAAAATCCCTCTAGTCTTGGTGTTCTCGTTCGTAACTCGGGAATTCCAATCCCTTCTTTCTTTTTCATCTTTTTTAGCCCCCCTTTAGAAAATCCCCCTCCGCACCCATACCGTTTTTATAGTGTGCCCGGCTCCACTTGAACCGATCCTCGTCTTGTTGTTGAAATATTCCACGAACACAGGATCTGTTTCTCGTCTTTTAGACAGTTGTAGCTGTTTTCTTTTTTTACCCCTTCTCCCATCCTCGCCCTTCCCACCTTTTTCCCTTTTCCCTCAACTGCAAATCTTTAAGGCGCACACTCCACTTCCACTTACCCGCTTCCCCGCTCTCTTATAACAGCCCTTTCTTTTCCAAAGGTTCACCAAACCCCTATCCTTTTTTTCTCTTCACCGTCATTTTCCAGACCACGCGCTGTTTCCATAATTCTGGCCCGCAAAACAGGCGTGACAGATCCGTCCCAACCCAATACCCCGCCGTACATCCCGACAGTTTTCCCCCTACTCCCCCCAATCAGGCCGTCCCCCGGCCGTGTCCTGCGACCCTGCGTTGCGTCATAACTTACACGTCGTCCCCGGTTCCTACCGAGTTGACGTTGTAGTTACAACACCAACATTCTACGGAGTCAGCCCTTTACGATTAATTTTCTTTCTTCCCTCCCGGCTCTCTCAACTCTCTTGTCCCCCTGCAACAAACCCCTAGAATTGTCCCCGTTTTGCCATAACCTCTGTTTATCGTCATCTGCCTCGAGTCGCCTAAGGGCCCCATTTATGAGCCCTTCCAACCCCAGCCCCCCCTCGTCCCCAAGAAGAATCCCGTAAATGACACGTTGTTAGGACCTTCTTGTTCTCCCCCATTCCCACTCTCAGAGCAATAGTCTTCCCCCTTTTTTTCAATCGATACCGTCTTCCCGCCTCGGCGGTTTCTTCTCCACAGGCTTGTCTGATGATATTGTTCTGGTCTATTTTTCTTTCCCCTTTTACCCACACCCTTTTTTTGCCAGCTGTCCTCTGTAGAACGCGGGTTCGCTCCCCCCAGGCACACACGTCAGTCGTGACTCTCATTTGCCTCTGATCTTTCCCTTCTCTCCCGCTCCCCTCCGTTCCCCAAATTTCCCAACCACATCTCCTCCCCCCGGATTTCGTGAAGCCGTTTTCCGATCCGTGTACGGTACGTTGTCCTGCCAAGGTGCTTTTTCGTGGACCCAATTGTTGTAAGTTCCCCCTTCTTTTTCTCCCCCAAATTAAACACTTCCCTGCCTCGCTTTTTTTTCCCTTCGATCATTCCAGGTTTCTTACCTCGTTTGGAGCCGGAAAATATTTTCGGCTAAAAATATCCCACCTTCCTTCTCCTGCGATAGTGGATCAGTAGCACTCTTCGTGCTTTTACCCGCAATTGTTGGGACCTCTCTTCCCTCTGAATTGATGTTGCAAGACCTCCGATCGCTGGTTCCCACGGTCCGGTCTCAACCACCTTTTTCCCCCTTTCTCCCAATTCCCGTGCCCCTTGTTGATGGCTGGCTCCAATACCTTCATATTTCCCACCTGTTCGCCATTCCCATGTAGTCCGCCCTGTTCTTTTGCCCGTTCTTTTAAAAGTCTTTTTGCCTCTCCCCATTTTTTGGTTTTCCTTTCGGCCGCTGGGGATTGGATACTTGCGGACGTCCCTTGTGTTTTATGACGCTGGAGGAACCGGTGGGACAGTCTCAACTGGCTGCCCCGCAATCGAAAGGATTTTTTGTGTGGCTTCTCTTTTTTCCTAGTGCTTTTTTGTTTCGTCCATTTTCCTTCTTTTGGAAGGGGCGGCAAACTGCACCTTCGGCACCTCTTTCTGTATGGCGCAAACATTGTTTTTCGGCAATAGCAGTTTCCTCCCCTTTCCCGTCCCCGCTTTGTTTGAATCCGGTCTTTTGCCGAAATTGCATCTTCCGGGCTTTTTTTCCGGGGGCAGGACCACTGCGCTATCCTTACTGACCGGGCGTATGGCCGTGCTTGTTCAGGTTTTTTTGCCTTCTCTTTTCCCCCTTACACACAATTGCCCGCCCAACTTCCTCGGCACGACCTGGCCGGCCCTTCTTTCCCGGCAGCGCTTCAACGCCGTGGGTCGCGAGCGGGATTGTGGCTCCCCGAGTGGCCGCTTTGAGGCGTTTTTTGTGTACCTGCTATTCAACCTTTGAGCGTTAAACAAGTATTTCCGGTTTGTGGTGCAACTTCGCGCGGGCCCTCTTGCTTTTTCAACTTTTTCCCTTTCCTTTTTTAAGATTCCCCCTGATGCCAGCCAGGCCCTTTAATACACGATACGTGTCTATTTTTTTCTCCTTTTTTCTTTTCATTTCCGGGCTTCCGAGATTGAGGTTTTTCCCTTCCCCTCATATGATAGGTTGTCTTTCTCCGGCGCCTCCATTCCCGTGTCCCGTTCCCTGGCCCCTTTTCTCGGCTGCGTATCGGTTTTTTTGCTTTAGGAGAAGGGGCCTATGTCTCTCTGTTCCCTTCGCTTGCAAACCCTCTCTTTTTTGCCCGCACTTAGTTGGTTTTTCCCTCGTCCGGGGCGCTGCCGCTGCACACCTCCTTTAATCCGTTTGCTTTTTCCCTGTCCTCGGATGTCTTAGATTTTTGTTTCCCTTACAACGGTCCCCTCCCCCTTGTTTTTTCCTTTTTTTTTTAATGGCTCGCCACGCCAGTTTCGCCTTGTTTTTGTATTGGGTCGCCGCTGGTGGTTCGTTGCCGTGGATAGTGTGTTCCGGCTGGGAGTTTGTTTCTTTTTCTTCTTCCTGGGTTGATTCCTCTTATTTCCTCTCCGGGAAAGGTTTGACCTGAGGCTCTTTATGTTTTTTTTTCTTTTTTTCGTTGTGCAATCGCGCGATTGTTGTTGCCGATCGCGTATGTTTTTCGTCCGCGTTGGCTTTTTTGCTTTGTTTTAAGGAGTATTCGGCTGTCTTTTGGAAAGTGCTTTTTTTTTGGTCGGGCCCGTGATGGTTGTATTGTTCGGCTCGCTTAGCATCGGGTCGAACATACCGATGGAGAAAGGATCCTGCGGTGTTTTGGAATTTCCACTCCCTTTGGGTCCTTCGCGGTTACAGCTGCCTTTCCTTCTTCCGTTTTAGTTTTTATTCTGTCTGCGCTTGTTGAACGATGCCGACGCCAGTCTGTTGCTTTCCCCCGGCCTTGTACCGGAACCACTTCCCTCTCTTCTTTTTTTTTCTGTTCCGACTGCCGTTTCGGCATGCAGTTTTGAAATTTTCCTGCCGTGGTGGCCCTTCAATTTAACCTTTTTTCTTCCGAGTAGGGTTTTGTTTCTTGGGCTGAGGTGAACACATTGACCTGCGTTGGGATTCCGTTTATTCTGGGTCTTTGCAATGCGGTCGTGTTGTGTTTTGTGAGCTACCTCCCTTGGGACTCTCCCTTTTCATTTTCCACCTTTCAAGTAATTGCCCGTCTTTGAGATTCTCTCGTTTGTTGGGCGGACGTATCGGTTTGTAAACCTCAACCCTTTGTTATTTTTCTACGTTGTGTTGTCCCCCTTCTTTCGATTGGTGGCTTTTTGTGATTTTGTTTCTGGCGTCTTCATTTTCGCTTCCAGTCCGTTTATACTTTCCAGTTTTGTTGATTTCGATCCCGTTTTCTTGGTCCTTAGGTTATTTTTTATTGCCGGGGCGATGTGCCGCTGTCCGATGCAAGGCTTTGCGCGTTGTTGTTCTCCTCCAAAAGTATTTTGGTCTGGTTACCCCCTTTCTCTCTCCATTCCCAGGTTTCTTCTTCCCTTATTTCGGTGGCCTTGCTTTCCAGAGCAAGAGATCTGGCAAGTTGCACGTGTTTTTTGCTTCTTGCCGAAGAATTCAGGTGTGGTTTGAAACGGCATTTAATTAGTTGTCGTGTGTGCCATACCTTGAGGATAAAAGCTTTTAACGTTTTCGTGCGGTGATAATTGAGTCTCCTTTTCCCACAAGGTCCTTTTTTCTCTTCCTTTTCTTTTTTCCCTTCTCAACCCTGCGCATAATAGAGTTCCCTCCACCAAAGCAAGGGTCTTTGAACTTCGAGCCCGAGTCGCCTTTTTTCACGTTTGACTTGCGCGGCATACGGTAAAGCTGTCCTCCTCCTTCGCCCAACAGTGCCCCATGTATTCCCCCTTTTTCATGGCCCTTGCCCCGACCGACAATGACAGCCTCCCAGGCGTTTTTTCGAGCGACACTGTCTATTCAACTTAATCTGCCTGATAACTACCCCTCCCGTACCCCCCCTGTCATCCAACCTCATCCCCGGTTCCTCCGATGTACGCTCTCCTTTGCCCACAAATGTTCTACTGAAAGCTCTGCCCGTTTTGCTAGACCTGCGAACTCTGTCTCTGCTGTCAAGTTCCCCCCTTTTTTCTTCTCTTTGTGCGTCCGTTCCATTCGCCTTGTGCCATGTTTCCGTCTCTTCCTCTGACGAAGTCGTCACTCCCACCTCCCCTCTCCAGTAGTTGTTTCCCAGCTTCAGTTTCCTTTCCTCCCGCACATTTTATTTTCCCTACTTCACTTCCATTTCTACCATTTTCCAGTCTTCTGAGCAGGGCCCATAGCCGGATCGCCTGTGCCCAGTATACGCGGTTTGGCTCCTTTCTCAGCATTTTTCCGTTCTTTACAAACCTGGTGATTCTTCAGACTCTCCTCTTTCTCCCTCTTCAACTTTTTTGTTGTTGTTTGATTTCTGGATCGGAAAGACTTGGTATTTTTCCTTCTTTTCAATTTTGCCCACGGCCTTTCTCCCGGTTGCTCCATCACCAGCGTCCTTGTCCATGCCGATGCCTAGTTGTTTCCTGTCATACCTGACTGTGCCTTAATTCCGCGTTGTTGTACTAGCTGGATTCCGCTTTTTCTGTATATATTGAAGATCATTCCCGTGCTGGAATGATTTCTTTTCTTCTGTTTGAAAGGTTTGGTAGGGCGTTAATAGATCCCCGGTTCCCAATGGCCAAAAGTTTTTTGTCGACCCTCACCCCCCCGTTTTTGCCTCCTTCCCCTTTGCCCATCGCGCGAGAATGCGACCCAGAGAACATCGTTGGAGCGTATACGAGATCTCGCGCTCTTCGGTTCCCATTTTGTTTCGCCCCCTCTTTTTCTTTTAATGATGCTCTTTCTTTCGTCGTAGACCTGTCAAGGTCCGGTGTGTGTTTAATGACCCTTTTTTCTTTTTATGCATGCCGGATCATTTGTCGTTAACGTTTTCTCTCTGGGAACCGGAGCGACTCTAGCTGCCCTGCTGCTTTTTCTTTTCAGGCCATGTCCTTGAGGTTTGTTTTCGTCTTGTTTTACTGGTTTTTTGGTTCTGCTTTCAATTGATGTTCTGCCAGGTTTTGGGGGTCATCAGTGTTGAACGCCTTAACTTTCTTTTTTCGCCTCTCCACCTTTCTTTGGTAATGGTTTTTATCGTTCCTTTGGTTTCTTTTTTTTCTATAGGTTTGTTGACTTCGTCCCTCCCTCCGTTTCCGCTTTGATCCTGTAATTCCACTTTTGCTTAAATAATTGAACTTCCCCCGCGTTCCCCCGCGACCTCCCTCCTTTTCCCCATCCTTTTTCAACTCTCCTTTTTATTTACATTATTGCTATCCCGTTACTCGCATACCCACTGACAGGGTGATTATTTCCCTACAACTCTTTTTGGATATGTCCTCCCTTTCCCTTAGCAATCTTATCCTCTTCCGCGCATCTAAAACCCCTGCCCCCCCAGCGCGGAACCTCGGAGCTTCGCAACTTTCGAGTTTTCTCTTTAGTCCCAAACCTTTCTTTCGTTGCCTCGGCGGGTCCCCACTTTCCCTCCACGATACGAACCTGTTGTGTAACCCAACGAGCCACCACCCCTTTTTTTTTTTTTCCCCCCGTCATGACCCTTCCCGAATTCCAGTATTGGCACAGTCCTTTTAACGAGTCCCTTTAATAGTCCCGACGGATGTCTTCTCACCCCCCTCACACTACTTCCGTGTTACCCGTGCTTCTCCTTGCACACGGAACACCGACGTGTTTCTTCGCCACCAATTAACAAGACAACGCGCTCTCTTTCGCATTCTTACCTTCTCGCCCGGGGACAAATCATCTCCTGCTCTGCAAAATCAACTTTTGCGTCTCCATCCCGTCAAATCATCATATGGATGGTCAATTTCTAGTCTTCTGAAGTAACCCTCATTATTCCTTCCCTTCCCGTCCCTTTTTTCTACTTTCATAATTTACAAAACGGATTAAAGTCGGGACCCGCTTTTCGAGAACACTGGGCAGAGTCCTCGTTTCTGGTCGGTGCCCCTCTTCTCACGCTTTTTTTATTTTTCAAATATTTATCTCTCTTCTGCTTCGGTAAGGAGTTACCACTCCCTTCCCTCTTGCAAGTCCAAAAAAACTGAGATTCCGTCTCCTCACTGCCCCCCCGAACATTCCTAATCTTGCCCCCCCCCCATCACGTCCTTTTGAAAAACGCCCCCTTCCGAGCTCTTTTTCCCTCGTGCGGCGAGTTCTGCATCCCCCCGTCCAAAATCACAACTTCAATTCCCTCTCCTAGTCCCCCCCTTTTTTTCCTTTCTCTGCCCTCCTTCTTCCTTTGCAAGATCCGTCCGTAAACAAACTCTGCGGCCCCCTTTCTCCTTTTCCTTTTCTCGCCCTGCGGCGACTTTTCGTACAACTTCTCTGCTTTCGGTAAATTGCGTGATCTTCATTCCCTGAGGAAGTACGTTTTAGTTAACCCAACAACCCTCCTTACGTATTCCGTCGCGGCACGACCCTTTTTTAAATTCATTTCGGCAGCGAGCACCCTTTGTGCTTTCCCCAAAAAAACTTGACCAGGTGCGTTTCCCCCGGTTCCCCTTCCCTTTTCTGCGATCGTTCTTATATTTGAGTCTGTGAGCCTATTGCCACCTTTCCCTCCGACATCAATCCACCCCACCTATCCGAAGACGAACCCTCCTCATCCCATTCCCCGACCAGTTGATTTTCTTTCAATTCCAACTTCCGCAACTACCTAGCATGTATCCTTCAATCGCCATCCAGAGTCCCGCCAGCAGCGTGAGGATTTTCCGTCTCTTTCTATTCTCTTATTTTTACTTCATTCTTTCCCTTCTCCACAACGTACTTTGACCCCATGTTTGCGCAATCTTCCCCCTCGGTTCCTGCACCGTCTCGCCTGTTCCCCCCGTTCATTATTTTTTTTCTCGCACCTCCCCGACTCCTTCCCTTCGTTCCACCAATACCGCTCGCTAAACCGGCTTGAAGCCTGATCTTCTTTTTCCGGTCCCGCTTTGGATCCCCTTTTTGTCTGCACTTTTTTGCCTTTGAATTTCATTGCCCCCCCTTAAATGCCATGCCATCCTCCGTCAATTGCATTTTTCCTGCCCCTGTCCCCAATATAGCCTTTCGAAAAATATTGATTCTCCAAAGAGACAACCCCTTTCCTGCCGATCTTTGCCGCCGCGTTTTCTTTTTTATATTGCTCGTCCCGTTTTCCTCTTAGTGCAACTCAGATTTTTTTCATTGCTCGACTTTGGTCAAGACTGTTCCCTTTGTTCGAACCCAGGACTCCCGTCTTTTACGCGGGCACTCCAGTGTCTTGCACATTGCTCTGTCCACCTTTTACGCTTTCATTACGGTCGTCCCTCCTGAATAACCCAAGTTGTTCTCTGCCCCAATACTCCTCCCGTTGTTGTTGTTATTTTTTTATAATTCGGCGCTGTTGAGGATCGCGGCTGCCCTTTTTCGGATGAAGCTGGCGGAAATTTGGGTCATCTGCATGATTAGAAGCCACGTTTAACCAGTCTGTGTGCCCGTTTTTCTTCTTGTGTTCCTCTTGGAGCGTTCCCTGTGGTGGCGCCCGTTTGGACCAGTCTTTTCTCCTGCGCCATGTCGGCCCCTCCAATTATGAGTTGCAAGACGTATGGCGCCGTTCCCCTTTCTCTGGCCAGGCTTCTCCTCCATCTCGGCACGTTTTTTCCTCTTTTTAATTGTTTAGCAGACCATTTTCTGATGGGGAAGGGGGCAGGACATTTGTTTCTTGCCTTGCGTATGGCCTTCTTTCCCCTTTTTTTCTTTTGAAGATGACCGTTCTCACTTTTTTACCACCTCCCCCCAAAGAAACTTGCCCTGTCCAACCGCGCATTCCGGATCGTCCGCGGTTGGCGTTTCTGTTTTTGGAGCCCTGTTTTGTTTCGGTGCGGTATCTAATCAGGGAGCCGTTACAAACCGCTTGTGTGTCCTTTTTTTGCGCGAACCGCGGTTTTTTTTTTTTTGCTCTCTTGTCAATTCGTACCATTCCCCAGGGTTCCCTCTTTTTGCGAGACCTTGCAAATCCATTTGAACACGCCATCAATACGATATGGATCCACATGCCTTTTTCGTTTCGGTTTTTCCCCCCCGATTTTTTTCTGTTTTTGCCGATCTGCTCGTGTTAGGTTCGGCTCACTCCGAGAGGGAATCAACGTTTCCCATTGCCCCCGTCTTTGCTTTTCCGCGGTTTTTTTCTTTCGTTTCTCGTCTCATGGGTTCTTCTTTTATACTCCCCATCCTTAACGATAGCGGAACCGATTATTGGCTACTCGATTTGTACCAGTAGTTGGGGTTTTTCTCCTTTAGATTGCTCGCTGCCGCACCAAGACGATTGCGGTGAAGGTTCGACGGGGATGTAGATGGGGGTTGGGCCGACCCAAGATTTTCCCTTTTCCGCCCCTTTCTTTTTTCCCGCCGTTCCGTTTTTTTTCCAGGGGTCGTCGCTGGTGGAGTAGCTGTATTTCTGGTGACCCGGGGGCGTTTGGTTACTCGGATTCCTTCAGAAGTTGTGTTGCCCCCCCCCTTCGTTCTTTCCCGATTTTCAACTAGGCTATTGTTTTCTGTTTGGCGCGCCATCGCAGTTGCGATTGCTCCGCTTTTTCCTTCTGGCGTTTTCGTGCGCGTTTGCCTTTATGCTCCTCCGGAGTAAGGAGCTTGCTGGTCTTTTTCCTTTCCTTTCGGCTGTTTGTTTACGGGCATCTTCTTTTTCAGGGACCGCCTCCCCGTCTCCCGGGTCCCCTACAACGATGGAGAATTCCCTGGGTGTGTTTTTCACTTCTTTTAACCTCAGGTGACTTTTTTCCCTGGATGGACTGGCGTGGTTTTTCTCTTTTTTTGGTGCGAGTGTTCCAACGATGTTCCGCAGTAATAATGGTGCTGTTGGACCCTCTTTTTGAACCTCTACCTGTTATACCTCTCTTGCTTTGGAGTTCTCTCCTCGGTTTGTATGCCGCAGCTTGAACTTGCGTGAAGCCGTGGTGGATTTATTTTTTGGTCACGCCGTTACACCTTTTTTCCTAGCTGGTTCTGCCTGTGTATTTGTTTCGGACCACGTCGGGGGTAAGTTTTTCCCGGAGATCGGGCGTTTTTAATGTCTTTCTTGTGTTGTTTGATCAAGTCCCTGTCGTCTTCCCCCTATCCCTTTAGCTTTCCAAGACTTTGAATGATCTTTTTTTCTTAAGTATAGGTTGTTCACCGGCCCCCCATTTGAGTTTGGGACGGGTGAGTACACAAATTTTTTTTTTTTTTTTTCCTTTCTTTGTAGTTTGTGATCTTCTCCTGTCCTTCCTTCATTGGGTTTCTCCCCGATCAGACAGGTCCCAACGTTTGAGAGCGGAAGATTTTCCGCACTCTTTTATAAGGGTGATGCTTGTGGAGCTTTTTTTTTTCTATTCCTTCTTTGAGTGGGTCTTGATGGAGCAGGAGAAGCCCCCTATGTTTGTATAGTCCCCCCCCTTTCCCTGAGTCTTCCTCTCCAGGGGTAGCGGTCGCATGAGAGTTAATCCCAATTTCCCGTTTTTGCTTGGAGTGGCGAAGACTTCATTTGGGTCTCTCTGTGTGACGGCCTTTTCCTCGCTGACTCTTCTTTTTTTCTTGCACACTACCTTAGACCTTCCTTTCCAACCGGCGTGATTTGTCGACTTGAACCCTTCCACTTCCTCCTACTCCTGCCGTTTCCCGCTTTCGCAAATCCCCGATTTTGTAGAGTCCGACCCACCCCTCCTTCCGGCGTTAAACCACTTGATGACTCGTGCCCCCCCCTTTTCACGTTTCCTCCCCCCACATACCTTTAATCATCCACTCCAACGAGCTCCCCCCCCCTTTTGCCACAATCCTCACTCCCCACTCCCTCGGCCATCCTTTGAATTTGCCTGACCTCCCTCAGGATATCCGATAAATTGTTCTTTCGTTTAGTCGCCCTTTTATCATCATCCTGCCTTGCCGTACCCTGCTCCCCCCTTTAATACAACACACTCCCTCCCCTTTCCGCAATTACGAGGGCCGATTTTTTTTATCGGCAAGCGCGCCATGTTTATCCGAAACTTGGAGCGGCTCGCTTACTTTTTTAGGGTTTGTGTTTTGTCATAACGCGCCATGTATTGATCCCGAGACTCCTTTTTCGTAGGCCAAGGGTTGCTTCCTTCTGACAGTTTTGGCCAATTGGGATGCGATCGTGCTCCTTGACGACTTCTCTCTACACCCTTTTTCTCCTTTAGCGTTCTTGTAAGAAGGACAGTCTCAGCCCTGCCCATCTTCAATATAAAGCTTGCATTTCTGCTCAAAAAGAGGCTGGCTCCCCCCCCCCCCTTCCCCAAACTCCCACCCCCTTTTTGGGGTTGGGACTGGTGGGGTTTTTTGGGTGGTTGGGTGTGGCCCCTCTCCCTGGTTTTTTTTGGGAGGGGGGGGGGAAGAACAACCCCCGTGGGGGGTGGTCCCACCCCTGCGTTTTTTTTGGTGGGGGGTTTGGTTGGTGGGTGGTTGGGGTGTTCTGTTTTGGGGGGGGGTTGGGGGGGGTTTGGTTGTGGGGTTTTTGTGGGGTGGGGGGGACTCGCCCAAACCCTTGGGGTGGTGGACCCAGCAACCAAATCGACACTTCCACAAACCAGTGTGTTGTGTGTTTCACCCCCCACCCCCCCCCCCCCCCCCCCCAAAAGGCTTCAGTTTCCCCTTCCCCTCCTTCTTTCATTTGCCCCTTTTTAAGTCGCCGGTCTTGTCCTGTCTCCGCATTTGTGCCAATCACCCTGTGAAAACTCTCCAATTTTCTTTATCTCCTCGGGTGCTTTTTTTTTTTCTCTCTTCTATGAAATACTTTGGGATTTTTCGTTCCCCTCTTTTCAATGGCACTTCCCATGCTTTCTTCGGTTTTGAGACCAGACCGGCGTTTTCGTCCTGCCAGCCGTTTTTTTTTCTGCAGAATGTTTTCAGGACTCCTTTTCCTTTCAGGCGATGAGTCGTATGACGATTTCCTGGTCGGCCGTGCTGGCAAGAATGAATTTTTCCATTTCAGCTACTATCTTTTTCCCCTTTGTTTTTAGTTCTCCTTCGTTCCCAGTGATCCCTTTCCAATGAGCCACAAGTTAGAAGGGTACAGTGGCTGCCCAGAAACCTTTCTTGCCAATTCGCCGGAGCAGAGCCTATGTCTCTCGTCGCGTAATCCCTTCTTCTTTTTTTTTCGCCGCGCTTTGCCGGACACTACGTTTTTTTCGGCTCGTTTGTCGCCTTTGAGGCGGTGTTTTTTTTGACTGACAGGCCTCCTTGATTATTATGCAGGCAGTAGTCCTTTTGCAGGTAACGTTTTACTTTGCAGGCTTTTTTGTCTTGTCTTGCTTTTGCGGCCCCCCTCAAGGATGGAAATAGTGTACATGGTTGAGGCGTTTTTCGACTGGTCTTGGTTGCGTGTCTTTCCTGGAGTTGCCTCCTTTTCCTCCGCTTGGTGTTTTCTCCAGGTTCCTTTATGGATTTGTTGTCGGAACTCTAACACGATGCGTCGCTTTTTTTTCTCAGAGCATCTGGAACACTTTTTGGGATCTAGTTGATGCGGCTGTTTTTTAATGCCTGCACCACTCCCTCTTTTTTTTCTTTTTTTCAGCTTCGGATTGCACTTTCCCCCCCCTACATAATTGAAATTCCGGTTTCACAGCTTCCCCCCCCCCTTTCACGTCTTCTGCCATCCGGCCGTTTTCAGATTGGATGTGTCTCCCTGACTCCGTTGAGTTCGTCATCCGTTTCTCTCCTCCATTCGGCCCTTAATGGAACCTCCCCTATTTTTTTTTCGCCTGGCTCCAGGCTCAGCGCGCCCGCGTTATAGTTCTCCCCTGTCATCCCCCCCCCTTCTTTTTACCGTCCTCGTTTCGATTTAGCACTTGCATTTTCTTCTTTACGCGCACCCAACCCACCCATCGTGAGGTGATGCGTCAAAACTTCCCCCCGCTATAAATGTTTGGTCCTCCCCCCTACCACAGGTGTTTTCCGGTACCCCGTCGTCCCTGCCCCTTCATCGAAAACTTTCCCCGTCGGGTAAGTCCACTGATTTGCACCCTCCCGGCCCCCCCACTCCTCTTAACAGCCCCTCCCCGACCGCTTTCTCCGTTTACCACCGCCTGAACCCTTTTGCGTGTTCCGTCCGCCCCATCCCCCCTTTCCCTTCTCCCTGCTCTCTTTCTCCCCTCCCCCTTTCCCGTCGCAGGCTTACGCACTTCCCTTGCCATTTTGCCAAGCCCATTGCTTTCTCCCCTCATCACCACATCCCCTTCGGGATAATTAGGCCTGGGTATTTTGCCACCCCATCTTCCGCATGAATATCGTTCTTCCCTCTCCTAATAACCCTGCTACCCCTCCCTGTTCCTTGAACCGCGGCTCGTCCTTTTCGTGCAAATTACACGCAAACTCCTAGGCTCTTTTTCCCATTTTTGTATTTTTACCCCCGTCTTGCTTCCTCTGGTTTCCGGCGGACCCCCCGACCCCCGCTGTGTGTCCAAAAAACAGACGAGCAACCGTCCTTCCTAAACGCCCAAGCTTTTTACTCCCTGTCCCAATCCCTCGTCCCCCCGCGCCCAAACGCATTAACGATAGGCCGACTCTTCTATGCGCGCTCCGGAAAAAATCCACCCCTTACCCATAAAATCCACCTCTTGAGCCTGTTTTTGGATGCTTTTCCAACCCCGGCGTCGGTGCCAATCCGTCCTTCCCAAACTAACCGCCTTCTCCCACCCTAGGCAAATTTGACAACCTTCCTCCATTTTTACAACCCCTTTCCATCATTGCTTGAGCATCACCGCAACGTACTTTGCGCCGGAGTTCCAGTTTTTATACAACATTCTACATCGTAAGCCGGTCGGGCCGACCTGCTTATTTTTCCGGACTCGAATTCTTGTTTCCCACCACCATCGTATTGTGTTTCACTCATCCCCAATGGTAACGGCGATTCCTTCTAGGCATTTTCTCCTAATGTGCCTTCTCTCCCCCCATCCCCCATAACGCTCTTCCGCCGCATTCAAAGTGATTCTTCTTTTCTTCTCATACCATCGCCCCCCTTTACGCTCGTTTTAAGATAGCCCTTTTCCCCAAATCCGGTTCCCGACAAGTCCGGCGGCTAGCTTTTTGTATTGATTGGCTCCATGCCTGTCACTTCCCACCACTTACCCTTTGAACAACCTATTTTGAGCAATCCTCTAGTCCAAACGCTGGGTTCGAGCTTCCCTTCCCCCCTTCCCGCCTTGTTGTTACTTTTGCTGCTACCCTCAGCAACTTATCCGGACCTCTTTATTTCCAACAAATCCCTCGCTCCAACGCGTGTCGGATTTTCCGCTCAACGTTTTTGAACGTGTGTTTTACTGCTTTTTTTGGATGGGCCTTTTGTGTGGAAGTAGACCTCATCTTCGCCTTCAAACCGTCAACAATTCCAGCCACCTTATTCTCCCCCGACTAGGTTTCCTTACAATCCCTCTTCTCGGAAAATATGATGGTTTTGTTGATCAACCCACGGTAGTTCATCTCTCTTGCCGGCATGCTTTCGTTTGATTTTTTTTCCTCCCCCTTTTTACCACTCGATAGTTTTCATTAAGGTTTCCGCCATTCCGATAGCACTAAGACTGTATGACCCTTGGGCGACACCCTGACTTTTCCCGTAAGTATCTCGGGCTACCTCAACGATTTTTTTCCATTTGACTTATGTAACCCTTTGACCAGCCCCAGCCCTGGTCGCCCGCTTCTCCCTTCGCGCATTTATTTCTTTCCTCCCTACTCGTTTTTTTTTTTTGAGAGGATGCCTTCGGCTTGGGGATGGGAATTTGGCGGTTGGTTCTGTCTTTGGCGTCCCCTTGGACATCTTCAGCCCTTTCCTTAGAACGGCTGGGAGTGCCTCGTATCTTTGGGAGCTGTTTGTCGCGCACAAGGTTTGCGACATCCGCAGGAGATCTGCATGTGGAAACCTTCCTTTTTGCCCCTTCTGTATTCTTGGTCGTGAGGCACCACCTAAGCGTGATTTCACGATTTGGGACATCAATAGTTTTGATATTGGTCGCTTGCAACTTTACTCTTTTCCTGGATCTGCCTTCCCCTATGGCGAGGATCCTTCCTTTTGTACATGTGGATGGCAGTGGTTGTTTTTGAATGGGGTTGCAGGGCGAAGATGGTTCCCTTCCACACCCAACGCCCACGCCCTTGCCTCCCCTTTGACTTTCCCCGGAGTCGGCTAGATTCCAGTTTCTTCCTTGGATTTTGTGTTTCGTTCTTGTTCGTTTGAGTCGGCGGGCTCTTGGTAAAGTTCACTATGAGAGAACCATGACGGTGTTTTCTTTTCGCACTACCCTTTCAAGGACCTCTTGTCAACCAGGTTTTTTTTCCAAGGGTACGTTTTGGTTCAAAGGGCGAGCATCATGTCCAGTGTAGTACCCTCCAGATCCTTTCTGCCGTCGCCCGCTTAGCTTTCTTAGATTTGACGGAGGATAGTCGGACCCTATTTGCTTTGCGGATGGGAGTGACTTCGAGGCGGGAAACCGTGTACCCAGTGAGGCGTCTGATATGGAGCTTTTTTCCGCTGTTTCTGTTGCTGCCGGTAGCTTTTTCCCCTGATGCGCATACGCTCTCAAACGCTTGCATGGACATGAAGGGTGCACGCGATGCACGCAGTCGCTTTTTTGCCCCCGAGAGGGAGCGCTGTTTAGACTTTAACCCTACTTTGAGGTAATCGGGCGAATTGCTTCACTGTGTCGACGGTGTTTTGGGGACCCTTTAACTGCGCGGCCGGTGACGTCTATTGCCACATTTTGTTCTCAATTCTCTGGCACGTGTGTATTTACGCCCGGATGGCGGAGCAGTTGACATTTCTTAAAGGTTCGTCGTTTAGTTTGTTAGGGGATTTTTTTTCTTCCTTTTTGTGCAGTGGCCGCAGTATCACAACATGGCGCTTACACTTCTGTTTAAGAGGGTAGTTTTTCTTAGTGTGGCTTTTCCTTGATCGCCTCATTCCCCTTTCTTTTTTCCTCTCGGCTGTTTTTGCAGGTAGTAGTGATTTTATCTTTAGTAGGCGTATATCGGCTGGTTTGCTTTCCCTGATGGGCCTTGCTGTGGTGGCGGGCAGCCGTTGGCTATTTTGGTCTCTGCCCGACCTCCTCATCGGGCTAAAATAAACGATGGAAACTTTCCGCTGCGGTTTCGTGAATATTACGCCAGGTTTTTCCGTCCTCCTTTGTTCTATTGCGCTGGACGCGGACCTGGAGTGCATTGGGCGGTGTTTCTCGCGAAAGCTGTTACTCCCCAGTCTCCTGGTGCTGGGAATGACGTTTGCCAGAGACGGAGAACCTTTCTTGTATTTGTGCGGCCCCGCAAAAAAGGTGTTCTTCGGAAGGGTGAGGATTCTGTTGGTTTTTGCTGTCAACACTGTGTTTGGGTCTGTTGTCGGTGACTTTGGCTTCTTACCCGTCGGTGGGATTTTTTTCAGCGTGGTATCCGGAGGTGCTTTTCCGCTGGGTATTTTTTGTGGTTGATTTTTGATTCTCTTTGCCCTTGTTCCCCAATAGTCCCTTTCCTTGACTTTGACGATTATTCGATGCTTTTGGTTTTTTTTTTCCCCATTGTGAGGAGTTTGATTTTTGAGTTCACACAAATTTTCTTACTTGAATTTCTTGTTTCGGGGACCTTTTGCCCGATGTCATTCTGTGCTTCCAAAGATCAGAAATCCGGGTCCCAGCTTCTCCGAGGTGCCCAGGGGCTTTTCCATTGGTTGTATGAGCAGGGTGCTTGTTCCTTCCCCCCCTCTTCTTGCTCCTGGCTTTTTTTTACCAAAGAAAAAGTCTTGGAGTTACTATTCCCCTTTTGCATGGTAGTGAGAACGGGAGAGGTGGCCGATTGCAGGTCTTTTTCAGATCATGGATTTCTTTGCAGGGCTTTGAAGACTGTGACTTTTGGTTTTTATCTGCTTGCAAACCGCCTTTTCATTTTTTAGCGCAGAGGTGATTCACCTTTCCGGATACCATGCGTACCTGATTTTTCCAGGTGAGATTTGCTTTGCACCCAATGCTCGCTTAGTCAGGTTTTCCAGATGCGGAGAAAAAACGCGCCATTTGTACTCTTCCTTGTTTGTGTGACCCCTCGGAGGCGTCACCCCTGTCTCAACCCGTGGGTCACGTTGAAGTCACTTCCTCCCATTTTTTTTTTTTTTTTTTTTAGGCCCGACCCCAAAACAAAACCCCCGCCCCCAACAAAAAACCCCTTGCCAAACTCCTCCCCTACATCCCCTCCGGGCATCCTTTGAATTTCCCTTGAATACCGCAAGATCCTTCTATCCATTTTGGTTTCCTCGCGCAGTTTTCTCTTTCCCCTTGTCTCCTCCTACGGGGGTACCCGATTGTACTACCCCCCACCCTCCCAAGGTCGACTCCGAGGTTCGTTTATCTCCAGTTCGCCAACAAGGTTTCTCCGGATGGCGCTATCGTGATCGTACTTTTGCCCCCTCTTATTCTTTCTCGATGTTGTGTTAATGTGGACCGTTGCCCCTTCACCCCCCTTTTTGGGACAGGAGATAGTCATATGAGAAGTCCCGCACCCAACCAAATTGAAATCTCTTACGCTTTCTTCTTTTCAACTCCCATGCAGTTTTCTCCAGGCCGACATGATTTTCCTTCCCGTTACTATAATAGCCTTCATTAATGTCTCCCACCCTATGCTTCCCCACCCCCCCCCTTTCCAGTCCTTTGACTTGCACCTCAGGTCGGGCCCGTTACGCCCCGCGGTTTCAACCTTGGCGAGCCGCATTTTTGACCCTTTCAACAATAGGGGAACCGCCATTTTATC
>Ga0179591_1296252_pt1 | contig 18583 bp, 15 predicted proteins | sample CZOMad2_1_08_16f_FD_182891 | JGI IMG/M metagenome (GOLD analysis project Ga0179591, IMG submission 182891) | Vadose zone soil fungal communities from Angelo Coast Range Reserve, California, USA - CZOMad2_1_08_16fungal (PacBio error correction) | ecosystem: Environmental > Terrestrial > Soil >... | reverse complement strand
GTCCTTTACTCAGCTTCCCTGGATATGCGTCTGTGTATTACCAACTTCACCCAAAACGCAAGCCTTTCGCGACGACGAAATGCCGTGCTCGGGCTTCTGCACGTACGACGGCGACCTCCCTTGCACTGGCCCGCGCTGCTGCAGAGTCTTTCTCGTGGAGGGCTCACCCGATATTTATTTTTTTCCATATTCACATGAAGTAGGTTGAAACAGTTTGGACTTGTACTCCTACCACCTTCCCCTCCCCTAGAACGGTCTTTTTTTTAAAGGCAGACTGTAATCTTTCAGTTCTGGTAGAGGATTTTTTTCCTTTGAAGATCCGCCGAGGAATCTCTTGCCCTGCGGACACCATGTTTCCACCTATTTTAAGGGTAAGTTTTCGAATCTCCCCCGGCCAGAGTATCTGCTTTCCTCTTTTAGGATTCTAAGGAATGGCAAAGCCGGCCCGACCCCTTTCTACGAGCGCGCGACTCCCTTTCCTGTAGAGTATTCCCCCCCCCTCTGGATCATTCCCCAGCTCCGACGAGGGAACCTCCCTTTTTTTTCAGGTACCGAGGCCTTGCGCTAACCGATAGTCTCTCTTATATCAGACGATTCCGATTGCACCCTCCTTTCGGATTCTTCCCCTTTGTTGCGTTGCTGCTGAACAGGAGGGATGTCCCTTTTTTTTCTTTTTGAGGTAGGAACGATGTCGAGGTGTTTTTCCGCCGTCCAGGCCTCAACAGATCCCTTCTATATGATTTTCTACCGTTTACGTCATTTTGATTCTTTTTTAGCGCTGGCATCCGCGTTTTCTTTTCCCTGTTCGTCTCCTAAGCTCAAATACGGCCTTTTCCCCTATGGAACGCTCTTGGTGCTTCGCCCTTTCGCCCCGGAACCGCCCAGAGTTCTTAGTAAAACCAGTTTTTGCGCCGGCACCCGACTTTCACCGGCCTTACGCGCTCCGCCTCGTCCTTTTGTCTGCTCGGTGGCCGGGTCCCCCCGACCCCCCGCCGCAGTTGCCCTCTGCATGGTCGCGAGGCTTTCCCTTCCTTTCCACTTTCTTCTGCCGAGCTCGCCTCTTCCTGAGCTGGCCCGGCTTCACGCTTTTGAGGGAGTCGAACGATCGACCCTTCTTTGTGTATTTTCCCCATCATCTCTGATTCGTCCCGCCTGGTTCTTCAGAATAGGCAGCATAGCCTCTCTCCATTTCAATAATAATACTTTGTTGTTGAGTCCTTCTCTGTAGGCCTTTCTTCTCTAAAAGGTACCAGCCTGGAGTTGGTGGATTCTTGGCGATGAACGCTTTAATCGCGGCAAGGGAAGTGTGAAGCGCCCCTCTAGTTCGGAGCTTCTCTAGATTTCCCCTTTTGTAGGCTTCCCGAATAGACTCTTGTCACCCCTTCAGATGATAGGCTCCCTTTTCCCTTACTTTTCCCTTTGAGAGACGACTATTGACGCAGGAGAGATTCCGACTTTCTTCTAGTTCTTTTCTACCTGGGGAGGGGAAGCTTTGTTCCCCTCCGAAAGATTTGCAGCGGGGCCCCCCCTCGGTACTGGTTCCTCCCTGAGAGACCATTTTTTAATCCCGGCCGTCGTTGCCGCCGCTTCGGTTATTATGCGCCCAGATGTCTGCGCATCGCCCAGAATTCTGCCGGGAACGCGCGATTGTTCACCCCCCAACTTCGTTTCCCTTTTTAGTTGGACGGGTTCTCCACCGACCGGTTTTCGACCCGCGGCCTTTCTTTCCCCATTCCTGGTTCCAGCAGCGACCGGGTTACGCACGCTCCTCGCACGATTCGCGGTCCCAATGTCGGCGAGGCTCTGTTTACGCTTTTCTCTTTTCATTGAACAGCCCGCTTTTTTCAGTCGAGGAACCCTTCGCGCTGTTCTCCTTGCGCTTTAGGTGTATTTCCTCTCCTTTCTTAGCCCTGATAGACTCGAACGTGGTGGCAACGTCCTCATAGCTTAGAGCACTGAGCTGTTTTCCAATTCCACTCTCCCCTTAACGCCCCCTCTGACCCTTTTTCCCAACTTCCCCCTTTTTTCTAGTCTACTCTTTCACCGGAAGCAGGGGGATAGTTAGAGCCTGCTACGCGGGTGCAGACCCTGCCTTACTCCTTCTGGATGTGCACCTCCGGAACCCTCACTCCACTCCATCTTCGCTTCTTTACTTATTCATGCTGAACGTTTCCCCCCCCCCACTTGTCGATCTTCTGGTCCACTTTTGAATACGTTTCCCAGTAAATCTTCGGTACCCCCTGAGCCTTGGACTCGCCGGTACTACGTCTTTTCCCCTTAAACGGATCGATCCCTCCATCAGCACGAGGCCATATGTTCCCCTTTCGCATGCCATTGGTTGCAATTTGCCCCCCCCGATGTTCCTTATTCCTGGAGAGACTGCCCCCGTAACTGGCACTTGATTCTAAGGTCATCTGTGTCCTACTCTAAAGGCGCTGATTCCTCATGACTCCTGTGAATATGGCAGGACATCCCTTTCAGATTAGCCGGTCCCTCAGCCCTGCTGTTTTTTAGTTTTCTAATTGAGGACCACTTCCTTTCCTTAGAATCATCCTGTCCCAGGCGAGTCATAAGGGCAGCTGGTTGATTCGCTACACCGTCAAGAAAAGCTAGCCCTCGCGATCAGTTCCTTCTACGGCTCAACGCAAGGAACCGGACCTTGGCTTTGAGAAGAATGATTCCTCGCCCCATAGACTATATTCTAATTCTCCCTTAGGATTGGTTATTACGGGTCTTGAGCTATAATTTGCATTCGTGAATGGCTCCCCTTTCCTGCGTTCAATTGCTGCTTTCAACCGAGCCCTAGCTTTATTCGGCAAGTTTTTCCTTACTCCTTTGAGGACCGTTTAGCCCGTGCCGTCTGATCCGTGCCTAAACTTCCCCCACCGGTTCCTGATTTCGGCCGGCGCTGAGTGGTTGACCCAAAAGTTACCTCCCGTTAGCTCTCTGCCGACTTCGTGCGGTTAGTTTTTTTCCCAAGACTCCAGGATCTTATCCTTTATTAAACTGCCGCTTTTAGTCCCCACACGGAGTTCAGGATTAAGACTCTTTTTTTGCCGGCGGTTGTGACTGCGAGCGTCCGCGTCTCTCCCCCGGACGTTTTTTTCTTCAGGAATGACCACTTTCTTTTCGCCCCCTGTCCGACTGCTGACCGCCGGTCCCGGCATTGCGGTCACGAACGTTGTGCTTCATCTTCTTCCCCCCGTCCCCGACGTCCCCCCTCCCCGGCGGGCTTTCCCCGTCAAGCCAGGCATGTCCCCGGCCATCACGGCTTGGGAGAAACGACCGCGCCCTTTCCTTTGTTCTCGACGACTATCTTTTCGGGCTTTTTTTTTTTTTTTTGTGTCGCTGCCTTCCGTGCCCCCGCTTCTAAGCCGAAGAAGCCCGCCGGCAGCCAGTGCTGCTCCTTAATTGCCCTGGGACCTGCCCCACTGTCAAACAGGGTCAGCGTTTGGTGAACACCGATAGCCGGCTCCCAAGTTTGAGCCTTTTCCTTTGCCAGCTTTGAAGCGACCCGGGCTTTTTTTTGAAAGTCTGATGCTCGGTGCTTTTCCCTGATGGTACTTTCGACTTTCCCATGATCTTATTTTCCCTGATCTGATCTTGAAGCTCGGCGCTCGGACTCCCCTTTTTTCCCGTATCTTGGAAAGGATCTGTGGATACGGACGGTACTTCCTTACATTCTGGATCATTGGGTACTGATTCAACAGCATGTGTTTTCTGTCGGTTTTTTGGAAGATAGAGTCTCACCCCCGAACCCGGAAGTCTTTTATGAAAAAGAGGATTTGACTTTTTTCATGCCCTCGACGCTCTCCCAAGTACAGTGTAATGGATGATCCGCCTCTTAGCACGTTTTCGTAACCTAAAGTCCCAAGGATTTTACGAAATTGGTAATAAGCTACAAACCCCTTGACGGAGAAAGTCCCTTGATTTTCTTCTGCTACAGATAGGGACGGATCCGGATTTTTCGACATTTCATGACCGTCACCATTGATATCTTTTTACCCCTGATGACCCCCCCTGGAAGATCATTTGTCCTCTTTTGGTTCTCAGTTGCTTGTGGGGTGACCCGAGAGGTTTCTGTGGCGCACTATGAACAATTCAGCTTACTTCACTGGACGTATTTAAGTTCCCTGTTATTTGGTTATGGTCGTGCACGATCATCTCTCCTGATGGAAGTAGGCACCCCACTCCCTACTGTTAGACCCGAATTTTTCCCCCCGATAGGGCTTGCGAGCTAATACCTACCCCGGCCATTTTCGAGACCCTCTAGAAATAGACTTACGCCCTCTTCCCCGGCTGCACGTTAGGGCTACTTTGATTCTTGGGTCTTTTGACAGATTTTTACCTCTGCCTCCCGACTTTTAGTCTTTTAGAAAATTACGGTTGAGATTACGTTCACGGAGCTTGAACTGCAATCCTTGTGTCCACGAACACCCGATATCAATTAGGAAGGCAATGGAGGCCGGCACCCCCCGTAACGCGTGCGCGGACGTGTCTGGCTTCCCCCCCGCCGCGGCCGCGCTTCATAGACATGCTTCGAGGACGTCCGTAAGCGACCCGGGAGTTTCTCCGGCCCCCCTGTCTAGATTGCTGTTTTTCCGTCTTTCGTCGTGGACTTTGCTGTTTTCCGAGCTTCTCTAGCCCTTCATACCGGTTCCCACTGCTCTTTTTTTGGAGTTTTCTTCGCTTCCAGGGAGAGTGGACCCCCCTTTTCCTATTCCCGACCCGTAAGCCCTTGTCCTCTCCGGTTTGAGGACTTGCGCGGTCCTTCTCTGTTGTCTATTTTATGGGCGGGGCTCTCCCCATTTGCGCATGGATGTCGAATGTCCTTTCTGCAGTGTGGTCATCCACCCCTCCCTTCCTCCCCCCTTCACTCCCCGCTGTAGCCCGGGGAGCTTAGCCCGTGACGGGACTTACTTGGTCGTACCTGTTTGTTGAGCGATCCGCGGTCGTTACGTGTCTTTGGTTATTTCTAGTGGCAGCAGCGCGAAATGCTCTCCGCGGCCTGTTGCCGGGCACCAACCCCCTCAACGGCCCCCTGTCCCGACGCGGCTTTGTTTCTCGTGCAGTTTCACCTAGCAACTTCGGCACGGCCCCCCCTGCTTCGCCACCGGGATCTTTGGCTGACCGTCTTCGCACTGTTGCCTACAGTGCGCGGACACTGTTCTTCCCCCCCATTTCGAACGTTGGGCTCCACGTCCTTCACGCGCAGGGACCTCGCCTCTTCGCTTTTTTTTCTCTGGCTTGCTGGTGGTTGGTTCCGGGTGCTCGAAAACCTCGTCTCCAGGTACCCCTTCCCCATCAAAGGCTTTGCTCTACCCCAGGAACTTTCTTCCCCGGTCTCCACACCCTACCCACCCTGACCAGGGTTCCCTTTATTGACATAGTGTCTTCCTTCGGCCCGTTGTTCCCCCCCAACACTTCTCAGTCCCAGTTTTTAATCCCCAGGACGAATGCGAGAGTGTCCCCCTCCAGGTTTTTGTAGCGTGAAAATCCCTTTACTTTTCCCTGCGGAGCTGGCTTTTCTTAGTGCTTCATCGAAGTTTCCCTTCCGCCCCCACCTCTCGGCACCGGTTCTTCCCCTGACGCCGGCGTTATCTGGGGCCGAGGCTCTCCTGCGCCCTGGGTACACCCGGGGGATCCCCTACACATGTCTTTTGGAGGGGCCTCGTCCTCTCCAGCCAGAACGTGCATGCCTTCGCCACGCAGGACACACGGCTCCCCCCCCCCCAAATTCCCCCTCCCCCAATATTGACATTCTCCTTGTTCATGATGGACCCCTCTTCCCGTCCCGTGCCCTTGCCCACCTACAGTAATTGTTTCTCCCGTGTGCGACTCAATTATTTTTTAAACGTGGGACGCCGCACTCTTATACACCCGCGCATGCCGGCCTCCAGTCGCAGTACGGCATGTTTTCCCCGTCGCGACGTTCGGCGTTCATTTCCTCCCCCCGTGACGAATACATGGACTTGCTGACTTTTTGTCCCACTTCTTACCCAATTCTCGTTTTACAAATCCCTTTTCCCGGTTTTTCCATTCTCTGCCTTCTCCTCCGTTGTTTGCTGGATTTTTTTTTCTTTCGTGCTTGCTGGTCCCGTGTCACGGTCATAGAACGAAGTCCCTCTTTTTTTCTCTCTTCTTCCACGCCGGTCGCGTCCCCATGAAGGTGGAAATGACAGAGCTTTTATCTCCCTGGAAGCCGTCTGCCGTTTTCTCGCTTTTTTCTTCAGCCCGGCGGAGTGGTAGTGACCCCGTATTCCTTCCGCTCTGTGAGGGTGGGCCTTTTGTCCTTTTTCGTTTTTGCAATTCCCTTCTAGGTATGCCAGTCTTGGATTTGTTTCCGCTTTGTCCTTGGGTAGTCTTACGTCTTAGGCCTTGCCTGCATACTTGACGATTCTAATTGATTTATCGGCGCCACTCTTCGTCCACCCCTCACTTTTCGATCCCTTTCTCACACTGAGCCGAGGTTGCCCATCCCTTCCCCACCACTCTACCCGAGCTTCTTCTCGTCTTTCTGACAATGACTCCCGCTTTTTTTGCCCCGCCAAGCCCTTGTTCTGAACACCAGTACCGGTACCTCTTCCCCTTTTCCACTTCGATGTATTCCACCTCCCTTTACAGTCCCAGATCATCGCATGGACGATTCTCCCTCGTGTTGACCCTTTGTATGGCCTTTTTATGGAAGGTTGAACACGCGCACTTGGCCTTTTTCGTTCTTGTGCCACACTCGGATTTTCAGCCTGGCATCCCACAGGGCTTTCCGCGCGAGTTTTCTTTTACAAAGACTTCGGGGTCTTTTCTTTCTCCCCCTTAACCACCGACCGAGAGATCTTAGAGATTGAGTAATGGCTACTCCTTTTACTACGAGACGGGTGTTCGAGCCCAGTGTGCGGTCCGTGTGACTTGGCCTTTGGTGTTTTACTGAAGGTTCCGTCGAGGATTCCGTGTCCACCTCCCGTCCGGTGTTTTTAACGTCCTCTTTTTTGCCGAAGTTAGAGTTTTTTTTGCCCTAGTCTCTCTTTCGTCCCTTGTCCAGGCAGAGTTGCCTTTGTTGGAGGTTTATCTTCTTCTTCGTAGATCCCTGTATATTTTACGGTTCTCTTATTACCCCCTTACGTTGCACACCGAGATTCCCTAGCTCTCTGTCCGGCAGTGGTCCCTTTGGTAAACGGCCGTGCCCGCCCCCTTCTTTTCCGCGTTTTTTTTCTTCTGTTTTCTTCTAGGGTGTCAGCACTCATTCGGTCATCCAGGCCAGGCGTTAATACCCCTTATACCCCCGCCTACTAATTCCGTCCTAATCGTGGTATAGAGTGTGTGACGTTTCCCGCCGAGGTTCAATTTTATACCATTCACTCTCCGCATGGCCCTTCCCAACTGTCTTGTCCCTCAATTTTTTAACCCTTCCTTCTCTCTCCCCTTTCTCGCAGGACTTCACCTACCTCAGTGTTTATGCCCCCTCTTTTCTCCTTGCGGGACAGATCTTGCCGGTGTCCGGTACCTTTTTTGTTCAGAGTCTGCAGGTCGAGCCTCCCCCTCCCATTAGGGCCTCGGGTGATCCATTATTGCGACACGTCGTCCATTCACGGCAAGCGGTATCCCTGCACAGGGTAGAGTGTCCGGAAATGTTTCATATTCAGTCCGTTCCAGTAGAGTGCGTTTTATACCAGCCCCCGATTTTTGAACCTCCCACCGGCCTTTCCTTCGCCAGCCTGCCAGCGTAGACGGCCCCTGTCCGGATACCACCACGTCCTGCTTTCTCAGGTTTCTCCTTTCCTAATTTCAGATCTTCGTGGCGATCGTGACGGTTCTTTTGATTTTTGAACCCTGGCTTCAATTTGGCGTTCTTTTCTTTCGTATCTTATGTCTCACTGTTTTCGCCTGTCCTGCAGCATGTAGTCTGCACCTATCTCGGTTCCCTACCCCCCCCCCCCCCCCCACCCCCGAGCCCCCGGTGATATAGTGACCTTTTTTCCCACGGGAATCCTGTGCGAGTTTTCACCTTGCTTCCCTCAGAACTGTGTCCCTTTATGACCCGAACATGATTCATGCCTCGGCCACAGAGTAGACCCGTAAAGCGGCATATCATAAGGAAGTACTTTTTTTTTTCATTGCTGAAGTCATAGTGTGATGAGGATTCCGTTTTTCCTCCTTTCCCACGATCTGGAAGCTGCAGTCGGGCGTGTCCCCGGCTCATTCCCTCAGTTTTGCACCGATACGGCGTCCCTTGTTTGTCTCCATGCCGCGTGGTGGCGTCCTACTTCAACCCAAAGGATCGTATCCAGTCTTCTTCCGATTCCTATTCAGCGACCCCTTTTCCATGACGCGGCGCCGGTCATCAGCAGCAGGACTTCGCCTGGTCACTTCACCCGTCCAGGATTCATTCCCGGTGCCCTGTAGAATTTCGGCCCCTTTGAGACGCAGCTTCTTCCTCTCCTTTCACAACCGTGAATTATCCCACTTTAGTTTTTTGCCACAGTCACCCTCCCTCTCGAGCACCATGGCTGAAATGTTTTCCGGGCGATGCCACTAACTTTTTCCCTGACGGCCCCCCTATCTTTTTCAACTCCCAGGACTTGTAGTGCTCAGGTCGCTTGTCACGTTTACGTGCGCAGAGGTCATTGTCGGCTGGCCGGTGTGATGCGGCTGAGAACGGAACCTTCCCTTACCGCATTTCCTCAGCCAACGTACTTTCACGGTAAGTTCCTTTCCCTTTCCGGGCAAGAACGCGGTTTCTCTGAGGCCAACGATGGATGGCCGCCGTCCATTGAGACGCCTCAGACCTTTCCACGACGTCCATGTCCCCAGTCCTCGTTTTCAAAGTATTTTACAGCCACACCAGTAGTTCCCCCCGCCCTTTTTTTTCTGTATAGTGCTTTTCGGTTAGAGACGTGGTCAGGAATCTTCATAGTTGTGGCACTCAAGTTTTCTTCCACCATCTTCCCAGTTTCCTCGTTCCTTTCCTTCAACGTCCCAGCAAGACCTCACCCCCCCCACAAGGAGAACTACAAACATCTCCCATTTTCAAGGGTGTACCTAGCAAAGTCGGGTACTTTTTCATCTTTCCCTTTTTCTCGTGCTTTAGCGCGCCACCTTTCCCTTAATGTCAGGAGTCCAATGTGGTCTCCAACGTTACCTTTTTTTTCAGCACACCTGTGCCGCCTCCGTTCTTTAGTCACCTAGTTTCCTTGGTGTTAGAGTCGTCTTTTTTATTCCCTCCACTTGCCCCCAGTGTCCGATTCGCACTTTTTCCTTGCATTTTCCTCCTCTCCTTAATCCTGTGTAGGAGCGGCCTGTTTAAGAAGGCCATGTCACCCCTTCCTTGCAACGTTGACTCTTCCTCCTGGAAGTCCCGTGATCGAATGAGTGATTTATCTATGCAAATACGCCTCCTTTCCCAGAAGTCACCGACTCTTTGTCCCCCTTTTCTTTTCCCTTTTGTACTCGACTCTTCAGGCTGCCTTCAACGTTCGTATCTCTCTTCTGTATGTCGTATGGCCCTTACCGCACAGCCCTCGTTAATCTGCCCCTTCCCTCCTTGCAGCAGCTATCTTGAATTCCCTGCTGCCACCTCCCTGCTGTGCGTAGATGGGCACGGTCGAGCTTTCCTTCCCCTGTGTACGCGTTTCCCCCCCCGGCTCACCTATCTCGCTCGCTTATTTACTCTGCACCAGTTGCAAATCTGGTCCGTGCACGAAGGTTTTACTCTCCTCTACCCTTACGGTATCCCTTCCTTCTCTCCGACCTGCTGTTTCCCCAGGCGTACGCCAGTTTCACGACTCATTAGTTTTCTTGTAGCATGTATATGCGATGGGGCGATCTACGGTCTCCACTCTATCCTCGAGGAATTCTCCTCTTAGTGAAGAAGGTACCCTGTCGGGGTGCGATGTGGCCTTCCTCACTTCGGACCCTTCCCGCTCCCTTGCAAGTCCTTTGAGAACAAGGTAATCTGATTCTCCCATGTCGCTTCCTAAATCTTGTGAAGACCCCCGTTGCCAGAGCCTCCTTGTCCCTTTTTTATTGCACCCCCGGCGAACTTCCTATCGATTTCCCCGATCCCTTTTAGTGTCCTCCCCCGTGACGAGTAGCTCCTTGTCGTCGGCAAGTTAGTTGCGTTTTCTTTTCAAGGAGGACCCCGACGACAGTCCCCCTCTGCTAGCGTTCAGGTTCTCTCTTTCCTATCCGCTCTCCTCCTTGGCAAGAAGTTTTCTCCAGAACTTAAACTTGCTCCTTACCCTTGGCAGCGGCTCTGACCCCCTCCCGAGAGGTTCGCTTACCGCTTTAGAAATCAGCGAGGGAGCGGCTTTTTCTGCTTTCCCCCCGTATGCTGGGGCAAGAGAGTTCTTCCCAAGTTTTTTTGGTGGTCTTGAATCCGTCCAGGCGCATGGCCCCCCTCCCCCCCGGCGATATGATGTTAGGTACCCTCGCCAGTCTCCTTTCTCTAGATTTGCTTTCCCTGTTCTTCCCTCAAGCCCCTCGTCGGCGGGTTTGCCTCCTACCTTTTTCTCTCGGGGCGGCGACAAGGATCACCTTGAGAGTAACCCCACTTTCTCATACTGACTTCTCCCCTGACTTACGCCTTTTTCTTCAATCGGAATGTGACTTCTCACGCGAGGGACGGGAGCGAAGGAATCGTCGTAACTCAGGAATAATGTGTCAGCCGTTTCTTTCGGTGAAGGCCGGCCCACTTTCTCTCCGAAGACGAGGATCGCTTTTAGCGTTTTCTTTAGCCCTTGTTAGCGACCAGCGACCCCTTTTTAACCTGTAACTCCGAAGTCGGGTCCCTTTTTTCAGAATAGGCACTCCTCTTTAGATCTCTCTCCTTTTAGCTAGGATAGTCTATTTGTTCCTACTTTGCCTATTTGCTCCGGGACCGACTTCGTTTGAGATTTTTACCTTTTAGACCTTTTTTTTTTTTTTTAGATCCTCCGGCGCAGCTCCCGGCGGACGTTTCGAAGCGCTCATTTTTTCTTCTCAGAGAAGTTTTGCTCCTTTCCTCTTCGTCCCCCTTGAAATTCTAGCCCCTCCCCCTTCCCTATTTGACCGTCTTTTTCCGTAGCCCCCTTGACAGCCAGGCCGCCCGTCTTGGCAGTAAAGGTCTTGTTAGCCAGCCGGAGCGAACTTTCCTCTCTGGTGTAAGCCCTTTTTCCCTTCTCAGTGTTCGCCGCCCTTGCGAGGCCCCATAGCACCTCCTCCTTTTACTCTGAGCCGATGTCTCTTCCTTTGATAGATTGCCCCCTCCCCCCCAGCTCTGCCGGCCTCTGGCTTTTTTTCCCCGAGCACTCTCTAATGGCTTTTCCCTTCCACTCCTGGCTGTTTCTGTCAAATCGAAAGAGTTTGGACTTTTTTCCTTCTTCAGGTGAATTCCGCGTCAGCAGAGGTAACTGTCTTTTCAGTCCCGATCAAGGGCGCCTCTTTAGGGCATGAGATTGCTCTTCTTAGTAAACATCGTGTTTGATTGACGTCGAGACGAGCCTCTCTGTCCGCATCTTCTTGGAACATGATCCTGCTAGCGCTCCTCTTTGCTAGAACCCGAACGTCATTTTAGCTCCTCTCTTAGAGCTCGTCCGTCTGTCTCCTGCCTCCCAGTATAAAGCAGCCGACTTGAAAGTCCCCGGAGGGATTCTAGGTCTAATCACGGAACGTCCCATTTCTTCTTCTGTCTTATTTTTTTTAAGAAGTTGTGCCAGAGTGAATCTCCGTACTTGAGTGACCCAGAGGAATCCGCCCCTCTCACAGGGGATCTCCTCTCTGAACCTGTTAAACCTCCTTTTTCGTTCCCGGGGTCGCAAGGCCTCCCGAGTCGAGGATTTCCTCGGTACAGGGAAGGTACGCCTATATTCCTTCTAAAGAAAATGACATATCCCTTTCAGAGAGGAAATTCCGTAGGCGACATCGTTGCCTTGCTACGCCTGACCCCTAGTAGTTCTCCAGCGATTCGTTTCCCTGATGAGTCCCTGACCTCTCAGGTAAACTATGTATTAATCCACTTCTTTCGCGCTCATTAGGAGCAGTGCCCCCCCAGAGTAATTTCCAAGAAGAATTTTCCCTACAGGAAAGCCTCGTGTCCGATCTTTAGGTATGGCACGGGAATAAGCATTCGTCGTAGAGATAATTGCAAGCAGCGCTACCCTTCGACGACGACCTCCCCTTCAGTCCTCCCCTCTCCCTTTGGCCCTTAGCAGGAGGCTCCCTTTTAAATAGGCGGGACGCCGCTTCTGCGTGAATTTAGGAAGGCCCCTTTCTTAGTGCAGTCTTTTAGTTTTTTTTCCTTTTATCCCCGTTGCCATTTACGACCTTAGTCGAGCGCGCCCGACCTGAAGGTAAGTAGTCAGGAGTTCCGTCCGGAGGACTTATGAACTTTCCCGTACCTTGAACTCCTTTTCTCAGCCCCGCCCTTCCAGTTCAGTGGCAGGATCATCAGGGTTTTTTTGACAAAACCTTCTCACGAGTGCCCTCCCGCCAGGGAGGCGGTTTCGCTAATATACCCAATGCCCGCTCTTGACGGACTCCGACTTTAAGATGTTGTTTACTCTGTCCCCTTGGTCATGATTCTTTGTTTGACTTTTCTAACTGTGAAAGATTGCGGGTCCTAATTGTTCTTTTTTTGAGCGTACCTGGTTTCCCAGATACTGGAGTCCCCGGGCTCTACACCCCTCCACGTCCGACTTCCATTCCTCCTCCTTGCAGGTTCCCCTTTTTCTTTTAGATTTTTCCCTTCCAGACATGCGCGTCTTCTGTTGGTCTCCGCCAGGCTGACGCGTTCCCCCCCTTCATTCGTGGACCGGCGCGGTCTTACCCTTGAAACCGCTTTGCATTTGACCTCGGGTCGATACATCTAAATGCCCAAGACCCCGGTTTCAAGAGATGTGGCTTCCTTGATACTCCCAGCTCAAGCAGGGCCCCATTTCTCTCATCAGGCCAGAAATGGACTCAGAAATCACAAGGTAAGTTTTACCTGGAAACATCTTCGCCTGTGACCCCCCCCCCTCTAAACATGGTTTGTGCCCTTGCACAGCGACCCGGAGGTGTCCCGATTTCTCTAGTCGTCTTTTCCGTCTCCAATGGCGGCCCCCTTCCCCCTTTCTAGCCGGCAAATGGGCCTCTGAAGAAAGATATCTGGCTTTTTTCTCACAGTTAAGGGCAAGCCCTTTTGGCTTCGGCCGGTACGGTTGTCCCCTGCCTTGAAATGTTGCTTCCCACGAGGTGCTTCTCTTCCGGCGTGCCTTTTTTGCTTTTCCGGTTTTTGCATCTGAAGATAGCTACAATTTTGACCATCCTCACGTGACTCCCATCCATCCTTCTTTAGTCCCCCTCGAGCGATCCCAGATCGCCCATTTTAACTTGCAATGCTCTCGCCCCGTGGACTCTCGGGTTAGTGACCAGTTCGTTAAGGCGCTCCACCGGTGGTACTATTTTCACACCTCCGTCGAATCTGCTGATATTACGTGGCCTCAAGACGCTTTCCGTAAGTCACACACGAGGAATGCAGTGTTGTTTCTTTAGGTCCAGCCCGGGACGAGGAGCAGTTCCGGCGCACGTTACCCTTGTTTCTCACAGGTGGACTTTCGCCCATCTTGTAGCATTTTTAGAATACAGACTGTGTCATGCCAGTTCCCTATAACCCCCCATTTTAGTACCGCCGGTGTTTTTTTTCTCCTTGATCACATTTTTTTACGCCAGCTTCCCGGCCCCACCCCTCAGTCTTTAAAGAGCGTGATCATGTCTATTTCCCCTCGGCATTACTCTAGCAGACTTATCCACGTGTCTAATCTGATGAGAGGATGACTCTTCCCTTAAGGTGCGTGAAGACCGCTTTTTGCTTTCCTAAGACGGTTAGTTCTTTGGCGAAGGAGACCTTCCTAAGGAAGGTCGTCAGGGGTACCCTAGATGAAAGATACACCAGACGTTCCAAAAACCAATTTCCGGTTCATGTCCTCCCTTTTGAACGTCACTTTAGGTTTCGGAAGTCTCTCCCCTCGAGACCAGTCCCCAGAGTGAGACCGGCCCTCCCACTAAGATTTTCAAACCTTTTTGGTACCTGGAGACAATTGTTGTTCAGACTGTACCCCTAGTATCGGACAGGCTTGTCACGGCTTTGTCCTTTCCCTTTGTTCAGGTTGGCTTCTCTGCGAACGTTGCCCGGTGCCGCCCGTTCTTGCCTGATTCTTGACGGGTAAGCGGGTAGTGTGGCACCCCCCTCTGAGACTCCCCGCATCTTTCTCTCATCTCTCCTCTGGGCATGGTAAAGGGAGGCTGGGTTGCTTCAACGTGCGGGGACTTTAGGCCACCTGGAGCAGGTCTGACCTCCTCCAACTCCCCGCTCGATGATTTTCTAGTCGTGCCTTTGCCCACACTGAGGTTGACAGCCTTTTCTTTAGACCCCTGTGGCAGACGCTGGCCCTTTTTCCTGAGGCGAAGACAGTGCGTCCTTTCCTGCGATTCCACCCCATCCCCGGAACTGCCTCTGGCCCGTGAAAAGCCTGGTAACAACTGCTTCCCCAGGACCCCCCAGCTGACTTGGATTCTTTTGTAAAGCTCGAATCTTTAAGCTCTCCCCAAACCTTGACCGGACACCGGGGCCACCCCAAAAGGGCGTTGCTTCAGCGAGGACCATAGATTCCTTTCTTGATATCCTGTCCTCTTCAGGGTTGGTTGACGAAAACTGACCCCCGGCAGTATTTTTACAAAGGACCCCCCCCCCCTACCCCCGTCCTGCGGACCCCGTGTCTTCCCCGGCCAGTACCCAGATGTGTAATTTCTTTCCATATCAGGCCATAAGGTTCCCTTCCTTGACCCAGATAGCATGCGGGTTCCGAAGCTGCAAGGCGCTCGTTGCGGTGATCAGATGTTGAATTTCCATCAAAGCCGTCGAGGGAGTCCTTTTGGTTATCGACGAGTGAGGAGAATACATCTTCCCCTTAAGGTCCTTTTTGGTATTCCGGTTTTTGTAGCGGGGCCTTTCTTTGCTTTTTTCGAAATGAGGATTTTGTTACGTCCTTCGACGACAGGTTTTTCAACGCCTTTGCTTTCTTCCTTCGGCTGCCGACTCCCCGCAAGTACCTCATTTCGACATTAAGACTAAGTGAACGAATAACACGCCCCCCCCCCCCCCTCACCCATCAGTTCCACATTTTTTCCTTCGTCCGTCTTTCTGGGCCCTCTCCCACTATAGCCACCGGGCACACCGGCCTGTTCGTGTACCGTTCCCAGCTACAATACGCGATGAGCCCCTTGGCCCGCTTCCTCAACACGGCGCACAGGTCTTCTTTCCCTGGCATTTCTTTTCCGTCCAAGGGCTCCTTCGGAGGGAAGGTGGACCGTTTTCTTTTCTGGACGGCGTGAAGGCCATTTTTCTCCTCTTTTCCAGTTCAAAATTCAGGTGAATCTCTATCTTCTCCTTTTTATTTCTCATGTCAACAACGTCTTGTCCCCTTTGATGAACGTTATAGGAAGATTCCTGCAGCGTCACTTTTGATTTTCGCCGTTTCTTGCTTGCTTGGGGAATGAACGCCAGTTTTTTGAGCCGTCTTCCGTGTTGAAGAGTGTCCACTTTCCCCCTTGAGGTCTTTAGCTGATCTCAGAACTTGCTTTTTTGGGTTGCCTTTAAGCGGCGGAGGTCGTCCCCATCAGGAAATAGGTGATTCCTTTCCTCCACTTATGGCTATGAAACTTTTCTTGCCCCTTTCCTGCTGTATCCTTCCGTGACCTTTTAACACCTTGTCTTCGTGCCCTTTCTCCTCCGGCTTTTCACGAAATGTTAGTCCCTTTTTGGAATAAGAAGTAGGGTATCCGGCATCAACTTACCCTCCACGCCCCCCTTGGAAGAGCGGCCTTTCCCTGACCCTTTCTGGTTTGCGTCCCATTTTTCTGACAAGACGTTTTTCCACGCTTCAGTTTCCCCCCTGCGCTTTCCTTAACTTCCCCGGCGAACAGCGTGACCTTCTTCAGCAATTCTAGGTGACCCCGAATGCTTCGTCTGGACCAGAGGCCTTATTTTTTGCTGCTCGACGAATCGGCAAGATCTGTCCTGCCTTCAGACTCAGAGGTCCTCTTCCGGGTCTTTGGGCTTACCAAGACTTTTGGGACTTTTCTCTCAACTTGAACCCCCTTAGACCTCCGAGACCTCCAGCCCCGATGGCTGTCGAGGTATCGGGCTTTGCCCTAAGAGCACGTGTTCTCACGTTCTTTCCCCTCTGTACGTTTTTTCTTGTTTAGGCAAGAAGGGGCCCCCCATTCTTTTCCTTTTTAAGAAGAAGAAAGGGTGTAGGTAAGCTTGAAGTGCAGACGTAGGTCTCCCCCTATGCCGATGCCTTTGCTCTCGGTTTACGTTATATGACTGAGAGATATGTCGGATAATCCCCGTCTTGGCAATCCTCCCTCCGGATCGGTCTCCTTTCTCACTCATTGAAAATGCCTGAACCCCCGCCCCCCCTTTTTTGCGATGAGGTGTCTTTTTCAATTCCCCGACCCATAAATTCAAGACTGGCCTAACAGAAGCAAGCTTCTGCCCCAGGTCCACGTTCGCCGGATTTCCATCGGTAGTAGTCACTAAACTCCCCAGACACTTTTTCTGAACCTTACACTGTAAACCTTATGCGCGCCACTAGTGAGTCTAAAAGAAGGGCCTTTTTTACTCAGAGCTCTCCGGCATCTCAAGTTTGGTATCCAGGCCTTTTTTTCTTGATCTGGCAGTCCTGAGAAGAAGCCCTCCATCTGTTTTTTAGAAGCTGGCGCGACGCCCTCTCCAGGTCTGGTTTGAATGTTCATCCTTCTTCCGACATGTGTTTCCCGTCTTTCCCCAGGAGGAGAAGATCCCTTTATTCCTGAATGGTCCCTTTCTCCCTTCCTCAATTAGACGGGTCCAAGGAATGCGTTTCACCAAAATTTCGGAATCCCTCTTTTTCTAGCAGGGAAGCTCCCGGTTAGATTCCAGTCTTTTGAAGAGGAGACCAGAGACGTTCATAACGCTAGATTGATGGCGATCTTCCCCCCGGATCCCTCTGCGAACCCTCCGTCACCTGCTGGCGAAGTTTTCCCTTTGGGGGGTAGTTGAGTTAATCAGATCTCCTCTAGTTTACCGGATCCAGACCTATGATCGAGCTCCCCACCCATGGGCACCCTTCCCAAGTCAGCGATCTAACCTTTTGTGACAGGGTCTCCTTAACAGATTCCAAAAGCCCGAAGGCAAGCGAAGGTGCCGATCTTCTGGCGTGAACGGGCTCAGAATTACACTGTCCTAAGCCCGGGTTCTCGGGCGAGAGACAACCCCCACGCGGGTAGATAGAGGCCCTTTAGGTGGACTCCATTCTAGTAGCTCAAGGAGGCCGGTCGTGTTTGTGCGTCGTCCCTTCTCCTTAAACACTCCAAACCTGAGGTGACTTGTCAGCCTAAGAAGTAAGACTTTTTCCACTCAGTACCAGGCCCACCCTTACCGCCTAAGGCCTTCCCTATACAGGAAGTTTGAGAGCCCCCTTCAGGTGCCCTTCCGAGAAATTGTTCCCCGCCTTGATCTTCAGGCAGCTAGTCTTTTCTCCTGTCTGATACAACCCTCCCCATTTCCCGAATAAAGGACTTCTTTGGTCAGGTAATCGGTCCCGCCCCCTCTTCCCGTCAGGTGTCCCTCGGGAGTCCTTTCTGGCTGGCCGTGGCTCCATTTCTTGTAGGAGTAAGTTCCTTTCTATTGAAGATGAAACTTGCTTCCTCTTAGTAGTCCTTCTGAACTATACTGGCCTCCCTCCCCAGGTCTTTACGAGCCTTAACGATGATGCGGATTCTCAGGTTTATTGCCCTCAACAGACGTTCTTTTCCCCAGTCTCGAGCAGGAAATTGATTTCTTCTTCGACGCGTTGTGTGTCTCCTCTCTTCTTTGCACGGTCTAATGCCCGAGTTGTAGCTTTCCCGTCTTCCCAAAAAGGACCGGCCCTCGTTTCTCGTTAATTACGAACCCGCCGGCCCCAACCCTTCGCGATAGCCTCTCACTCTTCCGGGTGTGCATTTGGGTAGACAGAGTTTCTTAGAGAGACCATAACCGCGGCTCTGTCCTCTGAATTGTTTTGATTAGAATTACGGTTACACTAGCTCCCTCTTACGTGGGCTTTAGAGCCTTAAAGTTACTATCGACCATTCTCCTGCCTTCCTTCTTAGAAAGTGACCCTACTGTCAGACCTAGCTCTGTCCGGAATGAAGCCCTATCCCCGGTTCTCCTTCAAAACTGGAGAAAATCCTCCCGTCCTCCCCTGGACGCCGAATTTCTCCCCTTTGCCAAAGCCCTCTGCTCCAGTACCTCCCCTTTTTTTTAGGTTTTGAGGTAGCGAATGCCGGTTGAGAGATCCAGAGACTTTAGTCTCGGGAGAATGATCGATGTTCCTTCACATGCGAAGAGGATGACTAGAAACACAACTTCCTCCGTAAGGACCCGGTAGCGGGCTCCTCCCAGTCAGTTTTAAACTGCCCATATCAGTCCGCTTTTGAAAGTATGAAGGCCCGACTTCTTACCGACTCTGGTCTATAGAGAGCAGGCCCCCTTTAACCGAAGGCCACCCCCCCACCCCCCTCGCCCACGCAACCCTCACGCAGCACG